>Ga0208794_1000019_pt1 | contig 354018 bp, 295 predicted proteins | sample 32_taG_FD_184106 | JGI IMG/M metagenome (GOLD analysis project Ga0208794, IMG submission 184106) | Marine viral communities from the Gulf of Mexico - 32_GoM_OMZ_CsCl metaG (SPAdes) (version 2) | ecosystem: Environmental > Aquatic > Marine > Oceanic | place: Atlantic Ocean: Gulf of Mexico... | reverse complement strand
CCGAAAGTCGCCCTCATCGCCTGCATGAGAAAGATGATTGTGGTGCTCAATACCATGATCAAAAACCAGGAAGTATGGCGGGCAGAAATGGCTTAGTTTATGGAATTGACACCACAGTCACTTGTTATACATCTCGACCTCAATGAACCTCGTCGACAAGAAATTCAAATCCGCCAATAAACCGATTAAGGATATTGTAGAAAAAGCAGCCAATCACGACAGATATATATCCGAAAATCAGGTAGATCAACGGGAAAATAAAGAAGACAAAAGTTGGAAATCCAACCGTGTTTCCGTCTGGCCCCACCGGCGGAGCGGCAAGGTTCATCATTAAAATCATAGGCACGAAGGTTGGCAATGTAGCAACTGCCATGAGCACCCCAAAAACCTTTCCATTTTGGTGTGGTGAGAGACGTTTAATCTGTTTTTTCATGGTCAGACTCCTTTCTGTGAGTATTTAAACTTCCTGATGTATAACATTTGTATATGAGTCTGAATGATCACTTTTCCCCCGACTCATATCTCAATTCAACAATTCCCCAAAACTAGGCAGAAAATCCCGTCAGGTCAATAAGTTCTGGCTGTTTTCCTGACAGCTATCGCAAACAAAAATGATCACAAAGACCACTATCCACGTTTTGAGCTGCCTTTCTAGAATTCTGATTTTTAAAGGTAATTTACAGTCTCTAGAAAACTCACCCAGTTCATGGTCGCAATGATCATTTTTCCAGTTGCCAAGACCACGAGCCCCACATAAACTGTATGGATATACAGCTATCAATAGGACTTGTACTCATGGATGACATTCCAGTCCCACTGCCCGCTATCCCGACCCGGTTCATGGATCGCTTTCGCGCATTCATTCGCGCCCGGCACCTGGCTTACCGCACGGAGAAAACTTACTGCAACTGGGTAAGGGAATTTATCCGGTTCCACGAAAAGCGGCATCCCGAATCCATGGGCGCAGAAGAGGTAAACGCCTGGCTGAGCCAATAGGCAAACACTGGGCACATCTCACCCGTCTCAGGAAGGCACATCGGTACCGTAGTGTTACACTGCCATTCCACTGATCCACGCTGTCCAATCAAGAGCCACACACTTAGCGACCATGAAGCAGATCATCCGTAGAGAATGGCAGGCCTTCTGGCTTGCCGTCGGTTTCCTCAGCCGTGTTCCCATGCTGGTTCGGATCGATTACTCCGCTCGGCTGATGAACCAGAGCGCTGTGTACTTTCCGGTGGTTGGTCTGTTACTCGGAGCGATCTATGCGGGGCTGTATCTCGCGCTTGCTCTGGTCTGGAGCCCGCTGGTTTGCCTGTTGCTGGTGACGGGGTTTCACCTGTGGGTGACCGGAGCCTTTCATGAGGATGGCCTGGCAGACAGCGTGGATGCACTGGGTGGCGGTTATTCCCTCGAAGCCAGGCTGAGGATCATGAAAGACAGCCGCATTGGCACCTACGGCACGGTTGCCCTGATTATAGCCCTGACTCTGAAGGTGGTATTGCTGGCGGATTCCCGGGTGGTGTGGCTCGCATTGGTGCTGCCACCCGTGGTGGCCCGTCTTACGCCGCTGCTGGTGATGGCGTTCCTGCCGTATGTCACCGATCCGGACAAGAGCAAGAGTAAACCGGTAGCGGACGATTTTTCCAGAACCCGGCTGTTGTACGCCGGGGCGTTTACCGCTTTGACGGCGGCGCTGCTGACAGGGTTGTCCGTCGGCATCATGCTCTGGTGTGTGGTGGCCACCCTTGGTGTCGCTACAGTCTGGGGCCTGTACCTGCGCCGGCAGCTGGGGGGCTACACCGGTGACACCCTGGGTGCCAGCGTGGTGTTCGCCGAACTGGTGCTGTTGCTTGGCCTCGCCAACGGCGCGTGACCCTGTCGGCGCGGACCGTGTATCAGGCGGGCTCAGTCTTCCTTGCGGGTTTTGATCGCCGCGTTCAACGGTGCGTTGTCGATGGATTGGCCCCAGACATTGCCATGCACCAGCTCTTCCAGCGGTAACCGTGAGCGCCAGCCTTTGGCCTGCAGTTCGGGCTGATCCAGGAACTCGCTGACGTACCCCAGGCAGAGATAGGCCAGGGGATACACCTGCTCCGGCAACTGCAATGTGCGGGCAAGCGTCTGCTGATCCAGAATACTGACCCAGCCAACGCCAATGCCTTCGGCCCGGGCGGCCAGCCACAGGTTCTGTACGGCAAGGCAGGTGCTGAACAGATCGGTCTCGACAATCGAGTTGCGGCCCAGAACGTGGGTGCCGCCGCGGCTGCGGTCGCAGGTGATGCAGAGGTTAATGGGGCTTTCCAGAATGCCCTGTAACTTCAGGCTTTTGTAGCGGGTGTTCCGCTCGCCACTGTAGTTATCCGCGGCTTTGCGGTTTTCTTCCTCAAAACTGTCCAGAACCGTCTGCCGCACCTCAGTGCTGTCGATCACGATGAAGTCCCACGGCTGCATAAAGCCGACCGATGGCGCGTGATGGGCGGCGTCAAGCAGCCGGGCCAGCACGTCTGGCGGAATCGAATCCGGCAGGAACTGGGAGCGTACATCGCGACGTTCATAGATGGCGCGATACAGACCCTCCCGCTCGACGTCGCTGAAGGGGCGGTTGTGATCGATCATGGGAGTTGTGTGTCCTGTTTGCCAAGGCCCAGCAGGTCGCGCAGCCAGTCGGTGTTCAGATGGTCTTCCACCAGATCCGCCAGGCGGTCCAGTTGCTGTTGCCGGTGCTGCTGATAGTTCACGGCCGCAGCGGCCAGCCCGGAATCTGTCTCCAGTCCGGCCCATTGCAGGATCGCACGGCAGGCGTCCGGTTGATCAAATAGGCCGTGAATGTAAGTGCCCGCTATCTGGTTATCCGCACTGATGGCGCCGTCCGGTTCGCCACCCAGCCAGGCCAGTGGCTGCGCCAGTGCAGGCCCTGTGGTTACGCCATTGTGCATTTCGTATCCGGTGAAGCGGGCGGCCTCAGGGCTAATGGCCAGTGTGCCGCTCACATTCTTCAACTGTTTGCCCGCCACCATGCGGGTGGTCATCTCGAACAGACCGAGCCCTTCGGTGCAGCCAACCTCGCCTTCCAGCCCTTCCGGGTCGTCCACTTCAGTGCCCAGCATCTGGAAGCCGCCGCAGATGCCGAACACCTTGCCACCGTAACGCAGGTGTGTGCGGATCGCTGCGGGCCAGCCCTGCGACTTCAGCCATTGCAGGTCATGGCGAGTACTTTTGCTGCCGGGTAACAGGATCAGGTCCGCCGGGGGAATGGGCTGGTCGGGGCCGATGAACCGGAGATTCACCCCCGGGTGCAGGCGCAACGGATCGAAATCATTGTGGTTACTGATGCGGGGCAACACCGGTACGATCACGTTCAGGGCACCGGCTTCGCTGCGGCCACCGGTGTTCACGCTGTCTTCCGCGTCGATCACCAGCCCGTGCAGGTAGGGCAGTACTCCGGTCACCGGTTTGCCGGTGCGGTCGACCAACCAGTCCAGCCCCGGTTCCAGCAGGCCAATATCGCCGCGGAAGCGGTTGATGACAAACCCCCGGGTGCGGGCCCGCTCGCTGTCGGAGATCAGCTCCAGGGTACCCACCAGTTGCGCAAACACGCCACCCTTGTCGATATCGCCCACCAGCAGCACCGGGCAGTCCGCTGCCTCGGCAAAGCCCATGTTGGCAATATCGTTGGTACGCAGGTTGATCTCGGCTGGGCTGCCGGCGCCCTCGGCGATGATCACATCATAACGAGCACTCAGATCACGCCATGCGGCCATGACAGAAGCCATCGCTTCTGCCTTGTAGGCGTGATAATCCAGCGCATCCATATTGCCATGGACCTTGCCCCGCAGGATCACCTGGGCGCCCCGGTCACTCTGTGGCTTGAGCAGCACCGGGTTCATGTCACTGTGGGGCTCCAGGCCACAGGCCAGGGCCTGCAGCGCGGTGGAACGACCAATTTCACCGCCATCCACGGTGACAGCACTGTTCAGGGCCATGTTCTGGGGCTTGAACGGCGCGACCGATACACCCTGGCGTGCAAGCCACCGACATAACGCAGCCACCACCGTGGTCTTGCCGGCGTCGGAGGTGGTGCCCTGTATCATCAGTGTGGTCATGGGGTTCCGGCCTGTTACAGTTCGACGCCTTTCTGGGCTTTCACGCCCTGGTCCTTGAAGGCGTGCTTTACCACGCCCATGTCGGTCACGGTATCGGCCAGGTCCACCAGTTCCTGGGGCGCAGACCGACCGGTCACCACCACATGCTGCATGTCCGGGCGGGCCTGCAGGTCATCCAGTACCCGGTCCAGATCAATGTAGTCGTACTTCAGGGCAATGTTGAGCTCGTCCAGCAGGATCAGGTCGTAACGGTCGTCCTTCAGCATGGCAGCGGCCACATCCCAGGCGGCGTTGGCGGCTTCCACGTCCTGCTCGCGGTTCTTGGTCTCCCAGGTATAGCCCTGACCCATCACGTGGTAGTCCACATTGGGCAGGTCCCGGAAGAAGGCTTCCTCGCCGGTGCTGAAGGCGCCCTTGATGAACTGCACGATACCCACCTTCATGCCATGCCCCAGGGCGCGGGCCACCATGCCAAACCCGGAGCTGCTCTTGCCCTTGCCGGGACCGGTCAGCACCAGCAACACGCCCTGCTCTTTCTGGGCGCGGGCGATGCGCTCCTGCATGATTCTCTGTTTGGCTTCCATGCGGCGGGCATGGCGTTCGGGGTCTTTGGCGCGTTCACGCATGATGTGTCTCCTCTGGGGTCAGCGGTGTCAGGGGGTGGCCCCGGAAAATCGCCGCCACCAGTTCCGGGGCGGACGGGAAATAACCGTGGAAATAGCTGGCCACCAGGCCATTGTGGCAAAACACCGGCTCGGCTTCGGTGCCTGCCAGCTTACGGGTCCGGGCGGTTGGCGCCCAGTCGGTATCGAGGCGGGAATGATGGTAGGTGTGGCCGCGCAGGTCGCCCTGTTCCATGGACAGGCTCTGCAGCCCCAGGGCCTGAAGCTTGCCCGCCATTTCCGCACGGCCGGGCATCAGGCCCAGCAGGCGGTGGCTGTCGCCGCTCTTGTCGACCAACGTTTCGCAACAGGCCATAAGTCCGCCGCATTCCGCCAGCATGGGTTTGCCGGCGCCATGGTGGTTGCGAATAGCCTCCAGCATTGGCTGGTTGGCCGCCAGTGCGGCACTGTGCAGTTCCGGATAACCGCCCGGCAGCCAGAGTGCATCGGCTTCGGGTAACGCGTTGTCAATCAATGGCGAGAAGAACATCAGCTCAGCTCCCATCGCCTGTAACAGGTCGAGGTTGGCACGGTAGATAAAGCTGAAGGCGGCATCCCGGGCAATGGCGATGCGGACGTTCTCCAGCAACCGGGCCGGAGGCTGCGGAGTTTCCGCTTCCAGGGTCACCGGAAGCGGCAGGCCATCCAGCCCCGCCTCCGCGAGTACTTCTGCCGCGGCATTCAGGCGCTGATCCAGATCATCCAGCTCGCCCGCCTGCACCAGCCCAAGGTGTCGGTCCGGGATATTCATGGCCTCGTTGCGGGGAATCGCGCCGAGCAGCCCGATGCCTGGCGGCAAGCTTTCCCGCAGCATATCGCCATGGCGTGAACTGCCAATGCGGTTGGCGATCACCTGCCGCACCGGTAACTCCGGATCAAAACTGGCCAAACCCAGCGCCACGGCGCCAAACGTCTGGGCCATGCCGCGCGCATCGATGACAGGCAAGGCGGGAATACCCATCAGTTTGGCCAGGTCTGCGCTGGACGGGTCACCATCGAACAGTCCCATGGAACCTTCCACCAGAATCAGGTCGGCGTCCTGGGCGGCTTCGGACAGCCGCCAGCGACACTCGGCCTCTCCGGTCATCCAGGGATGCAACTGGTAGACCGGCTGGCCGGAGGCGACTTCCAATACCATCGGGTCCAGATAATCCGGTCCGTGCTTGAAAACCCGGACCTTCCGCCCGGCGTTGCGATGGAGTCTGGCGAGGGCTGCCGTCACCATGGATTTACCCTGGCCGGAGCCGGGAGCAGTAATCATCGCTGCAGGTACGGTTGCTTTCATCACGTCAGACCTTCGGGATTCTACGATTTGACCGGTACGAACACCGGCGCACCATCCGCTTCCACGGTAATCAGTTTCTGGCCATAGAGCCGTTCCAGTGCGCTGGGCACCAACATCCGCTCCGCCGGTCCCCAGCATGCGTCGCCATTGGGGTAAAGCAGCAGCAGGTGGTCACACCAGCGGGCCGCCAGGTTCAGGTCATGCAGGCACATGAACACCGACCGGCCGTCACGGGCCTGATCGGTGAGTAGCTCCAGCACCGACACCTGGTGGTGCAGGTCCAGGTGGTTGGTGGGCTCGTCCAGCAGCCAGGTATCCGGCGCCTGGGTCATCACCGTGGCAATGGCCACCCGTTGGCGTTCACCGCCAGACAGGGTATTCACCAGGCGATGGCTCAGGTGTCCCACATCCAGCTTTTCCAACGCCTGACGGGCGAGGTGCTCGTCCTTTCCGGATTCCATTTGCCAGGGCGACAACCAGGGGTGGCGGCCAATCAGCGCGGTTTCAAGCACCGTGGCGGGGAAGCCATCCTGTCGGTCCTGAAACACCAGTCCCAGTTGCCGGGAAATCGACCGCCGTCGCAGCCCGTTCAACGGCTGATCCCCCAGTCGCACGGTGCCATGGCGGGGCGCCAGCAGACCGGCCAGTGTGTGCACCAGCGTGGTCTTGCCGGCTCCGTTCGGACCCAGCACGCCCCACACCTGCCCCGGCTCAACGGTGAAATTCAGGGGCTGGCCGTCGCTCCGGCCGGGAATGTCGATCACCAGTTCGTGTGCCTGCAGCGGATTCATCATCGGCTCCGGTAAAGCAGGTAGAGGAACGTGGGCACCCCCAGCAGGGCGGTAATCACCCCGACCGGCAGTTGCTCTGGTGCAATCACCACCCGCGCCAGGGTGTCTGCCAAGACCAGCAGGGTACCACCGGCCAGCGCACAGGCGGGCAGAATCAGGCGTTGGTCGTTACCCAGCACCAGTCGCAGCATATGTGGTACTACCAGCCCTACAAAGCCAATACTGCCAGCCATGGTGACGGCCGTCGCGGTCAGCAGGCTGGCCAGGATGTAGATCGTCCACTCCAGGGGGCGCACCGCCACGCCCAGGGCGGCCGCCTGCATGGGCCCCCGGGCCAGCACGTTCAGGCTGCGGCCCAACGGCAACACCAGCAGGCACACCAGGAACAGGAGTACCAGCGCGGGCCAGGGCGAACGGGCGTAAGACACGTCTCCCATCAGCCAGTACAACATACCCGGCAGACGCTGGGCCGGGCTGATGGCCAGCATCAGGGTGATCACCGCGCCCCAGCCGGCGGCGACTACCACACCGGTAAGCAGCAACCGCGAAGGTGTCCAGCTACCGGTGCCATGGGCCAGGCCGAACACCATCAGCGTGGCCAGCATGGCACCGGCAAACGCTGAACCGGACACGATCAAACCACCCAGTCCGGCGAGCATCGCCAGCAATGCCCCGACGGCAGCCCCACCGGACAGGCCAAGCACGTAGGGGTCCGCCAGCGGATTGCGCAGCAGCACCTGCATCAGTGCGCCGGCGACCGCCAGCAGCCCTCCGGTGGCAAATGCAGATAAGGTGCGGGGCAGCCGCAGTTCCAGCACCAGGGTCTGCTGCAGGTTGCTGCCGTCACCGAGCAACACCGCCAGTACCTGCCCCGGCGCCACGGAGACGCTGCCAGTGCCCACCGACAGCAGCATGGCTATCAGGCTCGCCAGTGCCAGAACCAGCAGCGGCTTGAGCAGCGGTCGGCTCATGAGCGTCGTCTCCGGTCAGCGCTTGCCACGGGCTTCGTCCAGTTTCTCGCAGAACAGCCGGGAACCTTCCAGCAGTCGCGGCGTGGGGCGCTGCACCAGGGAAGGCGGAATGAAGTAAAGGTTGTCCCGGTTGGTGGCTTTGATACCGGGAAAGGCCTCCCAACGGGTCAGCCAGTGCCGGTTTTCTTCCCCCATGCCACCCGCCAGGATGGCTTCCGGATTGGCACCGATCACCGCTTCCGGGCTGATCCGTGGCACCAGGCGATCCAGGCTGCCAAACACGTTGACGCCACCACACAGGGTGATCACCTTGCCGATCAGATGCTCGTCGTTCACCGTCATCAGCGGTTCGTCCCAGACCTGATAGAACACCGGTACAGGCTCGGCACGCTCATACTGGCTGGCCAGTTTCGCGATACCCCGCCGGAACCGTGCCGCCTCGGCGAAACCTTCCTGCTCGGTGCCGGCCAGGGTCGACAGTCGTTCAATGGTGTCGGAGACCCCATCAAAGGTGCGCGGTTCGATGGAAAAAACCGGCAAGCCCAATCCCCGGATCGCTTCCAGCTGCTCCGGCGGATTACCGGTTACCCAGCCAATCACCAGGTCGGGCTCCAGTTGCATCAGCTTTTCGAGATCCATGCGCGTGTGGCTGCCCACAGAGGTTACCTCCCTGGCCTCTTCCGGGTAGTCACTGAAAGACACCACCGCAACGACATGCTCACCCGCACCGGCGGCCCAGATCAACTCGGTTGCGCCGGGAGACAGTGCGGCAATGCGGCTGGCGGGCTGATCCAGGCACACCTCAACGCCGGTATCATCCGTGGCACACACTGGACCGGCAAGCATTGACGCCGGCCACAGGGCCAGCGCGGCGATCACGGAAGAGGTCAGTGTTCTGAGGTCGTTCAGCATGGCGCGATCCGGTCTGACTGATCATGGCAGCGGTCGTTGGCAGCCGAACCCGGTGGGTAAGCGGGCGAGCCGCCCTTACGCGCGGACTCAAAGGCTTCCCGCTGCCGCGGTTCGAGCTGGTCCGCCACCCAGTCCATCAGTGGGTGATCCGGGCGGGTATGGCCGCTGCCTGGCAGGCCATGGTCGATGATATTGCCGGCGAAGTCACGAGCCAGGGAGCGTCGGGTGAACACGTCTGCCTCCCAGAAGCCCCGCTTGGCCGCCAGCAAGGCAATGGCCTGCATGTGGGTCTTGACGTGGACATTGGGACCCTCGGACAGAAACGCATCCAGCCCCAGGCCATGGCGATCCTGAAAGTACACTTCATTGATCTCGTCCCACATGCTGGAGCGCAGCACCTGAGGACTGGTGACCTGCCAACCCCAAAGGTTATCAAGGAAGTCGCTGCCCATGGTGCGGGCCCCCGCATAGCCATGCTCCATCAGGGGCGCCAGCCATTGCGGGTTCAGATTGCGGGCCCGCAGCTCCACCTGAAGTGCGCGCTGCAGCGAGTCCACTCGCGGATTCTTCGGATCGGCATACTGCAACACCCGGTTCTGGGGCGGTTCGCCCCGCAGGTGCTCCACCGCATTGGACAGTCCACCCTGAAAGTCGAAACCATCGTCATTATCCAGCAAACCGTAGAGGTGGCTGGCCCGCCCAAGGTAGGTATGGTTCACCGTTTGCAGCTGGCGATCAAAAGCCAGATGGGCCGGTTCACCCTGACGACCACTGCCATAAACGTGGCCCATGCGGCGGCGGTACGCGTCGCCCAGTTGAGAGCGATCCTGCCAGGCGCCAGTGCGGGTGGAAAGCCGGTTAACACCGGCGCCGTAGGACCCCGGTGCCGTACCGAACACCCGGTGGGCAGCCTCGGTGCCGGCCTCCCCTGCAGAGGCTCCGGCTGCCATCAGGACCCGCGTGTCAGCGACCCAGCGGGCCGCAACGCCATTCACAGCCAGAGGTTCATCGCCCCGTGCGCGCATGTTCACCGGCAGATCTGCCAGGGCCTGATCCAGGGCAGCGGCCATCTCCGGATGTTCCGCTGCAATGGTGTTCGCTGCCCCGGCAAGGGCATATCGGGAAGCCATGTCCAGCCATTCCATCTGGCTTTCATAGAGATCCCGAAACAACCCTGAGGTGGTAAAGACCACATTACGCCTGACCGGCGTATCGGTTTCCGGCCCAGCGGGCAGGCGTTCCAGTCCCTTCACAATGCCACGGCTATTCCACACCGGGCGAATGCCCAGCAGTTTGAGCCCGAAGGCGATCATCACCCCTTCGTCACGTACGGTATCGGATGCCCAGAGCACCAGGGCATCGCTCTCTCCCGGCCGCTTGTCCTGGTCAGCCATCGCTTCGTCCGCCAGCTCGGAAGCGAGGGACCACGCCACGCGAGTCGGGATCAGATCATCGGACAACGCGTGAAAGTTGCGGCCAGTGGGCAATACCGCCGGTGTCCGCACTGGGTCGTTGCCCTGCCCCGGCGCCACAAAGCGGCCCTCCAGTGCGGCCAGGAAGCTTTGGCGCTCTGCGGAGGGTGAGGCTTCCAGGTTCACCCGCCATGCCGGCTCGGGCGTACCTGCCTTGCCCGCCATGGATTCCAGCAGGGTATCCACCATGTCTGGGCTCCAGTCGCGGCCAAACACGTGCAGGCCGAGGGGCATGAAGTGTTCCTGCATGTCGGTGACATAATGACCTGCCTCGTGGACCAGCAGGTCCGGGGACAGTTCCTCCACCGACACGTCTTCCACGGCCAGGCCCATTTCGCTGGCGATTTCCCGCTCCAGATCATCACCGATGTCCAGTACCCGGATTTTCTCCCGCAGCATATCGAGTGCCCGCTCCCGGGTGGGACTGCCGGGTTCGTTGGCGGATTCCCAGGTTTCGACCAGTTGTCGTAATTCCAGCAGTTCGTCGTAGAGCTCCGTGGCGGCCAATGGCGGTGTCAGGTGGCTGATCATCACCCCCAGGGCCCGACGTTTGGCCTGAATACCCTCGCCCACGCCATCCACGATGTAGGGGTAGATCAGCGGCAGATCACCCCCCAGCAGGTCCGGGTAATCATCCTCACTCAATCCTGCACGACGGCGAGGCAGGAATTCCCGGGTGGAGTGACGTCCCAGATAGACCAGCGCATCGGCCTGGTAGTGATCCCGCAGCCAATGGTAAAAGCCCACGTATTGATGGGTCGGCGGGAACGTGGTGTTGGCGTGCAGCAGTTCCTCATCCACCTCCCATCCACGTGGTGGTTGCGGGCCTATAAAAATATTGCCAAACCGCAGGCCGGGGAAAATCAACCGGTCGTCCACCACCATGGATTGCCCCGGTGCCTCGCCCCAGCCCCTGAGTCCGGGTATTCCGGTATTCGCAAGGGCGTCCCGGCCAGCACGCAGGGCCTCCCGGTGGCCACCTTCATTGAGCCGCCGCTGCCAGAGCGCCTCGTATTCATTCAGGCGGGCGAGGGCTTTCTTGCGGTTGGGGTGCTGAAGATGCTCTATCAGATGCCGCAGGTCCCGGATACCCCGGCCCAGCAACCCGGTGGCCAGCTCTTTCTCACCCAGTCCATGGGCCTGCTCCAATCGCTCGTGCAGATAGCCCAGGGGGCCATGAGCCATTTCCTCCCGCACCACCGCTGGCAGGGTCGCCAAATAACGCTGGTAGGTTTCACGACTCATGGAAAAGGCCTGACCGGCCATTTCCCTGAGGGCTCCGGGATCATCCGGCAAGCTCACCCCTCGCTGCTGGATCAGGTCGGTAAGGACTTCAGGGCTGTCCGGCAAGGGACCCGTGTTGTAGCCCTCAGCTTTCAGCCAGTGCAGCATCTCATACAGGGAGGCCGGCACATCCAGATTGTCCGCACCAATGTTCTGGCGCCCCGGTGGATGGTTGTAGTAAATGATGGCGACGCGCTTGTCGGCGTTGTCTTTGGCTTGCAGAACCTGCCAGCGTTTGAGGCGGTCCGCTACGGCCGCTACCCGATCCGGCACCGGTCGGGTCAGGGTCAGGGCTACGCCGGTGCGCTCGTCGATCACTTCCGGTTCCGCAGTGGCCAACACCATGGGCTGACTGACACCCTGAAGTTCAGGCATCGCCAGTTTGTAGTGCACCTTGTCCGCCGGAAGGCCATCCACGGACAACTGCCATTGGTTAGCGGTGCGGGACGCCAGCCGCAAACCCTTGATCACTGGTACGTCCAGCTGCGTCAGTTCCTCCGTCACCTGACGTCGACCTTCACCGCCGCCGATCGTGAAATCCTGCAGGCTGATAATGCCGGACAGACTGGCGGGCGCGGCGGCGTTCGTCAGTGTCCGCAGCGCTTCAAGGCTTGCACCGCCCCAGCGGGCAAGAACAGCAAAACACTGGATATCCCGCGCTTCCAACTCAGTACAAACGGCATCCAGAAGCGTCCTGTCGCCGGGGCGGTCGCCGCTGTCCAGATCCAGCACGGCGACCGCGGAGCCGGGCTGCAGGTTCAGATCCGCCGGCTGGTCCGTGGCTTCTCCATCCCGGTAGTAGCGAATCAGGGCCCGGGGTGGAAGCTGTGGCACAGTCAGCTCATGGCCTGCCTGCACAAGCAACCAGCGCAGCAAACCATCAAGGTGTTGCGGGGTGCGGCCCTGGTACAAGGTCCGCCCGTCCAGCCATAAGGCCTGCTCTGGAAACTGCTGTCGCAGCAAATCCCGGTGGGCCTGAACATCAGCGCCTGGTGCAGGCGCTTTCATCAGTTGATTCAGGGCGGAAGCCTCCAGCCCGTCCAGCGGTGTCCGGCCCGCCAGCCTCGACAGACGTGTCAGTGTGCGGTCGCCGTTGACAGCCAGTACCGGGAACGGGCGTTCAGACGTTTGCACCCGCACTGCCTGCTCCAGCCGACCCACCTGGTCACCGAACACGGCGGCCAGCAACAACGCATCGGCGCTGCTCACCAGCTCATCCAAGGCCTGGTTATCCAGGGCGGCCAGCTGGTCCGGCGTTCGCAGCACCACCCGGTGGTTCGGGTGGGCATTGAGAAAGCGCTCAGCTCCGGCAGCCATTTCGGCTGCCGAACGTTCAGAGACTATACCGACCACCGTGGCTGCGACCGCCTGCGGGGAGGCAAGCCATCCTGCAAACAGTGTCATCAGGGCAACGGTCAGATAACGCCTGCCAGAATGTCGCATCCTGCCTGTCCTTTTGCGGGTTATCGGAAATCGTAACGAACCGACAGGAAACCGGCCCGGCCGGCGGCCAGATAGTCAGCGCCATCGAAACGCAGCGCCGTGGCGTATTCCTTGTCGGTGACATTCTGAAGCGTCAGGCGTGCGTGCCAGTCACGGGCAAATTCCCAGCCGGCCCTCAGATCAAGGGTGGCATAGCCAGGCAGCCGGTCCTCGTTGGCGGCATCGTCATACCGATAACCGCTGGCCTGCACGGTACCGCCCAGGGTCCAGGCCCCCAGTGTCCGATCCAGATCCACCCGCAGGGACTGGTGGCTACGCCGACGCAGCCGGTTATCGGTCTCACGGTCACGAGGGTCGAGCAGGGTGAGGTTCACTGCCAGGTCCCAGTCGTTGGCCCGGAAACCGGAACCCAGTTCGATCCCGCGAATTCTCGCTTCATTGACGTTTACCGGGCGCAGATCGCCCCCCTGCGACTGGAGATCGATCAGATCGTCCACATCGAGCTGATAGACGGCCACATCCCAGTACCAGCGCTCGTAACGACCGCTGATTCCGATCTCACCGGTGCTGCCTTCCTCCGGTTTGAGATCCGGATTACCGGCATAGGTGCCACCAAACGTGAAAACCTCCAGCGGATAGTAAAGATCGTTGAACGTCGGGGCCCGGAAGGAAGTACCGTAGCTCGCTCGAACGCGGTGCGAACGGTCAAACGAATGGCCCACGGCAATACCACCGGTCTCCTGGCGGCCATAGGCTTCGTTATCGTCGCCGCGCAGGGACAGCTGCACATCGGTCGGCCCGAAGTGCAGGCGCACCTGGCCGAACAGTGCCGCGTTGGTACGGCTGTTTTCATCAAACGCCGTGGAGCTGTCCACCTCGTCGGATTGCAGTTCACCCCCTACAGCCAGCTCATGGACACCGGCAGTAAAGGTGTTTTCCCAACGGGCGGTGCGGGTTTTGGTGTTAAAAAAAGTATCGCCGGAATCGCGCACGTTGTCCTGCTCATCGACCGCTTCCGACAACTGCACAGAACTGTCCCAGTAATCGCTGATCGGCGTGTCGAGTCGCAGTCCGACGGTGCGGATCATGAAATCCGTTGCGCCACCGTCAAATTCGGTGTTGCCTTCGGATTGCATCATCACCGCACTGGCCTCGCCACCGTTGGGGAGCTCGTGAACGATGCGACCAACACCAGCGGTATTGCGGAAGCCCTTATCGTCGCCGCCTTCAACAATCGCGGTACCGTCGGTTTCCTTGTGCAGGCCACTGAGGCTGAAACGGGTGGACCCCACGCTGGTCGATGCGCCAGCACTGGTTTTCTGGGTATTGAAGTTACCGGCACCGGTTTCAACCCAACCCTTGCGCCCGATATCCGGGTCCAGCGTGAACGCCTGGATCACACCGCCCACGGCGTCAGCGCCGTAAAGGGCACTGCGTGGACCGCGAACGATTTCCACACGTTCCACCAGTTCAGTCGGGAAGTACTGCCAGGGGGCGCCGCCACTGGTGGCAGACCTCAGGCGCACGCCATCGACCAGGAACACCGTTGAATCGGTGGTAGTGCCGCGGGTGTATACGCTGGTGTTCTTGCCATAGGAACCGTTGGTAACCACATCCACACCGGGCTGGCCCCGCAGCAGATCCTTGAATTCAGCAGCATCCTGTCGGCGAATGGCCTCTTCTTCCACGACCGTAACGGACGACAGGCTTTCACCGATGGTCCGTGGACCAAGGGTGGCGGTTACCACAATGGGATCCAGCTCGGGAGCTGCGTTGGACTCGTCGGCGACCGCCGGGGAAATCGACAAAAATGTCAGGGGAAAGCCGGACAACAACAGGGCCGGCATGGCCTTGGGCAAAACCATAATAAACGCTCGCTAGCACACCATACGCACCCGTATGGTTTGTTTTCATTATGCTGCGGAGCACAAACAGGATCTGTTCCGAACGGAGGTGGGCAGAGACGGGCAGCGAATGGAGCACAGGCTGGGTTCACCCACCGCCGCTGCCCTCCGCAGCGTCTGGTGTGTTAACAGGCCGGTCTCCGGGCTTATGAGGGGTTCACCTGAATGAACCGAAGCGATCACCTTCCCATGCGCAATGCACAGTGGCGCTTTCGATCGCTTGTAACTCATTTACCGTTGCGGGGGCAGCGCCGGACTTTAACCGGCTTCCCGTTTCACTCCGTGTAGCGTTACACGGCAGCACCTGAAAACGAGCGGCAAGGCTAGCAACTGCTCATTCACTGGTCAATCACATTTGCCAGGCCGGCCAGTCCCTGGGCCAGCCTGTGCCACTGAGCCTCGTCACCCGGCAGCCCCAGCCGGACCGCTGGGAACGAATCGAAATAACGGACCAGAATGCCCCGGCTGGCCAGCGATTCGGTGATTGCCAGCGCGCGCGGATGTGCAAGATAGCGGAATAGCAGCGTACCCCGGCTGTCGGGTAAACCGTGTTCGGCCAGAAGCTGATGCAGGCGCTGACTGTCCCGCTGCAGCCGCTGTGCGGTGGCCGTTTGCCACACGGTGTCGGCCAGAGCCGCCGCCATCACATAACGGGCGGGGCCGCTCAGGGGCCAGGGACCGAGGGCGTCTGCCAGTGCGGCGGCAATGCTGACCTCCGTCAGGACCGCACCCGCACGCACGCCTGCCAAACCGAAAAATTTGCCCAGCGAGCGCATCACCACCAGCCCCGGCATACCGGCATACGGCGCCAGGCTGAGGTTGTCATAACCGTCGGCAAAAGCCTCATCCACCACCAACCAGCCGCCCCGTTGCTGCAACCGGTGGCACCACCGGGCCAGGCGGTCCGGAGGAATCACCTGGCCGTCGGGGTTATTGGGGTTGATCCAGACCACAACATCCAGCTCATCCAGCCAACGCTCATCGTCATCGGCAATATGCCGGGGGTCGAGAGGGACCACCTGATGCCCGGTGCGAGCCCACCAGTGCGCGTGCTCACGGTACCCTGGCACCGGCACCCCTACCTTGCAGGTATCACGCAGCCCAGGCAGTGCCATGATCGCCGCCTGGCTCCCCGGCACCACCACACAACGGCCATGGTCTCCGGCACCGACCCAATGACACATCGCCTGCTCCAGACCGTCATCGGTTTCCGGCAGCCGCTGCCAGATGTCTGCAGGCAGTTCGGGAACAGGCCACCCCTGTGGATTGATGCCGGTGGACAGGTCCAGCCAGTCACGGCGGGGAATGCCCCAGCGCCTTACGGCTTCATTCAGGCGCCCGCCATGATGCAGCCCGTGCAGCACACTCACAATACGCCTCCGGCGACCACATCAAGCAACACGGCGGCCGCGCCCAACACTCCAAGCCACAGCCACACGCCCTTCTGTACCAGATAGAGCGCACCGTCCACCGTGGCAGCACTGGCCGCCGGACCCTGGCCCAGTACCGGGCGCTGTTTGATGCCGTTGGCGTAGGGCGCAGGGCCACCCAGAGACACTGCCAGCGCCCCGGCCCCGGCCGCCATTACCGGTCCGGCGTTGGGGCTGTCCCAGGAGGTTGCCTGTGTCCGCCAGCAACGCCAGGCCAGACGCGTATTGCCAAGGAGGGCGTAAGTCACCGCGGTCAGCCGGGCCGGAATCCAGTTCAGTAAATCATCCAGCCGCGCCGCCGGCCGGCCAAAATACAGAAACCGGTCATTACGATAGCCCCACATGGCATCCAGGGTGTTGACCATCCGGTGCAGCAACACCCCCGGAACACCAGCCACCAGAAACCAGAACAGGCTCGCAAACACTGCGTCCGCGCCATTCTCCAGTATGGATTCGCTGGCCGCTGTCGCGACTCCGTGCTCATCCAGCTCACTGGCGTTGCGGCTGACGATCCGTCCCACCTGCTCCCGCGCAAGCACCAGGTCACCGCCATGCAAGGCGTCAGACACCGCCCGCCCATGCTCGGTCAGCCCCCGGATCGAAATGGCGGCATACAGCACTACCATCTGAAACAACGGGTAAACCCATCCGCTCAGGCTGAATCGCAGCAGCTCAGCGAGGATAAGCACTGGCAGAACGGCCGCCAACATGCCCAAAAACCCCAGGCCCATCGAACGGCCTTTCTGCTCGGGCTTTCGATTCAATCGACGCTCCAGCGCCCCGGCCACACGCCCGAACCCCACCAGTGGATGCCAGCGGCGTGGTTCTCCCAGCCAGCGATCCAGCAGCACAGCGCCAAGGCACACAATCATGGAGAGGGTAAAAGCGTTCAATTCAGCAATATCTCAGTTAAGCGGACAAAACTTGCAAGCAGACTGGAGTTTAACCGAGTCACTGTCGGCCTTGACACCTTTTCGGGCGGGGTAGACCATTCCCTGTTTTTACCGGTCAGGAATTAACCATGCCCCATCTGCCTCCAAGCTGGACCCAGCAGCTTCCCACACTCAATGCGCAGAGTGCCCGCTTGGCCACGGAGCGCCAGCAGGTGCTGACCAAGCCGCCGGGGTCCCTGGGGCAACTTGAGCAGTTGGCCATTCAGCTGGCCGGTCTGCAAGGTACGGAACAACCAACAGTGGACCCGGTGCAGATCACCATTTTCGCCGGCGACCACGGGGTCTGCGAGGAGGGCGTATCCGCCTTTCCGCAGGCAGTCACGGCACAGATGATTGCCAACTTCGCCGGCGGTGGCGCGGCCATCAGCGTTCTGGCGAAACAGCTGGGAGCGTCGCTGGAGGTGGTCAATCTCGGCACGGTCGGCAACGTGCCCGCGTTACCCGGTGTGCGTGACGAACGGATTGCGTCGGCAACAGCCAACCTGGCGGTGACCGGTGCCATGACCGGCGATCAGGTTCGCGCAGCGCTGGCCAGCGGTGATGCAGCGGCCGAACGTGCCGCCCATGCCAATTGCCGGCTGTTTATTGGTGGTGACATGGGCATCGGCAATACTACCAGCGCTGCCGCCCTCGCCTGCGCCCTGCTGGGGGCAGCCCCGGAACGTCTGGTCGGCCCTGGTACGGGGCTGGACAGAACCGGCGTTTCCCGCAAAAGTCAGGTTGTTGCGCGGGCGCTGGCAAGACACGGCGACAGCACCGATCCCCTGACCGTGCTGGCCTCCCTCGGCGGGTTCGAAATCGCCGCCCTGACGGGCGCCCTGCTGGGTTGCGCTGCGCGGGGCATTCCGGTGCTGGTGGATGGCTATATAGTCTCGGTCGCCGCCCTGTTGGGGGTGCACCAGCAGCCAGGCCTGAGGGACTGGCTGCTGTTCGCACACCGCTCGGCGGAGCCGGGGCACGCCCGGGTGCTGGATGCCCTGAATGCCAGGCCCCTGCTGGATCTGGGGATGCGGCTGGGTGAAGGCAGTGGCGCAGCGGTGGCGATTTCCCTGCTGCGATCAGCCTGTGCCCTGCACAACGGCATGGCCAGTTTTGCCGATGCCGGTGTCAGTAACGCCGGTGACCAGTAAAGCAAGGCCACGTCCAGAAGGATTGCAATGCATAACCTCACCACATCCATCGACCTGATCCGCCACGGCGAACCCGCCGGTGGTCCGATGTTCCGGGGCCGCCAGGACGACCCACTCAGCGAGCTGGGCTGGCAACAGATGCGCTCGGCCATCGCGGATACGGATCAGTGGGACCGGGTGGTCACATCGCCGCTGCTGCGTTGCAGCCGGTTTGCAGAGGAGCTGGCCAGCGCACGGCAGCTCCCGCTGTCGGTGGACGACCGTCTGCGAGAAATCAGTTTCGGAGCCTGGGAAGGGCGCACCGCTGACGCCATCCTGGCGGAAACGCCGGAGGCACTGACCCGCTTCTGGAGCGATCCGGTCACCCACCTGCCCCCGGGCGGAGAGCCACTGGCCGAGTTCCAGGCCCGGGTCCGGGAAGCCTGGCAGCACTGGACCCGCGAAGCGGCGGGCCAGCGGGTCCTGGTGGTGTGCCACGGCGGGGTGATCCGCATGGTCCTGGCAGACGTCATGGGCATTCCACTGGACCGCAGTTTCTCAGCGCTGGCCGTACCTTATGCCTGTCGCAGCCGGGTGCGAATTGACCAGTCCGATCACGGCATCCTCAGTTGCCTGTTGAGCCACGGCGGCTGACCGCTGTTATTCCTTCAGCCAGAGCGGTAATCCCGCGACGCTCATCACGACCCGGTCGCAGGTGGCGGCCAGCGCCTGGTTCAACCAACCCAGCTCATCACAGAAGCGGCGGGTCAGGGGGTCCATGCCGATGGTGCCCAGGCCCACTTCGTTGCTCACAATCGCAAGGCTTCCGGGATACCTGGCCAGGGCCTCGAGGAAAGCGCTCCGCTCCCGATCGAAAGTCTCTTCACCCGCAAACAGCAGATTACTGACCCACAGGCTCATGCAGTCCACCAGCAGAAACGGCGGGGCAGACTTGCCCGCGGCGGATTCGAGGGTTTCTCCCAACTGCAGCGGCGTCTCCGCCAGGCCCCACTGGGAGGGCCGGCTGGCCACGTGTCGTTGGACCCGTTGCGCCATTTCCTCATCACCCACCGTCGCCGTGGCCACATAAACCACCGCGGCTTCTGACTCTTTGGCCAACTGCTCCGCCAACGCGGTCTTGCCGGAGCGGATTCCTCCCAGCACGAGCGTTCGAGACACGTTCATGAGTGCTCCCCTGTTCCGGTACAGGTGCCACCACCCGAACCACTTCATTGTTGAAAGAAGGGGTGATGTTACGTAGAGACGGCCCGGTACGTCATCCTGAAAGTGGCACCGATACTGAAACACCGATTGTTCGGTTTCTCCTTCGCCGTTCGTGGCCCTGCCCTCTTCGCGCTGCTATATTGCTCCACAGAACGCCACCCCGCCGGCCAACCAGGGAGATTCCATGCAGGCAGAACTGATCGACATTCGCAATCACCTGGCCCGGCATGCGCCGTTTGATGAGCTGCCAGACGAGATGCTCGACAAGGTCGTGGCCAGCATCGAGATCGCATACTTCCGCGCCGGCACCCAGATCCTGGAGTTCGGCCAGCGCAACAACTGGCTGTTCTACATCCGCAGTGGCGCGGCGGAAATCTACCGTCGGTCCGGCGAGCTGTACAACCGCATCACCGAGGGCGAAATCTTCGGCCAGTTCGGTCTGCTGATGGGCAAGACCGTGCGTTTTCCCGCCAAGGCCATCGAAGACTGCCTGATCTACCGCATACCGGACCACATCTTCCAGCACCTGTGGGAGAACGATGAGAACTTTGCGGACTTCGTGGAGATCGAGGACCGCAGCCGGCTGCGCTCGGCACTCTCACGCCGGGAGAAATCCAACGAGCTGATGACGTCCAAGGTCACCCGGCTGATTTCCCGCCCGCCGGTGTCTGCCCCCTGCACCGTGCGCCTGCAGGAAGCGGCCCGCATCATGACCGAACAGGGCGTGTCAGCCCTGCTGCTGATGGACGAGGAAGGCGAACGGCCCTCACTCCGGGGCATCATCACCGACCGTGATTTGCGTACCCGCGCGGTCACCGAGGCACTGCCATCGGAAACGCCCATCAGCGAGATCATGAGCGAAGGGCTGATTACCACCAAGGCCCAGAGCTTCATCTTTGAAGCCATGCTGACCATGCTGCACAACAACGTGCATCACCTGCCGGTGATGGACAACGGCGAAGTGCGAGGTGTGATTGCCCTGGCGGACATCGTCAAGTATGAAAGCCAGAGCAGCCTGTACCTGGTCAGCAACATCTACCACCAGAACGACGTCAAGGGATTGAAGAAGATCAGCCGCGATGTGCGTGACAGCTTCGTGCGGATGGTCAACGAAGACGCCAATTCCCACATGATCGGCAGCGCCATGGCGGGCATCGGTCGCAGTTTCACCCAGCGCCTGCTGGAGCTGGGCGAGGAGAAACTGGGACCGCCCCCGGTGCCTTACTGTTTCATGGCGCTGGGGTCCATGGCGCGGGATGAGCAACTGGTGGTCACCGATCAGGACAACGCCATGATCCTGGACGACAGCTTTGTACCGGCGGAGCACGATGCCTATTTCCTGGCGCTGGCGAAGTTCGTCAGCGATGGGCTGGACGCCTGCGGGTACGCCTACTGCACCGGCGACATCATGGCCACCAATGAAAAATGGCGGCAGCCGCTGAAGGTGTGGAAGCAGTACTTTACCGACTGGATTCAGGACCCCAGCGCGGAGGCCCTGCTCAACAGCAACATCTTCTTCGATCTGGACGGCATCTACGGCCGCAACGAGTTTGCCGAGCAACTGAAGACCCTGGTGGCGGAGAAAGCCAGCCGCAGTCAGCGCTTCTTGGCCCTGCTGGCCCGCAACGCCCTGAACCGCACGCCGCCCCTGGGCTTCTTCCGTACCTTTGTGATGGAGGAGGACGGCAAGCACAACAAGACCTTCAACCTGAAGCGTCGGGGTACCGCCCCGCTCTCTGACCTGATCCGGGTGCACGCGCTGGCCTGTGGTTCCCGCGCCCAGAATTCCTTTGACCGCCTCAAGGCCATTGGCGAAACCAAGCTGATCCCCGATGACGGCGTGGGCAACCTGCGGGACGCCCTCGAATTCATTTCCATCGTGCGCATCCGTCATCAGGCACTGGCCATTGAGGCCGGGCGGGAACCGGACAACAACGTGCGCCCGGAGGACCTGTCACCCTTCGAGCGCAGCCACCTGAAGGATGCGTTCCAGGTGGTCAGCAACGCCCAGAAATTCCTGAAGTTCCGTTACACCGCCCAGGTCAGCCGGCATGTCTGAGTTCGTCACCACCAACACCAACTGGCACGAGGAATTCCGCCACCTGGCCGAGACCGCCCGGGATACTCGGCTGCAGGATTTCTACCGCGCCGGTTGTGTCCAGCCTGACACACCCATTGCCGAAACACCGCTGGTGGCCCTGGATTTCGAAACCACCGGCCTGGAGCCGGACCAGCACTCCATCGTCAGTATCGGCCTGGTGCCCTTCTCTCTCGATGGCATCCAGTTGGGTGAAGGGCGGCATTGGGTGGTGCGCCCGCACCTGCCCCTGCACCAGACCTCCATCACTATTCATGGCATAACACACAGCGACATCGACAAGGCACCGGACCTGAACGACATCCTGCCGGACGTGCTCGGCGCCCTGGCCGGTCGGATTGTGGTGGTGCACTATCGCAATATTGAACGGCCGTTTTTCGATGTCGCCATGAAATGGCGGCTGGGAGAGGGGTTCCGCTTTCCGGTGCTTGATACCATGGCCATCGAGGCCCACCTGCACCCCCATCGCCACCCGACCCGGTGGCAGCGGTTCAAGGGCATGAAGCCGGTGTCCATTCGCCTGGCGGATAGCCGTCAGCGTTATGGGCTGCCTCATTACGCCGCCCATAACGCACTGATTGACGCCATTGCCACGGCGGAGCTGCTGCAGGCGCAGATACGGCACCACTTCGCAGCAGACACCCCCGTCAGCGATTTATGGCTTTGAGGCCGCCACCGGGTTACCACCGGTGGGTTTTACATCACTGATGTAGCGGCCATACCCTTCCTCTTCCATTGCGTCCAGCGGAATGAAGCGCAGCGCGGCGGAGTTCATGCAGTAGCGCAGCCCGGTCGGAGCGGGGCCATCGCTGAACACATGCCCGAGGTGGGAATCGGCGATGGCGCTGCGGATCTCGGTCCGCGTCATGAACAACGAACGGTCTTCCTTCTCGACCACCGCGTCTTCTGACAGCGGCCGGGTAAAGCTCGGCCAGCCGGTACCGGACTTGTATTTGTCCCGCGAGGAGAACAACGGCTCACCGGAAACCACATCCACATACAGGCCCGGACGTTTCTCGTCCCAGTAGGCGTTGTCGAACGGTTTTTCCGTGCCGTCTTTCTGGGTCACGCGGTACTGCTCCGGGGTCAGCCTCTGGCGCAGTTCGCTGTCACTGGGTTTGACGAACGAAGCCGCATCCACCACGCCGGTTTTCTCAGCACTGGCCTGTGGCTGGTACTGGGAGTAATCCACGGCGCGGTCCTCACCCCAGACCTCGTCGATGAACTGGTAACGGCCTGAGTTATGGGTATAGAACTTGTACCTCAGCGGATTCTTCTTGTAGTAATCCTGATGGTATTCCTCCGCGTCGTAGAAGGCATCGAACGGCACGATCTCAATGGCGACCGGCTTGTCGTAACGCCCGGAGTCTTCCAGGGCCTTGACCGACGCTTCGGCGGCACGTTTCTGTGCGTTGTTGTGGTAGAAAATCGCCGGCCGGTACTGCTTGCCGCGATCCACATACTGGCCGTCCACATCGGTCGGGTTAGCGGTGCGCCACAGGGCCTGCAGCAGACCTTCGTAAGTGATCACATCGGGATCGTAGTAGACCTGTACGGCTTCGGTATGACCGGTGCGCCCGCCAGCCACCTGTTTGTAGGTGGGTGAGGTTTCCTCGCCGCCGCTGTATCCGGAGACGGCTTCCACCACACCGGGTACGTTTTCCTCATAAGCCGCCTCAACACACCAGAAGCAGCCGCCGGCAAAGGTGGCCACCGCCAGTCCCGGTTCGTCCGGCGCGTAGGCCGATGCGGTGTTGCCACGATCGGTTGCACTGACACCCGCCCCGGCCAGGGCGACCACCAGTGCCAGCACTCCATAGGTCAGTTTACGTTTCATTGCTCTGTCTCCGTGATTGGGATTCCAGCCTCAAGTATGTGACCGCAGAATCACACCGGCGTCTCAGAATCCTTACGAATTCATAACAGGGTTCCGATCACTCGGTACCCGCGGACCGGGCTACGGGAAGGGTCAGCGTAAAGCATGCCCCGTCCGGCGGGCAGTTGCGCACGCTTACGGAGCCGCCCTGCAGGGTCATCATGCGCTCGGCGATGGCCAGGCCGAGGCCGCTGTGGCCCGAGGTTTCTCCGGCGCTGCCGCGATAGAAAGGTTCAAAGAGGTGGGGCAGGTCCTGTTCGGCAACGCCCGGGCCCTGGTCCCGTACGGCCACCGAGAGGGTATCGGCTCCGGTGGCCATGATCAGGTCCACCCGGGCGCCTTCGGAACTGAAGGAAATGGCGTTTCCAATCAGGTTGTCCAGCACCCGTTCGGTCATCGCCAGGTCGCCGTAGGCCATGGCCGAAGGCGGCTGGCCGCTCACTTCCAGTCGTACCTGCTTGCGGGCAGCGGCGGGACCGTGCTTCTGGGCCACATCGTGGACCAGCTCCGCCAACACAAAGGGTTCCGGCCTGGGGGTGGTTTCCCGCGCATCCAGGGCAGCCAGCTCAAACAGCTCGTCCACCAGTCGGCCCAGGCGGTGGCTTTCTTTCAAAGCAATGCCCAGGAAAGCCTCCCGCTCTTCCGGGCTGAGGCTTTCATGCTTGAGTGCCAGCGCTTCGATATATCCCTGTACCGACGCCAGCGGTGTGCGCAGGTCGTGTGACACCCGGGCCACCAGTTGGCGCCGCTGGGAATCCTTGTCGGTGAGCTGTTCGATCTGGGCGGCAATCCGTGCTGCCATCTGGTCAAACCGCAGGGCCAGGTGGTCGATTTCATCCCTGGCCGGGGTGGTGGAGCGGGTGGTGGGTGTGGGCGGCACTTCGGTCATGTCGCTGTCGGCGAAGGCTTCCACCCGGCGGGTCAGCCGTGCCAGGCGGCGGGTCAGCAAGTGGAACACCCCAAGGCCGGCCACCAGGCCCAGCACCAGGCTGATGACCAGCGCCCAGGCACCCATGGCAATGAACTGGTCACTGCGGGCCATGGTTTCCACCATGTCGTATTCCTCACCACGCAGTACCACATACAGGTAGCCTTCGGGAGACTCCGCCGACGGCACGGGCGTTACCGAGAACACCTTGCGGCGGTCATGGCTGCGGGGGTCGTCACCCAGCACCGGGTATTCCTCCATATCCGCCAGCAAGGTGCGGATTGGTTCCAGGGAGACCCGCTTGCGCTTGATCCTGGCCGGGTCGGCGGAATAGGCGAGGATCTGTCCCGAAAGGTCCAGCAGGTAGATCTCGATGCTCGGGTTGATGGTCATGTAGAGGCTGAACAGCTCACGCAGCGCGTCGTCGTTGAGCCGGCCTTCATTGACCAGATTACGGTCGGCCACCAGGTTGCGGGCCAGGTCCCGGTTGAACGCCTGGTTCAGGGACGCATGGTATTCCCGCAAGGTGTAATTGCTGAGAAAGGTGTAGCTGATGCCGACGGTCACCAGCAACAGGAACAGCCCAAGGGCGAGACGGGCATACAGGGTTTTCACGGGGAATCGGGGCATGGTTCAGTCCATAAACCGGTAACCCACGCCCCAGACGGTCTGGATAAAGACCGGGTTGGCCGGATCCTGCTCCACCTTGTTGCGCAAGCGGTTAATGTGGGTATTGACGGTGTGTTCGTACCCTTCGTGGTTGTAGCCCCAGACCGCATCCAGCAACTGGGCACGGCTGAACACCCGCCCGGGCTGGCAGGCAAAATGCCAGAGCAGGTCAAATTCCCTCGCCGTCAGTTCGACTTCTTTGCCGTGCACCTGCACTCGCCGGCGCACCGGATCAATGCACAGGCCCTCCACGGCGATTTCTTCCGCCTCGGCCGAGGCACTGCTGTCGTGCTTCGCGGCCATGGCGTCGATGCGCCGGAACAGTGCCTTTATGCGCGCCCCCAGTTCGGCCACGCTGAACGGTTTGGTGAGGTAGTCATCGGCGCCCATTTCCAGGCCCAGCACGCGATCAAGCTCGGTGCCCTTGGCGGTCAGCATCAGCACCGGCACGTAGTCCGCCCCGGCGCGAATCTCGCGGCACACGGCAAGCCCGTCCAGACCCGGCAGCATGAGGTCAAGGATCACCAGATCAATACCGCCTTCCCGGAACCGGGCTAGCCCGGTGTCACCACGGTCTTTCAGCGTGGCGCGCATGCCCAGGTCTTCCACATGCATGCGCACCAGCTGATCGATGCCCGGGTTGTCTTCCACTATCAATACGTGCCGGGTCATGGGTTGGAGGCTCTCACTCGGGTCGGTTACGGGCTTTATGGGCGTCTTTGTCGCTCATGGACTGCATGGCGTCTGAATCGGACATGTTGTCGTGCTTCATGGTGTCCATACCATCACCCATGCCCGACCCCATGTCATCCCCTTTCATGGCGTCGTGTTTCATATCGTCGTGTTTCATGCCGTCATGATTCATGTCGCCGTGGCCCATGCCGTCGTCCTTCATGGACTCCTGCATCATACCGTCGTCTTTCATGTCATCCGCCATGGCGGTACCTGCCAGGGGGGCCACGCCAATCATCATCAGGCCTACCAGCGCTAGAAATCGTTTCATGATGTCTTCCTTCTCGGTCACAGTTGCCCTGACAGGATTGTGCAGGGGTCAGGACACAGAATGAACACACCTCGTCACGCCTGAATCACGATGCCATAACAAGTGTATAGCTGAAACTTCACAAATGTGTCACGGCGCCGCATCAGCCACCCAGTGTACCCAACAGGCGTTGCCGGATCAGGGTGTCTGCCTCATCCATGATGCGACCGATAAGCGCCTCGCAGCTGGGAATGTCGTGGATCAGCCCTGCGACCATACCGCAGCTCCAGGCGGCCTCGTCCATCTTGCCTTCCTGCAGCACCAGCCGGCCCTTGGCGCCGGTGACCAGGTGGCGGATGTCATCAATGGTTTCGGCCTCGCCCTTTTCCTTTTCGATACGGATGATTTCATCCACTGCCGCGTTCTTCATTACCCGTTCGGTGTTGCGCAGGTTGCGCATGATGAGCCGGGTCTGGAGCTCATCCGCTTCCACGATGGCCTGTTTGACGTTGTCGTGGATCGGCGCGTCGGTGGTGGCGAGGAAGCGGGTGCCCATATTCATGCCCTCGGCACCGAGCGCCATGGCCGCCACCAGGCTACGGCCATCGGCCATACCACCGGAGGCAACAAACGGGATTGTCAGTTCCTCTGCTGCCCGGGGGAGCAGGATAAAGTTGGGAATGTCGTCTTCGCCCGGGTGCCCGCCACACTCGAAACCGTCCACACTGACCGCGTCGCAACCGATCTTTTCCGCTTTCAGGGCATGCCGCACGGACGTGCACTTGTGGATCACCTTGATACCCGCCGCCTTGAGCTGCGGCATGTACTGTTCCGGGCTGCGGCCCGCGGTTTCCACCGCCTTGACGCCGCCTTCGATGATCGCCTGGATGTACTCGGGATACGGCGGCGCCTTGAACGAGGGCAGGAAGGTCAGGTTCACGCCGAACGGTTGGTCGGTCATCTCAGCACAACGTGCAATTTCCCTGGACAGGTCTTCCGGGGTAGGCTGTGTCAACCCGGTGATGATTCCCAGTCCGCCTGCATTGGACACGGCCGCCGCCAGCTCGGCGTAGCCAACATGGTGCATGCCACCCTGGATGATCGGGTGCCGGATGCCAAACAGTTCGGTGATTCTGGTCTTCATAGCGGGTTTCCTGTTTTGTCGTTAGAATAAAAAGAGTGATTAACACGAGGTTGCAGTGACAGATAAAACAACAACAAGAGCCACACCAGCGGATGCCTTCCGCAAAGCGCGCCGGATGTGGCTGAAAGGCGAACGTATTCACCTGGCTTCGCTCTCGGCGGAGCTGAATATCGGGCGGGCGACGCTGTTTCGCTGGGTCGGCAACAAGGAGTTGCTGCTAGGAGAGGTACTCTGGTCACTGTACGAGCCGCTCCGCCTGGAAGCCCTTGGCAACACGCCTGGCCAGGGGGTGGAGTTCGTGGTCGGTGTCTACCGCCACATCAATTCCACCCTGCTGCATTCCAAACCGTTGCGACGGTTTATCCACGAAGACCCCGAATACGCCCTGAAAATCCTGACGTCTTCCCAGTCCACCATTCACAGCCGCACCGTCGAGGCCAACACCCGCACCCTGAAAGATCAGGTGGCCCAGGGCCACATCAGCCCGCCGATGCGGGTTGAGAGCCTGTCGTACTTCATGGTGCGGCTGGCGGAATCCTGCCTCTACAGCGACATCATCAACGGGCGCGAGCCCCGTGACGAAGAACTGGAAGATGCCTGTACCGCCGTGCGGATTCTGCTCGGCGGCAAGGCCTGAGCATTACAGCTGAAGCGACCGCACTTCCAGGAACTCCTCCAGTCCCCACTTGCCGAACTCGCGGCCAATGCCGGAGTGGCCGAAGCCGCCAAACGGCGCCAGGGGATTGAAAGCGCCACCGTTCACGAACACCTGGCCGGTGCGCAGTTTGCTGGCCACCTTTTTGGCTTTGTCCGCATCGGCTGACCACACCGCGCCGGAAAGGCCGTACTGGGTGCCATTGGCGATACGAATGGCGTCTGCCTCGTCGGTGTAGGGAATCACGCACAGCACCGGGCCAAAGATTTCTTCCTGGGCGAGGCGGCTGTCGGGTTTGACGTTGCCGAACACGGTCGCCTTCACGAAATAGCCCTTATCACAGCCTTCCGGTGCTTCCGGACCGCCAGCTACAAGCGTGTGCCCTTCTTCAATGCCCAGCTTGATGTAATCGATCACCTTGTCGCGCTGCTGGGCCGAAGCCAGCGGCCCGAGACGGGTGGTTTCTTCCAGCGGGTTGCCCGGGGTCATTTTCGCCACCGCAGCCGCCGCCAGTTCACAGGCCTCGTCGTGCCTGTCGGCGGGCACCAGCATCCGGGTCAGGGCTGTACAGGTCTGACCGGAGTTGAGCAGGCAGTTATTGATGGTGCCCTTCACCGCCGCGCCCAGGTCGGCGTCCGGCAGGATCACGGAGGCAGACTTGCCACCCATTTCCAGGGCAATGCGCTTGAAGTCGTCAGCCGCGGCATGGGCAATCAGGTTGCCGGTACGGGTGGAGCCGGTGAACGACACCATACGCACATCCGGATGCTTGATCAGGGTGTCGCCCACGGTCCGGCCCTCACCACACACCAGGTTGAACACACCCTTGGGCAGGTCCGTGCCATCGAGGATTTCCGCCAGGATGTACGCGCTCTGGGGCGCGATCTCCGCCGGCTTGAGCACCACGGTGCAGCCCGCGGCAATGGCCGGAACGATTTTCAGGATCACCTGGTGCAGCGGGTAGTTCCACGGGGTGATACAGCCCACAACGCCCACCGGCGCGTACTGCACTTCGGAGTTGCCGCTCTGCTCGGTGAACGGAAAGTCCGGCAGCATGTCCAGGTAGGACTTGGTTACGGTTGCGGGCAGGCCTGCCTGGATACCGGTTGCCAGCTTGATGGGCATGCCCACTTCCCGGCACACGGTTTCGGCGATGTCTCCCGCACGCGCTTTCAGCCCGGTGTGCAACTGTTCCAGCACGTTGATGCGCTGCTCCAGCGTGCTCTCGGACCAGCTCTCAAACGCGGCATCCGCCGCGGCGATGGCCTGCTCCATTTCCGCACGGCCGGAGGCTGGCACCTTGGCAATCACGTCGCCGGTGCCCGCTTCGTGTACGTCGATGGTGTCACCAGTCCAGCTGACCCATTCGCCGTTGATGTAGTTCTTGCTCAGGTTGTTCATGTCGTCACTCCTTTGGCTGTCTCGAACGGTCACCCGTCTGTTATTCAAACACAATCACGCCACGGGCATTCTTGCCTGCCAGCATATCCTCGAACGCTTCGGCAGCGTCGTCGATGGCGTAGGTGCGGGTGACCAGTTCGTCGAGTTTGAGTTTGCCTGCCTTGTACAACCCCAGAATACGCGGAAAATCGTGCTGTGGACGAGCGGAACCAAGCCAGCTGCCCTTCAGCACGCGCTCGTCCGCCGGTAAGGTCAGGGTGGTGATGGACGTTTTGTCCTTGGGGTCAGAGACACCAACCACCACCGCAGTACCGCCACGGCCAAGACACTTGTAGGCCTGTTCCACCACTGCACCGGCGCCGACGCATTCGAACGCGTAATCAACGCCGCCGGTGAGCTTCTTCACCGCTTTGGCGGCGTCTTCCACTTCACTGATATTCACCGTTTGCGTGGCGCCGAAGTCCCGCGCCATCTGCAATTTTTTCTCGTTGTTGTCCACCGCCACGATCATCTCGGCCCCGGCGGTAACACACCCCTGGATCGCGTTCAGCCCCACGCCGCCGATACCAAACACCGCGGTACGGGAGCCGGGCTCCACCCTGGCGGTATTGAACACCGCGCCCACGCCGGTCATAACCGCACAGCCCACCAGGGCCGCGTTCTGCATGGGCACGGTTTCGTCCACCTTGACGCAGTTGTCCACGTGCATGGTGGCGTACTCGGCCATTACTCCGCAGGCGCCGAACACATTCAGATCCTCGCCATTGGCGTCCTTGGTGCGAACGGTCCCGTCCGGGAGGGTAAACATGGCTTTGCGGGCGTTCTCACACAGGACCGGGCGGCCACGAACGCACTGGCGGCATTTGCCGCACATGGAAATGAAGGAACTGACCACGTGATCGCCTTCCTGGAACGCGGTCACACCCTCGCCCACTTCCACCACCACACCGGCGGCTTCGTGACCGAGCACCAGGGGCGCTGGATAGGGGATCTTGCCGGTGGTGGCGGAATGGTCGCTGTGACAGACGCCGCAGGCGCCGATCTTTATGGTGATCTCGTCCCGTTTCGGGCCCTGCACGGTGATGGTTTCCACCTGGACCGGCTGGCCCCACTCACGGCAGACGACGGCTTTGGCTTTTCTGTCCATTCTGTTGCTCCTTAGAATTCCGATTCCTGCATGCCCAGCACCGTGGTATCCACGTCCGACAACAGGTCCGCGAGACTGACCACTTTCGGCAGTTCGTAACGGGCGAAGTATTCGCAGGCTTTTACCTTACCCTCGTAGAATTCCGTTGTCTGCTCACCGCTGGCGTCCAGTCCGGCAATGGCCTTGATAGCCTGTCTCAACCAGAGCCAGCCAACAACCGTGTGACCGAAGGCTTCAAGATAGAGGGAGGCGTTGGCCAGGGCTTTCTCGACGTTGCCCCGGGCCTTCTCGGCGTTGATCGCGTCGGTGGCGCGGCTGATGGCGCTGACAGCGCGTTCCAGTTGTTCGGCACAGGGCGCCAGGCGCTCGTGGCCTTGCGCTTCGGCGATGGTGACACGAACCCGCTTCATCAGTTCCCGGTAGAACCGGCCACCGGCCATGGAGACCTTCCGACCCAGCAGGTCGAGGCCCTGGATACCGTGGGTGCCCTCATGGATGGGGTTGAGACGGTTATCGCGGTAGAACTGCTCCACCGGGTATTCCCGGGTGTAACCGTAGCCGCCGTGTACCTGGATCGCCAGGCTGTTGGCTTCCAGGCAGAACTGCGACGGCCAGGACTTGATGATCGGCGTCAGCAGGTCGAGCAAGCCGGCGGCCAGCGCCCGTTCATCGTCCGTGGCGGCGTGCTTTTTCTCGTCTACCAGTACCGCACCCTGCAGGCAAAGGGCCAGTCCCCCTTCCACATAGGCTTTCTGGGTCAGCAGCATGCGGCGGATGTCCGCATGGCGGATCAGCGGCACCTGGGGCGTGGCCGGATCTTTCTCGCCCACCGGGCGGCCCTGTTTACGCTCGCGGGCGTACTCCAGGGCGTGCAGGTAACCGGTGTACCCCAGCATTACCGAACCCAGGCCGACGCCGATGCGGGCTTCGTTCATCATGTGGAACATGGCGGCCAGGCCGTTGTTGGCCTCGCCCACCAGGTAGCCCACGGCGCCGTCCTTCTCACCAAAATTGAGCATGGTGGAGGTGGTGCCACGGTAACCCATCTTGTGGATGAGACCCGCCAGCGCGACGTCATTGCGCTCGCCAAGACTGCCGTCTTCGTTCACCAGGATCTTGGGCACGATAAACAGCGAGATACCTTTCACCCCAGCCGGGGCATCCGGCAGGCGGCCGAGCACCATGTGGATGATGTTCTCGCTCAGTTCGTGGTCGCCGCCGGAAATGTAGATCTTGTTGCCAAACAGCCGGTAGCTGCCGTCTTCCTGGGGTTCGGCACGGGTACGAAGGTCGCCCAGGGACGAACCGGCGTGGGGTTCGGTCAGGCACATGGTGCCGAAGAAACGCCCGGCCATCATTGGCTCGGCGTACTTCTTCTGCTGGTGCTCACTGCCCTGGGCCTTGATCAGGTTGGCGGCGGCAATGGTCAGCCCCGCGTACCCCTGGGTACCCACGTTGGCGCCCTTGAGCATGCCCACGCACATCTGGGCCACGGCGGCCGGCAGTTGCATGCCGCCGCGCTCAAAATCCTGGCCGGCGGCCATCAGGCCGGTGTCCCGCAACACATCGAGGGCCTTCTTCACCTCCGGCCGCATCTCCACCCGGCCATTCTCGAACCGTGGCTCCTCTTCGTCCACCAGACGGGCATGGGGCGCGAATTCCTCCGCCGCCACTTTCAGTGCCAGATCCAGCGCGGCCTGCAGCGTCTCCCGGTTATGTTCCGCGTAGCGGTCATAATTCAGGGCCTGCTCGACCTCGTGGAGTTCGAAGAGCTGGAAGGCGAGATCCTGGGTATTGATGATTTTCTGTTGCACGGGTTACACCACCTCAAACAGACCGGCCGCTCCCTGACCGCCGCCGATGCACATGGTGACCACCACGTACTTGGCGCCACGGCGCTTGCCTTCAATCAGGGCATGCCCGGTCAGGCGTGAACCGGTCACCCCATAGGGATGGCCCACAGCGATAGAGCCGCCGTTCACGTTCAGCTTTTCCATCGGAATGCCCAGGCGATCGCGACAGTAGACCACCTGGGAGGCAAAGGCTTCGTTCAGCTCCCACAGGTCGATGTCGTCCATCTTCAGACCGGTACGCTCAAGCAGGCGGGGGATGGCAAACACCGGGCCAATGCCCATTTCATCCGGCTCGCAGCCGGCAACAGCGAAGCCACGGAAAATGCCCATCGGCTCAATGTTGTGTTTCTCGGCGTAGGTGCTGTTCATCACCGTACACACCGATGCACCGTCAGACAGCTGGGACGCATTGCCGGCGGTGACAAACTGATTATCGCCACGGACCGGATTCAGCCCCTGCAGCCCTTCGAGGGTGGTATTGGGACGGTTGCACTCATCACGGGTCAGGGTGACATCCTTATAGCTGATGTCGCCGGTTTCCTTGTCTTTCACCATCATGGTGGCATCGAACGGCACGATTTCGTCGTCGAACTTGCCCGCTTCCTGGGCGGCAGCAGTGCGCTGCTGGGAAATCAGGGCGTATTCGTCCTGGGACTCACGGCTGACGCCGTAACGCTGGGCGACGATATCGGCGGTTTCGATCATCGACAGGTACAGCTCGGGCTTGTTCTTCATCAGCCACTCATTGGTGGCGTGGAAGCTGTTGAGCTTGTCGTTCTGCACCAGGGAAATGGACTCCACACCGCCCGCCACCATCGCCGGCACTTTTTCCGACACCACGCGCTGGGCGGCCATGGCGATCGACTGCAGGCCGGAGCTGCAGAAACGGTTAATGGAAAGCCCCGCCGTGGTCACTGGCAAACCCGCACGGACCGCCGCGAGCCTGGCCATGTTCTTACCCTGCGCGCCTTCGTGGAAGGTGGCGCCGAGGATCACGTCTTCAACAATAGACGGATCAATACCGGCGCGCTCAACGGCGTGCCGGATCACGTGGCCGGCCAGGTCCACGGAATGGGTGTTGTTCAGGGCGCCCCGGTAGGATTTACCCAGACCGGTACGAGCGGTGGAAACAATAACGGCATCAGACATAACAATATCCTTCGTAAACGGGCGGGTCGGATGAGCGAAGCGCAATCCGACCCGGAATTGAGCGTTTAAAGATCCCCGAACGTGCGGCCTTCAGCCACCAGCTTCTCGAGCAATCCAGCCGGCTTCCACTGTTCGCCACCGATGGTGTCGTGGAAGTTCCTGACGGTTGCCAGGATGGTGTCGAGGCCAATCTGATCGGCCCAGAACATGGGGCCACCACGGTAGGCCGGGAAGCCATAGCCGTAGATCCAGGTGATATCGATATCCAGGGAACGGTCAGCGATGCCCTCTTCCAGGATCTTCGCGCCTTCGTTGATCATCACGTACATGCACCGCTCCAGGATTTCCTGATCGGTGATCTCGCGGGACGCAATACCCTGTTCCTCGCGGAACTCGGCAATGATCTGATCCACCTGCGGATCGGGAATCGGCTTGCGGTTGCCTTCTTCGTACTTGTACACACCGGCCTGGGTTTTCTGCCCGAGGCGGCCCTGCTCCGCCAGTTTGTCCATCCAGCTGGCCGGCACATCTTCCCCGGCCTTGCGGCGTTCCTTACGGATGGAGTACCCGATATCAATACCGGCCAGATCCGACATGGCAAACTGTCCCATGGGGAAGCCCAGGTCCGTCAGTACCTTGTCTACCTGCTGCGGGCTGGCACCTTCATTGACCAGGGCCATGGCTTCGGCACCACGCTTGTGCAACATGCGGTTGCCCACGAAGCCGTAGCAGTTGCCCACCATGACCCCCACTTTGCGAATCTTCTTCGCCAGTGCCATCGCGGTGGCTTTTACTTCGTCCGAGGTCTTCTCACCGCGCACGATCTCCAGCAGCTTCATCACGTTGGCCGGGCTGAAGAAGTGCAGGCCAATCACGTCTTCAGGACGGGAGGTGGCAGCGGCAATGTCGTCAATGCTCAGGGTGGAGGTGTTGGAGGCCAGGATCGCGCCCGGCTTGCAGGCCTTGTCGAGCTGACCAAAGATGGTCTTCTTCAGGTCCATGCTTTCGAACACGGCTTCGATCACCAGGTCGGCGTCGGCAAAGTCATCGTAGGTCAGGGTGCCGCTGATCAGGCTCATGCGCTCTTCGACCTGGGCCTGGGTGATGCGGCCTTTCTTCGCGGTGTTCTCGTAGTTCCGGCGGATCACGGACAGGCCTTTGTCCAGGGCCTCCTGCTTCACTTCGGCAATGGTGACCGGGATGCCGGCGTTGGCAAAGTTCATCGCAATACCGCCGCCCATGGTACCCGCGCCGATGACGCCGACCTTGTTGATCTCACGAACCGGCGTGTCCTTGGACAGCCCCTTGACCTTGGACACCTCACGCTCGGCGAAGAAGGAATGGATCAGACCGCCACGCTGGGGTGATTCCATGCATTCCGTGAACAGTTCGCGCTCACGCTTCATGCCTTCGTCAAACGGCAGGTTGAAAGCGGCTTCCACGGCGTCCACGCACTTGAAGGGCGAGAACAGGCCGCGGGCTTTTTTCTGGAGGCCGGCACGGAACTGCTCGAATACGTCACTGCCTTTGTCGGCGTCGATCTTATCGGTGAGATCCCGCACACGACGCACTGGCTTGTTTTCCCCGGCGACTTTCTGTGCGTATGCCAGACCAACCGCCCTGATATCGTCGCCGTCTTCCACGGCATCCACAATGCCCAATCCGAGGGCGTCTCTGGCGGACACGAAATCACCGGTGGTGATCATTTCCAGCGCCTTCTGGGCACCGGTCAGACGTGGCAGCCTCTGGGTACCACCAGCACCCGGCAGCAAGCCCAGCTTGACCTCTGGCAGGCCGACTTTGGCGCTGCTCAGGGCTACCCGGTAGTGGCAACCCAGTGCCGTTTCCAGCCCGCCGCCCAGGGCGGTGCCGTGGATGGCCGCCACAACCGGCTTGTCGCTGTTCTCGTACTGGTCGATGACCGCGGCCAGCCCCGGCTCCTGCATCGGCTTGCCGAATTCACGGATGTCGGCACCGGCAATAAAGGTACGGCCTTCGCACACCAGCAGCAGGACGTTGGCGTCGGTGTCTTTCTGGCCCTGCTCCAGTGCAGCCGCCAGGCCGGAACGAACCGCGTGGCTGAGTGCGTTCACCGGCGGATAGTTCACGGTGATCACGCCAATGGAGCCTTCCCGGTTGTAGGTTACGACCTCAGACATAATTTCTCCTCGCCTTAATATGGAATGTAGTTTTAACAAGCGAAACATAGGAACGATTTAATACAAGTTTACGGCGGGTTTCAACCATCAATTAAAGTGCAGGCATAAAAAAACCCCAAGACGAATCTTGGGGTTTTTGGCCGTTTCTTAGGTCTGAGCGGGGTCAGACACCGAGCGATTCGATATCGCTGGCCAACATCGCCAGCTGATGGGCAATGGACTCCCGCAGTTTTTCCGCCGGCACCAGGTAGGACGGTGCCGCACAGGTCAGCGCCATGATGGTGCCATCCTGCAGATGAATGGGCACGCCCGCAGAATTGATGTTGCGATCCCACTCGCCGATGGACAGACAGAAGCCATACTTCTTGTAGTCTTCCATCGCACGCTCAAGCCCTTCCTGCTTCTCGGGCCAGGCATCGCCGTACTTGGCGGACATCGCGTCGTCGATGACCTTGCGGCCCTTGTCGGAGATGGCGCAATAGTAGGCGCGGCCGGCGGAGGTGGTCGACATGGGCAGCTTCAGGCCGATATCCATGCGCAACAGGGACGCTTCCGGCGGTAGGCGGTTTTCCACATAGATCATGTGCAGACGGTCGCGGCAGGTCAGGCCCACGGACATATTGGTCTGGCGGGCAAACTCATCCATATAGGGCTTGGCCAGTTGCCGAACCTTCAAGTTGGACACGTAGGCATAACCCAGGGCGAGCACACCGGAGCTGAGCTGGTACTTTTCAAGCTGCGGGTTGTAGCTGAGATAGCCCAGCTTGGTCAGGGTGTAGGTCATGCGCGAAACCGTCGGCTTCGGCAGGCCTGTCAGCCGGGCAATGTCCTGGTTACCCAGGATCACCGAACCTTGACTGAAGGCACGGAGCACATCGAGACCGCGGGACAGGGCCTCAACAAACTTGCGGTCCTTCTCCGGCTTCACCGGCTCGCCATCACCCGAGGCGGCCAACAGTTCCGGTGAAGTAATCTGTGGTTTGGTCATAATCGGGCATCCTCCAACAACCTTGCCTGATCCGGTAAGCCCGAAGTGCCTGGAGCAGCGCCTGGGCGCGGTGCCTGAAACAGTGCCGGGAACTTGGTCAGATAGAATAAAAGTGGCGCTATTTTAATAGCTGCAAGTATCAAGTACCACAAAGTGTACTGAAAAGAATCAAAAGTCGTGCCAAACATGAAACACTCTTCCTTTATGTTTCACTTCAACCCGGACTTTAAGGGACTCAGACCCGGGTTTACGAATCTATTTCGGTATATTATTCTGCAAAGCGAAACATAATAAACAATTTATATCCACCTGACGATCCCGGGAGAGCGTATGAAGGTTCTGTTTGTTGCAGGAGACCCCAAACCAGAGCGCTGGACGGTGCCCATCAAGGAACTCCTTCCTGAGGCCGACGTTCACGTTTGGGACGCCGATGGCCCTGCCGTGGATGCCGACTACGCCATTGTCTGGCAACCGCCGGCGGCGCTGTTCGAACGCGAAACAAAACTCAAAGCGGTGTTCAATCTTGGTGCGGGCATTGATGGCCTGCTAGCCGTGCCCAATCTGCCGGCTCACCTGCCGGTGGTGCGCCTGGAAGACGCCGGCATGTCTGTACAGATGGCGGAGTACGTGCTGCATCAGCTACTTGAAGCCAGCCGTGGCATGGAAACCTACCGCGAACAACAACGCGAGGGTGTGTGGAAAATTCACCGGCCCATCAAGCGCAGCGAATGGCCGGTGGGCATCATGGGGTTGGGCCATATTGGCAAGCGGGTGGCGCGCACCCTTGCCGACCTGGATTACCGGGTCCACGGCTGGGCACGCAGTGAGCACACACTGGACAAGGTCACGACCCATGCCGGCACCGACACCCTGTCTGACTTCCTGGGCTCAACCCGCGTGCTGGTGAACACCCTGCCGCTGACGGAGGAAACCCGGGACATCCTCAACCACACGCTCTTCAGCCAGCTGATGCCCGGCGCTGTGGTGATCAACGTGGGCCGCGGTGAGCACCTGGTGGAGGACGACCTGCTCAGGGCCATCGACGACGGCCACGTGGCGCGGGCCTCCCTGGACGTGTTCCGCCAGGAACCCCTGCCGGGTGACCATCCGTTCTGGCAACGGCCGGAGATCACCATCACCCCGCACATCTCCGCGCGCACCCTGCGGGATGCCACCCTGGAGCAGATCACCGGCAAGATCCGCGCCCATTATCAGGGCGAGCCCATCACCGGGATTGTCGACACCAGCCGCGGATACTGATTCCGCAACCAATAGCGCCGGTCAGCCCGCGGCCGGCGCAAGAACGAACATAACCCACAGCATCATCAGAAGCAGCGGTATCGTGAGCAGCACGAACAGGCCGTTCCAGCCAAACGCCACCACCCAGCGTGACACCTGACCGAACCGGGACAGCAACATCACCGCCGGGCCAAACGGTGACAGCATCATGGCCAGGGAAAAGCCGATCACCAGCGCGACCGCAATGGGCAACGGGTTCACGCCCTCCGCTACCAGCTGCGGCATCAGCCCTGCCTGTACACTCAACACGGTGATCGGAATGATGCCGATGGCCGACAGCATTGGCATCATCAGCAAACCGCAGGCCGCCAGCAGGAACACACCCAGCTCACCGGAGGCCAGTCCGGCCAGCGAATCGGCGGGAATGACCGCCACCAGCGCCACACCCAAACCCGCCGAGCCGGCAAAAATGGACATCTCATTGCGCATACCCAGCATGTTGTTCACCGATTCACCCACGGCACCCCGCAACGATCGGTCGTGCCACCACATATAAAGGAAGGTCACCACCGGCACCGTCAACATCGCGGCCACCGATACCCTCAGATCCGTGAGCTGGACCAGCAGCCCCATCGCCAGGAAGATCACCAGAACCAGCATAGCCAGTCGCCCGGTACCGGCGGGCCATTGATCCAGCGGCTGTCGCTCCGTGCTGACCAGACGGAAGCGTTTATGCTCCAGCACCCAGCCCACGAGAATCAGCAATGCGGCACTGGCGATGCCATAGGGCAGCAGCCCCGACCAGCTGAGGGTGGGCACTTCCCGGGTAATGATCGCCACCGCCACACTGGTCGGGGCCACCAATGGCACCAGCGCAAAGCCCCGCAGGGTGCTGATCAGTACGCTTCGAAGCCAGCGCAGGCGCGAGGCGCCGGAAATGCCCCGCTCCCGCAGGGTGTCAGCCAGGGTGCCGCAAAGCAGGTTCATCACCCCGAAACTCAGCACCGAGGCAATGCCGCAGCTGACCACCGCGTACTTCGGGTACAGCAGCATGGGCCGGCCGCCGAGCAGTACATCGTGGATGCGCTGCAACACCTCCAGCCGCCGGACCAGGCACTGCATCATGCCGAGGCTGCCCAGGAAGGTGGCGTAGAACGCCGCGTTCGAGGCAGCGCGCACCAGCTCATCCGTACCCAGGTCCCCCGCCAGCGCCAACGCCGCCACCAACAGCGCGGAAAGCAGAAACAGATAACGGGAGTAAGCCTGCAGGCGGCCCAGCTCGGTGAGGAAGTACACCAGGAACAGAATTCCCGACAATGCACTCAACGAGGGACTGGGCAGGCACAACGCCACGAGCTCCAGCAGGACGGCAACAGGAACCAGAAAACGGCTCATATAAGATTCACGACTCTCGATGATGGTATCGGTTGCATTTCACACAGACCCGGATTAGTCTTTAGCCTCCAATATACAAAACTTAATTCCGCTATACGAAACTATATCAACATTAATGCCAAGACAAGTCTGGAACCTTCCTTCTCTACAAAAGGAAGACCACAATGAGGACTTGCCTGCTGATGAAACGGGAGATGCCATGAGCGCCTTTATCTACGACGGGTTGAGAACCCCCTTCGGCCGACACGCCGGCTCACTGGCGAAGGTGCGCCCGGATGACCTGCTGGCCAGCGTCATCAAGGTCCTGGTCGAGCGCAATGCATTCGCCCCGGAGCTCTACGAAGACGTGATTGCCGGCTGTACCAACCAGGCCGGTGAAGACGCCCGCAACCTGGCCCGTCATGCCGGCCTGATGGCTGGTCTGCCGGTGGAGACCGGCGGCCTGACCGTCAACCGCCTCTGCGGTTCTGGCCTTGCCGCTATCATGGATGCCTCACGCGCGGTGCGTTGTGGTGAAGGTGACCTGTTCGTGGCCGGCGGTGCCGAGAGCATGAGCCGGGCACCGTTCGTGATGGCCAAGAGCGAAAGCCCGTTCAGCCGCGACTTCCGGGCCTTTGACAGCACCATCGGTGCGCGCTTCCCCAATCCGCGCATTGAGTCGGCATTCGGCGCCGACACCATGCCCGAGACGGCGGACAACATCGCCCGCGACCTGAACCTGAGCCGCGAAGCGGTGGATGCGTTCGCCGCCCAGAGCCAGGCCCGCTATGACGCCGCGCTGAAAGACGGCTTCTACAACGACGAAATCCTTGCCATTGAGGTGCCTCAGGGCCGCAAGAAGCCGCCGGTCAGCGTTGACCGCGATGAGCATCCCCGCCCGCAGTCCACCGCCGACGTACTGGCCGGCCTGCGCCCGCTGTTTGAAGGCGGCGTCGTGACCGCTGGCAACGCCTCCGGTATCAACGATGGCGCGGCAGCGCTGCTGATCGGCTCCCGTGAGGCCGGTGAAAAAGCAGGCATTCGTCCCCGCGCCCGCATCGTCTCCACCGCCATTGCCGGCGTACCGCCACGGGTGATGGGTTATGGCCCCGTGCCCGCCAGCGAAAAGGCCCTTGCCCGCGCGGGCCTGGGTATCAACGATATGGATGTGATCGAGATCAATGAGGCGTTCGCCGCCCAGGTTCTCGGCTGTACCACCAAACTGGGCATTGACCCGACAGACTCCCGGCTGAACCCCAACGGCGGCGCCATCGCTGTCGGCCATCCCCTGGGGGCATCCGGCGCACGGATCGCACTGACCGCCACCCGCCAGCTGGAACGCAGCGGTGGCCGTTACGCATTGATCAGCATGTGCATTGGCGTGGGCCAGGGCATTGCTGCTGTCATTGAACGCTTTACCGATTAGAAGTGCACCTGATTGTACGAGTAACCGATTAATTTCTGAGGAGAACAACCATGGCTTCCGCACCCTGGGATGACCTGCTGCAATTCGACAAGCAACTGGATGAAACCGAGCGCCAGGTACGGGACAGCATCCGTTCCTTCTGCGACCAGCGCCTGATGCCCGGCATTACCGAAGCGAACCGCCACGAGAAGTTTGACCGCGCCATCTTCACCGAGATGGGTGAGCTGGGAATGCTGGGCGCCACGCTGCCGGAAGAGTACGGCGGCCCCGGCATGAACCATGTGTGCTATGGCCTGATCGCGCGGGAAGTGGAGCGGGTGGACTCGGCCTATCGCTCTGCCCTGAGCGTGCAGTCCTCGCTGGTGATTCATCCCATTCACGCCTTCGGTCAGGAAGCCCTGAAAAAGCGCATCCTGCCGCAACTGGCGTCCGGCGAGAAAGTCGGCTGCTTTGGCCTGACCGAACCTAACCACGGGTCTGACCCGGGCAACATGGAAACCCGCGCCAAGAAAGTCGACGGCGGCTACCTGGTCAGCGGTTCCAAGACCTGGATCACCAACTCCCCCATTGCGGACGTATGCGTGGTCTGGGCCAAGCTCGACGGCAAGATCACCGGCTTCGTGATCGAGCGTGAAGGCGCCAAGGGCCTGGAAACACCGAAGATTGAAGGCAAGTTCTCCCTGCGGGCATCCGAGACCGGCTCCATCTTTATGGACGAAGTCTTTGTTCCGGACGAGAACAAGCTGGAAGTGGAAGGCCTGAAAGGTCCGTTCAGCTGCCTGAACAAGGCCCGTTTCGGCATCAGCTGGGGCTCCCTTGGCGCGGCCGAGTTCTGCTGGCACGCAGCCCGCAACTACACCCTGGAGCGCAAGCAGTTCGGCAAGCCACTGGCGGCCAATCAGCTGATCCAGAAGAAGCTGGCGGACATGCAGACCGAAATTACCCTGGGCCTGCAGGGCGCCCTGCAACTGGGCCGCATGATGGACACCGGCGACTATTCAACCGACGCCATCTCGCTGCTCAAGCGTAACAACTGTGGCAAGGCCCTGGACATCGCCCGGGTTGCACGGGACATGCACGGCGGCAACGGTATCGCCGATGAATACCACGTGATCCGTCACGTGATGAACCTGGAAGCGGTGAATACCTACGAAGGTACCCACGACGTTCACGCCCTGATCCTGGGCCGTGGCCAGACCGGACTTCAGGCCTTCAGCTGAACCCGCTGAAACACGAAAAAGCAGAGCTCCGGCTCTGCTTTTTTTGTGCCCATAAAAAAGCCCCGGAGCGGGGGAACACTCCGGGGCAAGGATGCAAAGCATCAGATCATGATCAGAACTTCAGTGTGGCGGAGCCCATGACCTGCTCATACTGGTAACGGCTGCCAGTGCCGATTTCGCTGAAATCCCAGTAGGCGTATTCCAGGCCCAGGGTCAGCTTCGGGCTGGCGGACCACAGCAGGTTGGCGTGTACCGACGTGGCCGAGTCGAAGTAGCTCAGGGTGCCGTTACCCGCCGGTGCGGCCGGCGCCTCAAGATCGCTGGTGATCTCGGTGTGGGACACGGTCAGGTTGCTGCGCCAGTTCGGGCTCCAGAAATGACGGTACGCCGCGGTTGCGCCGAAGGTATCGATGGGATCAACGTCACCACCCGCCTGGGCCACCAGGTCGGTGTCCGGGTAGGTAAACAGGCCGATGTAACGCCCCAGCGCCCCGTAGCTGTACTGAAGACGCAGGTCGTCGCGGCCCACGGTGGGGATGCGGGCACTCAGGGACACCGCACCGGCAACCTTGGTTTCATCAGCGGCATCGTCTTCCAGGTTACGGACCAGACCGGCAATCGAGTAGATACCGAAGTCGTTACGCATCTGGTAGCGAGCAACCAGGTCCGGGTAGGACTGATCGTCATAGGAGGTGGTACCGAACCCGTCTTCCGGGTTTTCCAGGGCCACCATCAACTTGCCGCCGGGCACGGAGGCGTTGTAACGCAGCATGGGCTGGCGCAGATAGATGAAGGCAGCCTGTTTACCCTGATCAAGAATTTCCGGCAGGGCCGCCAGATCGGTAAAGGTGGTGTGAGTCTGACCGAAGTCCCAGCCGTTCCAGGAACCGTAGGCCTGACGCAGGCGCGGCGCGTAGCTGTTGGAAACGATCTCGTTACCGTCGGCATCCGCGCCCTGGTTGAAGTCCACTTCCAGGTAAGTTGTCAGATCGTGACCGGCCACGTCCAGTGTCTTGGTGCCCAGGCTCAGGCGACTTTCACGGGCGCTGAAACCGGTTTTCCAGTCACTCTCGCCGTTCTTGGCGGCGCCGGCCAGTGTGCGCGGCAGGCCAATGGAATAGGCGTTGGCCCAGCCATTGCCGTTGGAGCCGGCCAGCACGTCGGCCTTGATGAAGCCGCCAATGGTCATGGTGGTGTTGCCGATGCGGAACCCGGCGCCATCGCGGGTCAGGTAGTCATTGTCAGCCGCCGGCTCAGGTGCGGTACCGGTTTCCTGTTCTGCCTGCTGTGCTTCCAGCTTCTGGATGCGATCACGCAATTCCTGCAGCTCATTGCTTTGTGCGGAGGCCGCAGCGGAACCCAGGGCAAACAGCGGAAGGCTGGCAACAGCAATCGCCCGCGCCAGTGGACGTGGGTGAACAGATGTTGTTTTTGTCATGTCAGACCTCTTGGAAGGCGTTAGTTGAATGTGTCGTTGTTATGCAAACGCAGGTCACGGGCATGAGAAGGGGCGAAATCAACGCACTACGCATTTCAGTTTCGCTCTGCGGTATTTATGCAAATTATAATTCCGCCTAGCAGTACCCGTTTCCGAGTTACCGAATATAGACGATGGAAAATCAATCAACAAGGCTTTGAAACCAAATTTTGATGAAAGTCGTAGTTACTCTGTGTTTTCTTGTTTCACTATCATTGACAGCGCCGCGTTTTTTGACTGATCATTGAGTAATTCTGCTATGCGGTATATATTTTCGCTGTAATGCATTGACGAGGTTTATCCGATGAACATGAACTACACGGCCGAGGAACTTGCCTTCCGCGATGAGGTAAGAGCGTTCCTGGATGAGAAGCTGCCGGCGGACATCGCCGCGAAGGTGAAAGGATTCCGCCGCCTGTCCAAAGAGGACCATCAGCGGTGGCAGAAAATCCTCAGCGAGCAGGGCTGGTACGCCACTCACTGGCCGGAAGAGTACGGCGGCGTAAAATGGACCCCGGTGCAGAAGCACATCTGGGACGAGGAATCCTGCCGCTACGGTGTGCCGCGCTCTATCCCGTTCGGGGTGAACATGGTGGCACCGGTGATCATCAAATTCGGCAGTGAAGAACAGAAGCAGACCTATCTGCCACGCATTCTCAGCGGCGAGGACTGGTGGTGTCAGGGCTATTCCGAGCCCGGCGCCGGTTCCGACCTGGCCTCCCTGAAAACCCGTGCGGTGCGCGATGGCGACCACTATATTGTTAACGGTCAGAAAACCTGGACCACCCTGGGCCAGCACGCCAACATGATCTTCTGCCTGGTGCGTACCAACACCGAGGTGAAGAACCAGGAGGGTATCTCCTTCCTGCTGATCGACATGAACACCCCGGGCATCACCGTGCGTCCGATCATCACCCTGGACGGCGAGCACGAAGTCAACGAAGTGTTCTTCGAAGACGTCAAGGTACCGGTTGAAAACCTGGTCGGTGAGGAAGACAAGGGCTGGACCTACGCCAAGTTCCTGCTGACTTATGAGCGCACCGGTCTGGCCGGCATTGGTCTGTCCAAGGCGGCCCTCACGCACCTGAAGCAGCTGGCCTCACGCCGCCTCAAGAATGGCCGCCCGCTGATTGAGGATCCCTCCTTCAGCCAGCGCATTGCCAAGGTGGAGATCGACCTGACCGCAGCCGCCATCAGCAACCTGCGCATCATTGCCTCCGTGGAAGGCGGCGGTGTTCCGGGCGCGGAAAGCTCCATGCTGAAGGTGAAAGGCACCGAAATCCGGCAGGCCATCAACGACCTGGCCCGTCGCGCCATTGGTCCCTACGCGCTGCCGTTCGTTGAGGAAGAGCTGGATCTGGATTACGACGGAGAATTCCTGTCGGACGAGAACGCCGCTCCCCTGTCGGCCCAGTACTTCAACAACCGCAAGCTGTCGATTTTCGGCGGATCCAACGAGATCCAGAAGAACATCGTGTCGAAAATGATTCTCGGGCTTTAAGGAGGCGACCATGGATTTCCGACTCAATGAAGAGCAGCAGATGCTGCAGGACACCGTGGCGCGCCTGGTGCGCGGTGAGTACAGTTTTGAAAAGCGCCTTGAATTCAGCGAAACCGACCTTGGCTTCAGCGCGGATTTCTGGCGCCAGCTCAGTGAGCTGGGCCTGACGGCCGTACCGTTCTCTGAAGAGCTTGGTGGCTTTGGCGGTGGCGGCGTGGAAGTGCAGTCAGTGATGGCTGAGCTGGGCCGCGGCCTGTGCCTGGAACCGTACCTGCAATCGATCATTCTCGGCGGCGGCCTCATCGGCCAGGCCGGCAATGACAGCCAGAAAGAAAACTGGCTGGCGGGCATCGCCAGCGGCGAGCTCAAAGCGGCGGTAGGCCTCCAGGAACCCCAGAGCTATTACGACCTGAACAACGTGGAAACCCGCGCTGAGAAGAACGGCGAAGGGTACGTACTCAATGGTCGCAAGGCCGTGGTCATCGGTGGTCACTGCGCCGACCTGATCATTGTATCGGCCCGTACTTCCGGTGACAGCGACAGCGCCGACGGCATCAGCCTGTTTGCCCTCAGCCCGGACACTGACGGTGTGGAACGCCGCACCTATCCCACCATTGACGGCGCCAAGGGCTGCGACATTACCCTGAACAACGTTCAGGTGGGCGCAGATGCCCTGTTGGGTGAGGAAGGCCAGGCCGGCGGCGTGATCGAATACCAGGCTGGCCGCGCCATCGCTGCCCTGTGTGCCGAAGCGGTCGGTGTCATGGAAATGGCCAATGAACTGACCCTCGACTACCTCAAACAGCGCAAGCAGTTCGGCGTGCCCATCGGCCGCTTCCAGGTACTGCAGCATCGCATGGTGGACATGATGTCTGAGCTGGAGCAGGCGCGCTCCATGGCCATCCTGGCAGCGAGTGTTGCCGATGGCGAGCAGGGCGATGAGCGTCGCCGGGTGCTGGCGGCCGCCAAGAACGTGATTGGCCGCGCTGGCCAGTTCATCTCCGAGGCCGGTATCCAGTCCCATGGCGGTATCGGCATGACCTGGGAATACAATTTTGCCCATTACGCCAAGCGGCTGATTGCCATCAATCACCAGCTGGGCGACGACGACTTCCACCTGGAGCGCTACGCCGCCCTGCTGCAGGTCAGTTAACAGGCTTTTGGACTTGTGAGCCTGAGACCTCGCTTTCCAGTCAGAGGTCTTTTGCGGGGGTGGCGTCAGCTACCCCCTTTTTTATGCAGTACACTGCAGGCAACGATCAATCACCACGCTGAGGACTTCATCATGACAACAACAAGCGATCCATCAACCCAGCAGGATCTGAAGAAAGCTGAATGGAAGGTTCGTACCGAGCTCGCCGCCGCTTACCGCCTGGTGGCGCTGTTCGGCTGGGACGACCTGGTATTCACCCACCTGTCCGCCCGGGTTCCGGGACCGGAGCACCATTTCCTGATCAACCCCTACGGGTTGCTGTTCCATGAAATCACCGCCTCATCGCTGGTCAAGGTGGATGAAGATGGCCAGGTGGTGGAGTCCGGTGGTGTAAGCCGGGTGAATCCGGCCGGTTTCACCATTCACAGCGCGGTGCACATGGGCCGGGAAGACGCCGGTGCGGTCATGCACCTGCACGCCGCCGATGGTGTCGCGGTGTCTGCCCACCGGGACGGCCTGCTGCCCCTGAGCCAGACCGCCATGCTGTGCCTGAACCACCTGTGCTATCACGATTACGAAGGCGTGGCGCTGAACCTGGATGAACGCGAGCGTCTGATCCGGGACCTTGGCGACAAATCCATGATGATGCTGCGCAATCATGGGGTGCTGACCGCCGGTAAGGACGTGCCGGAGACGTTCACCTACCTGTACTTCCTGATGAAAGCCTGTGAGATCCAGGTCAAGGCCCAGAGCTGCGGGCCCACCTATATGCCGTCGGAACAGGCCATCCAGACCACGGCCGACCAGTCGAAGTCACTCGGCAGTGCGGCCGCCCTGACCTGGCCCGCCCTGGTCCGGCTGCTGGACAGCAAGAATCCCGGCTACGCGGTCTGATCCTGCAACAGGCACACAACCCATCACGTTAAGGACGCAGCATGCTTACGGTTGAACTGAACGAACTGGACACACACAAAGCCTCATTGATCGGCCACAGCCCCTGGAAAACCATCACCCAGGAGATGATCCAGGCCTTTGCGGATGCCACCGGCGATCATCAGTGGATTCACGTGGACGTGGAGCGGGCAAAACGGGAGGCGCCGTGGAAGAGCCCGGTTGCCCACGGTTTTCTCACCGTATCGCTGATTCCCCAGCTGAATCAGGAAGTGATCAACGTGCAGGGTACCAGCGCCAGTATCAATTACGGCATGAACAAGCTGCGCTTCCCGGCGGCGGTGAAGTCCGGCTCCGCCATCCGCACCCGGATGGAACTGCTGGAGGTGACCCGGGTGGACGAGCAGCGAACGCTGGCCGCCTATAAAACCACCGTGGAGATCCAGGGTGAGGACAAGCCCGCCTGTGTGGCGGAGAACCTGGTGATGTACGTGGCCTGAGACTTAATAGCAGGCAAAAAAAAGGGGCCCTCAGGCCCCTTTTTTAGTAGACGCGGTTCCTGTCTCCACTTATTCCAGGGACTCGCGCACGATCTTGCCATCCTTCACCACCGCCAGGGTGGTCTGGGTGACAAATCCGCCATTGTCGGTCACTTCCGTGACATCGTAGGGGTTCTTGATGGAGTCCATGTTCTTGAGCGCTTCACCCATGGCTGCACGGATGGTCTTCGGATCGGTGGAGTCCGTGGCATCCATCGCTTCTACGAGGGCATGCACCGCCAGGTAGTTGTAGGCCGCTTCGGAGCCCGGCGTTTTGCCGTATTCGGCCTTGTAACGCTCGATGAATTTCTTCGCGGACTCGGTTTCGTATACGCTCAGCGGCACCACGCCAATGGCACCTTCCATCATCTCCAGGCCACCGGCAACCTCGGCCACTTCGTCAATCTTGGCCTGGTCCATCACGATGAAACCGCCCTGGAAGCCCATCTGCCGCGCCTGCTGGATCACCAGGCCGGTGGGTTCGGAGGCTCCGCCGACGAACATCACGTCCGGTGCTTCCGAGATGATGCGGCTGACGCCGGTGAAGAAGTCCGCAGACTTGTTGTAGTCCATGGCGTTGTCAGCCACCACCTCACCGCCTTTTGACTCCCATTCCTTTTTCACCATGGTGGCCCAGATCTTGGCGTACTCGTGGGTGGCACCGCCCATACCGAGTTTGTCACCCTGGTGTTCCATGGCGTAGTCGGTGAACGCTTTGACGTAGCCGTCGAAGGTCGGCGGAATACGCAGCGTCAGGCCGTTGCCCTGCTCCGTGATGCTGGGCACGCTGGAGTAGGCCATCACCAGGAAGTCGTCTTTTTCGTTGAAATCCTGCAGTGCGAAGATTCCGCCGGAATGGGGAACGAAGACCGCGGATACATCGGATTCCTGCTTCAGACGCTTGGCGTTGGTCGCTGCCTGGGAGGGCGAATAACGGTCGTCGAGGGAGACCAGGTTCACGGTCGTGGTCTCACCGTCCAGGTCAAACCCGCCGGCGGCGTTGATTTCTTCAACGGCCAGGCGCATCCCGGAAAGGGTGTTTTCACCGTACAGGGCGGCACCGCCGCTCAGGGGACCGGTGAAACCGATGTTGACTTCCCCGGCCATGGTGCCGGCGGACAGGCTCATTCCCAACGTTGCGGCGGCAATCGCCTGACCCAGTGTTTTAGCTATTTTCATTGTTGTCTCCTGGTGGTTGTGCGTGTCTGTCAGTGTGCGGGGCGATCAGGCCCCGATATAAGCTTTACGGACTTCCTCGTTACCCAGCATGGTCTCCCGGTCGCCTTCCATCACCAGGCGGCCGTTCTCCATCACGTAGGCGCGGTGGGCAATCTTCAGGGCGGCAAAGGCGTTCTGTTCCGCCAGCAGCACCGTGGTACCCAGACTATTGATCTGTTTGATGGTTTCGAACATCTGCCGCACGATCAGCGGTGCCAGACCGAGGGACGGCTCATCCAGCATCAGCAGCCGCGGCCGGCTCATCAATGCCCGTCCGATAGCCACCATCTGTTGCTGCCCGCCCGAGAGCGAGCCGGCCGGCTCGTTGGCTTTTTCCGACAGGATGGGAAACAGCTCAAGCACCTCGTTCAGACGCTTCTTGTTGCCCTGGCGATCGCGACGATGCACGTAGGCGCCCATCATCAGGTTCTGCATGACGCTCATCTGGGGAAACAGTTTGCGGCCTTCGGCACACTGCACCACGCCGCTGGCCACGATGGCACTGGCCTTCATGCTGTTGAACCGCTTGTCTTCAAAACGGATGTCGCCAGCGGTGGGTTTGACCAGTCCGCTGATGGCATTGAACAGGCTGGTCTTGCCGGCACCGTTGGCACCCAGCAGCACGACCAGTTCGCCGGTGCCGACCGTCATGGAAATGTCCGTGAGTGCCTTGAAGCTGCCGTAGCAGACGTCCACATGATCAAGCTGCAGCATCTTCGTCACCTCCCAGGTAGGCTTCGATCACGACCGGATTGTTGCGGATTTCCTCGGGTGTGCCCTCGGCAATCTTCTCGCCGTGGTCCAGCACCATGATCTTGTCCGCCAGGCTCATGATCATGTCCATCTTGTGCTCGATGAGACACACCGTGAGGCCTTTTTCATCCACCATCTTGCGCATCAGGGCGGCAAAGCCCACGGTCTCCTCGGGGTTCACCCCGGCCGCGGGTTCGTCCAGCAACACGATTTTGGGATCGGTCGCCAGCGCCAACGCAAACGCCACCCGTTTACGCTCCTCCTGGGTGATGTCCGCAATAAACTGGCCCGCCACATGGCTGAGGCCAACGAATTCCAGGGCCTCCATGGCCTTGTCCCGGGCCGCCTTTTCTTCCCGCTGGAGGCGCTTGCTGTTGATCAGCACATCCCACAGACCGGACCGGGTACGCAGTCGATGGCCCACGATGAGATTGTCCAGGACCGTGGCCTGTTCAAACAGGTTGGTGGTCTGGAACGTGCGCCCCACCCCAAGCCTTGCCACCTGGTCGCTGGGCAGCGTGGTGACGTCTACGCCATCCAGCAGGATACGTCCCGACGTGGGCTGGTGAAGCCCTGAAATCAGGTTGAAAAACGTACTCTTGCCGGCCCCGTTGGGGCCGATGATGGCGTTGATCTTGCCCGTCTCGAAGGTAACCGATACGTCGTTGACCGCCGCCAGGCCACCAAACATTTTGGTCAGATGTTCTACCTTAAGCATTGCTCTGGGCCTCCCGATCCTGTGCCGTGCCGACCTTGCTCTCCTGGCGTTTTTTACCGGGGGCCAGCGCCTGGGACTTGTGGTGCATCCAGGTCAGGAACGACCCGGCAATGCCCCGTGGGAAGAAGATCACCAGCAATACCAGCAGCGGACCGAAGATGATCATCCGGTACTCTTCCAGGAACTGCAGGGACTGGGTAATCCACACAATGCCGACCGTGCCCAGCAGCGGTCCCATGATGGTGCCGATACCGCCCACCAGCAGGTAGGTGATCATGTCGAAGGTGTGGTTGATGTTGGCTTCTTCGGGACCAATAAATCGCACCATGCCGGCGTAGAGTGCACCCGCCAGGCCGGCGTAGGTGGTAGAGAGCACGAACGCGAGGATCTTGTTGCGCATCAGGTTAATGCCAAGGGACTGCGCCAGTTCATCACCGTTGCGGATGGCGATAAAGGTCCGGCCGAGCAGGGATTTTGACAGCCGCCCCATGAACCAGATGGCCAGCACCAGAAACGCCAGCACCAGATAATAGAAGGGTGTGGTCTCGGTGAAGTCCACCACACCAAAGCCATAGGGCGCGGCAATATCACGGACCCCGATGGCACCGTGGGTCAGCTCTTCCCACTTGTCGATCAGCAGGTAGATGATGAAACCCACGCACAGGGTGAAAATCGCGAAGTAATGCTCTTTCAGCCTCAGCGAGACAACCCCCACCAGGAAGCCCAGCGCGGCGGTCATCGCCAGCGCCGCCAGGAAGGCCGGCCAGAAGCTCCAGCCGAAATCCGCCGTCAGCAGGCCCAGCGTGTAGGCACCAATGGCAAAGAATCCACCATGTGCCAGGTTCAGCTGCCCACAGAAACCGGTGATGATATTGAGTCCGTAAACCGCAATCGCCCAGACGAACGCCGAGGCCATCACATAGACCTGGTACTCGTTGGTCGCGAAAAACGGGAAGAGTATGGCAAACGCCAGCAGCAGGTACTTGGCGGCCGGTGTCATCAGCAGGGATGCAAATTTGAACATGATCAGTGCGCCCCCTTCGCGAACAGGCCCTGTGGACGAACGGACAGGATCAGCACCAGCAGGCCAAAGGCGATGATGTCCTTGTAGGAGGTGGAAATGTAGAAGCCACCGAGGGCCTCGGCGAAGCCGATGATCATGCCCCCTACAATCGCACCGGGGATGCTCCCCATGCCACCGAGAATGATGATGACAAACGCCTTCATGATCACCAGGTGGCCCATGGCCGGGTACACCAGGTTGATGGGCGCATAAAGGGTGGCCGCAAACGCCGCTAGCACCCCGGAGATGGCAAAGGTCATCATGGCTACGCGGTTGGCGTCGATGCCCACCAGGAACGCGCCATCGCGGCTCTGGGCCATGGCGATGATCGTGGCGCCGGTCATGGTCTTGCGCAGGAACAGCTGCAGCGCCACCACCAGCGCAAAGGCACCGACAATGATCAGCAAACGCTGTTCCGGAATGATCAGCCCGTCAAAGTTCAGTATGCCGTTGAACGGGGACGACATGCGGCGGAAATCCGAGCCCCAGAACATCTGCACCACGGCCTCCAGGAACAGCAGGATGCCGATCGCAGCGATCTTGTCGTGAATCGGGGGGGAATTCCGCAGGGGATGGAACACCAGCCGCTCGCAGAGAATGGCGAGTATGGCGACCACCGCAGCAGAGCCGGCCATGGCCACCCAGTAGTGGGCACCGAGGTCGACCATGAAAAAGTACGACATGAACGCCCCGACCATGTACAGGGCGCCGTGTGCGAAGTTGGGGATGTGGAGTATCCCGTAGACCAGGGTCAGACCCAGGGCTACGAGACCGTAGATACTCCCCAGGGTTAACCCGTTGATGATTTGCTGGAAGAAAAGGTTCAAGTGCCCCTCCGCTGGTTGTTTTTATCGTGACTTCTTATGCGGTTTGGGCAGAGCCTGGTTTTGGGGGTTGAGAGTGGCTCTGCCTCAGCATGGTGAAACAATTACACCAAACGTCTCGGGTGTCAATATTTAGAATGCACTTCCGCTGTGCGAAACCATGAGACAAAAAACAGCCTCAAGCCTTGGCTTTCCATTCCTCTTCCTGCAGTGCTCGCCACATCAGTTTCCCGGTCGGCGATTTTGGCAGTTCTTCAACGAATTCAATGATCTCCGGAACCTTGTAGGCGGCCATCTGTTCTTTACACCAGCTCACGATATCCGCTTCGCTGGTGGTGCCATCCGCCTCGGGCGTCAGCACAATGCAGGCCTTGACCGTCTCGCCACGCTTGGGGTGCGGTGATGAAATTATGCACACCTCGTGGATCGCCGGATGGCGGTACATCAGCCCTTCCACTTCCGATGGCCAGACCTTGAAGCCGGAAGCGTTGATCATGCGCTTGACCCGGTCCACCATGAAGAAGTATCCCTCTTCGTCGTAATAGGCGAGGTCGCCGGTGCGGAAAAAGCGCTTGCCATCGATCTCCACGAATGCCGCTTCGGTTTCCGCCGGTCGTTTCCAGTAGCCCTGGGTGACCTGGGGGCCGTTGGACACAATCTCACCCACTTCGCCGGGGCCTTTCTCTTCCAGGGTTTCCACGTCAATGATGCGGCTGTCCACGTCGAAGACCGGAATACCCAGGCACTGGGGCTTGGGGTGATCCGAGGGATTGATGTGGGTGGCCGCCATGGTTTCGGACAGGCCGTAGCCTTCGATGTAATCCAGGCCGGTCATCTTCTTGAGCTTGGCCGCCACGGCTTCCGGCATCGCGGCGCCACCGCCACCGATGGTGTTGAGGCTGGTGAGGTCGTATTGACCAATCTCCGGATTGGACAGGAAATCCACGGCCATGGTGACAATGTTGGTCCAGCCGGTGACCTGATACCGTTCAATCAGTCTTGCCGCCGTGGTGCGATCCCAGCGGGTCATGATCACGGTAGTGGAGCCGCTGTAGATCGGGCTGTTCATGGAGCCGGTCATGCCGGTGACGTGGAAGAACGGCAGCGTGGCCAGTTGCACCGTGTTGGCGGTGCTCAGGTTCCAGAAAGCCCGGTGCACGGCGGTGGCCATCACGCTGCGATGGGTGTGCACGCAGCCCTTGGGTGCTCCGGTGGTCCCGGAGCTGTAGGGAATGACGGCCAGATCGTCCGGGCCCGCCGTGGCCGCGGAGGGCGTGTGCTGCTCCGCCAGCGCCTGCTCCCAGGTGACCACGCCGGGCAGGTCCTTCGACCAGGCCGGAGCCGCCACTTCCGCCGGCAGGTCCAGGTCGGTTTCCTTGTTGATGTAGGTGTTATAGGACGCCACCACCACCTTGTTGAGATCCGTGGTTTCCAGCAGCGGCGCGATGAAACCGGTCAGTTCCTGGCCAGCCAGGCAGACATGAGCCCCGGTGTCGGCAATGTAGTGCTCGAGCTCCGCCGCACGGTTCATCGGGTTCACCGGAATGACTACCGCATCGGCCCGCAGGATCGCATAGTAGGCGATGACGTACTGGGGGGAGTTCTGCATGTACAGCAGCACCCGGTCGCCCTTCTTCACGCCCTGCGATTGCAGGTAGCCGGCCATGGCCTCCACTTCCTGCAACAGCTGGCTGTAGGTCATTGGCTCATCGTAGAAAATAATCGCGGTGCGCTCGGGATAACGCAGGGCCGAGATTTCCAGGTTGGTGAACACACTGGTCTGCGGCAGGGCCATGCTCTTGGGCAGTTCCCTGGGCCAGACGGCGTGATGGCGTGTAAAGGTCATTGTTGTGATCCCCTCATTCGGTTCAGTGAGCCGCCTCGGCGGCCAGATCAATAACGTCGGTGCCGCCGGGCAGTGACTCCCGGTGGCGCAATGGTGTGATAGCGATGGCTTTGTCCCGCAACACGCTTACGTCTTCATCGGGTGCAACAATGTGGCGGGAACTGCGGTCAAATCCGAGCCACCAGTACGGCAGGCTGCGGGCGTCCTGACCGGCCAGCAGCCGGGCGCGCTGGATGGAGCCATTGGACTGTTTGCACAGGCGCGCCTGACGGATATCGGCAGCGTCACAGGCTGGAAAATTCACGTTCCAAGCCAGGTTCTGCCCGGGCTGCCACAGACGTCGCACAACGGCTTCGCCAAAGACCGAGACCGGCGACCAGTCCACACCGTCACGACTCATGAAGGCCTGACTGAGCGCAATCGCCGGTATACCCATGTGCTCGGCACTGAGTACCGCACCCACGGTGCCGGAGTACTGGACGGAATCGCTGATATTGGCGCCGCAGTTCACCCCTGACAGCACCAGATCCGGCGGGGTTTCGCCAAACCACTGGGCCAGCGAGTACAGGATGCAGTCCGCCGGTGTGCCGGAAACCGCGTAGCGCTTGTCTCCCAGCTCATACACCCTCAGCGGGTCATGGATGGAGATGCTCTGACCGGCACCGCTGCGGTCGTGCTCCGGCGCCACCACCCAGACTTCCTCGGCCAGGTTGCGGGCAATCTGCTCCAGCACTTTCAGCCCCGGGGCGTTGATGCCGTCGTCGTTGGTGATCAGGATACGTTGGACAATAGGTTCACTCATGACGAGGCTCCTTCACTGGCTATACGCCAGCCCGCTTCGGCCAGCAGACTGGCCCGTTTGCCCACATGCAGGGCATCGGCATTGGCGGCGTTGCCCTGCAGTGCCCGGGCATAGACACCCTGGACGATCGACGCCAGGCGGAACAGCGAAAACGCCAGATACACATGCCAGTCGGGAATGTGGTCACGACCGGTCTGCCGGCAGTATCGGGCAATGGTTTCCTGCTCGTCCGGAATGCCCAGCGCTTCAAGATCCTCACCCACCAGGCCACGCATGCCCTCCATGTCAGACGGCAGGTGATAAGGCAGGCAGTAGTAGGCCAGGTCCGCCAGGGGATGTCCGAGAGTGGACAATTCCCAGTCCAGAATAGCGATCACTTCCGGCTTGTCCGGCGCCAGCATCAGGTTGCCATGCCGGTAGTCACCGTGGGCGATGGCGCATTCATCCGTGGAGGGCAGGTTCTTCGGCAACCACTCCATGAGTTTATCCATGGCGGGCATGTCGTCGGTTTTCGCTGCCAGATACTGCTTGGTCCAGCGCGAGACCTGCCGGGCCACGTAGCCTTCCGGACGGCCGTAATCGTCCAGACCGATCTGGTTCACATCCACCGAATGCAGCGCGGCCAGGGTATCAATGGCCGATAGGTGAGCAGGCATCCGTTCATGACGATCCAGTGCCCGAAGGGCCGGATGGCTGACGATGCGGCCTTCCAGATAGTCCATGACGTAGAACGGCGTGCCGATCACGCTGCTGTCCTCGCAAAGTGCCCGGGTGACCGGCACCGGAACCTCTGTGTATTCGGAAAGCGCACGCATGACTTTATACTCTCGCTCCACCATGTGAGCGGAAGGCAGCGTCTTTCCCGGTGGTTTTTTCCTGAGCACGTATCGACCGCTGTTGGTATCCAACAGAAACGTTGGATTGGACTGTCCGCCCTGGAATTGTTTCACGTCCAACTTGTCACCGAAGCCGTTAATAGCTTGCTGAAGCCAAGCAAGTAGCGCTGCTTTATCGAATTGGTGGGCTGGCAGCACGTCTACCAACTCTGGCGTCATACTCATTGTTCATTCATGCCTTTTTATCTTTTAAGTTCAAAGCCCGCACAAAGGTTTGGTGGCCGACGGGTGGGGGTGCTTTTGTGCAGGGAACAACGGTGTCTGAGCGCAGCGAGTTCTTTTTCCCGGAACAAAAGCACCCCTACCTGTCGGCCTCCCCCACGACTGAGGGCAACCCTTAGCAGATAGTTTCACCACCGTCGGCCACAATGACCTGTCCCGTCACATAGGCACTTGCCTTGGTTGACAGGAAAACGGCCAGGCCGGCGATGTCTACCGGGTCACCGATTCTGCGCAGGGGGGTTTTGTCTTCAGCGCGTTTCACGCGCACCGGATCTTCCCAGAGGGCCTTGGCGAAGTCGGTTTTGATCAGGCCAGGGGCGATGCTGTTCACGCGGATGCCCTTCGGTCCCCATTCCACGGCGAGGTTGCGAGCCAGGGCCGCTTCCGCGGCTTTGGACACACCGTAAGTGCCGATGGTGGTGTTGCCACGAATGCCGGCAATGCTGGACAGCAGCACCACGGCGCCTTCGCCTTTCTCAGCCATCTGCGGCAGCACCATGTTGGTGAGCCAGAAGGTGCCTTTGACGTTGGTGTCCATGATCTTGTCCCAGGCGTCGTCGGTCATCTCGGCAGTAGTGCCGTACACCGGGTTGGTGGCGGCGTTGCACACCAGCACATCGATGGCGCCCCAGGCTTCGTTGGTTTTATCCACCAGATTCTGCAGGTCTTCTTTTTTACCGACGTGGCAGGGAATGGCGATGGCCTCATAGCCCTGTTCTTTCAGTTCATTGGCAACCTGTTCACAGGCGTCGGCCTTGCGGCTGGAGATCACCACTTTGGCACCCAGGCGCGCCATTTCTTCAGCAATAGAACGGCCGATGCCTTTGGTGGAACCGGTGATCAGAGCGACCTTGCCGGTCATATCAAAAAGCGGATTTGTCATTATTCGATCCTCGTGCTCAATGCTTGGAGAACGAACGGGGAACCACCTGCCGGGGCTGTGCAAAACATGGATGTTTTGCCCAAGCCTACAAGGACGTATTCACGGCGTGTCCCGGCAGGTGGTCCCCCGTTCGTTCATGCACCCGGCATAGCGGGCATATAAAATCAGCGGTACTGGCGAAGCTCAATCTTGGCAACAGAATCCAGATGCACCTCATCCGGGCCATCCGCCAGTCGCAGTGTCCGCACCTTGGCCCAGGCTTCTGCCAGGAAAGTGTCCTGGGACACACCGGCGCCACCGTGAACCTGGATCGCCCGATCCAGCACTTTCAGGGCCATGCTCGGCGCAATCACCTTGATCATCGCGATTTCCTGACGGGCCACTTTGTTACCCACGGTGTCCATCATGTGGGCCGCTTTCAGGGTCATCAGGCGCGCCTGCTCAATCTCGATACGGCTGCGGGCGATGTCCTTGCGGATGGAATCAAAGCTGGACAACGGCTTACCGAAGGCTTCCCGTTCGTTGGCGCGTTTGCACATCAGCTCCAGGGCGCGTTCAGCCACACCGATGGTGCGCATGCAATGGTGAATCCGGCCTGGCCCAAGGCGACCCTGGGCGATTTCGAAGCCACGGCCCTCGCCCAGCAGCAGGTTCTCCACCGGCACCCGTACGTTGTCGTAATGAATCTCGGCATGGCCATGGGGTGCATGATCGTAGCCAAACACGGTCAACGGACGAATCATCTTCACGCCCGGGGTGTCCAGGGGCACCAGGATCATGGACTGCTGCTTGTGCTTCTCCGCATTCGGATCGGTCTTGCCCATGACAATTGCGATCTTTGAGGTAGTGGTCATGGCACCGGACGACCACCACTTGCGGCCGTTGATCACATACTCATCCCCTTCACGGCGGATTTCGCAGGCGATATTGGTGGCGTCAGAAGAGGCCACGTCCGGCTCGGTCATGGAGAAGCAGGAACGAATCTCGCCAGCCAGCAACGGCTTCAGCCACTTGTCCTGCTGCTCTTTATTACCGTAGCGGGCGATGGTTTCCATGTTGCCGGTATCGGGCGCGGAACAGTTGAACACTTCCGGCGCCATGGCGGAGCGGCCCATGACTTCGCACAGGTGCGCGTATTCGTAGTTGGTCAGGCCTGCGCCAAACTCGCTTTCCGGCAGGAACAGGTTCCACAGGCCCGCGGCTTTGGCCTTTTCCTTCAACTCCTCGATGATCGGTACCGGAGCCCAGCGGTTCTCTGCCTGCTCGACCTGCTCGTGGTGCTTATGCTCATTCGGGTAGATGTGAGCTTCCATGAATTCGTGAAGTTGTGTCTGTAATTTCTTGGCCTTGTCAGACAGCTCAAACATGTCCGGTACCTCATTGGTTGATTGGGAATGGCCGGCGTCGGGCACCGACGTGTTCTTGTTGATATCAAACGGTTCAATGCCCGTCAGATGGGTACCCCCTCCGGCTTTTCACTGCCGGAGCGGATGCGGAAGGTGCCTTCGGCGATGGCGAGCAGGTTGCCCTGGTCATCGTGCACTTCGCCTGTGCTATTGAAGATACGGGTGCCGCCCGCCCGCTTACGACCGGTCACGCGGATCGTGCCGCCGGAGCACTGCCCCGTGAAGGTGGTGGTCAGTGACAGCGTAATGGCTTTGCGCATACGCCCCGGGTAGGGGCAGTAGGTGCCCGCTTCCGCCAGCGCGATGTCCAGCAGCGACGTCAGCACACCACCGTGTATGACGCCCCCCAGGTTCAGGTGGTGGGGCTGCAGTTCCAGCTCGATCACCGCTTCGTTTTCTTCCCAGGACACCTGGCGGTAGCCCAGCAGGCTGTGAAATCCGGGCAGGTCCTGACCACCGCGGATATGGAGGTTGTCGTCACTCATTACACTTTCATTCCAGGCAGGTTCAAAGACGCGGTGTTACCACCGTCCACCGGCAGGGCCTGGCCGGTGATGTAGCTGGCGTCGTCGCTGGCCAGGAACAGGATGGCAGCGGCTATTTCTTCAGGTGCGCCATACCGGCGCAGTTCGCAGCGTGACCCGAGCTTGTGGGCTTTTTCATGGGCGCGGGCATAGTCGAACACTGCCTGGGTCATGCCGGTTTCCACCAGCCCAGGGCAAACCGCATTCACCCGCACATTGTCTTCCCCCAGGTCACAGGCCGAGGTCATGGTGAGGTTGATCACGCCTGCCTTGGAAGCACTGTAGGCGTTACCGCCGGCACCGGAGCGGATGCCCGCGACAGAGGCGGTATTGACGATGGCGCCCAGCTTGCGCGCCTGCATGTGGGGCGCCACATGCTTGATGAACAGCATGGTGCCGATCAGGTTGACGGACAGCACCTTTTCCCATTCCTCCCGGTCATTACCGGTGATGCCGGGATGCCCCTGGCCGGTGCTGGCAATGCCGGCGATGTTGCAGAGCACGTCAATCGCACCAAACTGCTCAACCGCCTCAGCCACCAGGGCACGCACCTGTTCCTCATCGGCAACATCGGCGACACGACGCAGAATCCGCGCGCCGTCCGGAAGAAGGCTTTCGGTATCCAGCAGGCCGGCTTCGGAGCGGTCCACCATCATCACCTGGGCGCCCTCTCGGGCCAGGCGCACGGCCGTCGCCCTGCCGATACCGCTTCCGGCTCCTGTCACTATGGCTGCCCGGTTCTCGAAACGCCCCATGCCGATGCTCCTTATTGTGGTTTATTCGCGTCGTCACAAACTCAACATGATCGTAATTTGTCACGGCTTCCGGTTTTGAGTCAATATAAACGGAAGTTAATTTCACTAGATAAAACACAATAACACCAAGAGGCCAAAAAATGAAAAGCTTGCTGCAAATGCCCGTTTACGCGCCCATGGATGACCAGGAAAGCATGGAAACCATCGGAGAGCGCATCCAGAATCTCGCCACCGAGCGCCCCGATCACCTCGCCCTGGTGGACGATGCCCGCTCCATCAACTGGCGTGAGCTGACCGCACTCGCCAACCGCATTGCCAACCGGCTGAGGGAGCAAGGACTCGAGACCGGCGATACCGTCGCCCTGCTTTCCGAGAACCGCATTGAGGCGGTGGCGTTGTACCTGGGCACCCTGGTGGCCGGTGGCTGTATGGTGCCGCTATCGGGTATGGCCAGCGACGACAGTCTGGCGCTGATGATGAACGATTGCGCCGCCCGCTTCCTGTTCGTGTCGGAGAAAAATCGTCCGCTGCTCGACGGCATGGATGGCAAACTGGAGCACGTGAACGCCGAGGGATGCATCGGCCTGGACACCGACCATAACGGCACCCTGAACACCCTGACAGAATGGCTGGGCGAGACCAGCGCCGACGCCGCACCGGCGAAGGTCACGCTCGACCATCCTTTCAACATCATTTACAGCTCGGGTACCACCGGTACTCCCAAGGGCATCCTGCACGACTACCGTTTCCGTCACCGCCAGATGCAGCGCTTGAGCCGCTTCGGCCTGGATGGCGACGCGGTGAACCTGGTGTCCACCCCGCTGTATTCCAATACCACGCTGGTGTCGGTGCTGCCGACCCTGTTCCATGGCGGCACCCTGATCCTGATGGCCCGGTTCGATGCCCGCCGCTTCCTGGAGCTGTCCGAGAAGCACCGGGTGACTCACGCCATGCTGGTCCCGGTGCAGTACCAGCGCATTCTGTCCGACCCGGAGTTTGACCGGTTTGACCTGTCGTCCTTCCAGCTGAAGTTGTGCACCAGCGCGCCCCTGCGGGCCGAGGTGATCCGTGAAGCGATGGAACGGTGGCCCGGGAACATCCGCGAGGTCTACGGGCTCACCGAAGGCGGGATCTCCACCAGCCTGGATTGCGGCGCCCACCCGGACAAGTGGGATTCGGTGGGGGTGCCCACCGAAGGCGCGGAGGTCCGGGTGGTCGACGAGCAGGGCAACGAACTGCCCCGGGGAGAGACGGGCGAAATCGTGGGCCGGGCCATTTCAATGATGCGGGGCTACGTCAACCGTGACGAACAGACAGCGGAGATGCTGTGGACCAGTCCTGAAGGCCTGGTGTTCTACCGCAGCGGAGACATGGGCCGGATTGACGACGACGGCTTCGTGTACATCCTGGACCGCCGCAAGGACATGATTATCTCCGGCGGATTCAACATTTACGCCGTGGATCTGGAGAAGGTGTTGCTGAGGCACCCGGCGGTCGCCGATGTCGCGGTGATTGGCGTACCCAGTGAGCAGTGGGGCGAGACCCCCCTGGGCCTTGTGGTGTTGAAAGCCTCCGCTGACGCCACCGAAGCCGGGATTCTGGACTGGGCCAATGGCAAGCTCGGCAAAACCCAGCGGCTGGCCGCCATTGAGTTCCGGCCGGAGCTGCCCCGCTCCACCATTGGCAAGGTTCTGAAGCGGGAACTGCGGGCGCCGTACTGGGCCTGAATGTCAGGATCGGCCTAGCGCCGGGCCATGCGCGCCAGCGCCGCCCGGCAGTCCTCGGAGCGCAGGCGCTCACCAAATACCGGGCGTTCACGCTCCAGGGCGTCCTTGACCATTTCCCGCCATGGCGCCTTGATCAGTCGCTTGGTGGCGAGCAGGGCGTCACGGGGCTTGCCCGCCAATCGTTCTGCCTGGGCCAGGGCCTCGGCCACCGCCTGGTGATCCTCCACGGTGCGGCTGACCAGCCCGCACTCACGCGCCTCTTCCCCGTCCAGCACCTCGCCCATCAGCAACAGGTCGGTGCTGCGACGGGCTCCAAGATGCAAGGGCATGGTGACCGTGGAGGCTGCCTCCGGCACCAGTCCAAGGTCTACAAAGGCCGTCTTGAACCGTGCCGATCTCGAAGCAATGACCCGGTCACAATGCAGCAGCATCGTGGTGCCTATGCCAATCGCAAGACCTTCTACGGCCGCAATCACCGGCGTATCGCAATTCATCAGAGTTTCGATAAACGCCAGACCCGCAGAGGGCTTTGGCTGTTCATCGGTTGCCCGGGCCCGGAAATCGTCCAGGTCATTGCCGGCGGTGAACACCGCCCCCTCACCACTGATCACGATGGCATGCACGTCCGTATCCGCCGCAGCCCGGGTGATCTCCTCGGACAACTGCTGATACATGGCCCGGGTGAGCGCGTTTTTCTTTTCAGGACGGGAAATGACGAGATGGACATGTCCTGCCTTACGGTGAGCGATTATCACTATACTTACCCCTATGGTCTGAAGATCTGTAACAGAATATCCACTTCCATCCTATTGCAAAAAGCGAACTGTGTGATAGATTCAGAGACAAGGATTCATTCTGCAGTCACTAATTCTGCAGAGCGAAACTAAAAACAGGACGACTAACACAATAATGATCGAGGTCCAGCGATGAAGATGCTAACCACCGCCCGAAAAACCCTTACTGTCTATGCTTCGGCCCTTACCCTGGGTCTGACAGCCGCCCTGGCCAGTGCGCCAGCCGCCGCCGAAAAAACCTATACCTGGAAAGTGCAATCCCACTGGCCGGGCTCCAGCAGCTCCTACGAGGACAGCCTGGTTCGTCTGCAAAAGGTTCTGGAAGAACGCACAGATGGCCGCCTCAAGCTGCAACTGTATGAAGCCGGCTCCCTGTTCAAGGCAAAGGAAACCTTTAACGCGGTAAGCCGCGGCATTCTGGAGATGGGCACCATTTCCCCATCCTACGCCCAGGACAAGATTTCACTGGCGGGTATCGCATCCGGCCTGCCCTTCGCGTTCCGTAACGTCTGGGAAGCGGCCTATTTCCACCAGGGCCTTGGTTTCGAGCAGATGCTGCGTGACGAAGCCGCCGAGCACGGCGTTTACTGGGCCACCGACAAGGTGTATCCCACCGAGATGGTGATCAAGCAGCCGGTGAACAGCTGGGAAGACTTCACCCGTCTGAAGATCCGCTCTTCCGGTGCGCTGCAGACCTTCCTGACCGAAGCCGGTGCCGCCGCGTCCTATATCCCCGGCAGTGAACTTTACTCCGCGCTGGATTCCGGCATTGTGGACGGTGCCCACTGGGGTGCTTCTCAGGGCGCCTTCAGCATGGGCCTCTACGAAGTGGCCAAATACCATGTACAGCCGGCCCTGAACATTGCCGGTACCGACGTGATCATCGTCAGCCAGAAGGCCCTGGACAAACTGCCTGAAGACATGCAGAAAATCGTCAAGCAAGCGCTGGATGAGCAGTTCTGGGTACGCACCAACGAGTACCTCTACAAAGAGCGCATCACCCTGGCCAAGGCTATCTCAGAGCAAGGCGTGGAAGTGAACACCCTTCCTGATGACGTCCAGGAACGCCTGACCAAGACCGCCCAGAGCCTGTGGGACGAAGAAGCCAAGCGCAGCGACAACGCCAAAGAGGCGCTGGAGATGCTGAAAGGCTACCTGACCGAGCTCGGCTACCTTTAAGGTTGCCAGGCTGACCGCAACCGGGCCAGATCCTCTGGCCCGGTTTTTTCTGATCAACCCACCGTTTCCCGGAGAATGCCATGGGTGTGCTGACTGCATTCATGAGAGGGGTTACCCGTCTCAATGATGTTATCGGGCGCGGGATAGCCCTGATTGTTTTCGCCATGTTTGCCTTCCTGATCATGGAAGTGGCGTTTCGCTATCTGTTCAATTCACCCACCGTGTGGACCAACGAACTGACCCAGATGCTGTTTGGCGTTTATGCCATCATGTCCGGCGGCTACATTATGGCCCACCGGGGACACGTGAACGTGGACCTGCTGCACTCGCACCTGCCACCACGGGGCCGTGCGGTGCTTGATATCCTGACATCCGTGATCTTCTTTATCTTCACCCTGGCGCTGCTGTATTTCGGCTTCAGCATGGCAAGCGAATCCATCGCCAGCTGGGAAACCTCCTATTCCGCCTGGAACCCGCCAATCTGGCCGGTGAAGGCAGCGATTCCCCTCGGCACCGGCCTGTTGGTTCTGCAGGGTATTGTTAAATTACTGGAAGACATCGCCGTGGCCTTCAACCTGAGTTACTACACCCCCGAGGAAGAAAAAGCAGAAGGAGGTCCGCTGTGAGTATTGAAGCCCTGACCCTGCTGTTCTTCGGCTCGCTGCTGTTCTTCCTTGTACTGGGCCTGCCGCTGGCCTTTGTTCTTGGCGGCGTGTCCGTCATATTCCTGTACTTTACCTGGGGTTTTGACTCCTTCTATATGGTGGCCTCCCAGATCTGGGGCACCATGGAAAGCTTTACGCTTGTCGCTATTCCCCTGTTCGTTTTCATGGCCATGGTGCTGGAGCGAACCGGCGTCGCCAAGGATCTGTATCGAATGATGCACCTGTGGTGCGGCGGTCTGAAAGGCGGTCTCGCACTGGGCACCCTGGGCATCTGTGCGGTGTTTGCCGCCATGGTGGGCATCAGCGGGGCTGCCGTGGTCGCCATGGGCACCATTGCCTTGCCTTCCATGCTTGAGCGTGGCTACGACAAGAACATGGCCCTCGGGGTCATCAACACCGGTGGTGGCTGGGGCATCCTGATACCCCCCAGCATCCTGATGATCCTGTATGCGCTGATCACCGGTGTATCCGTTGGCAAGATGTTCGCCGCCGGCATCATGCCGGGCATCCTGCTGATGGTGCTCACGGCTATCTACATCCTGGTACGCAGCCACCTGCAGCCACACCTGGCCCCCGCGCTGCCAAAAGAAGAGCGCGGCACCTGGCCAGAAAAGCTGCGGGCCCTGCGAGCCGTGCTGCTGCCTATCGGCGTGGTCGTCATGGTATTGGGTTCGATCATTGGTGGTATTACCACGCCGACCGAAGCCGCCGCCATGGGGGTTCTGGGTGCGCTGATTTCCGCTGCGGTCTACCGTCAGTTCAAATGGAGCATCCTGCAGGAAGCGGCCGTTCGGACCTTCAAGCTGACCGGCATGATCATGTGGATCCTGTTCGCCGCACACGCCTTCAGCGCCGCCTACCAGAGCATGGGGGCGCAGGAACTGATCGAAGGCATGATGTCACACATCCCGGGCGGACCCTGGGGCATCATCATCGCGATGATGGTCATTACCTTTTTCCTGGCCATGGTGCTCGACCCGGTCGGTATCATGCTGATCACCCTGCCGGTGTTCATGCCCATTGTTGAGTCCCTGGGCTTCGATCCGATCTGGTTCGGTATCCTGTTCGTGATCAACATGGAAATCGGTTACATGACGCCACCCTTCGGCTTCAATCTGTTCTACCTCAAAGGTGTGGTGCCTCCCAGCATCACCATGAAGGACATCTACAAGTCGATTATTCCGTTCGTGATTGTGGAAATCATTGGTCTGGCACTGATCATGACGTTCCCCCAGATCGCCACCTACCTGCCGGATCTGTTATTCTGAACCGATCCGGCTCCCTGACGCCCTGACGCCTCGTGGAGCGTCAGGGCACAGTGCCAACAACAAGACACACCGGGAGCCTATATGTCGTTGCTGACCCGATTCCAGCCCAATCTGACGATTGGTCTCAAGCTTACCCTTGGCTTTGCCATCCTCATTGTCCTGTCCACCGTGCTCGGCCTGATCGGTATCGGGGCGCTGGACCGTTACGGTAACAGCGCGTCTGACGCCGCCAGTACCAGCGCCATTGAGAGCGCCATCCTGGCGGCGCGGACCGAAGAAAAGAATTTCCTGCTGCGAGGCGACATCAGCTATGCGGAAGCCGCCCAGCAGAAACTCCGGTTGGCGGAAGAGATCGCCGCCACGCTCGCCGACGCCCTGCCTGACGATGCTCCCGAACAGGCGCTCATCACCAGCATCATTGATGGCAGCGGTCGTTACGCCGACCTTCTGAATGACGTCGCCAGCGTGCTGGACCAGACCGAAGCCGCCCGCGACAAACTCATCCTGGACGGCCGCATCCTGGAAGCCCAGATGAACGCAGAAGACCGCCTATACCTGGCCGGCGCCATTCTCAAGCAAATGCGACGCGATGAGCGGGAATACCTGCAGTCGGGGGACCCCGATGCCCTCGTCCAGTTTGATAACCGCCTGGGCCGGGTCCAGGCGTCGTTGCGCTCTTCGACCATCAGCGAAGATGATATCGAGAGCATGACCGAACTGTTCCAGACCTACGCAGCCTCCTTCCGCGCGGTCGCCGACCACACCGAGCATACCAACGCGCTGGAGGAAGAGATGGTCGCCACCGCACGCCACAGCCTCGATGCCGCCAACCAGCTGCAGGAAGGCCAGGTGATGGTTATGGGTGGTGAGCGTGAACAGGCTCGCACGGTGATGGCGGCTTCCACGGTCACCATCCTGGTCCTGGGCGTGTTGCTGGCCTGGTGGCTGACGCGAATCATCACCCGGCCGATCCACGACGCCGTCGCCGTGGCCAACCGGGTCGCGAACGGCGATCTCCGGACGGACGTCAGCAGTTCACGAAAGGATGAAACCGGCCAGTTGCTGAACGCCCTCGGCGCCATGATCGTGAACCTGCGGGACCTGGTTCATCGCATTCGCAGCAATGCCAACGACATTGCCTCGTCTTCCTCTCAGTTATCCACGGTGACCGAGCAGAACAGTGCCGGCATGACTGAGCAGCTCGACCAGACCGATCAGGTCGCCACCGCCATGAACGAGATGGTCGCTACCGTCGGTGAAGTGGCCCGCAGCGCCGAGGAAGCGTCAACCGCCGCGACCGACGCCAGTGACAAGGCAAGCGCCGGAGAACAGGCGGTGGACGACACCCTGACCCTGGTGACTGATATGAACCAGCAGGTAGAACAGGTCATGGCCCGTCTGGAGACCCTGCAAGAGGATACCCAGAGCATCAGTACGGTTCTCGATGTCATCAAATCCGTGGCGGAGCAAACCAACCTGCTGGCCCTGAACGCAGCCATCGAGGCGGCAAGGGCCGGCGAGCAGGGCCGCGGGTTCGCCGTTGTTGCGGATGAAGTCCGTTCACTTGCCCAGCGTACCCAGGGCTCCGCTGCCGATATCGAAACCCTGATTTCCAACCTGGTCAGCAGTGCCCGTGAAACCGGTGACGTGATGACAGCCGGCGCCAGCCTGGCTGGCAGAACCCTGGACAGCGCACGCCACACCGGTGACAGCATCCGGCAGATGGCACAGGCGGTCGACAACATCACCCGGCTCAATCAGCAGATCGCCACCGCTGCCGAGCAACAAAGCTCGGTTGCCGAGGACATCAACCGCAACGTCACCGCCATCCGGGATGTCAGCGACCGTACGGCTACTTCCACCCACCAGGTGGCCAGTGCCAGCACCAAACTGGCAGACCTCAGTGACGGTCTGAAGCAGCAGGTTGCGCGATTCGAGGTATAGCGTCTATTTTTATAGGCATGCCCCCGACAAAGGGATTCGGGGGCCCCTCGATACGGAGATGTCCCATGAACTCTGCACCGTCTTTCGGCCTGGCCCTGGCACTCGCCCTGATCTTCTCCGCCAGCGGCCTGGCAGCCCAGCCCCTGACCGACGACAAAGTCCGCGCCTTTGTCACCACCCTCAAAGAAGCTGAAACCCTGGAGGAAGACTTTGACGACCTGAACGAGGATCTGTCCCAAGCGGGGCAGGATGGGGCCTCGCCCGATTTCTCGTCAATCTTCTCCGATGCCGTGGCCCAGATGCGAGGCCACGAAGCCTATGGACGAATGGAAAGCATCGTGACCGACAACGGCTTTGACTCCATGGAAGACTGGGGCGCCACAGGTGACCGGGTATTCCAGGCGTGGATAGCCGTTGAGATGGAACAGCAGCACCCCGAGATGGCCCGTGAGATGGCCGCCGCCATGGAGGAGATCAACAACAACCCCCACCTGAGTGAAGCCCAAAAAGAGCAGATGCGATCCATGATGGGCGGCGCCACCGCAGCGATGGAATCGGCCCGCAACGCCCCGGAGGCTGACAAACAGGCCGTGCGACCCCATATGAACGAGTTGCGTAGCGTGACCGGAGACGACCGTTCCCGCTGAATAGCTGTCCCGGACATCTGCAAGAGACAAACGGTTACGCTTCGCCGCTTGAACGAACGGATAATTACGCGTTTCCTATAAAGGTTTTCCGCGCGGAGCCGACAAGGGACTTACAGAGTTCACCGTCGCACTACGCGGCGCCTCTCAAACCCCTAACGATGTCCGGATCGGGAACAGCAAATGTCCATCGCAAGCTCGCTCAATAACATATCGGTCGGCAAGAAACTGGCTGCCGGCTTTGCGTTCGTGGTGATACTCTCCGTGGCGATCGCCGCGCTGGGTATAAACACGCTCAAAGAATACCATTCGCGCTCTCTGATTGTCGCTGCGGCAAGCAGCATCGAATCCAGCCTGCTTAGTGCCCGGGTTGAGGAAAAGAACTTCCGGATCTGGACCCAGCCCGAGTATGTGGAGGAAGCAAAAAACCACGTACGGCAGGCAGCCAGGGACTCCGAGAAGCTCCTGGATCAACTGACCCTGCCCGAAGATAACGCCCGCGCCCAGGGCATCATCGACGGCGTGGCCGACTACGTGAAACTGATCAATGACCTTGAATCCCGGATCAACGATCGGCCGATGGTGGTGGATGCCATCGAGGACAAGCTTCGCGCCAAGGCCCGTTCGATTGTCAACCTGGCGGTGGAACTTCAGGAAGTGCAGGTCGAGCGCATGACGGAGCAATACGACGGCGCCGTGGCCCTGCTCATCACCATTGCCGCAGTGATTACCGCCATGGCCGCGCTGGTGGGCTGGGGGCTGACCCGGAACATCACCCGTCCGATTCAGGAAACCGTGGCCATTGCCAACAAAGTTGCCTCCGGTGACCTGACCGTTAAGGTCAACAGTGACCGCGGTGACGAATTCGGTCAGTTGCTGGCGGCGTTCTCCACCATGGTGACCAACCTGCGGGACCTGATTCAGCAGATTGATTCAGGCGCCAACAACATCGCCTCCTCTTCGGAAGAATTGTCGACGGTCACCGAACAGACCAGTGCCGGCGTTTCCCAGCAGCGGGATCAGACCGACCAGGTCGCCACCGCCATGAATGAAATGGTCGCCACGGTGAACGACGTCGCCAAGAGCGCAGAAGCTGCGTTTACCGCCGCCAACCACGCCAGCGAGAAATCGGCGGACGGCGAAACGGCCGTCAACGAAACCCTGTCCTTCGTGACCGATCTCAATAGCCAGATCAGCAAGGTGATGACTCAGCTTCGGGGCCTGCAGTCCGAAACCCAGAACATCGGTACGGTGCTGGATGTGATCAAGTCCGTGGCTGAGCAGACCAACCTGCTGGCCCTGAACGCCGCTATCGAAGCCGCCCGTGCCGGTGAGCAGGGGCGCGGCTTTGCGGTGGTGGCTGATGAAGTGCGGTCACTAGCGCAGCGCACCCAGAGTTCGGCATCGGAAATTGAAACCCTGATCAATACCCTGGTGGCCAGTGCCGAGGGCTCAGTGACCACCATGGAGAAAGGCACCACCCTGGCGGAGCAGACCCTGGAGCGGGCGGAAACCGCCGGCGCCACCATCCGCGAGATGGCCAGTGCCGTCGAGGAAATCCGTCAGTACAACAGCCAGATTGCCACCGCAGCGGAACAGCAGACCTCTGTGGCGGAAGACATCAACCAGAACATCACGCTGATCCGCGATGTGGGCGAGCAGTCCGCAGCCTCCACCGAGCAGGTGTCGTCAGCGAGTAACGAACTGGCCCGACTGGCCGAGGGACTGAGCACACAGGTCAGTCGCTTCCGGATCTAACGGGGCGAAGCAAAGAAGATCGAAGGGAAAGGAAAAGGGGCGGACCTCACGGTCTGCCCCTTTTTTATTACGCCATGAGGTTGTAAACAAACACCACGGCTACCGCCACAGGCGTGACGAAACGAATCAGGTTGTACCAGAGCAGGAAACTGCCTCCCTCGAGCGCCAGATCGCGCTTGAGGGACTCCTTGGCCACGAACCAGCCAACAAACACCGCTGTCAGCAGACCCGACAGTGGCAGCATCACGTTCGCCGTGAAGAAATCCAGCAGGTCGAAGATGGTCTTGCCTTCAAAACGCTCGAACATGCCCAGTGGCGCAAAGCCTGACCACTCGTTCAGCGACAGGATGGACGCAATGCCCAGAAGCCAGCAGGCGATGCCCACCAGAACCGCACTCGCGGCGCGCCCCATAGACAGCTTCTCTTCCACCCACTCGACCACCGGTTCCAGCAGGGAAATGCCGGATGTCCAGGCTGCAAACAACAGCAGCACAAAGAACAGGGTACCGAACAGGCTGCCCATGGGCATCTGACCAAACGCCAGGGGCAGGGTCTGGAAAATCAGCCCCGGACCGGCACCGGCTTCAAGGCCGTTTGCAAACACCACCGGAAAGATCGCCAAACCAGCCAGCAACGCCACCACCGTATCCATAATGGACACCGTGACTGCGGTACGACCGATGGATACGTCGCGGCTCAGGTACGAACCGTAAGCCATCATGATTGCCATACCCAGGCTCAGGGTGAAGAAGGCGTGGCCAAGTGCAATCAACACACCGTTGACGGTCAGGGCACTGAAATCGGGGGTGAACAGGAAGCTCACGGCCTGACCGAAGCCGTCCGTGGTTGCCGCGTAACCCACGGCGATAAGCAGCAACACAAAGAGCGCGGGCATCAGGATATTGACCGCCCGCTCAAGGCCGGATTTGAGGCCCCGCGCCACCACCACAATGATCAGTGCCATAAACAGGGTATGCCAGGCCAGCAGGATGCCCGGGCTGGCGAGCAGGTCACCAAACAGCGCTCCGATGGCGTCAGCGCCCTGTCCGGTGAAATCACCCGTCGCAGCATGGCCGATATACGAGGCCGCCCAGCCCCCGATGACGGAATAGAACGACAGGATAATGAAAGCCGCCAGCACACCCACAATGGCAGACACCCGCCAGGCCGGCGACGCAAGGTTACGCTCTGCCACCAGGCGGAAACTGGCGATGGGGTTGTGCCGGCCGTTCCGGCCGATAAAAACCTCGGCCATCATGATCGGGATACCGATAATGGCAATGCACAACAGATAGACCAGCACGAAGGCGCCGCCGCCGTTCTCACCGGTCACATAAGGAAATTTCCAGATATTGCCGAGGCCAACGGCTGACCCCGTGGCGGCCAGGATAAAGGCCAACCGGGAAGACCACATACCACGTGGGGCCGCGGCCGGATTGTTGTCAGTCATGTTTTCACCTGTGCGTATAGGCTGATGATTCGTTTCAGAAGAGAGGTTGTCGATGCCGGTGCACCAACAATTGGGGCAGGATTCTGCCAGCACTGGCGTGAGGTTTCCAGCGCTGAACCACAAAAGCTTTAACCTATCAACTTATGCAATAAATACATTCCAAAGCACTAAATAATGCATATATAAAATAAAAAGAACATTAAATATGATTCAATTGGACATAAGCACACTTGATATATACCTTGTATTAGACCTCCCTCCAAACAATTAAATAAAACAAAAAAGTTGTCCCTCACACATAAAAACAAATGCAACAACCTTTTTAATCCACGATTTCCTATAAGGATCACGTTGTGCAAAGTATTAACAATAGTTTTGTTAATATGCCTGTGAGGCTAAAACTGCTGTTTGGTTTCGGTACTGTTCTTCTTCTTTTGCTGGCAATATCACTGACCACTTATAAAGGCTTTAAATCACTGGACGAAAGCGATGACGACCTGAAACAGGTCGCATCAATTAACAGTTTGGTGCGTGATGCCCGCGCTAACGAAAAGAACTTCTTTCTCAGGGGCCATAAAGCGGATGCCGAGGCCACGGAAACCGCCATCAGAAACGCACTCAGTGTTGCAGAAGCTGCCGGAGGGAGTCACGAAGACCCCGAACAACAGCAGGCCATGGCCGCCATCCGCGACAACCTTGAGGCGTATCAGTCTGCCTTCGGTCGCATGACTGCACAGTACACGGAGAGCGTCCTCGCCCAGGAAATGATGGAAGGCGCCGCCCAGGAGTCCGTCAGCCTGTTTGTTGAGTTCGAACAACGTCAGCAGACCCGCGCCAGGGAACAGCTACTGGAAGGCGATCTTGCCGGTGCGGAGGCGGCGTTCCGGCGGGCGCGGCGCGCCAGCGAACTGACCCGCTTACTACTGGACACCCGGCGCCTCGAAAAGAACTACGTCATATCGGAAAGTGCCGGGGACCAGGCACGTGTTCGCGAGCAGATCGATGGCATCCGCCAGGGCATCTCGGAACTGAGCGATGCCGGCGTTGACCGCACCGCCATAGACCGGCTTGAAACGAGCTTCGGGCGCTATGCGGCAAGCTTTGAGGATCTGACCCGCAACATCGACGCCATGGTCGCAGACGAGGCGCTGGTGACACAGGAAGCCAGCAGCGCCACGGAGCGGGCGGCAGCGGCCTATGAGCAGGAACAGTCGCTGATGGCCGATGTCCGCCGTTCGACGTCGTCCATGCTGCTGGCCATTGTCCTCTCCGCCCTGGGGATCGGAATCGTATCGGCCTGGCTGATCACCCGGGCGATTGTGGGGCCGCTGGACCAGCTTGTTGGCCACGCCAGCAGCATTGCCGACGGCGACCTCACGCGGAATATCAACACCGACCGGAGGGACGAGCTTGGCCGACTGATGATGGCCATGCAGGTGATGACCGAAAAACTCAGGCGCATGGTCAAGGAAGTCGCCGACGGCATTGCCCAGATTGCCAGTGCTGCGGAAGAGCTCTCCGCCGTGACCGAGCAGACCAGTACCGGGGCGAGCCAGCAGCGGGACGAAACCGATCAGGTGGCCACCGCCATGAACGAGATGACTGCCACGGTTCAGGAAGTGGCCAAGAATGCCGAGTCCGCGGCCACTTCGGCCTCCGAGTCAGACCAGCAGGCACGGGAAGGCCACCGCATTGTTGCCAGGGCGGTCACCCAGATCGAGTCGCTCTCTGACGAGGTGGGGCAGAGCGCCGGGTTGATTACCCGACTGCGGGACGACAGCACCAATATCGGCACCATTCTTGACGTGATTCGTGGCATTGCCGAGCAGACCAACCTGCTGGCCCTGAACGCCGCCATCGAAGCGGCCCGGGCAGGGGAACAGGGGCGTGGCTTTGCGGTGGTGGCCGACGAAGTGCGTGCCCTCGCCTTACGTACCCACGAGTCCACCGGCGAGATTGAAACCCTGGTGAACACGCTCCAACAGGGCGCAAATGAGGCGGCCGTAAGCATGCGCAGCAACAAGGAAAAGGCGGAAGCCACCGTAGAGGTAGCGCGAGATGCCGGTGCGGCGCTCTCGACCATTGCAGAAGCGGTAGCCGCCATCCAGGCCATGAACCTGCAGATCGCTACAGCGGTGGAGGAACAGACCTCGGTGGCAGAAGACATCAGCGAGAGCGTGGTGAACATCCGTGAAGTGACGGATCAGTCCGCCACGGCCAACAATCAGATCGCCGTGGCCTCGAACGACCTCGCCCGCCTTGGCGGCGACCTTCAGCGCGCCGCGGAACGCTTTCGGTTCTGATGCGTCGATCTGCTGAAAGACGCCGATAAAGTAATCACTGGAGCCGATATCATCGTAATTATGTAGGGTGATAATCGGTTTCAGGGTAAGCAATTTAAGACGTTTTTAACTAATTACTCACAAGTTACAATTAAGCATTCGACTTGTAGGTTATCTGGGTATTTACAACTTGGCGAATTAAACTATTTATGATAACCGACGCAATCAATTTTTTTGCTATAAAAGCTTATTATGCATAGCTTTTTTGCACTGATTGTAACTTTGTTTATCTTACATTTTGCCTGTAATATCATCCTCTTAATTGAAGAGATGTATCATGAGTTTAGGTCAGGCATTAAGATATCTTAGAAAGGAGCAAGGCCTCACCCTTGCGGAACTGGCAGCACGTACCCACTCGCACGTGGGCAATTTGTCGCGCATCGAGCGGGGGGTCGCCCGCCCGAGCCTAGACCTGCTCTACCGCCTGGCGAACGCCATGGGTTTCTCCATCACCGATATCTTCTCCGTGGCCGAGCAGAAGCAGCTGGACACTGAGCAGGTCGCCCTCAACGCCATTTTCATCTCCCTGCTCGAAAACGATCGAGAGCTCCTGCTGGAGTTCGCCCAACTGCTGCAGCAACGCTCCCCACGCTCCCTTAACGACGTGCACGTCAGCAGTGACTCACTGCCCACCGAACAGCAGCAGGACCACCAGGAGGCCGGCGACACGGCGTCCGACAGCTGACATTACCGCGATGCGAATCGTGAGATCAGATCCTTCAGTCCACGGGACATCTCACTGAGCCGGGTGCTGCTCTCCTTCGCAGCGACCGCCTGTTCCGTACTGTTATCCGCCAGTTCAGCAATGCTGACAATCTGACGGTTAATCTCATCCGACACCTGACCCTGCTCTTCAAATGCCGCCGACATACTGATGAAGCTGTCGGAAATGTTGCGGATCGCAGCCACAATGTCCTGCAGCGAACGCTCGGCCTCACGGACCTTTTCCAGACCTTGCCCTGCTACGTTCTCACCTTCACGGGTAGCCGCCACCGCCGTTTCCACCTGATGCTGAAAATCATCAATGACGTCCTGAATCTTGATGGTGGACTCGCGGGTACGGCTGGCCAGGGTGCGAACTTCGTCAGCCACCACCGCAAAGCCCCGACCCTGTTCGCCCGCCCGCGCGGCTTCAATGGCGGCATTCAAGGCCAACAGATTGGTCTGCTCGGCAATATCGGAAATCAGCTTGGCGGCGGCGCCGATGCTGTGGGTGGATTCACCCAGCTTGCCAATCGCCGTACCGATCCCATTGACCCGGGACACCAGACGTTCAATGGCTTCCAGGGCCTCAGCGCTGCGTTCCGCTCCGGTGGCGGCAAAGCGGTTTGCGTCTTCGGCTTCCCGGGCGTTGGCGGAAACGCCTTCGGCAACCTCTTGAATGGAGGCGTGCATCTCGTTAATAGCGGAGGCGGTCTGGTCGGTTTCCGCACGCTGCCGGGAAATCGCGCCGGCTCCTTCACTGATATAACGGTGGGACGCCTGAGCCTGCTCGTACAATTGTTCGGCCTGGTCATCAATCCGCGCGAGGGCCGTGCGTATACGGGCCTGTTCGCTGAGCAGCACCAGCGACAGTTCGGAGAACAGACCGCTCTCGGCACTGTAGGTGCGCGCCACCAGAGGATCGTGAAAAGCATCCGGCCTCAGTGCCAGCATCCGGTGCAGGCGGCTGGTCACCGACTTCAGTACCAGTCCGGCAGCGATCACGTGGCCGACCACCACCAGTATCACCGCGACGTTGACTTCCTTCACTCCAACAGCGGCCAGGCTCATTACCAGGGAGAGCCCGAACGGCCACCCGGATTTCAGCACCGAGGCCAACCGCCCCGACCAGCTGACAGCGGCTTTGCCGGCACTCAGGTTCCGGTAAAGGGTATCGGCTCGACGAACCTGATCCCGGGATGGTGCGACCCGTACGGATTCGTATCCGATGATCCTGTCACCCTCACGCATGGGGGTCACATACGCACTCACCCAGTAAAAATCCCCGGCTTTGGTGCGGTTTTTAACCAGCCCCATCCACGCATCGCCCTGCTTCAGGTAGCCCCACATGTCCCTGAACACCGCCTGGGGCATATCGGGATGGCGAATGATGTTGTGGGCCTGACCCAGCAGCTCCTCGCGGGAAAAGCCACTGATGTCTGCAAATTCGTCGTTGCAGTAGGTAATCACCCCTTTGAGGTCCGTGGTGGTGATCAGGCGACCACCGTCCGGCATGGTGACTTCTCGATCGGTAACTGGCAGGTTTTTTCTCATAATAATTCCGCGACCCGTAATGTATGTGGGGGTTAACGGCCAAGAACGGCAATCCTGAATACCCGTGTCAGGTGGCAGCCAGCTGCGCCCGAGGGTGGAAGCGTGCGTTGATCCACAGTGACACAGCAATGACCGCTCCACCCACCAGCAACCGCAACAGATCTGCATCACGATTCCAGATCAACAGGTTGACCAGCAGGCCCGCGGGCACCAGGGCATTATTCATGATCGCCAGGGTACCCGCGTCAACCTGACACGCCCCACGATTCCACAGGAACAGCCCAAGCCCGGACGCCGCCAGGCCAAGCCATGCCAGGATGCCCCACTGCAGCCCGGTCGCCGGAAGGCGGCTGGCGTCGCCAAAGATCAGGAAAGAAGGCAGCGCGATGATCAACGCGCCGTAGAAGAAGTAACCGAACGTGCGGTACGCCGGCACCTCGGACGGATAGCGTCGCATCACATGCTTGTAACCAACCTGACCCGCGGCAAAGGTGAAGTTTGCGACCTGCAATAACAGGAAGCCGGTCACGAAGTCCTGGCTCAGGCCATCGTACCGGATGATACCGGCCCCGACGGTCGCCACTGCCGCCGCAACCAGGGCCACCGGGGAAAACCGCCGGTAGAAGGCATCGTCAATCAGGGTGACGTACAGCGGGGTGAAGATGGTGAACAGCAGGACTTCCGGCACACTCAGGTAACTGAACGAGCGGTAGAGGCACAGGTAAGTGATGCCGAACTGCAGCATACCGGCCACCAGAATGCCCAGCTTCTGGCCACTGGCAACCCCTCGCCAGCGGGTAAACGGCAGGAAGACCACGGCAGCGAGCAACACCCGGGTCAATACCGCAAAGTCGCTATCCACCCGACCGGCCAGAAACTCGCCGATCAGGCTGAAAGAAAATGCCCAGAGAACGGTAACAAAAACCAGAAGTCCCATAATGTCCACGCCTGCGTTTTACTGAAGTGCGGCACTTTACCGCCTCTGTCCACAACCTGTACAGACAGAAAGCACATAACCCATACCGGTAATGCGCAATGCCGGCCGGGGCCAGGATCAGGTAAGATGCTCCCCTTTATCAGACGCTGGCCACTCACTCTTCGCAAGGCAACCGTTCTCCCATGGACGACATCCACCAGCCGCTACCGGCGCCCCGACAGCCCCTGATCAGCCGCACCCTCGCTGAGTGGAAAACCCTGGCAATCCTTGGCGGCCCCATCCTAATAGCCCAGGTTGCCCAGATGGCGAACGGGGTGATCGACACGGTGATGGCAGGCCACGCCAGCGCCGAGGATCTGGCCGCCGTGGGCATTGGCAGTAGCCTTTGGATGCCCCTGTTCCTGTTCTTCATGGGTTTGTTGGGCGCCCTGCAGCCCATCATCTCTGGTTACAATGGAGCGCGGACCACGGACAGGATCATGCCTGCGACCTGGCAGGGCCTGTACATTGCGACCGTGGGTTCGGTGTTGATGATCCTGCTGCTTACCCACGTTCACCCGGTACTCAGCGCGCTCAACCTGGAACCCCAGACCGCCCGCATCACCCAGGGCTACCTGGATGCCTTTGCCTGGGGTGTACCCGCCATGCTGCTGATGACCGCGCTGCGGGGCCTGACCGACGGCCTGGGTCACACCCGGGTGATTATGGCCTTTTCGGTACTGAGCACTCTGATCAACCTGCCCCTGAACTACGTGCTGATCTACGGCAAATTCGGGCTGCCCGCGATGGGCGGCGTCGGCTGTGGCTGGGCCACTTCCATTTCCAACGGAACAGCGGCCCTGGCGCTGCTGGTGTACCTGAATCGAAGCGCGGCCTACCGGCGTTTCCACCTGCTGGCCGACTGGGTCCGGCCCAACTGGGCCGGTATTTGCTATGTACTCAGCATTGGCGTTCCGATTGGCTTCACCATTTTTGTGGAAGCCAGTATGTTCTCGGTCATCGCTCTGTTTCTGGCGCCACTGGGGCCGGTCGTGGTTGCCGGCCACCAGATTGCGCTGAACGTGGTGTCGTTGCTGTTTATGCTGCCGCTGAGTATCGGCATGGCGCTGACCCTGCGGGTCAGCTTCCTGATTGGCGCCGGGGCGCCGGACACCGCCCGGCTGATTTCTCGCAGCTCACTGATCCTGGCCTCGGCGGTTGCCCTGGTGTTTGCCATCCTGCTGTTCGTGTTCGCCGAAGGCATTGCCGCCCTCTATTCCAGTGAGTCGGCCGTGCGGGAGGTAACCGTCAGCCTGCTGGTATTTGCGGCCTTCTTCCAGATTGCCGACGTCATCCAGGTAACCTGCATTAGTGCATTGAGGGGTTATAAAGACACCAGCATCCCGATGCTGATCATGCTGTTTTCATTCTGGGGGGTGGGGCTCCCGCTGGGGTACGTGCTGACCTTCACCGACTGGATACTGCCGGCCATGGGGGCTGCCGGATTCTGGGTGGGACTGACCGGAGGGCTGGCTTCCGCCAGCGTGCTGCTGGGTCTCCGGCTGTTTCTCTATGCTCCAGCCCCGGCTCCCGCCAACACAACACCGCACTGATGCCTCAGGCGGCGGGGGCCGGCTCGCCCTCCGTCTCTGAAAACACGATCTTGTCGCGCCCGGTTTTCTTGGCACGATAGAGGGCGGCATCGGCCCTCGCCAGCCAGGCGTCGACCGCTTCACCCGGCTCCAGGCTGGCCACTCCGAACGACACGGTCACCGGCCCTCCGGGGCTGTGCATGTATTTGCGCAATACCTGCTGTAGGTTGTGCACCACCGCCCGCAACCCGGGTTGATCCACACCGGGCAACAGCAACACGAATTCTTCTCCACCGTAACGGAAGAGCTGGTCGGTTTTGCGGGTGTTCTGCTCAATCATTGCCACCAGCTCGGAAAGCACCTGATCGCCCACGCCGTGGCCGTAGGTGTCATTAATGGTCTTGAAATGGTCGATGTCCAGCAACGCCAGGCCCCAGGGCGCCTGGTTGCGGTCGGCGCTGTAAACCGCCAACTGGAGTTCTTCGTCCATTGAGCGCCGGTTCTTCACCCCGGTTAGGGGATCGATCGTCGCCAGGTGTTCCAGCCGCCGACGCTGATCGGCGTTGCGGTAGGCGAACACATAAGCGCAGGCGCTGACCACAACGGCCGTGGCAGCGAAGGACCACATCTGCAGGTCGGAGCTGAATGCCACACCGTGCACCATCAACGCGACCACTGCCGCCAGGTTAATGAAGGTCGCCCCTTTGGGGCTGGTCAGGAAGAACGACGTCACTAGGCAGGGATAGAGCCAGAACAGGCCTGGCTCCCCCACCACTGCTCCCACTACCACGGCACCGCTGCAGCACAGCACCGCCAGGAACAGACCACTGCGCCGTGTGTCCCCGGTGATCCAGGCATAGGCCAGGGTGGCGACAATACCGAGCAGGATAGACGTGTCCACAATACCCGCCAGCACGTTGCCCTGCAGGAAGCGCATGATGGCAAACGGGGTGATCCCCAGGATGGCACTGGCACCCAGCAATGTGATGATCGATAACCGGAAGTCGGTTTTCAGGCGGTAGAGCATGTGGCGTCCAACAATAGATTCGGTCTTGGCAAATCCGGCGGCAAGCGCAATAACTAAGACCTTGGTATTAATAGCAACCTAGCATAGCGCAAGAATCTTGAACGTTCGCTATAGGGCAACAAAAATCTACAAAAGCCGCGCCACGGGTGGCATTCTCTGTGCGCTCAAAGGAACTCCCGGAAGGCCTCATCCAGATCACCTTCGTAGCGTTCCAGTGCATAACCCACATCCGCCGCCAGCAGGTCCAGCAGCACGAAGCTGTTCACCCCGGCATCCTCCTTCTGACTGGCGCGCAACCGTTGACTCATACCCAGGTTAAGCTGCCGCAGATTGGCATAGATATCCTGCAGTTCCTGCATTTTCCAGTCTGCGCTCTTGCCATGCTCGGCCCGCAGGTACTGCCCCAGAAGGTACATTCCGAATGCCCGGCTCAGGGTCTCTTCCGGGGAGCTGAATGGCAGGTGGTACCGCGCCATGGGCCGCAGTATGGCGGTCAGGGGACAGCCGGAAAAAGGTCCGATCAAACCCAGCAGGGAACCCATGGCACGCTGCAGGGTGGTGTGAGCCCGGATTTCCCGTTCCCGCGCGTACACGGTGACCGTCACCGCTTCATGGGAGGGCCGGTTGGATGTAACCCTGGCGGGCTCAAGCAGGGCTACGGCGTAAGGGCAATGACGGACCTCGCTGGTGGACAGCGGGCAATGCGCGCATTGGTGGTAGTCCAGCCTGGTCCAGTCAGGCATTTCACGGCTGGAATCCGGCTCGGCGACCGCAAGATTGACCTCAGTCTCCCACTGCTCGCCATCCATAAACATAAATTCATAATGTATCTTACTGGAGGTGTCAGCTTTCATTAACTTAACTCTTTATTCCAGATACTAAAATTTACGTTGATGTTGCCTTTGAAGCACTATAATCCACCCATGACCCATATTCCCAATGTTTCATTCACGTGTTTTGCGCCCGAGATGGGGATCGATCCCCCCAACCGTTAGCCAGCAGGTCCAGCACATGACAAGTACAGAGACACCCGTGCCAGCACAAGAACAACTCAACGCACAGCTGGAACAGGCCAACCGACAGTTGCTCCAGTCCGAAAAAATGGCCGCCATCGGGCAGTTGGCGGCGGGTGTTGCCCACGAGATCAACAACCCGGTGGGTTATGTGTACTCCAACCTGCAGAGCCTGGAATCCTATCTGACGGACCTGTTCCGCCTGACCGATGCGGTGGACTCCGCTGCCTCCCTGGAGGATTTGCGCTCCATAAAGAAGAATATAGATTACGCCTTCCTCCGGAGCGACCTGCAAGACCTTCTTTCCGAATCCCGGGAAGGCATCGAACGGGTCAAGACCATCATCTCGGCCATGAAGGACTTCTCACACATTGAAGAAGAGGCGTTCAAGCCCGCGGACCTTCAGCGCGGTATCGAGACGACCCTCAACGTGGTCAACAATGAACTCAAGTACAAGGCCGAGGTGATTCGCGAATTCGGGGAGATTCCCGACGTGGAATGCATCATCTCGCAGATCAACCAGGTGGTGATGAACCTGCTGGTCAACGCCGCCCATGCCATCGACGATTTCGGTCGCATTACCGTCCGCACACGGCACCAGCAGGACACCGTGGTCATTGAGGTGGAAGATACAGGCCAAGGCATCTCCCCCGACAACCTGAATCGGATTTTCGAGCCGTTCTACACCACCAAACCCATCGGCAAGGGCACCGGGCTGGGGCTGTCTCTGTCTTTCAATATCATTGAGAAGCACAGCGGCCGCATTGAAGCCGAGAGCGAGGTTGGCAAAGGGTCCTGTTTTCGCATCACTCTGCCGGTAACCCAACCTGAAAGCCGTCCGGAAACGGCGGGGGATCTGCCTGGTCATGGCTGACGTGTTACCCCCGAACGCCCGCCTGCTGTTGGTGGACGATGAGGAAAACATTCTGCGAAGCCTGCAGCGTGTGCTCCGGCGCGAACCCTATACCGTGGACACCGCCCAGTCAGGGGAAGCGGCGCTGGCCCTGATGGAACAGCAGAAATACGACCTGGTGATTTCCGACGCCCGCATGCCGGGCATGGACGGCCCAACCCTGCTCGCTGCCATCAAGAAGAAGTGGCCTTACTGCATCCGGATTCTGCTGACGGGTTATACCGACATCAACTCCACCATCAAGGCGATTAACGAAGGGCAGATTTACCGCTACATCGGCAAGCCCTGGGAAGACGACGAACTCAAGCTGATCATCCGCCAGGCTCTGGCGTACCAGTTCTCCGAACGCCGCCGGCTCGCCCTGGAGAAACTGACCCGCAAACAGAACAAGGAACTTCAGGCGCTGAACGCCAACCTTGAGCACAAAGTGCGTGAGCGCACCGAAGAGCTCAAGGAGACGGCAGACATGCTGGATGCCGCCTACACTGAGTTGAAACAGAGCTACGTCACGACAACCGAAGTGTTCTCGACCCTGATCAGCAAGCGGCTGCCGGTGCATAAACAGCCAAACCCGCTGGTCATCACCATGGTGAAAGCCTTCGCGGAATACCACCATCTGGACGAGAGCCTGACGCGGGAACTGTCCATGGCCGCAGCACTTTACAACCTGGGCAAGCTGGGCTGGCCGGACGAGTTATTCCTGGCCCCATCGGACCTGCTGAGCAAGGACCAGCGACGCGAGTACCTGAAGTACCCCGTCAATGGCGAGCAATTGCTGATGGCCCTGGAGCCACTCAAGGAGACCGCGCGCATCATTCGCCATCACCAGGAAAAATGGAACGGGTATGGCGTACCGGAACGCCTCGAAGGCAAGGAGATTCCCTACGGTTCACGGGTACTGAAACTTGCCGTGGACTTTATCGAACTGCAGTACGGGCTGATCCTTGAACGCAAGGTCTCCCGGGATAACGCCATCAAACTCATCAAGCGCTATCGGGAGCGTCTGTACGACCCGGAGATTGCCGATCAGTTTCTGGAGATGTGCGTGGAAGTGGCCCCGGATGTGGAACACGACGATCCGAAAATCCTGGTGCTGGACACACTCCGGGTCAAACCGGGAATGGTACTGGCAAAGAACCTGTACGCGGCGTCCGGCATGCTGCTGCTGAATGAGGGTAAGGAATTGTCAGCTGCGCTGATTGAAAAGCTCGCCTCCTTCGAAAAAGGAGAGCCGGACGGCTACCGCTATACCTTGTATGTGCACCGCCCGGATGACGAAGACACGGAGACCGAACAATGATCAAGATCCAGTTAGTGGATGACGAGCCCAACATTCTCAGCGCCCTCAAACGCCTGTTGAAGCCCCAGGGCTGGGAAATCCACACCTTCGACAAGGTGGAGGCGGCCCTCAACGCTCTGATGGAGCACGACTACGCGGTCATCATTTCTGACTATCAGATGCCCACCGCTGACGGTGTCACCTATCTCCAGTTTGCCAGGCAACGGCAACCCGACGCCATGCGCCTGGTCCTGAGTGCCCACGGGGACCGCAACTCCATGATCAAGGCCATCAACAAGGCCGAGGTTTACCGCTTCCTCTCCAAGCCCTGGGATGACTATGAGGTGGTGGCGGCCATTCGTTCCGCCATTGATCTCTATGACCTGAAGACAGAAAACCGGAAGTTGCTGAAGGAAGTGCGTGAGCAACGGGAAATGCTCTACGCCCGGGAACAGGAACTTCTGAGGCTGGAAGCAGAGAATCCGGGTATCACCCGGGTACAACGGGACACGGACGGTTCGGTCCTTATTGGCGACCACTGATCCAACCACAGAAGCACGGTATGGCTGAATATACACCGGAAGACAACAAGCTCGCCCTCAAGGTGGTGTTTTACGGTCCCGCCCTGAGCGGCAAGACCACCAACCTGATGCAGTTGCACTCGTTGCTGAACCCCGAGCGCAAGGGCGAGTTGATGGTGCTGGAGACCCGGGACGATCGCACGCTGTTCTTCGACATGCTGCCGATCGGCCTGAAGAGCGAATCCGGGCTCGATCTGCGCCTGAAACTCTACACCGTGCCCGGCCAGGTCCAGCACGACAGTACACGGAAAGCGGTGCTGTCCCGTGCCGATGGGGTGGTGTTCGTGGCGGATTCCCAGCCCAGCCAGCAGGACAACAACGCCAACGCCTTCGGCAACCTCGAAGAAAACCTGGAAAAGGTGGGGCTCGACATCGACACCCTGCCGCTCGTCGTGCAATTCAACAAACGGGACATTCCCGGCGTGGTGGACGAGGCCGAATTGCAGGATCGCTGGTCAGCAACGCCCTGGTCACCGTTGGTCATGGCCTCGGCGCTCAGGGGCAGCGGGGTGATCGCCACCTTCCGCCTGCTGCTGGACCGGCTGTATACCGAAGTGGACGCGGAATTCGAACTGGCGGCGCGCCATGGTATCGACCGCAACCGGTTTATAACCAGGCTGAGTGCCAGCGACGAGGTGGATCTTGCGTAATTTCGAAGACGATCCCACGCTCGACGACCTGCTGAGCGACGATCAACGCCAACGCCTGAACCGTGCACTGAGTGCCCTGTGTCGCGAGCCCGTGGCGCTGACTGCCAACCGCCAGGACAACGCCGAGCCCGTGGAGTTCAACCTGGAAACCGTAGGCTGGCTCAGCGGTGGCGAGTCAGCCGCCGAGCGGCGGGCAGCGTCCGAACTGGTGTCTTTCCTGTTGCTGTTCGTTGCCAAGTACCGGCTGGCTGCCAACCTGCACCATGACACCACCGAAGCCAGCTACGCCGAACTGCAGCGACAGAATGAGGCTCTGAAAGCTTCCGAAGCCCGCTTTCGCGAGCTCTCGGACCAGTTGCAACAACGGGTGGACGAGCAGGTGGAGGTCATTCGCCAGAACCAGCAGGATCTGTACGAGAGCTCCCGGCTACGATCGGTTGGCCACCTTGCCGCTGGCGTGGCGCACGAAATCAATAACCCGATTGGCTTCATATCCAGCAACCTGCGCGTGGCCCGCGACTATCTCGAAGACCTGCGGGACATCGTGCCGGACACCGAACAGAACCGGGAACTGCTGGCGGACTTCAATGACCTGATCGGAGAGTCCGCCGACGGCGCCCGCCGTATTGCTGGCATTGTGGCCGACCTGAAAACGTTTTCGAGCATCGACCAGAGCGGTTACACCCTATGCGACCTGAATGAGCTGATCACCAGCGCCATCCACCTGCTTCAGACCGAGTACCACCACCAGCTTCAGGTGCTCGAGCAGTTGGGCGACATACCGCGGATTTCCGGCAACCCCGGCCGCCTCGCTCAAAGTCTCTACAACCTGCTGGATAACGCTGCCCAGGCCCTGCGGGATGCCCAAAAGGGATCAGATCAGGGGCACATCCTGGTCAGGACGGTGCGGCGGGACAACCAGGTGGACGTCCTTATCCAGGACAACGGCTGCGGCATCAGCGAGGCGAACCTCGGCCTGATTTTCGATGCGTTCTACACCACCCGTCCGGTCGGCTCAGGTACCGGGCTCGGCCTGACCGTGGCCCGGGATACCACTCGCGCGCATGGCGGCACGCTTCAGATAGACAGCCGGGAAGGCCAGGGTACGCGAGTCACCCTGACATTCACGGCGCCTTAAGGATTTTCAATGGCGAAACGATACGCATCGTTGTTTTTCGGACAGGAGACTGGCAACGAAACGCCCGCGCCCAAAGCCGAAAAAAAGGCGCCCTACCGCCTGCTACTGGTGGACGACGAACCCAACATCCTGGCGTCCCTGCGACGGGTATTCCAGCGCGAGAATTACGAGCTCCTGTTCGCGCGCAACGCTGAGGAGGCATTACGGGTTCTGGAACACCAGTCGGTTGAACTGATCATGACCGATTTCATGATGCCGGGAAAAAACGGCAGCGAACTGCTGCGGGAGGTGCGGGAACGCTGGCCCCAGACCATCCGCATCATGCTCACCGGGCACGCCAACACCGACGCCGTGATGGGCTCCATCAAGGATGGCGCGGTGTACCGTTTCATTCTGAAGCCCTGGAACGACGACGACATTCGGCTGACCATCGCGCTGGCGCTGGAACAGTACGAACTGTTGCAGCGGACCCGCGTGCTGGAGCAACAGACCCGGGAACAGAGCAAAGACCTTGAAACCATCAGCAAGCTGACGGCCACCAACCGCAGCCAGCTGGCCATCCTGCTTCACAAGCGGGGATGGCTGAATCCGCAACAGATCCAGCAATTGCACCGGGAAATGCAGCACCAGAAAACCCCCGTGGTGCGTCAGCTGCTCAAGCACGAGTGGGTCGACTTTCGCAAAGTGTTCGAAATGCTTCGCGACGACATGCTGTTCGAGGACATCGACCTGCGCGAATTCCAGCCGGACCCCAGCCTGCTGTCGCTGATTCCCCAGAAAATCTGCACCCGGCAACTGGTCCTGCCGCTAAGGGTTCAGGGGCAGCGCCTGCGGCTGGCCATGGTGGACCCGATGGACGTCAACCTGATTGACGAACTGGGGTTCATGACCGGTTATACAATCCATCCCCTGCTCTGCGAAACCGCCCAGATGCAGGCAAAGCTCGCGGAGATCTTCGGCGATACCAACGAACTGGACGACCTTGCTACCCGGGTCGGTAGCGATGACCCCTACGAGGGTATCGAAATCGTCCTGGACGATGACAAGGAGCAGGAGTCGCTGGAGGAGTTGCTGGGCAGCTCGGAAGAGCCCCCTGCCATCCGCCTGGTGAACGCCATAATCCTGGAAGCCCTTCGTCTCGGTGCCAGCGATATCCATGTGCATCCGCGCACTAAATCCCTGGTGGTGCGCTACCGGATCGATGGGGTGCTGCAGGACAAGATCCACATTCCCACCAACCTGCTGATGTCTGTGGTGTCGCGGATCAAAGTCATGGCCGAACTGGACATCACCGAACGGCGCAAACCCCAGGATGGCCGGATCACCGTCAAGACGCCCATGCGTATCGTAGACCTGCGGATTTCGACACTGCCCACTATTAATGGCGAGAAAGTGGTCATGCGGGTCCTGGAGCGTCAGTCATCCGCACAGTCCCTGGAAGATCTGGGTCTGTCTGAGCACAACCGGAAACGACTGATGCATGTGGTGGCGAAGCCCCAGGGAATCATTCTCGCCACCGGCCCCACGGGCAGCGGAAAGACCACGACCCTTTACGCGCTCTTGCAGCATAACGCCTCCCCGGAGCGCAACTACGTCACCATTGAAGATCCGGTTGAATTCCATGTGGATATGGCCGGCCAGGTGCCCGTGAAAGAGCGGATCGGCCTGAACTTTGCGAGCGTCCTGCGAGCCATCCTGCGGCAGGACCCCGATGTGATCCTGCTGGGGGAGATCCGCGATGAGGAAACCGCCGATGTCGCCTTCCATGCGGCCATGACCGGCCACCTGGTGTATTCCACCCTACACACCAGTTCGGCGGCCGCGACCGTGGCCCGGCTCTTGGATCTAGGCCTGAAGCCGTTCGTGCTGGCCTCCGCTCTGGAAGCCATCATCGCCCAACGCCTGGTGCGGCGGATCTGCCCGGCCTGCCGCGGGGAAGTGCCGGCGCCCAGGGAGATTCTTGAGCAACTCGGCCCCCAGTTCCTGGAACCGGGGCTGACATTCTTCCAGGGCAAAGGCTGTGGGAAATGTCACAAAGGCTATAAGGGCCGGGTCGCCATCCACGAGGTGCTCACCATGAACGAGCAGCTTCGGATCGCGATCACCGAAGGCGCCAGCGCCATGCAGATCGAGCAGATTGCCCGGGAACAGGGCATGAGAGTCCTTCTGGACGATGCCCTGGAGAAACTCCGGGAAGGCTTAACCACAGCCGATGAAATCCTGCGTCTGCTCGGACCTCAGGTGCTCAATGGTTAAAGCCCCGCGCCAGACCATTTTCTGGTTCTGTCTGATCCTCGCGCTGTCGATCTCCCTGGCGGCCATCGGTCTGGTGATCCTTTCCTATGCGCCAGCTTCGGACGATCCCACGGGCCGCATGGCATTGCGACCCGGAGGCGGCGTGGTGGCGCTAGCCCTAAGCATCGGCTTTGCCGCCATAATCCTGCGGCAGCGATACCTGGCCATGACAACCGCGTTCATCATCCTGTTGCTGGCGTTCCTGCTAGGCATTGTTCCCACCTTGCCGGACTTTTCCGGGCATGCCTCACTCCAGAATGCCCGAATCAGTCCCGTTATGGCCCTTGCGGTCTCCCTTGTGGCCGCGTCTCTGTTAGCCGCGGTACGGTTTGCGAAGGGCTGGCTGATCGGGGTGTTCTGTTCTCCCCTGGTTCTCATTATCGGTGGGGCATCGGTACTCTCGCACTGGTACCCACAATTGGCCTTCGCGAGCCTGGGCAGCATTCCGGAATCCACCATCGTGGTGACACCGCTGGTCCTGTTGTGCGGGCTGGTACTGCCTTTTCTGTTCCGGGTGTTTCGGCAGCCCCCGTTAGCGATGTCGACAGTCCTGCTACTGACCGGCATTATCGGCATTTTCATCACCACCATTTCCTGGCACGTCATGCGCCTGCAGCACAGCGAGTACACCCGTCAGGAGGCACAGAACCTTGCCTCACACATTGGCTCGTCCAGCAGCAATGCCTTTGCAATAAAACTCGCGCTGATACAGCGTCTCGCAGAACGATTTCAGTTGCTGGAGGCCGCGCCCTCCGATCTGCATTGGAAGCAGGAAGTCACCAGCTATTTCCGTGATTTTCCCGAAATACACCTGATCACCATTCTCGACCCCCAGCTCCGCCCCATGCGCATCGAGGCACGGTCGTTGGATGACCGCTTCTGGCTGCATGAATTCCTCGGATTGCCCAACACGAAGCACTGGCTCGTGCATCTTATAAATTCGGGCACAGCCCACATGAGCAAGCCTCTCAAAGACAAAGCAAACATACCCTACGCCGCGATTGCGATGCCGATAACCCCACGCCCCGGAAAATCCTGGGTGGTTATGGTTGCCATCGACCTCCCCTATATCTACGAAGGCCTGAAAGGCGATTACCGGGGAGACCTGAATTATCTGGTGGAGCTTAACGGTCAGGAAGTGTTCAATTCCGCTCCGGCTTCTGCACCGGAGTCGCGTATTCTACTGGCCAGCTCCGAGGTCGCAGCTCATCACAATAGCGACTGGCGCATTGTTGCCTTCACGCTGCACAACACCTTGCCCGCAGACCAGCTCTACCTGCCGCCGCTGATCCTTTTCACTGGCTTCGGCCTGAGTTTTCTGGTCATGCTCAGCCAACTGTACTGGCGGGAATCCGACCAGCGATCCAGACGACTGTCTGAGCTCAATAACTTACTGAACTTCCACCTTGAGGAAGAGCGCAACCTGCGTTACATCAACGAGCGGATTCTCGAGTTCTCCCGGGACATGCTCTGCTCGGTCACGCCGGATGGTGTATTCCGCACTATCAGCCCGGCCTGTGAGACCATCCTCGGCTACGCGCCGCAGGAACTGGTGGGCCAGCATTTCGATACAATATTGCTGCCTGAGGACCGGGCCCAAACAGTAGAAAGAGTCCGCCTACTGGCTGCGGGCAAGCTGAATAAAGCCATGGGCTTCCGCACCCGACTCCGGCATCGCAATGGCCAGGTCATGACGGTCTCCTGGACCGCCGAATGGTCAACCGAGGATAGCGCGCTGTTCGCGGTCGGGCGGGACATTACTGATCAACTGGCGGCCGAAGCCCTGATGCGTGAGCGGGAGCAGTTCTTCTCCCTGTCACCGGACATGTTCTGCATCGTCGACCTCAACACCCGGTTTTTCGAGGTCAACCAGACTTTTCTGGATACTCTGGCCTACGAGCGGCACGAATTGCTCGGCACTTCCTATCTCAAGCTGGTCTGTGACGAAGACCGTCCTGTGGTGAAAACCGCCGTCCAGTCCCTTATTCACGGTGAGCTCATCGGCAATCTGGCGGTGCGTACCCTTCACAAGAGCGGTGAACTCCGCTGGCTGAGTATCAACGCGGTCATGAGCGCGGACCAGCTTATCTACGTGGTCGCCCGGGACACCACCGATTTCCGCCGCACTCAGGAAAAGTTGCAGGACAGCGAAGCGCTGTTGCGGATGGCCGAAAGGGTAGCCCAGATCGGCGGATGGATTCTGGACGTTTCAACCGGCGCTTCAGTCTGGTCCGATGCGGTCTGTGACATCCATGACCTGCCTCGCGGACAAGCACCCGATGTAAATGACGCCATTCGGTATTACGTGCCCGAACATCAACCACGTATTACCGAAGCGGTAAAGCTCTGCATGGAGACCGGTATCCCGTTCGATGAAGAACTCCAGATACGCACGGCCAGAGGTCGCCTCCGCTGGGTGCGAACCATCGGCCATGCGGTCAAAAACCACAAGGGCACGATTTTCAAACTGCAGGGGGCGTTCCAGGACATTACCGCCACCCATCGAGCCATGGAGCAGGTCCGTCGCTATGCGGAGCGGCAGGCCACTATCTTCGAAAGCATCACCGATGCGTTCTTTACGCTGGATCGCGAATGGCGGTTTATCTATCTGAACAACCGTTCGGAAGAGCTACTCCAACGATCCCGAGAAGAGCTGTTGGGCCGGAACGTATGGGCCTGTTTCCCCCAAGCAGTGGGCACGGCGTTTGACGAACAATATCGTTTCGCCATGGCGAGTGGGAACTCCGTGACCTTCGAAGCCTATTTTCCGCCACTGGACACCTGGTTCGAGGTAAGCGCCTATCCCTCAGAAGAAGGGCTGGCTGTCTATTACCGCAGTATCAATGAGCGTAAGAAAGCACAGGCGGAACTGCAGCACACCATGAAGGAACTGGAGCGCAGCAACCGGGAATTACAGGACTTTGCCTTTGTGGCTTCCCATGACCTGCAGGAACCGCTGCGGAAGATCCAGGCGTTCTCCGATCGCCTGTTAACCAAGTCTACCGGGTTCAGCGAACAGGAGCAGGATTACCTTACGCGCATGCAGTCTGCGGCCAGCCGCATGCAGGCATTGATTCTGGACCTGCTGAGCTATTCACGGGTGACTACGAAAGCCCGGCCGTTCGTTACCTGCGACACTAACCGCATTCTTTCCGAAGTGCTCCAGGACCTGGAAACTGCAATAACCCGCGAGCAAGCGGTGGTTGATACAAAGCCACTGCCACCCGTTTTTGGGGACCCGACTCAGATCCGCCAGGTACTCCAGAACCTAATCAGCAATGCTGTGAAATTTCACGCCAAGGGCCAGCCCCCCCGAATTCATATTTGCCCGGAAGACCAAGGTCCCGAGAACTGGACACTGGTGGTCCGGGACGAAGGTATTGGCTTTGACCCGGTCTACACCGAGAAGCTGTTTCATCCGTTCCAGCGTCTGCATCAGAGACAGGATTACCCCGGCACCGGAATTGGCATGGCCATCGTCAAGAAAATACTGGACCGTCACAATGCCGAGATCTCCGTTGAGAGCTCGCCTGGCGCAGGCACTACCTTCAGGATTCGCTTCGTGACAGGCAATTTGGAGATGCGACCTACTTATGAATGAGAAGATGTTACCGCCACTGATCGTGGTCACCGACGACGATCCTGACGATTGCCTGATGATCCGGGACGCCTTTGAGGAATGCCCCCAGGTCTGTCGCCTGCACTTTGTACACGACGGTGACGAGCTTATTCGCTATCTCAGGAACAGCGCGTGCGCCGCGGACAGAACGTTACCGGACATGATCCTGCTGGACCTGAACATGCCCCTGAAAGACGGACGCCAGGCGCTTCGTGACATCAAGGACGATCCGACATTCCGCAGGATACCGACCGTCGTCCTGACCACGTCCCAGTCAGAAGACGACATTGAGTACTGCTATAGCCACGGAGCGAATTCCTACATTGTGAAACCCGCACGCTATTCGGAACTGGTGGCCGTCGCCAGGTCACTGCAAAGCTACTGGCTGGAAACCGTGCATCTTCCACAGGATAACCGAACATCATGACCAGCATGGCGCCTGAACTGAACATCCTGCTGATTGAGGATGACGAAGACGACTACCTGATCACCCGGGACCTGCTTGAAGAGAGTAGCCCTATTGTCACGAATCTGGTGTGGGAGAGCTGTTCAGACATGGGACTGAAAGCCCTGCAGGAACAGGAGTTCGACGCGGCCCTGGTGGATCTCCGGCTCGGGCCGGACTCGGGCCTCGACCTTATCCGCGATGCCCGGGCGCTGGGCATCACAACGCCTTTTATTCTGCTGACCGGACAGGGAGATGAGGAGCTCGATGCACGTGCGGTGGAACTGGGTGCCGCGGATTATCTGGTCAAGGGTCGGCTTGACGGACACACCCTGATTCGCAGTATCCGCTATACCATCGACCGCGCCATGGCCATGGAAAACCTGGCCAGCAGCGAGGCCCACTACCGGTTACTGTTCGAGAATAACCCGGCGCCCATGTGCCTGGTAGAGCCAGACACCCAAAAACTGCATTCCATGAACCTGGCGGCCCGTCACCTGTACCGATACAAAGGTACCGCCGTGGGCGGGTTGACGCTGGAACACTTGCGCACCGCCAGCGATGACTTTCCGGCCAATGCCACAGAAGGTGTGGTGCTGAGCCCTGGCGCCAGGCTGGAACAGCACCAGAACAGCGAAGGTCATATGCTGCTTGTGGAAGTGGTCAGTCGGGAGATCGAAATCAACCACTTGCCACTCCAGCTCTGGATGATCACTGACATCACCCAACGGATTGAAAATGGCCGACAGCTAAGGCTGCTTCAGCGCAGCATTGAGTCCACCTCCAACGGCATAGCCATCACCGATGCCCGCAGCACGGATTACCCGCTGATCTACGTCAACCCGGCGTTTGAGAAGATCACCGGCTATACACGGGAAGAAGCCCTCGGTCGTAACTGCCGCTTCCTTCAGGGGGCCTCGCCGGATTCGACCAACGACCAGGCACTGAGGGAGCTTCGTCGTGGTCTGGACGAGGAGAGGGAGGTCAAGGTAGTGCTGCGCAACATCCGCAAGGACGGCTCGCCATTCTGGAACGACCTCTACATTGCACCGGTACGCGACGCCGATGGACGGGTGACCCATTACATCGGTGTGCAAAGTGACATCTCCGACCGAAAGTCAGTGGAACGTGAACTGGCGTATAACATCAGCCACGATGTGTTGACGGGCCTACCCAACCGTACACTGCTTGAGGACCGGCTGACCCAGGCCTGCCAGTTTGCCCAGCGTTACGGTCGCCACATTGCGGTACTGTTCCTGGATCTCGATGGTTTCAAGCTGATCAACGATTCCCTCGGCCACCGGCTCGGGGACCGGGTGCTGGTGGATGTCGCAGGCCGCCTCAAGGCCCTGGTACGCTCCGGGGACACCGTCGCGAGAATCGGCGGCGACGAATTCGTTGTTGTGCTGCCCGATCTGGCCCAGGCAACTGACGTACTCGGGATCGTCGAGAAAGTCATGGACGAACTGGCAGCGCCCTACTGCATTGATGAACACACGTTGCATTTGACGACCAGCATCGGCATCACCATTGATGAGGGCGACCTGGACAACCCCATGGCGTTGATCCAGCAGGCCGACCTGGCCATGTACCGGGCCAAGCAGATGGGGCGCAACACTTACCAATGGTACTCGAAGGAACTGAACACCGAGGCCAATTACCGGGTCAAGTTGAGAAACCAGCTGCAGGACGCGATCGACAACAACAGCCTGAAAGTGTTCTATCAACCCCTGGTGGACGCCCGCACTGGCCAGACCCGTTCGGTGGAGGCCCTGGTTCGCTGGGAGCACCCGACGCAGGGCTTGATCCCGCCGATGGACTTTATTCCCCTGGCGGAGGAAACCGGACAGATCGTTGCCCTGGGCCGCCAGGTGCTCGAGCAGGCCTGCCGGGACATCGTGTATCTGCATGCTCAGGGCTTCCGGCACTGTTCGGTCGCGGTGAATGTGTCGCCGGTGCAATTGCGTAAGGAAGGCTTCACGGCCGTCGTCAAGCAGGCCCTGACGTCATCCGGCCTGCAGCCGGAGCACCTGGAGCTGGAGATTGTGGAATCCGCCGTACTGTTTGATGCCGACCAGGTTATCAAGACCCTGCACGAAATCCGGGAGCTGGGCGTGCGGCTGGCCATTGATGATTTTGGTACCGGGTTCTCCAGCCTCAGTTACATCAAGCTTCTGCCAGCGAACAAGATCAAGATTGACCGATCCTTCATTAAAGATGTCATCAAGAACCGCAGCGATGCCGCGATCACCCAGGGCGTGATTTCCATGGCGCACCACCTGGGACTGGATGTGGTGGCGGAAGGGGTGGAAACCGAAGCCCACGCGGCCTTCCTGCGAAAGCATCAGTGTGACCTGCTGCAGGGTTACGTGTACTCCAGACCCATGCCGTTTGACCAGTTGCTCGACTACCTGAAACAGCACGGTGGCAAATCGTCCGGGACGGTGGACTCCGAAGAGAACGCAGCCGACCAGAGAACCCTTCTGTTGCTGGATGACGAAGCCAATATCCTCCGGGCCCTGACGCGGGTACTGCGCCGGGACGGTTACCGCATCCTGTCCACCACCAGCGTGCAGGAAGCCTTCGATCTGCTGGCAAAAAATGAGATTCAGGTGATCATCTCGGACCAGCGCATGCCGGAAATGTCCGGTACTGAATTTCTCAGCCAGGTCAAAGCCCTGCATCCTGATACCGTCAGAATTGTGCTGTCAGGCTACACCGACCTCAAATCGGTGACGGATGCCATCAACGAAGGAGCCATCTACAAGTTCCTGACCAAGCCCTGGGACGACAAACAGATCCGGGAGCATATCCAGCAGGCGTTCCATTACTTCAACGCGGTTAATTCCTGAGCGCAGGTCCAGGTTGGCTGGCCTGCACAGCTTCTGGAGTTGAACACCGGTTCAGCGTTAGACTGAGGTATTAGAACAATAAAGTGTCAGGGAACCTATTGTGTCGAATCTCGTTCGTATAGCACCCGGTGCCCTGGTGGTGGGCAAACCACTGCCATGGACTGTGTTTGATGCTGACGGCAAAGTGCTGCTGCGGCAGGGCTATGTGATTCAGAGCAACATGCAGCTGGAGCAGTTATTTGACCGGGGCCTGTTCCAGCCCCGGGTCATTGAGCGGCCCGCAGCGGAGCCTGCCAGCGACACCCGCCAGCTCAATCCGTTTGCCGAATACCCCATTCTCCTGAAAACCCTGGAATCCACCCTCAAAGCGATCACCGCTGAGGAAGACAACGCCCTCAAGCGACTGTTGGGCCTGACACGGATGATCGAGCGCATGTGCGACGAGGCACCCGATGCCAGCCTCGCCCTGGTGCACCTGTATTCCATCGAACCCACGATTCACGAACAGATCCTGTTCTACGGGGTACTTTGCCATACCCTCGGTCAGAATTTTGGCCTGGACCGGTCGCGAACCAGCATCCTCACCGGTGCTGCCCTGGTGGCCAACCTGGCGCTGGTGCCGGTCGCCGACCAGCTCAATGCCTCCCGTATCATCCTGAACGACGAGCAGCGTGCCGTAATCCGCAAACATCCCCAGCGGAGTATCCAGGCGCTGCAGGGCGCTGGTATCCGGCACCGGGCGCTGTTCGAGATCATTGCCCAGCATCATGAGCAGTCCGATGGATCCGGCTATCCCAAAGGGTTGAGTGGCAATGACATCCGCGCGGAAGCGGAAATCCTGGCCATGGCGGAGCGCTACGTAGCCATGATCACCAAACGGGCCTACCGCAACCGGATGAACATCACGGACGCCCGCAAACTCATCCATTCCCTGGCCGACGGCAAGTTCCGACCCGCCATTCCCCGGGCACTACTGGCGATTCTCACGGAGTACCCGCCGGGCACGCTCGTACGGCTGTACAACAATGAAGTCGGGGTGGTTACCCGCCGCCCCCTGCGTCACCGTGGTCCGTTCGTCAAAGCCATCGTTGGTCCGAGGGGCAACCGGTACAGCGGTACCTTCGAGCGGGACTGCAGCGAACCGGATTTCGCCATCCGTGATCTGGAGCAGCCTGAAGTCATGCCGTCGATGGACTTCAGCCTGCTCTGGGGCTTCCGCTGACCGGACCTACTTTAGGCCCAGCGCGGTGGCGTGGTGGTCCAGGTGCTCGTCGATAAACGAGGCGATGAAGAAATAGCTGTGGTCATAGCCGCGATGCATGCGCAGGTTAATCGGGTGATGCACTTTCTCACAGGCCTCTGCCAGGGCTTCCGGATTCAGCTGGCTTTCCAGGAAATCGTCCGCAGTGCCCTGGTCAATCAGCAACGGCAGCCGTTCACGGGCGGAAGGGATCAGCCTGGTGGCATCCCATTGCGCCCAGGCATCCCGGTTATCCCCGAGGTAGCCACTGAACGCCTTCTGTCCCCATGGACACTCCATAGGATTGGCGATGGGTGCAAACGCCGATACCGAGGCATACTGACCCGGGTTCTTGAGCGCACAGATCAGGGCGCCATGCCCCCCCATGGAGTGACCGCTCACTGCGCGCTGGTCGCTCACCGGCAACTCCGCTTCCACCCGTTGTGGCAATTCCTTGGTGACGTAGTCGTACATGCGGTAGTGAGGGGCCCAGGGCGCTTCCGTAGCGTTGAGGTAAAACCCCGCGCCAGTGCCGAAATCATAGCTGTCGTCCTCTCCGGGCAGCCCAAGACCACGCGGACTGGTATCGGGACACACGATGGCCAGGCCCAGACTGGCGGCGTGCTTCAGGGCACCCGCTTTCTGCATGAAGTTCTGGTCGGTGCAGGTGAGACCTGACAGCCAGTACAGTGCCGGCACCTTACCGGCCTCACGGCTGAGGGCGGACGGTGGCAGGAACACCGCAAACTCCATGTCGCAGCCCAGTGTTGACGATGCGTGACGGTAACGACGATGTTCACCATCGAAACAGACGTTGGTGGATAGCAGTTCCATGGATTCCTCGGTTCAGTGGTACAGGTCAGTCTTCTGCCGTTGCGTACTTGGGCAGTTCGATGCCACAGCCGGAACGGGCCAGTTCAGCCAGGATGGCCGTGCGGGTCACTATACCAACCAGTCGGCCATGGTCCACCACCGGATACACCTTGGGTTTGCCTGCACCCAGATTCTGGGCCAGGTCCACCATGGCCATTTCCGGGGAAATGGTCACCGGTTCGTGGAACATGACGTCATCCACCAGCGGGTCGCCCTCACAGTGGTAGCTGCTCACCAGCAAGGCGTGGATACAGTCCTGCTCGGAAATAAAACCGATCACCTTGCGATGGTCATCCACCACCGGCAAGCCGGACACGTGGTTCTGCAGAAGCACCTTCACCACACGTGTCAGGGGCGTACCGCACCGCACAGGCTCGATGTGACTCCACATGACATCAGACACTTTCAATGAACGCATGGGCCATTCTCCTTGCCAGTTCCAGCCGACCGCTCACGCGCGAGCCGAGTCGTACCCCTATAAAGATAGGCAACCGCAGCGGAAATGAAAACTATCGCCCGGCTGCTTCAGTCGCGGCCCCTGATCACCGACAGGCTGATCTCCGCAAACCGCTCCAGCAAGGGCTCTGGCAGGTCGTGCCCCATGCCTTCAATCAGTTCCAGGCGGGCGTGGGGAATCAGGTGCTTGAGCTGGCGGGCCGCCACCGGTCGCACCAGGGGGTCAGCGGTCCCGTGGATGATGGCCGTCGGTACCCGGATGCGGCGACTCAGTGACGCCAGACTACCGGTCGCCAGGATGGCGCGGGTCTGGCGCAGTATCCCGGCCGGATGGTAGCTACGCTGATATTCATGGGTCAGGCGTGCGCGTATGTCTTCCTCCACTGGCGGATACCCCGGGCTCTGAATGACTTTCCAGAAGTCCATGGAACGGGCCACAACCGAGGCCTCATCGTGGCCCTTGGCTCCAATCCCCGCCAGCCGCCAGATCAGTTTGAAACGTGGCATCGGCAGGCGCGGGCTGTTGGTGGATGTCATGATCAGGGTCGTACTGCGAACCCGTTCCGGCCACTTTGACGCCACCAACTGACTGATCATGCCGCCCATGGACACCCCCACCAAGTGGGCACTCTGCAGCCCGAGGGCATCCATCAGGCCAACCGCGTCAGCTGCCATGTCATGGAGGGTATAGGGCGCAGGGACCGGCAGCCCGACCCGGGACCGGGCCATCATGGCCACCGGGTGGCCCACCAAACGGTCTTTCAGGCGTGACGAAAGGCCGATATCCCGGTTATCAAAGCGAATCACGAAGTAGCCTTCGTCGGCGTAGCGGTCCAGCAGCGCCTCCGGCCAGAGTGTCATCTGGGAACCCAGCCCCATGATGAACAGCACCGGCTCACCTTCAGGGTTTCCCCGGGTCTCAACACAGAAGGAGAGACCATTGGCATCCACCATGCGGCTGTCCACAGTGGACGAACCTGAGGTGGCGGTTTCCGGGGTAACCGGAGCGGCGACGGGCTGTGACATGGGATTCCTCTTGGGCATGTATGGTGTTGGCACGTTTTCTTTACAGACTAACAGTATCCCAATTTCCCTGAAATCCAATCACTCCGCTGACGGAAAAACCGGAGACATGGGCAAATTCGCGCACCGAACGGTTTACAGATCAAAATAACTGACTAAACTCAATCAGTTATACCCATATTCGGGTAGCTGATACTAGACCATCTCTTTGGCACAACTCAGGGAGCCCCCATGGAAGCCATTGAAAACTTTATAGGTTCGATAAACGGACTGGTCTGGGGTCCCCCCATGCTGGTCATGATCCTCGGCGTGGGGCTTTTCCTCAGCCTTGGCCTGAAACTGATGCCCATCCTCAAGCTGGGCGCAGGATTCAGGCTGATGTGGAAAGGCCGCTCCGCCTCCGGTGCCGAAAGCGAGGGCGAAATCCCGCCGTTCCAGGCCCTGATGACGGCCCTCTCTGCCACCGTGGGCACAGGTAACATAGCCGGTGTGGCTACCGCGGTCTTCCTCGGCGGCCCGGGAGCGCTGTTCTGGATGTGGTTGACCGCGCTGGTCGGCATGGCCACCAAATATTCCGAAGCGGTGCTGGCCGTTCGTTTCCGTGAAGTGAACGAGCGCGGTGACCGCGTCGGCGGGCCCATGTACTACATCCGCAACGGCCTGGGCAAAAAGTGGGCGTGGCTGGGTGTGGTGTTCGCCATCTTCGCTGCCATCGCCGGCTTTGGCATTGGCAACACGGTCCAGGCCAATTCCGTGGCGGACGTTCTGCAGGCCAACTTCAACATGCCCACCTGGCTGACTGGCCTGATCCTGATGGTGCTTGTCGGTATGGTGCTGATCGGTGGCATCCGACGCATCGGCCATGTCGCCAGCGCGCTGGTACCCCTGATGGCGATCTCTTACGTACTGGTTGGCCTGATCGCCCTGGCCATCAATGCCGACCAGATTCCGGCCGCGTTCAGCCTGGTATTCACCCACGCCTTCAGTCCGGTTGCCGCAGAAGGTGGCTTCGCCGGTGCAGCGGTGTGGGCTGCGATTCGCTTTGGCGTGGCCCGGGGCATTTTCTCCAACGAAGCAGGCCTTGGTTCCGCACCTATCGCCCACGCTTCCGCACAGACCCGCAACCCAGTGACCCAGGGCATGGTGGCCATGCTCGGTACGTTTATCGACACCATCATCGTGTGCAGCATCACCGGGCTGGTCATTATTACGTCAGGGGCGTGGATTTCCGGGGAAACCGGTGCTTCACTGACCTCACTGGCGTTCGAAAGCGGCCTGCCCGGATTTGGCAATTACGTCGTGGCCATTGCCCTGGCGGTGTTTGCCTTTACCACCATTCTTGGCTGGTCGTTCTACGGGGAGCGTTGTGTCGAATTCCTGTTCGGGGTCAAGGCGATCGTACCGTATCGGGTGCTGTGGATCCTGGCGATCCCGGTGGGTGCCACCATCAACCTGGGCTTTATCTGGCTGGTGGCGGACACGCTGAACGCCATGATGGCACTGCCGAACCTGATCGCACTGCTGCTGCTCAGTCCGGTGGTCTTCAAACTCACCCGTGAGCACTTCGAAAAAGAAAAGGCGCTTGGCGTACAGCGGTAAGGCTGGAGATGAGGTGAATCAAGGCCCCCTTGTATTCACCTCATCCGGCACCACAGAGTATCGTATAGACTGGTTGAAACACGTCAAAAGGAGAGAACATCATGAGTTTACGTCTTGGAGATACCGCACCGGATTTCGAGCAGGATTCCAGCGAAGGCACCATCCGTTTTCACGAGTGGCTCGGCGATGGCTGGGGCGTGCTGTTCTCGCATCCTGCTGATTTCACTCCGGTGTGCACCACGGAGCTGGGGCTTACCGCGAAACTGAAGGACGAGTTTGCCAAGCGCAACGTCAAGGCCATCGCCCTCAGCGTTGACCCGGCCGATTCCCACAAGGAATGGATCAAGGACATCAACGAGACCCAGGGTTGCACGGTCAACTTCCCGATCATTGCCGATCATGACCGGAAAGTGGCAGACCTGTACGACATGGTCCACCCCAACGCCAATGACACCCTGACCGTTCGTTCGCTGTTCGTGATTGACCCGAACAAAAAGGTCCGTCTGATGATCACCTATCCGGCCAGCACCGGCCGTAACTTCAACGAAGTGCTCCGGGTGATCGATTCACTCCAGTTGACCGACGAGCACAAGGTTGCCACCCCCGGCAACTGGGAGCGCGGTCAGGATGTGGTGATTGTGCCATCACTGCAGGACGAGGATGAGATCAAGCAGCGCTTCCCGAAGGGCTACAAGGCGGTGAAATCCTACCTGCGGATGACACCCGACCCGAAGTCCAACTGGAGCGGTGACTGAGTCCTTCCAGTTATTTGTGAGCAAAAAAAAGCCGGGCATTTGCCCGGCTTTTTTTATCGGCAGGTACTGCCTCAGAAGGCCGGAACCACCGCACCTTCATACTTCTCCATGATGAAATCCTTCACCGCGTCGGACTTCAGGGCGGCTGCCAGCTTTTGCATGGCATCGCTGTCCTTGTTGTCAGGACGGGCAACCAGGATATTCACGTAAGGCGATTCAGAGCCTTCAATGATCAGTGCGTCCTCAGACGGATTCAGGCCGGCTTCCAGCGCATAGTTGGTGTTGATCAGTGCAACGTCCACCTGGCCAAGGATACGAGGCAAAGTCGCCGCTTCCAGTTCCTTGAAATCCAGGCCCTTGGGGTTGTCGGCAATGTCACGGGGAGTCGCCGTGATCTTGCTTTCATCTTCCAGGGTAATCAGCCCGGCTTTCTGCAGCAGCAGCAACGCGCGGCCGCCATTGGTGGGATCGTTGGGAATCGCTACCACAGCCCCTTCCTGCAGGTCGTCGAGGGACTCGATTTTGTTCGAGTAGGCGCCAAAAGGCTCAACGTGAACACCGGTAACAGTGACCAGGTCGGTACCACGACCGTCGTTGAATTCGTCCAGGTATGGCTGGTGCTGGAAAAAGTTTGCGTCCATCCGCTTCTGGTCCACCTGGATGTTGGGCTGGATGTAGTCGGTGAACACCTTCACGTCCAGCTCAACGCCCTGCTCAGCCAGTTGTGGCTTAACGAACTCCAGAATTTCGGCGTGGGGCACCGGGGTGGCCGCGACCGACAGGGTTTCTGCGGTGGCAGCAACGGACACACTTGCGGCGGCAGCGAGTGCCACCAGGCTTTTCTTCAGGTTCATAGACGATACTCCTGTTTGAATTACTTACGACTGAAATACAGCACAAGGCGGTCGCCGGCCATTTGCAGCAACTGCACGAAAATGACCAGCAGGGCGACGGTGATGACCATCACGTCGGTCTGGAAACGCTGGTACCCGAACCGGATCGCCAGGTCACCCAGACCACCACCGCCGATGACGCCGGACATGGCCGCGTAGGAGACCAGCGTAATCGCCGTCACCGTAATGCCGGCGATAATGCCCGGAAGCGCCTCCGGCAGCAAGGCACCGAAAATGATCTGCCTGACGTTAGCACCCATTGCCTGGGTGGCTTCGATGATACCGCGGTCGACCTCCCTCAGGGAGGTCTCCACCAGGCGGGCAAAGAACGGTGCCCCACCAGCAACCAGGGGGGGAATCGCGCCGGCAACCCCAAGCGATGTGCCAATCAGCATCACCGTGAAGGGAATCATCACAATCAGCAGGATAATGAACGGCACCGATCGCAATACATTCACCACGAAGGACAACACCGCATACGCCACCGGCTGCTCCAGCAGCTGACGCTTGCCAAAGAGAAACAGCAGGACACCAACGGGCAGACCAATCAAGACGCTGAACAGCAGGGACATGCCCACCATCACCAGCGTGTCCCAGCTGGCGACGCCAATTTCCGACCAGTCAACGTTACTCAGTAAATCGTCCATCAGCGCACCACCTCTACATGAACGTCGGCTGCTTCCAGCGCTTGCATGGCCACATCCAGATCGCCACCGACCAGGGACAGCGTCAACTGGCCATAGGGTGTGTCCTTGATGTGATCAATGCGACCGGACAGTATGCTGAAATCCACGCCGGACTGCCGCGCCACACTGCCCAGCAGCGGCTTGTAAGTGGATTCGCCACGGAAGGTCAGGCGCAGGATGCGGCCGTCGGCTTTCTGCAGGTCTTCCTGCAACTCATCCCGGTCGATGTTCTCACTCTCGAACACGAAGTCCCGGGTGGTGGGGTGCTGGGGGTGCAGGAACACATCGCTGACAGCACCCATCTCCACGACTTCGCCGGCGTCCATCACCGCGACCCGGTCACAGACCCGGCGGACCACATCCATCTCATGGGTGATGAGCACGATGGTCAGGCCCAGTTCCCGGTTGATGTCCGCCAGCAGCCGCAACACCGACTGGGTTGTCTGCGGGTCCAGGGCACTGGTGGCTTCATCGCACAGCAGTATGGTGGGCCGACAGGCCAGGGCACGGGCAATGCCGACCCGCTGCTTCTGCCCTCCAGAAAGCTGGGAGGGGTACTTGTTGGCGTGGTCCGTCAGGCTCACCCGCGCCAGGAGCTCGTCAACCCGGTCACGAATCTCTCGGCGGGAGTAGATGCCCGCCAGTTTCATCGGAAAGGCGATATTGTCCGCCACGGTCTTGGAAGACAGCAGATTGAAATGCTGGAAAATCATGCCGACCTTGCGGCGGAACGCCCGCAGCTCGGCAGCGTTGTAGTCCGTAATGTTTTCATCATCGACCAGGATGCGCCCACCGGTCGGGGGTTCCAGCAAATTGATGAGGCGAACCAGGGTGGACTTCCCCGCGCCGGAGTGCCCGACGATGCCAAACACCTCGCCGGTTTCAATGGTCATACTGGTAGGATGCAGCGCAGGGATCGCCCGCCCGCCTACCTGATACGACTTCTGGACCTGGTCAAATACAATCACGGATCAGCCTTGTCAGCGCCTTGCCAGTTGTTAGAGAACGTGCAGAGAGTACAGCGTTAAAACCGGCCATTATAGCCCATCCGGTGACCAAACCCGAATCCACCGGCTTCGTAGATGCCCGTACACGTTTTGTTACCTGACACTACCGCAACCCATACGTTAAAATCTCTTAATAAAGGCATCTTTACTCCGAGGCGCGATCCCAGTGACAACAACCAACGAAACACCGCCCTCAAGGATGAACTCCACCCAGGCATGGGTTACCTACCTCAGCAAGGTTGAATTGCCGGTTCTGGCAAACACCCTGAAGCGCATCAACGAGCTAACCGACAGTACCAACAGCACGGTCAACGAACTGGCCAACGTGATCCTCAACGATGCCCAGCTCACCTCCCAGGTGCTTCGGCTGTCCAACACCGTTTTCTATAACCAGACCCGTACCCAGGTCAGCACCGTCAGCCGAGCCATCACCCTGATCGGGTTTGACTCCGTGAAGTCCATGGCCATTTCCTCCCTGCTGGTGGACACCCTGCTTCAGCGCAATGACCGTCCACACCTGCTGAGATGCCTTGCCCGCGCCATCCATTCCGCCGTGCAGGCCCGATGCCTGATGCCCAAGCGCAACGAACACGCTCTGGAAGAGGTGTTTATCGGGGCGTTGCTGATGAACATCGGGGAACTGGCATTCTGGTCCTGCGATACGGTCCAGGCCCACGAACTGGAACAGCGGCTGCAACTCGAGGAACCGCCGGCAGACGCGCAGAAAGCCGTGCTTCACTGCACCTTTCCCGAGATAACCCGCGGGCTTGTCGAGGCCTGGGCCCTGGGGCCGTTTATCAAGGACGTGGTTGCCCCCGGCCAGGCGAACACCCTGGCCGCCAGCCTGGTACGTCATTCCGTGGAGATGGCGACCCTGTCGGAACAGGGATGGCGCGGTGTCGAGATGGATGCCCTGCTTGAACGACTGGGCTCCGAGATTGGCGAGACCCCGGCTGCGGTGAGGGACCAGCTCAAGGTGAACGCCCGGGAAACTGCCAAGGTAGCCGTTTCCCTGGGTATTCCCCAGGTCACCGCATTAATGCCGGGAAGCCAGGACGGTTCTGCGGGTCAGACCGCGCGGGCACCGGACATCGACCCGGCATTGCAACTGCAGATCCTGCGGGATCTCACCGTCAGCCTCACGGAGAAGCCGGATCTTAACGAAGTGTGCCAACTGGTGATCGAAGGCATCCACCGGGCGGTGGGTATGCAACGGGTCGCCTTGCTGATGGGCGACCGGTCCGGCCACAATCTGATTCCCCGCAAGGTCGGGGGCCGGGGCACCGACGCCTGGCGGGACGATCTGGTCATCGCCAAGGACGGCACCGGGGCACTTGGCCGGCTATTACCCCACGCCAGTTGCGGTGTGTTTCACCCACGGCAGGGGGAAGAGGGCGTGCCCTATGACCGCTGGCTTGGCCGGGTGCCGGCGCTGATCGGTCCCCTCACGGCCAAGGGCCGGCTGGTTGGACTGTTCTATGCCGACAACGCAGCGGGGGACTATGTGCCCTCGAACGAACAGCTCACCGCCTTCAGTCACTTTGTCCAGAACGCCCAGCTGTGCATCACACTGCTGGCCTCAAACTGACCGCGCAGCCTTACTGTTCGTACCCTTACTGTTCGTACAAAGTAACGACATGCAGGATCGGCCCTGTGGGCAGCCCCGTGGGTGAACCACCCCGGGGCTCCAGGCTGACCGCCAGGGTCCGGCTCCTGCCCAGGGTTTCCCGCGCCCGGTCACTCAAGGCAACCTGGTAGACATCTCCGACCGGCACCACACCCAGGGATAGCGGATCACCACTGTCCGGCACAACCCACAGTTCGTAATCCCGGCCCCCCTCGGCCGACGTCGCGGACACCGGGCGCAACCTCAACTGATGGTCACTGGCGGTTTCATTGACCAGCCACAGCAAACCCCCGGCGTCTTCCTGCACAATGGCACCGGAAAGCCGCGATGTGGGTTCCGGTTCCGGCACCTGCAACAGCACGATCGCCATGACCAGAGCAGCTGCTGACGCCAGCACCCCCCAGGCCGGCCAGAATCGACCGTTCCGTGACCGCGAGGCAAGCGCAACAGTAGGCCAGAGCCGGTTCTCAATGGATCGCCAGACCGAAGCGGGCGGCGAACATTCGGGCACCTGCTCACTCAACTGGCCCAGCTTCTGCTCCCAGTACCAGACTTCCTGCCGAACCCGCGCAGACTCCATCATCCAGCGCTGGAAGCGACGCCTGGCCCGACCGATGAGGGATCCGAGTACATACTCGGCGGACAGGCTTTCTATTCGCTCGGGCGTTTTCTTCATCGTTCAAGACACCTTTTCAACGCCAACAATCCGCGCCGGATCCAGCTTTTCACGGTTCCGACCGGAGAACTCAGGGCGAGGGCGAGTTCATCGTGAGTAAAACCACGGTAGTAGGACAACAGGATACTGTCCCGCTGGACGTCACTGAGTTCGTCGAGACAGCCGGTGAGCTGCTGGGCCCCCGCTTCCCTCAACGACTCGTCCAGGGGGCCGCTGCGGAGGTCCTCAAGGTGATCCACGGAATCGTCGGAGCCGTTGCCCCGTGCCTTGCGTGAGCGCATCAGGTCAAGGGTCCGGTAGCGGGCGATCGTCAGCATCCAGCTCAGGGGCGACCCGCGGTCACTGTGGTACTCACCGGCGTGATGCCAGATCTGGATAAAGGCATCCTGCAGCGCTTCTTCCGCCAGCTCCTGCTGCCCGGCCAGTTTCAGGCACAGGCCAAACATGCGGGCGGATATTCTGCCGTACAGGGCCTGGAAAGCCTGTCGATCGCTCCTGGCGACCAACACCAGCAGGCGCATCAGTTCTTCCTGATCGAGGTTCTGGGTGGCCGTTGTCATTGTTGTCTCCCTTCCTGTTCGCCGATCCCTATTCCTCATTACGGAAGTCGCCAACGCAGAGTTGCACCCGGTTGTGGATTCGGGGGCAGATTTTTTATTTGAGTCCTGCATCTTTTTTCAACCGCCATCCGTTTCCCGTAGGCAATACCCACAAACCAGAGGAAAACGGAATGAACACAGCCATGAAACGCTCCGGCCTCGCCCTTGCGGTGGCCGGACTCTGTCTGACTGCAGCCACGGCTTCGGCCTCCAGCCACCGGGAAGCGCCTTTCATCACGGAAGTACCGAAAGTGGATGGCACCGATTTCTACATGTTCCGCAGCTACGAGAGCGGCAGAGGCAACTTCGTCACCCTGATCGCCAACTATCTCCCTCTTCAGGACGCCTACGGCGGACCCAACTACTTTGATCTGGACGAGGACGCTATTTACGAAATCCACATCGATAACTCTGGCAATGCCCGCGAGGACATCACGTTCCAGTTCGCCTTGCAGGACGTGCTGAACGACCTCCAGCTGGATATTGGCGGGGAGATGGTTTCCGTCCCCCTCACGAACATTGGCGACGCCAGCGATAATGCGAACGTGCAGATGCGTCAGGAATACACGGTTACCGTTATCCGCGGCGACCGCCGTACGGGCACCCGCCAGACTGCCACCAACGCGTCTACCGGCACCGAGTCCTTTGCCAAGCCGCTGGACAACATTGGCGGCAAGTCCTTTGCCGACTACGAGTCCTATGCCAACCAGCACATCTTCGACATTGCCATTCCCGGCTGCGGTACCGAGGGCAGGGTATTTGTCGGACAACGGAAAGAAGCCTTTGCGGTAAACCTGGGGGAAATCTTCGACCTGGTGAATACCAACCCGCTGGGCGCCCGTGATGGGGAAGGCGCCGGCGACCTGGCCGACAAGAACGTCACCTCCTTCGCGCTGGAAGTACCCACATCCTGCCTGACCGGCTCTGCCCAGACCGCCTCCGGAGACCCGGTGATCGGCGCATGGACCACCGCCAGTCTGCGGCAGGCGCGGGTACTGAATCCCATGCCCACTGCCAACGACAAGGGCGCGACCGTGGAAGGCGGTGCCTACACCCAGGTGTCAAGACTGGGCATGCCGCTGGTTAACGAAGTGGTGATTGGCCTGAAAGACAAGGACCGCTTCAACGCCAGCGAACCCAAAGACGATGGCCAGTTTGCCACCTACGTGACCAACCCCACCCTGCCAGCCCTGCTGGAGATCCTGTTTGCCGGCACCGCCGTGGCGCCTGCGACCCCGAGAAATGACCTGGTGACCGCCTTCCTCACGGGTGTACCCGATGTCAACGGCCCAGAAGGCGTGACCGCGTCTGAAATGCTCAGGCTGAACCCCAATATTCCAGCCACCATGGCCGGTGCCCAGAACGATCTGGGTGTACTGGGCGGCGATAATGCCGGCTTCCCCAATGGTCGTCGCCCGGTGGATGACACCGTGGATATCGCGCTTCGGGTGGTCATGGGCGCGCTGACAGCAGACGCCCCCAACAAGGATGCGCCACTGACCGACGGGGTCCAGCTGGATCCGGCTGAGTTGCGGGAAGCCTTCCCTTATCTGGCTACTCCCATCGCCGGTTCACCCAACAGTATCTAATGGAGAATGACCATGGGACTCCGATTCGGAATCACGCTGCTTGCAGCACTGGCCGTGGCTGGATGCTCTGACAGCTCTAGCCGCGATCGCTCACCAGACCTGTCGGTGGACTTTACCAGCTTTGTGAAGGACGAAATCGACAACACCAGGGACGACCGTGATGCGGTCAACATCAACCAGAGGGAGTTCAGCTTCAATGATCAGGACAACGAACAAGCCTTCGACGACTTGTTTTAGATCCTGCGGGCTCCGCCGTCAGCCCAACTCCGATCCGGGGCTGACGGCCCTTCACCCTGCGCTCACGCGCAGGGCTTTTTCCATCGCCACACTGATCACGGTGCTGACCATGGAAACAGCCCTGGCGGCGCCCGCCGCGATTGAAACCGAGTTCGCTGACAACGCCGTGTTGATCACCCTGCCGGCCACAGCAGCTTCGCCGGCTGACAGACCTGACGCCCAGGAACCCGCCAGGGACGCCGAAGCGGCAGCAAATCAGCTACAGACCTATCTCACGCTCAGCCGTACCGCCGGCGATCCCCGTTACCTGGGCTATGCCCAGGCGTTAGTCGATCAATGGCCCAAGGCACAAATGACGGACCGCCTGCTGATTCTGCACGCCACCCTGAACCAGAGCCTGCATCGGTTCGAGGCAGCACGCCTCCAGTTGCGGCAGGTCATTTCCCGGTCTGCCGATCCCGCCAGCATCATCCAGGCACGGGTCACCCTGGCCAACCTGGAGCTGGTGCAGGGCCATTACGCTGCCGCCGGGGATCAGTGCGATCAGCTTGCCAAGACCTTCCCGGGCCTGATAGCCGACAGTTGCCAGGCACTGGTGCAAGCCCGCACTGGCCATCCCAGGGCCGCCTACGATGACCTCCTCACCCGGACACAGCGTTCGCCCGCCAGCAGCACCTCCAGCCTGGCCTGGGCCGAGGGTACCCTGGCGGACCTGGCCGCCCAGCTCGGCAAGCCGGCCGCCGGGGAACACTGGCGCCGCACACTGGTACTGTCCCCAGACGATCTTTATACCCGTATTCAGCTCGCGGACTGGCTATTGGCGCAAGGCGATAACGAGGCGGTGATGGAAGTAACCGAAGGCTTCGCCCAGACCGACGCCCTGATGATCCTGCGGGCCATTGCCATGAAGCAGTTGGGGCATCCCGGCACCGATCAACTCACCGAGCACCTGAAAGAACGCTTCCGCGAGGCCCAGTGGCGCGGCAACCTGTTGCATCAGCGCGACTTTGCACGTTTCGCACTCGATGTGGAAGGCGACGCCGAGACCGCCCTGACTCATGCCCAAAGCAACTGGCAACAACAGCGGGAACCCCTGGATACGCGGCTGCTTTTGCGGGCGGCCCGGGCGGCGAATGCCACTTCGATCGCCGATGACGTCAAGGCCTGGCTGGCACGACACAACCAGACAGACGCCCGATACCCGGAGGATCCATCATGAACCGTTCCGTCACGGGCAGACTCGCCATTCGCCTTCTGCTGCTGTTGATCATGACACTGCCGCTGTCCTCCTGGGCGCACAAGGCCAGTGACAGCTTTATCTACCTCGAGTCGGCACAATCCGAACTGCGCATTGACCTGGCCCTGAGAGATCTCGCCCTGGTACTGCCGCTGGACACCAATGGCGACGGCCAGCTCACCGGTGCCGAACTGCGCAGCAACCGGGCAGGGATCACTCGTTTCGTGGACCAGGGCGTGGCGATCGCCAGCGCCAGTGGCCGCTGCGATCTCGAAGGCCAGCAATGGGGCCTGTCCAGCCACAGCGACGGCCCCTACGCAGCCGCGCGCTACCGGATTGTCTGCGCTGATAACGAGCCGCCAGCCACCCTGGAGTACAACCTGCTGTTCGAGCAGGATGCCCTGCATCGTGGACTGGTGAGCGTGAACAACGGTGACACGGAACGCCTGGCGGTGCTTGGACCGGACAACCGCGTCCTGACCCTGGACCCGCTTAGCGGGGCCGGAGCCCGGGTGCTGGACCTTTTCGGCACCTTCCTGGTGGAAGGCGTCATCCACCTGCTGATCGGACTGGACCACATCCTGTTCCTGCTGGTGCTGATGCTGCCCGCCACCCTTCCTCGCAAAGGCCGGCGCGCTTCAGATCACAACCGGCCAGAGCACTCGCTACGAGCGCGGTTGCTGGAACTCGTGGGGATCGTTACGGCGTTTACGGTGGCCCATTCGATGACCCTGGCGCTGGCCGCCCTGGACATCGTGACCCTGCCCATCGCCTGGGTGGAAACGGTGATTGCCCTGTCCATCGCACTGGCGGCGCTGAACGTCTTCTGGCCAGTCCTCGGCCGCAAGACCTGGAAGCTGGCCTTCGGGTTCGGGTTGATCCACGGCTTTGGCTTTGCCAGTGTCCTGGGCGACCTGACCTCCGGTGTGTCGCAGATCGTGGTGGCCCTGGCAGGCTTCAACCTGGGTGTGGAGCTGGGTCAACTCGGACTGCTGCTGGTGCTGTTTCCGGTGTTGCACGCCTGCGGCCGGTTCCCGCTTTACCAGCGGGCGGCCGTGCCGCTGATGCTGCTGACGGTGGGCGCGCTCAGTCTTTACTGGGTAGCAGAGCGGGCGACCGCGATCTGACCCGATGAGGGCCGGATACAATAACGCCCCGGCAGATGAGGGTCTGCCGGGGCGTTATTGCAGCGGAAAGCTGTCCGTGCGGTTCAGTGCAGCGCGCGCATCTGCCTTGGGTACAACGCCGCGCTCACTTCCGGCTCTTCCAGCAGATCCGCCAGTTCGCGATCGACTTCGGTTTCCTCACCTTCGTCTGGCAAGGGCTCAAACAGTGTGCTCAGCCACGCGGTTACCGAGGGCGCTTCGTCACGCTTGTAGTCCGTGGACAATGCCTTGATGCGACGGAATCCAATGATCCGCTGGTGCTTGGGATCGCGGATCTGCTCGAATCCCCGCCAGTAGACATGATCACGAGTGTGTAACTGGACAAAGAGCGTGTCGATCGGGCCGGCGGGCTCCGCATCCTCTTCCGCCTCATCGGTGACTGTCTGGCTGGCCTCCACGTTATCCTGCTCAGGCTTTTTGTGGCGAATGGTGGTCCAGGCCGGATACAGCACCGCCACGGCATCCGCTTCCACGTGCTCTCGGGCCGCACGGAGGATCAGTCCCCAGCGGGCCTTGTCGGCATCGGTTTCAAGGGAATTGATGGGCAAGTCGTAGCTTTGTTCGCTGGACAGGACAATCGCCATCATCGGGGCATCAAGCTCCCCCATGGCCTCAGCCTGTGCTACAGATACCAGTTCGTCGATTGCCATCGGTTGGTTCATAATACGCTCGCCTCCTCGATGCCATCAGGGTCTGTCAGGAAGGCAGGCGCCTTCCTGACTTACAGCATAGCCTGTTCCGGCCATAAAGATAAACGTGCCGTCGGCGATGTCGGATCACAACCCCCACCGGTTATTCTCTGGACATACCGCGCCGGCTTACTCGATTCCACCCTCCAGGCGCTCATAGTGGGGGAACCAGGGGCTGACCTCTTCCAGTTGGGCAGCCAGTTGCAGCAAGGTGGCCTCACTGCCATGGGCACCACCAAACTGAACCCCGACCGGCAATCCGGCGGAAGTCCAGTGCAGGGGTACCGACATGGCCGGCGTGCCGGTCAGGTTTGCCAGCTGTGTGAAGGGCGTACGCGCCAGGCTTTCCAGTGCCATCTGGTCCACCTGCCCGCTGCGGTGCACCAGCTTGCCGGCTTTCAGGGTGAGCATGAGGCGGGCAGCAAGTTGCAGGTGCGCCGGCGTATCCAGTTCTCCGATCCGCGCCGGTAACTGGCCGGTGGTCGGGCAGAGGTAGAGGTCATACCCGGTGAAAAAAGCCCCCAGTGCACGGGCGAAATCGTTCCACTGTTGGCGACGGCTGACGTATTCCGGCAGCGGCATGGTACGGCCCAGCATGCCGATAAGCCGGGTATCCAGTTCAAAGTCATCGTCCCGGGCGCCGAAGGCTGTCCGGGCCTTCTCCATCATCGTGGAAACCTCTCCGAAATACAGGCCCAGATAGCAGCGGGCCAGCGCCATGCCGTCAAACTCGGGCCGGGCATACTCCACGTGGTGGCCCAGGTGTTCCAGTAACCGGGCGGTTTCCTCCACGGCGGCAACGCACTCGGGCGCGACCTCGGTCTGGTAGGGGGATGACGTGAACACACCGATACGCAACGGTTCCGGCGTTCTCTGCATGAGGTTGGCAAAGGGCGCCTCCGGGGCCGGAATGGTAAACGGGTCGCCAACAGCGGGCCCCGACAGCACGTCCAGCATGGCAGCGCTGTCCCGCACGGTGCGGGTGACCACGTGATCGGTGGACGCCCCGGTCCAGGCTTCACCCACCTGCGGCCCCGATGAGATGCGACCACGGGAAGGCTTGAGCCCGAACAACCCGTTGTAGGCGGCGGGGATGCGAATGGAGCCGCCGCCATCGTTGGCACCAGCCATGGGGACGATCCCCGCCGCGACGGCGGCGCCGGATCCTCCGCTGGAACCGCCGGGGGTCAGCCGTGTATTCCAGGGATTGCGGGAAGCGCCCCACAGTCGCGACTCGGTAACGGCTTTCAGGCCAAACTCGGGAGTGGCGGTGCGGCCGAGAATGACCAGCCCCGCTTCCTGCGAGCGGCGCACGAACTCGGAATCCCGGGTGGCGATGTTATCTTTCAGGCCTCGGCTGCCATAGGTGCAGGGATGACCCTCCTGCTCCTGGGCGAGGTCCTTGAGCAACACAGGCACCCCGGAAAACACCCCGTCACGGGGGTGAGGCTGCTCAAGTGCCTCCGAAAACTGTGGGTAGCAGATCGCATTCAGGCGCCCGTTAACCTGGGTCGCACGCTCAATCGCCGCTTCACCGACTTCCCGGGGGGAGACCTCGCCCCGGCGGATCAGATCGGCAAGCGCAATGGCGTCGTATCGGAGGTATTCTGATTGCTTCATCGTCACTTCCATTTTTTATTCTGGCATTTGCTATTCTGGGCTTTCGCGAATCACGGGTATAACGCTTATGACCACAAGACTCAATAGCCGCGTTCCGGTTGTCCTGATTGTCCAGTGCCTGCTGCTGGGCTGCCTGGTTCGCCCTGCCGTGGCAAATGAGCCGGTTGCAGACTGGAAGGACATCGTCCGCAGCTCGCCTTACTGGGTCAGTCAGGGCGTGTACGACAACATTGTGACCATTCGCCGGTGGGTGCTGGAGGAAAGCGGTTACTGCGCCGACCCTGACCGTCACATACTGTACGACATGCGCGGCCAGTTTCTCGGCTATATGGACGATGGCGAGACCCGGGATAAGACCCAGGATCGATTGAACGAGACCCGGGCACGCATGGCCGCCAGTGGTCGGGCAAACGCCTGGGCCCGGGGTGAACGCGACACCACGGGCTATCCCTTTGCCCTGGCGTGCGACCAGCCCCACGTCAACCTGGACGATGCCATGGCCCGCTACCTCGGCACCTCCTCCGACGACCGCGTCTGGGGCGCGTGGGACGACCTGACGTTTGCAACCGCTGAGCAACCGGGAACCCTTCACGAGGCCCTGTTGCACGTATACCAGACCCGCGCCCGGCAGCAACGGCTGGACCTGCCGCCCGAACTGCCACGCTATCTCGGGGGTCAGATCCTGATCGAAAGTGGAGGACGGCAACGGGCGCACTCCAGGGCCAATGCCCGGGGTATACTTCAGTTGTCGCCGGCCGCACTGGACGACTGTCGTATCCAGCCCGAGAATCATTGGCACCGGCTTGCCCAGATCGACTGTGCCCTGAAGCTGATGGATCAGAATGCCCGAAACCTGCGGCCGGCCTTTGAACAACGTTTTGGCCACCTGCCTTCGGCAAAGCAGAACCGGCTTTTCACGCTACTGCTGGTACAGGCTTATCACGGCGGCGCGGGCAGGGTCCAAGCGCTGCTGGACGATGAAATCCTGGCGAAGCCCGCTGCCTACTTCGCGGATCACCATGACAGCTACACCGCTGGAGACATCGCTTTCGGCATGATCTTCCACAATCTGGGACGCAATCGGCTGGGGCTGGCATCACTGTACTATGTGGCGGACGTGCAGTTGGCGACCGAGTCACTGTGCAAACGTCCACCGCTAAGGGACGCCCCTCTATGCCAATGAGCCGCCGGGTGCCATGGACGTAATCCTGCTGCCTGAGGGTCTGTCCACAGGCGTCGCCCTGTTTCTACTGGCGGCCTCCGCCGTCACATCCATGGTGACCGCGAGCCTCGGCGCCGGAGGCGGCGTTCTGCTCCTGCTGCTGATGGCCATGTGGATACCTCCGGCCGCCATCATTCCCGTCCATGGCATGATCCAGTTGGGTTCAAACAGCGGACGGGCACTGATGACCTGGCGTCACACCGACTGGAAGGCCATCGCGGCCTTTGCACCAGGGGTTCTGGCCGGGGCCGCGTTGGGCGCCTGGCTGCTGGTCGATCTGCCGGCACAGCTGTGGCAATTGTCGATCGCCCTGTTTGTCCTCTACCTGTGCTGGGGCCCCAGCCTGCCGAAAGGCGCCTTCGGCCCCGCCGGCATCTGTGTCGCGTCTTTTGTCACCAGCTTCGTGAGCCTCTTTGTCGGTGCGACCGGCCCCCTGGTGGCGGCGTTCATCAAACAGATGCACGCGGACCGGTTTACCACGGTGGCAACCTTCGCGACCGCCATGTGTCTGCAACACGCGCCCAAGGCCCTGGTCTTTGGAGTAGCGGGGTTTGTATTCCGGGACTGGCTGGCGTTCATCCTGGCGATGATTGCATTCGGCTTCCTCGGCACCTGGCTGGGGCTTCGTGTACTCCGGACCCTGAGTAACCGACGGTTCAGTCAGGCCTTCAACGTGCTGCTGACGCTACTTGCGCTGCGGCTGCTCTGGCAGGCTATTGCTCCCGCTGTCGCCTGATGGCCCGCCAGTTTCTCCCGGGAATACCACCGTGACCTTGTTACGACCCTGGGCCTTGGCCGAGTAGCAGCCTTCGTCCGCCCTGGCCATGCTTTCCCTCGGGCTGGTGTCGCGCTCCGATAACGGAGTCAGTCCAATGCTCGTGGTAACGCCGTAGTATTGTCCGTCCTGTTCGATCCTCAGCGCCTGAACCGCCGCCCGAATCCGCTCCGCGAGGGCTTCGGCGCGATCCAGGCCACACCCTGGAAGAATGATACCGAATTCATCGCCACCCAGACGGGCGACGGTATCGGACTGCCGCACCGATTCCTTGAACAGGTCCGCCAGCCGTCGCAAAAGATCGTCACCCAACAGGTGACCACCCTCATCATTCACCGGTTTGAAGTGATCCAGGTCGATCAGCATCAGTACGCTCTGGGATTCCTGGTTATCCGCCTGGCCCAGACACTTCACCAGGGCGGCGTTGAAGGCGCGACGGTTCATCAACTGGGTAAGACTGTCGTGGGTCGCCTCCCACGAGAGTCGCTCTTCCTGCCTTCGGCGCTCACTGTCATCACGGAGCACGAATACCAAGCGCGCGTTTTCGTGCCCTTTACGGAGATGCAGCATGGTCAGGTCGATATCAAAAACCTGTCCACGGCGGTTCCGCAGGGTGACGTACAGACTCTCCAGGTCCTGTCCGGAAAGGAAATCCGACGGTGTCCAGGTGCGGGTTTCGTCCTCAATCTCCACCCGATCAAAGAAGTTATGGGATTCACAGTTTTCCCCATTGCCCACGAACTCACAGGCCGCCCGGTTGGCGTAGCGGATCATGCCCCGGGTATCCACCATCAGCACGCCCTCCTGAAGAACGGCGAGAATGCTGTCGGCGCGACGCTGTTCTTCTCTGAGGGCATCCTCTACCTCCAGCTCGTGGGTAATGTCACGAACGACGGTTATGGTACCCAGGGACTTTTCCGGGGTATCAATCGCGGCGGTCATCACGTCTGCCCATACCGGCTGCTCGGAACCGCTACGCTTGAGACGGAAACGTCCGTGGAAGACCTCATGGCTGCGCAGGGCTGCATGCCACTCGCGGAGTGCCATTTCCCGGTCTTGCTCATACACGCCCGCGATCAGGTACTTGTGCAGCAGCGCATGCCCGTTGTTGGCAGTGATGCGTTCGAAGGCCGGGTTCACAAATTCGATTCGGCCCAGCACGTCGGTCTGGACGATACCAATCGGCGCACTCTGGGTCAGTGAGCGGAAGAAGGCTTCCCGCTCGGCCAGGGACGAGAGCACTTCATCGCGCTCTTCCATCACCGTATTGAAGGTTTCGGCCACCTGACGGATCTCCCGTGCACCCGACACATCAACCGGTGTGGTGCGAACTCCCAGGTGGCGCTCGGTCAGTTGGTTACCGAGCACCTTCAACGGCGCCATCAGTCGGCGAAATACCAACAGCGCAAAGGGTGTCAGTACCAACACCACCGCCAGCAACACCCACAACAGGTTGTCCACCAGACGGTTGGCCGGAGCAAACGCTTCTCTCAACGGCCAGAGGCCCGCCACGAACCAGGGCACCTGTGCCATCTGGCGAATTGCCACAATCACCTCGTCACCGGCGCCGTTGGTGGTGCGCAGCACCCCCTCGAACCCCGACATGGCGAGCGACACCGATTCGTTACTGGTGTCGACTGGTGTCATCACCCGTTCAGTCCTGCCGTTCGCCAGGGTGATACCATTACGGGTCGCTACAGCGAGATAGCCCGACTTGCCAATCCGGATCTCACCAACCTGCTCCATGAAGTTCCGGCCACTGAGCAGGGTAGAGCCGCCAATCATGCCGATGAATCGTCCCTTGTGATCAAAGATCGGCGCGGTGATCATGACCGCCGGCTGATCCTGATAGAACGACTGGTAGGGCTGGCTGATAACGGGGGTGAGCATTTTCGAAGTTTCACGGAAATACTCCCGCTGGCTTACGTCGAGCCCGGTCTGGTTAAAGGTTTCGGGGTACTCGGCAATGACCGTGCCGTCACTGTCGATCAGGTAGAAAGCGCTGAACAGGTGGCGCAGGGCCACTTCCCGGCGCAACAGAACCTTCGCCCGGGCGGCCAGCACTTCGCCATCCATGGTCAGGCCTTCGGCGATATTGGCAAGGATAGCTCGCCGCCGTGACAGCTTGTCGTCAAGATCGCCCGCCACCAGGCCCACAATGGTGGCGACCTCCGACTCGGCCTGAGACTCCAACTCCATCCGGCTCATTACCGTGCCAGCCACGGTAACCAGCACCGCAGATACCACAACCACCAGAATAACCAATGCAACGGCGCGGTTTACCAGACTGCCAAACCAGCGTTTGATCAGCACAACAACGTTACTCCGGGCAGACAGACTCGGGATAATCTGTGGTCAATCGGTTTCTTTAACACAGGTTAGTACAGGGGCGTTCTCATCGGAGACATCATTTCACCATTTTAACAGAGCCACCCACAAGGCAGGGTTACGGACTTGAAAATTTATTGATAATCGTTATTATTTAGATCTGTTTTCTCTTGACCGAGGCGTCTCCATGTCTGATTTGCCACTCCTCAACACTCAGGATTCTCTTGCAACACCGCTCAACCAGCTGATCGAGATGGGTGGACCGGTGATGCTGGTATTGATCGCCCTCGCGATTGCGGGAGCCATTACTTTTGTCTACCTGATGCTATTCGGCACCTTCTACACGCCACGACTGACCGCTAAACTTAAAAGCTCGATTACCGTTTGGCAACAAAATCCGTCCGATCAGGCCCCGAAGCAACTGCGGGAGGCCAATGGTTTCTGGTCGCGACTGAATCCGCTGCGCGGACTGCTGGCCGACACCATGGAAAATCAACTGGCCGGGCGCAACGCACAGCAGGTTCGCGAGACTGCCGGCCGGGACGCCCAGAAAACCCTGGAACCGTTCGAAGCCCCCCTGAAAATCATTGAAGTGATTGCTGCCCTGGCTCCGCTGCTGGGCCTGCTGGGCACGGTCCTGGGCATGATGGAGGCCTTCAGCGCCATGGCCGCCGCCGAAGGAAGAGCCAATGCCAGCCAGCTCAGCGGCGGCATCTACGAGGCCCTGACTACGACAGCCGCGGGGTTGGTGGTGGCGATCCCTTTCGCCGCACTGGCCGCCTGGATCGAATTCCGTCTACGCCGCATCCATAAAACGGTGAACGGGGCGCTGGTGAGCGTGCTCGCCGGAGAGCCTGCCAGCCAGGATAACACCCAGGCCACGCCCGCGCCTGCAGCCCCGCATGCCGGCCGCAAAGCGCATACGGATTCACGCGAATACGAGACCACTGAAACCCAGAGTCGCCTTGCCCATGCAGCTGGTTGAACCAAGGCCAAGCCGACCCATTCCGATCCGCATCACACCGCTGATCGATGTGGTCTTCATCCTGCTGGTGTTTTTCATGCTGACCAGCCGTCTGCTGCCGGTGGATCACCTTGAGCTGGCAAACCAGACCGCCGATACCAGTCCGACGACGGGCGAGCCCCTCGAAGAGGTGCGGGTGCTCGCGGATGGCCAACTGGACTGGCAGGGACAGACTTATGCTGTCGGGGAGCTCACGGCGCGGTTCCAGTCAGGCAGTGTCCGGGAGATCAACGTCAGCACCGCCCCCGACGCACCGCTGAGTGATTTTACCCGCACCCTGAGCGCATTTGAGCAAGCCAGCATCACCGCCCACTGGAAGCGGAGCGCCCCGGCGGGAGACCGCAATGATTGATCTGTTCCCCCCTCCCGCCACCTCCGGCAAGTCCCTGATGGAGCGGGTGGAAGATGCCCTGCTTCCACTGATCAACCTGGTTTTCCTGCTGCTGATGTTTTTCATCGTTGCCGGACAACTCGCCGACACGCCGTTACCGGATTTACCTTCCGCTGCCGCCTCGGGCCAGGAACAACCCCCGGAGGCCGATCTGACGGTCACTGCCGAACGTGAATGGCGAATTGGCGGAGAAACCATCAGCCGTGATGCCCTGATAAACCGGCTGCCAGCGCCCGATCCCGCTGTTCCGCTGCGCATTGCGGCGGGTGAAAGCGTGGAGATGGCGGATCTGGAAGACCTGCTGCGGATTCTGGAAGAGAACGGCTACGGCGAGGTCATTCTGCTGACGGAGCCTTCGCCATCGTGATTGCCCCAAACAGGATCCGTGTTCTATTCCTGCTGCTCTCGGTACTGATCACCGCACTGGCTGTGGTATTGGCTGCCCCTGCGCGTATTCCGGTTCTCAAACCCCTGGGTGAGGCGGCGGTTAATTCGGCCCCGGCGATGAAAATTTCACTGGCCGGCGCCCCACCGGAGCAGGCCGTGGAGACTCCGCCGGAACCCACGCCGACGTCCGAGCCGGAACCGGAGCCAGAGCCCGAACCAGAGCCGGAGCCAGAACCAGAGCCGGAGCCGGAGCCGGAGCCGGAGCCAGAGCCTGCACCAGAGCAAATCGTAGAAGCCGACCTTCCGGAAGCAGACACGCTGACCGAAGACACCACCACGCAGCAGGCAGAGCAAAACAGCGAAAGCCAGCAGGTCGAGTTGAGTGCCGGCGAATCAAGCAATGTGGACGATTACCTGACCCGGCTGAGCCGCCACCTGAGCCGCTATTACGAGTACCCCCGGCGGGCCCGTCGTCTTGGACAGGAAGGCGCGCCGGTCATCGTGTTCGAATTCTCCAGGAGCGGGGAGCTGGTCAGTCACTCACTGCGGGAGTCGTCCGGCCACCGCCTGTTGGACGATGCCGCGCTGTCGATGCTGGAGCAGGCGGCTCCACTGCCCGAAGTCCCCGACTCCATGCAGGGAGAAAGCTTCCGCTACGCGCTGCCAGTCCGGTTCAGCCTGCGCTGAGTTGCAGCATCGCGCCCGCAATCGCACCGCACCGGTGCATGACACCGGGCACCGTCACCTTCTCGCCCCGGGGGATGAATACCTAATCCCCTGATTCAGCTTACCTTTATCACGATTTTTCCGGGATGGCACAGTCCCTGCTTTGTACAGGACAGCAACGAACCCATACGGATTCGTTCACTGATAACCGATCATCCAGACAAAGGCGTCTGCTTCCCATCTGCCCAGTCAGAGACAGGAAGCGACGCTTTTTTTTGTGCCAGAGGAAAACCAAATGTCCTACATCTTACCTTCGGAATTCACCACCAAAATGGTCGACGCCGGTGAGTCAAAAGTCTATATGGCCACCCGTGACGTGCTGATACGTGCGTTCATGGCCGGCGCGATACTCGCATTGGCGGCGGTCTTTGCCATCACTGTCGCGGTGCAGACGGGCAGTCCGCTGATCGGCGCCATGCTGTTTCCGGTCGGCTTCTGCATGCTCTACCTGATGGGCTTCGACCTGCTGACCGGCGTTTTCATGCTGACGCCCCTGGCCCTGCTGGATAAACGCCCCGGCGTGACGCCCAAAGCCATCCTGCGCAACTGGGGCTGGGTGTTCCTGGGCAATTTCGGCGGCGCCCTCACCGTGGCGCTGATCATGGGCTTCGTGTTCACCTACGGTTTCAACACTGACCCCGGAGCGGTCGGCGACAAGATCGCCAGCGTCGGCAAGGAACGCACCCTCGGTTATGCCGAATACGGTGTTGCCGGATGGCTGACCATTTTCCTGCGGGGCATGCTCTGCAACTGGATGGTGTCCATGGGCGTCGTCGGTGCGATGATTTCCACCACGGTGCCAGGCAAGGTGCTGGCCATGTGGATGCCCATCATGCTGTTCTTTTTCATGGGCTTTGAGCACTCCATCGTGAACATGTTCCTGTTTCCGTTCGCCATCATGATGGGCGGTGAGTTCTCGGTGATGGACTACTTCATCTGGAACGAGATCCCCACTGTGCTGGGCAACCTGGTTGGCGGTCTCTCCTTCACCGGATTGACGCTCTACGCAACCCACGTACGGACAGCGCCCAAGCGCATGGTCCAGGTTGGCTGATCGTCCGGCCATGCCAGACACCCTCTGCGTCACCACCGGCCAGCACTCCGAAGCTGGCCGGAAACCGGTGAACCAGGATTTTCACGGGCTGCTGATCCCCCGCAACCACCAACTGGCCACCAAAGGCATTGCGGTGGCCATCGCGGATGGGATCAGCTCCAGCAATGTCAGTCAGGTTGCCAGTGAATCCGCGGTTGCCGGCTTTCTCAGCGACTATTTCTCAACCCCCGACAGCTGGTCCGTAAAGCAGTCCGCCCAGCGCGTTCTGCGTGCCACCAATGCCTGGCTGTACGCTCAGACCCGACAAAGCCAATACCGCTATGACCGGGATCGCGGCTACGTGTGTACCCTCAGCGTGATGATCCTCAAAGCGGCAACCGCCCACCTGTTCCACGTAGGCGACACACGCATCTGCCGCATTCACCCCACGGGGCTGGAGCCCCTGACCACCGATCACCGGCTCTGGTTATCGGCAAAGGAAAGCTGCCTGACCCGGGCGCTGGGACTCGGACACCAACTGGACATCGATTACCTGAGCCTGCCGATACGGCCCGGCGACACCTTCCTGCTCTCCACTGACGGGGTTCACGAACACCTGAGCGACGCAGATATCGCCGGCATCGTGGGAGACGCCGGTGATGACCTCGACGCCGCCGCGCGACACCTGACCGCCCGGGCGCTGGAGCAGGGCAGTGACGATAACCTGACGGCCCAGATCATCCGGGTGGACGCCATACCCGATGAGCGCGATACCAGTGAGCTCCGGCAGCAATACGGTGACCTGCCATTTGCGCCCCAACTGGCACCGGGGCAGACCCTGGATGGCTACCGGGTGCTGCGGCAGATTCATGCCAGCAGCCGCAGCCATGTCTACCAGGCCCTGGACGAAGCCTCTCAGCGACAGGTGGCCCTGAAAGTCCCTTCCATGGAGCTTCGGGATCACCCACGGTCATTGGAACAGTTCCTGGCGGAGCAATGGATTGCCGAACGCATCCGTAATCCCCACGTGGTGCGCCCATTTGCCCCGGAACGCCAGCCCAGCTGTCTCTATCTGGCCACGGAGTTTATTGAAGGCACGACGTTACGCCAGTGGATGCTGGACCATCCGGCACCGGACCTGAACCGTGTCCGCGACCTGACCGAGCAGATCGGCAAGGGGCTGCGGGCGTTCCACCGTCTGGAGATGGTGCATCAGGACCTGAAGCCGGAAAATGCTCTGCTTGATGCCCATGGTACGGTCACCCTGATCGACTTCGGCGCCACGCGGGTTGCCGGTCTCCAGGAAATCGACGATGCCGGGGAGCCCGGACATCCACGGGGCGCGGCCCTGTACAGTGCACCGGAAACCTTTCTCGGGGAACCCGGTACCTGGGCTTCAGACCAGTTCTCACTGGGTGTCATCGCCTACCAGATGCTGACGGGCCGGCTACCGTATGAGGCCGATGTGCCAAAGCTGTCCCATCGTCGCCAGCTCCGCAAACTCACCTACCGACCGGCCCGACTCTACCGGCACGACGTGCCCGCCTGGGTCGATGACGCACTGGAGCGGGCCGTGCACCCTGAACCCCATAAGCGCTATGGATCCCTGTCGGAATTTCTTTTCGATCTGCGCCACCCTAACCCGGACTGGCGCAGCCGACACCGGCCCCCGCTGATCGAACGTCATCCCGTGGTGTTCTGGCAGGGACTGTCGGCGCTGCTCCTGTTGGCCTTGCTGGGCGCGCTGACGCTTCGCTGAAAAGCAGCGAGGCGCCCACGGCACAGGCCAGGCAATAAATTGCCCGGCCAGCAAACTATCGCCCGAAACAGAGCGAAGTCTTGCCCCTCGTTGCTTCATGATCACCCCAAAAAAACCTTAACTATTGTTTTATATGGTATTTTTATTACTGGCACAGCTCTTGTAACCATTGAATTGTCCAGGGAAGAGCCCGAGGACACTATTCACTCACACGTCATGGAGCAGACTATGCCAACTCCTTGTTATATCAGCATCGAAGGCCAGACCCAGGGAAACATCACCGCAGGTGCATTCACCTCCGATTCCGTTGGTAACATCTACGTTGAAGGCCACGAAGACGAAGTGCTGGTTCAGGAATTCAGCCACGTTGTCACCGTACCGACCGACCCGCAATCCGGTCAGCCTGCCGGTCAGCGCGTTCACAAGCCGTTCAAATTCACTGCGGCCCTGAACAAAGCGACCCCGCTGATGTACAACGCCCTGGCTTCCGGTGAAATGCTGCCGAAAGTTGAAATGAAGTGGTACCGCACGTCCGTGGAAGGCAAGCAGGAACATTTCTTCTCCACCATCCTGGAAGACGCCACCATCATCAACATCGACTGCAACATGCCCCACTGCCAGGACCCGGCCAAAGCCGAGTTCACCCAGCTGGTTGAAGTGTCCCTGGCCTATCGCAAGGTCACCTGGGAACACGCCGTTGCAGGCACATCCGGTGCCGACGACTGGCGTTCACCGTTCGAGGCGTAATCGCTTACGGACGTTGCCAGACCAACGGCCAGCCTACGCTGGCCGTTGTTGTTTTTACCCCGCCCCCGACTGACGGTATCATCAACGCTACCTGAACAACTTCCAGACCCTTCAGGGGTCGTAGCGGACCCACGATGCCTGACCAGAACAGCGCCCATCGCCTTGGCACCCTCATGTGTGACATTACCCGCCAGACCCTGTGGGCTCCGGCACAGGCCTGGGTGAATCAACGCTCCAGCGGCAGCTCCCTGCATTGTCGCGTCGGCTCCGGGCAGGCCACCTATCACCGGTTTGATCCGCGCACCAGACAGCATTGCATCACCTATGGCGTACGCATGATCGTCGCCAAGCACGACGCTCGCACCGCGGCCGGTTGGCTGTCTGGACGGGAAATCGTGAAGCGGGGCTATTTCGGCGGTGAATTGACCACCCTGAACCTGCTGGCGCACACCTGCTGCCACGAGTTTGCTCACCTGCTGCAACACGCGGCCGGCAAGCGCTTTCGCGGTTCCGTCCACAACGGCCATTTCTACGAGATTCTGGACCAGTTGCACGCCAGCGGGGGTGCGGAGGCCGCGCGAAGTCACCTGCGCCAGGGCGCAGATCAGGCCGGCATCGCGCTTCCGTGGGAGCCCTTTGAACCGGTGCAGGCCCTTGCATCCGAAGCCCGCTGGCAGGTCGGCGACCAGGTAAGGTTCGGTAGCGGCAAACACCAGCACTGCGGCGATATCATCCGCGTGAACCGCAAGACCTGTACCGTGGAAGGCACCGGACCCTCACGGGGCCTCCGCTATCGGGTGCCTGTCCAGATGCTGACTCGCCTCTGACGTTACCGGGGCGCCCGCTATTTCAACACGTCCGCCATGGAAATCAGCGCCCGGGCGACCTCCGGAAGTTTTCGACCCTGATCCATCGCAAGCTTCCGCAACACCCGGTGTGCGTCGTCATTGCTGATCTGGCGGTGCTCCATCAGTAACAGCACGGCTTTTTCCTGGGTTTTGCGGTCCTCAAGGGCCTCTTTTGCGCTCTGCAATTCATCGGTCATGGTCTGCAGGCGACGGCTTTGTTCCTGGACCAGGTCAAAGATTGAACGGCCGAAACGCTGGCTGACGCCCGAGCTTGAGAAGGCATCGACGTTTCCGCCGTCCGGGCCAGAGTCACACAGCACCAGAATCCGCTGGTGAGGCGCGTCATGACGACTCTTCAGGGAGGCAATCAGGGATTCCTGGTGCGCGAGGGAATTCCGGGCCTCTGCGTATCGCTCGATACACCGGCTGTGAAAGCAGCCCTCCACCGATTCCTCAACCCGTTTCAGGTCGTCGATACGCGCCGTCATCAGGTGGAACCACTGGTCCGCCAGCGTCGTATCCAGTTCCTTGTACGGTCCCACTGACAGCGCATGCCGGCGCAGACGCTCAATGTCCTGTTCCCGATCCATGGCGCGAATCTGTTGCCATAACGTCAGGGAACCGGCATCCGCAAAACTGGAAAATACCTCGAAACAGCGTTCCTGCGCCTCAATCAGGTGCGCCATGCGCTGCGACAGTGCATGATCGACATGACCACTGGAGAAGCCGGCGGAGCCCACCGCCCGTTCCTGACCACACAACTCCTTACCGTTCATCAGGTGTACCATGGCCACGAGTAATCCCGCGATACCGGGATCCACTGCGGTATCTGCGGCTTCGAAGACCACCGCAATCAGGTTATGAATCAGGCCGCTGTATTCTTCGGTGGCGTCTGCGGCAGAGATCGACTGTGCCACCACATCTCCCCGTAACCGATCCAGTCCCTCCAGACCGTGGAGCGCACTGGCAATCTGGTTCAGCAGGCGGCTGCTTACCGGATTCTGGGTCAACTCCTGGTGTATGTCCGACAGGGCGTCACCAAACGCTTTCTTGAGTTGATCCGACTCTGTGGCCATCGCCTCGCGCTCGCGGGAGAACCGCTCACCACCGGATCCCAGGAACAGATTGGAGGCCCCACGCTCCCGCTGGAGACCATGCACCAGGTTACCAATGCACTGCAGCAGTTTGCCCATTTTCAGGAAGTGCTGGAGGTTGCTGACCACGCAGGCCTTGGAGGCGATCAGGTAATCCCCTGCGGTCGGGCACTCCGGCACCGGGCTGGATTTGGTGTTCATAGGCAGTTTTCCTGAGCAGAGATGACATCCGGGAGGCAGCAATTACCGCGCCAGCCCGGCGCCAAAGTCGTGCATCCTGCACCGCGAGTGGGCAAAAACGGTTCGCCGGGCCCTACAAAAAGATGCTGTATCACCGTCAACCGCCTGTTTCCACGTACCTTTGTAAACTGGCACGAAGATCGCTTTGCTTTAAGCAAGGACGAACGTCCCGGCCAAGGATCAGGCCGGACCATCAGATCATTGTTGTTGGCATTGGCGCCGGACCATCAATTTCCCATTCGTGGGAATAGATGCTCCGGCTTTTTTTGTTTTTGAAGAGGCGGAAAGGCATGAGCAAACACACCCTGATCGTGATCGGCAACGGCATGGTCGGTCATCACTTCCTGGAACAGTTGACCAGCTCACCCGCCGCCGAACGTTTCGACATCAAGGTCTTCGGCGAGGAAAAGCTGCTGGCGTACGACCGCGTGCACCTGTCTGAGTATTTCAGCGGTTCCACCCACGCCGACCTCGCCATGGGCACGGCGGAATGGTACGCCGGCAACAGCATCGACCTGCACCTGGGCGAGCAGGTCACCGCCATAGACCGCGACCGGCAGACCATTACCACGCCCATGGGTACCTACGGCTATGGCGAACTGGTGCTGGCCACCGGATCTTACCCGTTCGTGCCACCGATCCAGGGCAATGAGCACCCCCACTGTCTGGTGTACCGCACCCTGGAGGATCTGGACCGTATCCGCGCCAGTGCTGACGGCGTCAAAACCGGCGTGGTGGTGGGCGGCGGCCTGTTGGGTCTGGAGGCCGCCAACGCCCTGAAGAGTCTGGGTATCGACGCCCACGTGGTGGAGTTTGCGCCCCGCCTGATGCCGGTGCAGCTCGATGCCGACGGCGGCGCGCTACTCAAGCGCAAAATTGAAGAGTTGGGTGTGCAGGTGCACACCGAGAAGGCCACCACAGAAATCGTCGAGGGCGAGAGCGCCCGCCTGCGCATGAACTTTAGTGACGACAGCCACCTGGAAACCGACCTGATCGTGTTCTCCGCCGGCATCCGCCCCCAGGACGCCCTGGCGCGCGCCTGTGGCCTGAGTATTGGCGAACGGGGCGGCATCGTGATCAACGATCAGTGCACCACCTCCGACCCGCACATTCACGCCATTGGGGAGTGCGCCCTGTGGAGCGAGCGCATTTTCGGCCTGGTGGCCCCCGGCTACACCATGGCCCGCACCCTGGCGGCCACCCTCAACGGCGACAAAGAGGCGGCCTTTACCGGCGCGGACATGAGCACCAAGCTCAAACTGCTGGGAGTGGATGTCGGTTCCATCGGTGACGCCCACGGCCAGACTCCCGGCGCCCGCAACATCCGGTTCAACGATGAAAAAGCGGGCCATTACCGCCGCATGGTGATCAGTGAAGACGGCAAAACCCTGCTCGGTGCCATCCTGGTGGGCGATAACAGCCCCTACGACACCCTGCTGCAATACGCCCTCAACGGCATCACCCTGCCGGACAACCCGGAAACCCTGATCCTGCCGGAAAGCCAGGGCGGCGCCCCGGCCCTGGGTCCGGACGCCCTCCCGGACACCGCCTCCATCTGTTCCTGCCACAACGTCACCAAGGGCGACATCTGTGGCGCCATTGACGCCGGCTGCAGTGATCTTGCCAGCGTGAAAGGCGAGACCCACGCCAGCTCCGGCTGTGGCGGCTGCGCCGCGCTGCTGAAGAATGTGGTGGACAGCGAGCTGGAGAAGCGTGGCGTGGAGGTCAGCAAGGACCTGTGCGAACACTTCCCTTACAGCCGTCAGGAACTGTTCCACCTGGTCAAAGTGAACGGCATCCGCACCTTCCGCACCCTGATCCGCGACCACGGCAGGGGCCACGGCTGCGACATCTGCAAACCCACGGTGGCGTCGATTCTCGCCACCTGCTGGAACGAGCACATCCTGGCCACCGACCATGTGCCGCTACAGGACACCAACGACACCTTCATGGCCAACATGCAGAAGAACGGTACCTACTCCATCGTGCCCCGCATCCCCGGCGGCGAGATCACCCCGGACAAGCTCATCGTGCTGGGCGAGGTGGCCAAAGAGTACGACCTGTACACCAAAATCACCGGCGGCCAGCGGGTCGACCTGTTCGGTGCCACCCTGAGCCAGCTACCGGAAATCTGGGAAAAGCTGATCGCCGCCGGCTTCGAAACCGGTCACGCCTACGGCAAATCCCTGCGCACCGTGAAGTCCTGCGTCGGCAGCACCTGGTGCCGCTACGGCGTGCAGGACAGCGTGGGCATGGCGATCACTTTGGAGAACCGCTACAAGGGCCTGCGCGCGCCCCACAAGGTGAAAATGGCCGTATCCGGCTGTACCCGCGAATGCGCCGAGGCCCAGAGCAAGGATTTCGGTGTGATCGCCACCGAGAACGGCTGGAACCTCTACGTGTGCGGCAACGGCGGCATGCGCCCTCGCCACGCCGACCTGTTTGCCACGGACCTGTCTGACGAAGCGCTGATCCGCACCATTGATCGCGTGGTGATGTTCTATGTCCGCACCGCCGACCGTCTGCAGCGAACCAGCGTGTGGATGGAGAATCTGGAGGGCGGTCTGGATTACCTCAAACAGGTGGTGCTGGAGGACAGCCTCGGCATCGGTCAGGAACTGGAGGAGCACATGGAATCCTTGGTGGGCACTTACCAATGCGAGTGGAAAACGGCAGTGGAAGACCCGGAGAAACGCAAGCGGTTCCGGGAGTTTGTGAACGCTCCGGAGCAGAAAGACCCGGTGCAGCAGTGGACTACTGAGCGGGATCAGCGGCGGCCTGTTTTGGAGTCTGCGTCTGAGACTGCTTAGCCTGTTGGGTTGGCGGGTGGAGCGAGGGGGTATGGGGTACTTTTCTTCTGGGAAAAATAACTCGCTTCGCTCAGACATCTTTTTCCCGGCCAGAAAAGCACCCCATACCCCCTCACTCGCGTGACCACGCAGAAATATCAAAAAAGGTTCTGGAGAACTGATTATGAAAGCTCGTACTACTTGGGATTGCGTTTGTAAGGTCGAAGACTTGGTGTCGGAATCCGGTATTGCGGTGTGGACGAAAGACGGGCCTGTAGCTGTGTTCTACCTGCCGCACCGGCTGCCGGCGTTGTTTGCGGTCAGCCACACCGATCCGTTCAGCGGCTCAAACGTCCTGGCCCGGGGTATCACCGGCGACATCAAGGGCGAACCGGTGGTGGCGTCGCCGTTGTACAAACAACACTTCAGTCTGATCACCGGCCAATGTCTGGAAGACGAAACGGTAAAGATCAAAACCTACCCGGTGCTGTTGGACGGCGACCAGATCCGACTGGAAGTCCCGGTAAATCGACCCGAAACCGCCGCAGCCTGAAAGCGGCCTTTCATAAAGCCGGGACGAGCTGATTCGGGGGTGGTTTCCATTTTTTCCGCCAGGAAAAAGGTGTCTGAGCGCAGCGAGTTCTTTTTCCAAGGAGAAAATGGGGGCCACCCCCGAAGCGGCGGCAGCTCCCAACCCAAAAGGCCACTACCCCACGGCGAAGTCAGAGCCAGCACGCCGCTCCCGCCACTGCAACACAAACACTGTCAACGCCGGCAGGAAGGTCAGGGTCACGGTCGCCGCTCCCAGCAGCCCGAACAGCACGATGGCGCCCACGCCCCGGTAGAGTTCGGTGCCTTCCCCAGGCAAGAACACCAGAGGGGAGAGGCCGCAAATGGTGGTCAGCGTGGTCATCGCCACCGGCCGCAGGCGGGTCTGGACCGCTGCGGTCACCGCCTCAACCACCGAGATATTCCGGTTGCGGAGATTCTGCCGCGCCTGATCCACCACCAGAATCGGATTGTTCACCACCGTACCCATCAGGATCAGGAAACCCAGCATGGTGATCATATCGAAGGGCTGACTCAGTGGCAGCAGTCCAATCAGGGGCAACCAACCGCCCACCAGATTCATCAGGGCCAGCCCGACGATACCGCCAGCCACGCCCAGCGGAATCGCAGTCATGATCAACAGAGGGAACCCCCAGTGGGCAAAGATCGCCACCAACAGGAGGTAGACAATGGCAATTGCGATCAGGAAATTACCCGTCAGGGCCTCACGGGTGGCATTGAGCTGGTCGCTGGCGCCGGAAATGTCGACGTTCACGTTCGCAGGCAGGTCGCCACTGTCCCGCATGGTCTGCAACAGTTGCGTTCTCACCCTCTCCACGCCGGCCTCCAGCGGCACATCCCCGGGGGGAATCACGTTCAGGGTCACCGTACGGCGGCCATCCACCCGGCGGACCGTGCTGGTGTCCACGGTTTCCTCCACCCGGGCCAGGCTGGACAGTGGCAGCGTCGCACCCTGCGGCGTGTGCACCATGACATCGGGCAACCGGCTCAACTCCGGGTTGCGACCCTCACTGCCGTACAGGTAGATATCGATCTTGTCGTCGTCCAGGAAGAAATCATCCACATAAGCCCCCTCCGTGAGGGACGACACCGTAAAACCAATGGCTTCGGCACCAAGCCCAAGTTCGGCGGCGCGGTCCCAATCCGGGCGGATCTGGATCAGTGGCTGTGCCAGGGACAGGGTAGACGGCTGGCTCTGGATACGCGGGTTGTCAAAGATCTCTTCCGCACGGGCGTAAATGGCGTTCGCCGCTTTGTACACTGACACCAGATCCGGCCCCGAAATGTCCAGGTTGATGCTGCGGGTACCGCCGTCGTTACTGGAAATAATGGAACCCTTGGCCGCAAACGCTCGCATACCCGGGAACTGCTCATAGAAGCGCGTCAGTTCATCCATCAGCGCTTCAATATGGCGCGGGTTCAGAGTCTCGGCAATGATGCGCACCCGCTCGGTGCTTACCTGCATGTTCAGATACGCCATGGGGGGCACCCGGGTCTCACCGGCGGCATAGGCCTCGCCATCCGCGTTGACGTGGGGCAGGAAGTGATCTTCCACCTGGCGCGCAATGGCCTGCATTTCCTCCAGGTTGTAGCCCGGTGGCGCACTCATGGCAGCAAACGTTTTCGGCTCCTCCCCTTCCGGCAGGTATTCCGCCGGCGGCGTCAGCACCAGGATCACCCAGAGACTCAGGCCGGCGGTGCCGGCAATCACCAGCAACCGGCGCACCGGCGTAGCCGCCAGGCCGCGAACCAGTGTCATGATGCCCCGGGACCAGCGCCCCGAGACGGCATTGCCATATTCATCGGTGTCCACCGGACGCTCACCAAAGTTCAGCCGCGCGCAGAGCGCCGGTATCACCGTGACCGCCACCAGCATGGAGGCCATGATGGCTGCGGAGATGGCAATGGCCACATCCGAATAAAGCTGGCCAGCCTCTTCCTGGATAAACAGGATGGGCAGGAACACCAGGATGGTGGTCATGGTGGATGCCAGCACGGCCGGCCAGACTTCCTGTACGCCCTTGAGCGCGGATTCAAAACGGTCCAGCCCCAGGCGCCGGTGACGCTCGATGTTTTCCAGCACCACAATGCTGTTGTCGACGGTCATGCCGATGGCAAACGCGATGCCGGCCAGGGAAATGACGTTGATGGTGCGTCCGGTGATCAGCAAGCCGATGAACGCCGCTATCGCGCACAGGGGAATCCCCACCACGCCGGCAAAGGTGGCTCTTGAAGAGCGCAGGAACAGGAACATCACCAGGGTGGCAAACACCGCCCCGATGCCCAGGTTGGTCCAGACATTGGCCACCGACGCTTCCACGTAGCGCGCGTCGTCGGAGGTCAGCCCCAGCTCCATGCCGGCCGGTGCCAGCACTTCGTCGTTGATGGCGTCGACTTCCTCCATCATGGCCCGCTTGATATCGATCACATTGGAGCCACTTTCCCGCCGTACCTGCAGTCCGATGACTCGCTGGCCATCAATAATGGAGAGTTCACGAATACGGGAGTGATCCTGGCGGACCCTTGCCACCTCGCCCAGACGCACCACACTGTCGCCGCTGCGGGTGATCACCAGCTGTTCGAGTTCGTCGATGTCCTCGAAGCGCCCGACCGTGCGCAGCAGGTAACGGCGCTTGCCCGAATCAATCTCACCGCCGGAGATATCCTGGTTGCGGGCCGTGATGGCATCGCGCACATCCAGCAGGCTCAGGCCACGCTGGGCCAGGCGCGCCTCGTCCACGATGATCTGCATCTGCCGGTCTGCACCGCCGCCGACCGTGACTTCCGACACCCCTGCCACACTTTCCATTCGGGGGCGTACCCGGTCCTCCACGAAATCCCGCATCAGCTCTATGTCCAGCTCACGGGGATTGCCCTCCAGCGTGGACACCCGGAAATACATGAAGGCGTTGGCCGAAAACGACGCAGCCACTATCCGCGGTTCATCCACATTGCGGGGGTAGTCCGAGACCTGGCTCAGGGCATTATTGATCTGGATCAGGGTCTCGGTGATGTCCACACCGAACGGAAACTCCAGTTCGATCTCGGAGGTTCCGCTGGAGGCGGTGGCCATCATGCGGCTCAGATTCGGCACATTCCGCAGGAAGCGCTCCTGCTCGATGAGGATCTCCTTCTCAATGTCCTGGGGCGTTGCCCCGGGCCATTGGGTTTCCACCGTCACCGTGCGGACTTCCAGGTCGGGAATCATCTGAACCGGTATTCGCAGCGCCGCAGCCGCCCCCAGAATGGCAATGATCAGCGTAACGACGGCCACCAGTGTTCCGTGGCGGATGACACCGGCAAACATCAGTTCGCCTCCCGCTCGGCGAGCTGAACTTCCATGCCGTCATTGAGGGATTCGTTACCCCGCACCACCACGTGCTCGCCGCCTGAAAGCCCACTGACAATCTCGATACGTCCCTGGAAGGTGCCCCCGGTACTGACGCGTTTTTCACTGACGGTATAGACTTCGTTACCTTCGGAGCTGGCGATCCACACCGTGGTCCGGCCTTCGGGGTACCGGTTAATGGCATCCCTTGGAACGGTCAGCCCCCGTTCTCCGCTAGCGACCCGCAAGGTCGCGGTGACCGCCATACCCGGCAGCACCCGCACCTCATCGGAGCCAAGCGCACGTAGCAGAAAAGTGCGTGACTGGGCATCACTGACCGGTACCAGTGCGTCTATGGGAACGACGACGCCCCCGTTGTCGTTGTGCACCCGCAGTTCAGCGCTGTCAGTGATGCGACGGTAGTATTCCTGGGGCACCTGGAAATCCAGCCGCAGGTTGTCGGTGTCCACCAGGCGCAGCAGTTCATCGCCGGGGCTGACCCACTCGCCCAGCTCACTTTCCCGCTGACTGACGACGCCATCGAAGGGGGCTTCGATCCGGTAGCGGCGCAGGTTCGATGCCATCCTGTCCCGTTCGGCCCGCAACCGGGCCAACGCGGCCCGGGCCTGGGCGGCCTCACTTTCCCGGGCCCGCACTTCCGTGGCCGCAATGTTGCGGCCCGCACCCACGGAACGGGCCTCCTCGAGCCGGCGCTGGGCTTCACCCAGCCGTGCTTCGGCTTCCTCAGCTTCCGCGCGGGCTGCCGCCAGTTCATAGCCGGCCTGCTCGTCGTCCAGGCCGATCAGCAGATCTCCCTGACTGACGCGGCTCCCGGTCTCTACGTTGACCGTCTCCACCAGCCCCGACACCGCCGCCGATAATCGCGACGACCGCAATGCGGTGGCGGTACCGTTGAGACGCACTTCCTGGAGAATGTCGCTCTCCTGCACCTGGTCCAGCTGCACCCGAGGCCGGTCCTGGGCGGTGGCCGGTCCGATCAGGGCTACCGCCAGCACCACGATCGCCCACACATGTCGAGGGGTAGAGGCTCCCCGGGTTAACTGCTGCACGTCTTTGTCTCCTGACCCGATGCATGAGTTTGTAAACGGAATTGACTAGAACCTACGCAGCCTAACGCCATTCAGACCTGACCACGGCAAGCAACCCACCATGCTGAAAAGCCAATGGCCGCAGGCCCCAAGTGCGTTACTATCACCGCATTGCCAATAACAAGGAAACGCCGTGAAACCCCTGAGCCCTGCCGACCAGTTGTTCCTCTGGCTGGAAAAACGTCAGCAGCCCATGCACGTGGGCGGGCTGCAGTTGTTCTCATTCCCTGAGGATGCGCCGGATAATTACGTTGCGGAGCTGGCAGACGAACTGCGCCAGCGCACCGAAGCGACCTCACCGTTTGACCGGCGACTGGATTCACGGTTCAGCCAGCCTGTCTGGGTTCACGACGAACAGCTCGACCTGGAACATCACTTCCGCTTCGAGGCTCTGCCGACTCCGGGTCGCGTGCGGGAATTGCTGGCGTTTGTGTCAGCGGAACATTCCCACCTGATGGACCGCGCGCGGCCGCTGTGGGAATTTCACCTGATCGAAGGTCTGCGGGACCGCCAGTTTGCGGTTTACACCAAAGTTCACCATTCCCTGGTGGATGGCGTCTCCGCCATGCGCATGGCACAGCGCATGTTGACCGCAGACCCGGCGCAGCGAAACATGCCCCCGATCTGGGCCCTGCCGCCCCGGGCAAGGCAGCAGGCGGATGACGACGGCCGGGGCTCGTTGTGGAGCACCCTGGGCCACCTCATTGGCGAATCCGGAAAGCAGTTGGGCACGGTGCCCACCGTGGCCCGTGAGCTGCTCAGGACCGTCAACCAGGCCCGCAAGGACCCGGCGTACAAATCCATCTTCCACGCCCCGCGCTGCCTGCTGAATCACAAGATCACCGGGTCCCGACGCTTCGCAGCGCAGTCTTATTGCCTGAAACGCATCCGCAGCGTCTGTCAGGCCTATGGCACCACGGTGAACGATGTGGTGATGGCCATGTGCGCCAGCGCCCTGCGGACCTATTTGATGAACCAGGACGCCCTCCCGGAGCAGCCGCTGATTGCCATGGTGCCGGTATCCCTCCGGCGCGATGACAGTGATGAGGGCAATCAGGTGGGGATTATCCTGGCGTCCCTGGGCACCCACCTCAGCGACCCTGCCGACCGGCTGATGCACATTCACCACGATGTAAAAATGGCCAAGGACCGCTATTCGAGCATGTCGCCGGAAGAAATCCTCAATTACACCGCCCTGACACTGGCACCGGCGGCGTTCAACCTGCTCACGGGGATGGCGCCGAAATGGCAGACCTTTAACGTGGTGATTTCCAACGTGCCGGGACCCGCTGGGGAATGCTACTGGAACGGCGCTAAACTGGAAGGCATGTATCCGGTGTCCATCGCCATGGACCGCCTTGCCCTGAACATGACACTGACCAGCTACCGGGATCAGATCGAGTTCGGGCTCATCGGCTGCCGCCGCACCCTGCCCAGCCTCCAGCGGATGCTGGATTACCTGGAGGAGGGCCTGGCGGAACTGGAATCTGCGGCGGGGATCAGTTGAACTTCACCGCCCGGTTACGCTCTGAAATCTGGCCGTTCAGCGTCCAGAAGTCATAGAGCACCCCGACCAGGAACAGCCCGCCAGTGAGCAGGTAGATAATGCCGGTGATCCACTTGCCCATGTACATGCGGTGGAGGCCAAACACCCCGGTAAAGGTCAGCAGCAGCCAACCAATGTTGTAGCTGACCTCGCCCTCCCGGAACCGCATGTCCGCTTCCCGATCCATCGCCGGTATCAGGAACAGGTCGATGATCCACCCGATGAACAGCAGTCCCAGGGTGAAGAACCAGATGGTGCCGGTGATCGGTTTGCCGTAGTAGAAGCGATGGGAGCCGAGGAATCCGAAGATCCAGAGCAGGTAGCCGAAGAGTTTGCTGTGGGTGTCTCGGGTGGTTTCCATCGTTTGTTCCTTATGGCTTGATTCTTGGGCCTGGTTTTGGTTCTGGTTCTGGTTCTGGTCCAGCCTGCATCGTTGGGAGCATGGCCGGGGGGGTTGGATTATTATTCCCTTGGGAAAAACAACTCGCTACGCTCAGACATCTTTTTCCTGGCGGGAATAATAATCCAACCCCCCGTCCGACGAACAATGAAGGCATAGTCGGTAAAAACAAAGGCAAAAAAATTATTAATCAGGACAGCCCTCATCTAGATCACTAGGGCGTGGGGTGGTCGTTAATTTTTTCTGAGAACAAAGGTGTCTGAGCGAAGCGAGTTCTTTTTCTCAGAAAAAATTAACGACCACCCTGCGACCACGCTCCCAATCCAGAGGCCAGCGGACCCCGAACACCCAAACTCAGGGCCCAAGCTCCGGAGCAGGATCCGGGCCGTCTTCGCGGAACTCGCTGGCCGACTTGCCGGTCCACTTGCGGAACGCCCGGCTGAAGTTGGACAGATCCGCATACCCCAGCTCATAGGCGATCTCGCTGACCGACTGGTTAGTGTATCGTAACAGCTGGATTGCCCGGTCTTTCAGCACCAGTTCGACGATTTCCCGATACGAGGTATCTTTCTCCGCCAGCCGGCGCTTCAGGGTTCGCGACGACACACAAAAACGCTCCGCCATGTCCTCCAGCGAGGGCAACGGCCCCGGCATCATTCTCAGCATGTTGCGGATGGCCATGGTGATGTCGCCCTGTTCCTTCAGTGCCTTCTGTAATTCGAACTCGCACTGGTCCCGGGCCATGCGGGAGGCGTCGGCGTCGGCCAGGCGCATGCGTACGTTCAGCAGTTCCTTCGGAAACACCATCATTTCCTCCGGCTTGCCGTATTCGAATCGTACCGGCAACTGGGAGGCAAAGCGGGCGTAATACCCGGGCTCGGCCCGGCTCAGGTGCACGGCCACCCCCGGCAGCTTCCCGTCAGTCAGGGCGAAGCCCCGCTTTTCGGCGTCGTCCCGGTCCAGCAGCTGCTCGGTGAGCAGGATCAGGGTGGCGCTGACGGTTTCCGCCAGGAACGGGTACAGGCCCGGTACATCAAACTCTGTGCGCAACTGTACCAGGACATTCTCGCCCGCATCGGATTGGCTCATGCTCAGAAATGGGGCCCGCAGTTGCAGGTAGCGACGCACCGAGTCCAGCGCACCGGCGAAGGTCGGGCTGGTGAGGGCGGCAAACCCCAGGGTGCCATGGATGGTCACCCGCAGCTCACGGGCCAGCACAAAGCTGAGGCCGTCGTCACCGGCAAGCTCCAGCGCCCGTTGGGCCATCAGGATGGCGTCCGTGACAAACACGCCGCTGTCATTGGCTTGCAAATCCTGGGGGGTAAAACTCAATCCCTCGTAGAGCACCCGCTCATTGTGGCCAAGCTGCCGTACCGTGTCCGCCAGCACTCGCATGTACACGCCTGGCACCAGGAAAAAACCCAGCATCTGCCGCTCTTTGTCCGGACCAGTGTTCGCCATAGGTTGTCCTTGTCATAGTAAGGGAACGTGAGTCCGATGCTAACAGAAGCGCCCCCCGGCAACACTGGGGCTGGTAGCACCGGTTACGCCGTCATCATAGTCAATGGACGCGGTTTTTCGCTGCGGTGGTTGTCCCATCCTGAACGGAGGCCGTCCCGTTCGCGCCTTCAAAGCGTTCGTTGACTGTCCCACACTGAAGCCATGACATCAGCCAAAGCGTTCGATCGCAGAGGAGTGTGAACATGCTGACGACCAAACAGACAGAAAGCCGGGCACCGGCATCCCATACGCCGGACAACGTCACCATCAAGGCCCAGCGCATGGGGTTTGAATTCGGCGAACAGGTGCCGCAGTACTGGCTCAACAACAGCCACCTGCTGAGCCACACCATGAATGCCCTGTCGGTGCTGTTCCCCCAGGGCGAACAGTTCTTTGTCGATTCGGTGCGCTATTACTGCGACCAGATCACGGATCCCAAGCTCAAGGCGGACGTTCGCGGGTTCATTGGCCAGGAAGCCATGCATTCGCTGGAACATGATTCCATGAACCAGCACGTGCGGGACCGGGGCATGCCGGTGGAAGCTCTGGAAAAGAATCTGGAAGTGATTCTGGGCATCACCAAGAAGCTGCCCAAGCGTCATCAGCTCGCCATAACCTGTGGCCTTGAGCACCTGACCGCGATGATGGCGGACATGCTCCTGGAGCGCAGCGACGTGCGGGAAGACATGCATGAGTCCATGCGCCCGCTGTGGATGTGGCACGCCATTGAGGAAACTGAGCACAAGGCAGTCACCTACGACGTCTTCCAGGAGGTTGGTGGCACTTACGCGGAAAGGGCGTTTTACCTGGCATTCAGCACCGCCGCACTGGGTGTGGTGGCCAGCTATTTCACCACGCGCATGATGCTCAATGATCGCGCCAATTTCTCACTGAAAGATACCGCCAAAGGCCTCTGGCGCATGTGGGGCAAGGACGGTACCTTCTCCAGTCTGATCCCGACGTGGCTGGAATACTTCAAGCCGGGTTTCCACCCGTGGGATCACGACAACAGCGAGTTGATCGCCCGCTTCAAGGAAGAGATCAACGCGCACATTGCACCGCAATATCAGAAAGGTAACCGTCGGACTTTGCAGTAAGCGGTGCGGCGACGCGATTGCGACCGGCGCTTTTACTGTTGTAAAGGCACCGGTCGGCAACGCAGAACAGGGTTTCGGCCTGACGCCCATGTTCCGGCCACTGGGCAACCCCGAACGAGGCCGTGATCCGGATCTGAGCATCACCGTAGGCCAGTTCCCGATCCGCGATGCGCTGGCGCAGTTCGTCCATCAGCTCGTAGGCATGTGCGGGCTTGACGTCCCGCAGGATCAGTCCGAACTCCTCACCCCCCAGACGTGCCACGAAATCCGTCGTCCGCAGACGCTCCGTGAGACTCACAGCAACATCCCGCAGAACGTGATCACCGGCGTCATGCCCGAGGGTGTCATTCACCAGCTTGAAATGGTCGATGTCCATGATCACCAGGGCAAATCCACTGCCGCTGCGATCGCATTCCGCGATTGTGCGGGTCAGGGTGCTCTGGAAGCTGCTGCGATTGGCCAGACCGGTGAGAAAGTCGCTTTGCGCCAGTTCCACCAGGCGCTCTTCAGCCTCTTCCCGGCGAATCTCATACATGTGGATAAACGTCAGCATCAACACCGCGCACAGTGTCATGTTCAGCAGGTCGATGACCACATAGGCACTGTTCACCTGTCCCAGGTGAATAAAATAGATGACGCCGCCCAGCAACATGAACGGGGCGCTGAGGATCAGGCCCTCACGCTTGCCCAATAGCAGGTAGGCGAGCACCGGCATCATCAACACCCACACAAACGCCGACACTGACGCATCCGGCAACAACATGATCACCAGGAAAAAAGCGAACAGGACCACGAGGTAGCCATAGATCCACTGTTGCAGGTGCGGGCTGGACCGAAGGCGGAACACCCCGAAGAACAGGAGCGAACTGGCCGTCAGTTCACCGAAGGCAACCCACCAGAAACCATTCATCGCTTGCAGGCAGGCAAAAACCACCAGGGCAGACCCGGTGATGACGAATAAAAGCCGCGTCAACGAGCGGCGATGACTGTCCCGGAGGCCCGAACGACTCCGTTCGAGGGCGGCCCCGAGGTCGGGGTGGTGTGGTGTATTCATGCTGTCTCTTTCCCTAGATCAACAGCGAGTATAGAACGATATTCCTGTCTGTAAAATGTACAGCGGATCCGGAGGGGCCAGTCCGATCCGCTGCGCTGCAACAATCAGACGTAGAGATTTTTGCGCGAGAAACGCTCCACCAGCGGCTGGTAAGCCGAGCCGAGGAGGCGGTTAATGGCGTCGATCCCCCAGGCGTCCGGGCCAACGAGAATCCTCGATTCGTTCTTGCGGATACCGCGGACGATGATCTCCGCTGCCTTTTCCGGCGTGGTCATGGCCAGCTTATCGAACCCCTGGCGCTGTGCGGTGGCGTTTTCCGACTTGCCCATACGGGCCGCATTAGCGATGTTGGTCCGGATTCCCCCCGGGTGCACGCAACTGACCGCCACGGGCTGGTTTTCCAGTTTCATTTCCTGGCGCAAGGCCTCGGTGAAGCCACGCACCGCAAATTTGGCCGCGTTGTAGGCACTTTGCTTGGGTACACCAATCAGACCAAACACACTGGATATATTCACCACGTGACCTTCGCCGGAGGCAATCAGATGGGGCAGGAAGGCCCGCGTGCCGTGGGCCACGCCCCAGAAATCAATGTCCATCACCCACTTGAAATCCTCATCGGTCATCTCACGGACCGTGGCCGAGAGCGCCACCCCGGCGTTGTTGATGACCAGGTTTACCTGGCCAAAATCGCTCACCACCTGTTCGGCATGAGCGTAAATGGCGTCACGATCCGACACATCAAGCCGATAGACTTTGGCATCCGCACCCTTGAGTTCGCCCAGGGTCTCCGCCAGGCCTGCCTCGTTAACATCGGATAACGCCAACCGACAGCCCCTGGCTGCCAGGGATTTTGCCAGGGCGCGGCCAATACCGGAGCCTGCGCCGGTCACAACCGCTACTTTGTTTTTCAGATCTTTCATGGCCACTGCCTCTGTCTTGGTGTTGTTTAGAATAAATACTCTAGCAGCTGCCCACATTCCCGCCATGGCATAAGAGGTTCGTCACCGAGGGCACTCAGGCCAACCCGTACAGGCGTGCTACAATCGCTCCGGCTTTTCTGACACATCACTGACGGATACCGCTTGTATGGAATGGAGTCTCACGCATTTCTGGCTGATCCTTGCCCTGGTCCTGGGCCTTGCCGAACTGACCTCCGGGGTGCTGGTGCTGTTGGCGCTTGGAGTCGCCTCAGCGTTGACGGCCTTACTGGCGTTCCTCGGCATGCCCATCGAATGGCAGCTGGTCGGCATGGGTGTGTTTTCCGGCATCCTGGTTCCTGTAGCCATCCGCTGGATACGCCCGCGCTTCTCCCCCAAGGGCGTCGCCTACGGAACCACCGGAACCGGCGTGGAGCAGGGCCGCCACTATCGTTGTGAACGCCGGGATTTCGACGGCGCTATTGGCATCAAGGTCAACGGTGACTTCTACCGGGTTCGCACCAGTCATGGTGACCCCACTGGGCTGGAACCCGGAGCCGACGTTGTTTTTGAAACTTTCGATGGCACCACCGCCATCGTTCATTGCGTTAAACCCAAGGAGTAACAGGTATGGAAGCGTTTCTCTCACCGGGGCTGGTGATCAGCCTCGTTCTGGTTGTTATCGGTATCTCCATCATCGCCAAGGGCCTGGTCATTGTGCGCCAGTCCGAGGTCATGGTGATTGAGCGCCTGGGGTCCTTCAACCGCGTGCTGGAAAGCGGGGTCAACATCATCATCCCGTTTATCGAGCGCCCCCGGGCCATTACCATGACCCGCTACATGCGGATCGGTGACGAATACCATCCCAGCAGCAGCTTCGAAACCCGCATCGACCGCCGTGAAACCGTCATGGATTTCCCCGGCCAGCCCGTGGTCACCACAGACAACGTGACCGTGAACATCAATGGTGCGCTGTACTACCAGATCATCGACCCCCGTCGCGCGGTCTATGAGGTGGCCAACATGAGCCAGGCGGTGGAAGTACTGGCGAAAACCACTCTGCGTTCGGTGGTGGGTAAAATGGAACTGGACAAGCTGTTCGAGTCCCGCAGCGAAGTGAACAATGCCATCCAGGCGGAAATGGAAGAGGCCGCCTCAAAATGGGGTGTGAAGCTGACCCGCGTAGAGGTCCAGGACATCAGCATGCCCGAGGAAGTGGAAGAGGCAATGCGCCTGCAGATGGCGGCGGAACGTAAGCGCCGCGCCACCGTCACCGAAGCCGAAGGTGAGAAATCCGCCGCCATCGCCATGGCCCAGGGGCAGCGAGAATCGGCGATCCTGAACGCCCAGGGAGACAAGGAGTCGGCTATCCTGCGGGCCCAGGGCGAGCAGGAATCCATTCGTCTGGTACTGAGCGCGATTGGTGAAACCGAGGAAAACAAACAGACGGTTATCGGCTACCTGCTTGGCCAGAGCTATATCAAGGTTCTGCCAAACATGGCGAAGGATGGCGAACGGGTGTTCGTGCCTTACGAATCCTCGGCGCTGCTCGGTTCCATGGGCATGTTCCGGGAGCTGGCCGGCAGCCCGGAAGATGTGATCCGGCAGTCACTCCAGCGTGACGGACTGCGCAGTGGCATGGTCGCGTCCTCCGCCGGAGTCTGAAGCGCCCCTTCAGCCCAGCAGATTGTCCAGGGGTTGCCGATAGCCGGGGGCGAAAACCTCCATGAAGTAGGCAACCTCTGGCAAACCATCCTGTTCCAGCCGCCGGGCGATCTGTTCGGCCGCTGGCTCAAACTCAGTGTTCCCCGCACGCATCTCCGCCTCGCACTTCAGCAGTGCCGACAGGCGGTCCGCCGCCTTGATCAGTTCCTTCTCCTCGGCATTTAACCGGGATTCCCGTACATAGGGAGAAAAGTCGTCCCGCAGATCCGGGGGCAGCAACGCCAGCAATTCCGCTTCCGCCTTGTGCTCAATGTCGCCGAACGCTTCCCGCATCACCCGGGAATGGTACTTGACCGGTGTTGGCAGGTCTCCGGTAATGACCTCGGTGGCATCGTGGTAGAGCGCCGCCGCGGCAATACGATCCGCATTCACCGCACCCCCGAAATGCCGGTTGCGGATCAACGCCAGCGCGTGGGCGAGGGTGGCCACTTCCCAGGAGTGCGTGGCGACGTTTTCCTCGATGGCATTGCGCATCAGCCCCCAGCGCTTGATCCAGCGCAGCCGGGAGACATAGGCAAAAAAGTGGCTCTTGGCACGGCTCACGCTTTCACGCTCCTTTTGCAAAAGTTTAGGTTCCGGCCTTTCTGTCCGGAATCCCATAGTGTTAACCTGAATGAACGCTCAACCTTTAACAAATCAGGATCGCTCCCTTGTCTCTGATCAGCAAACCCAGGCTACTGACGCTGGTCGCCGTGACCTGCCTGATGGCTCTGAATGCCGCCGCTGCGCACGCCGAACTCCAGGTCAAGGTCGGCGTGTACAACTTCCCTCCCGTCGCCGGCATCGGCCCGGATGGTCAGGTGGAGGGGCTGCTGGCCGACACGCTGGAGCACCTGGGCGATGCTCATCCGACGGTTCGCTTCAAAGTGATCCATACCTCGCCCAAGCGACGGTATCTGGATTTTAACGCCGGGCTCTACGACGTCATCTTCTTCGAGAGCCCGGACTGGGGCTGGGCGAACCACCGGCATGACGCCACCACGCCCATCCTGACGGACGAGGAGCTGTACATTGCCCTGCGGAAGCCGGGCCGCGACCTGAGCTTCTTTGACGACCTCGGCGAGCGGCGGATCGTCGCAATCTCCGGCTATCACTACGGCTTTGCGGATCTGGAAAGCGACACTGATGCTCTGGACAGGCGCTTCAAGATCGAGTTCTCCGACAGCCACCAGCGCAATATCAACCTGATCAAGGCCGACCGGCCATCGGTCGCGGAAGTGGCCGTTGTCAGCCGGTCTTTTCTTCAGCAACACCTGGAACAGCACCCGGCTGACTGGGATACGTTCCTGATCTCGGATCAACCCGACCAGGTGTATCGACTGGCCATCATTACCCGCCAGGATGGCCCGGTAAATGCCAATGACATGATGCGGATGTTCCAGCCGCTGATGAAAAACGGTTCATACCGGGCCATGGTGGAAAAATGGGGTCTGCAACTGCCGCCGGGTTTCCTGACGGGTTTCCCTTACCAGCCCTGAGCTGTCTCAGCGCACGTTCAGGTCGAACCGGGCCGCGACCACACCTTCCCGACTGGCGCCGGCCTCGTTGGTCGGGTCGGCCAACACAACCTGTTCGCCGTTAACGCCGTACTCGTCGACTAACTGCTGTTTTAACCATTGGCCCCGCTCGGCGGCCAGATCGTCAAGTTCGTCACCCGACAACCCGTCTGCCTCCGGTGACGCCGCACCGCGAATGGTGAGGGCCAGGGCAGGCCGTTGTTTGAGCGCCTCGGCCAGCCCTTCCAGCTTGGAGGTCTCTCCTTCCGAAAGCTCGACACGCCCGGCCATGAAGTCGATGTCGCGCAGCTCTTCGTCCGTCAGACCTGCCAACTTGGCCACGGACCCCAGCACACTGAACGGTGAGGCCGCCGCTTTACTGATCAGGTTGACCACACCTCGCATCATGATCCGGCCAAGATTGAACTCAGGATCACTGAGATCACCGCTGATTGGAAGGTCGATCTCGATTTCCCCCTGGCTGTCACGCAACAGCGCCAACCCCAGCTTGACCGGGACATTCACTGCCTGCTCACTGTTGACCGACTCCCCGAGCGTCAGCCCATCCATGACGATGAGGTTGGCGGCGTCCAGCTGCGTGCCTGCAAATTCATAGTGCATTTCCAGATCCAGCAGGCCTTCCTGCACGCTGTATCCCAGGTAACGTCCGAAATAGGGGGACAGATTGACCAGCGACGCGTCCCTGGCTGTCAATGTCAGTTCACTGATATCGTCGGTACCGAGGGTTCCCAGGGAACCTTCGAACGTCAGCTCCGAGCGACCGCCCACCAGACCACGAAACGACACCCGGCCCTGCTGTGGCGGGATGTTACTGGCACCGGTCACCGAACCGTTCAGGGACGCAATATGGGTGGCAAACTCGGGCTCCAGGGTGCGGTCGGTATAGGAAACCTTGCCCTCCTCAAGCACCAGTTGTTCGATCCGGAAAATAAATCCGGGCTCACCCGTATCGTCCGATCCCTGCTCGCTATCCGAAGGCGTCTCTTCCGGCGCGGTTTTGAGGATGCGCTCCAGGTTGTGCAGGCCATCGTTGCCACGCACCACGTTAACCAGGGGATTACTGAGGGTAACCGTTCCAATCTCGAGTCGTGCCGGGTGGACGTTGTATTCCACCGGTGCCAGCTGCAGCGTTTGCCAGGAGATCAGCGGTTCGTCGGAGTCCGGCAGGGTCACGTCCAGCTCCGAGAGCTCTGCGGTGCCGCTGAACGTGCCGGTCAGGGGGTCCTGCTGGCCATCCAGGTCCAGGTTGCCATCCAGGGTCAGCAATCCCTGGCGAACGTTCAGATTGGCAAATTCGCGGATGTACGGCTCGAAGACCGATAGCGTAAGCTCAGACGCATTCAGCCCGGCTTCGAGGGTAAAAGGACTCAGCGTGACCTGTCCTTCCAACGCGAGTGATCCGCCTGCCGACGATTGACCCTGAAGGCGATAACGAACCGGTTCTTCCAGCTCCTGGGAAATGGCCCCGAGCGATAGCCCAACATCGTTCACGGTGAGGTCGACCGATCCCCCGGGGGGAGAATCGCGCCAGCGCAGGCTTCCCTCCGCCAGTTCCACCCCTGCCAGGGACCACTGGAATCCGGATTCGCTGCCGCCGTCATTGTTGCCCGCATCCTCGGACGTTGACTGCCAGGGCGCGAGCAGATCAATCTGGCCATCGGCGTTGCGCTCCAGCGCCACTTTCAGACCATTGGCTTCAATAACACCCAGTTCGAGGCTCGCCTGGGTCAGTCCGAAACGAATGTTATCCACAGAGAGCCCGGCGGCCTCCAGGGCTGGCTGATCGTCATCTTCGGCTATCGCCATCGCCGGGTTGTTTAACGCCAGCGAGCCATTCTCGGTGGTCAGGTAAAACTGGTCTGCCTGCCGCAATTCATAATCGGTCGAGGCGGTAACGGTGCCCTGGCGAAAGACGTAGGGCAGGTAAGGCGCAAGAATGTGCTGCAGGGTCTGATAGTCCAGTTCCGTGACACTGAGTCGCCCCCGGGAATACAGCGGGTTCATGCTGAACTCGCCCTCCCAGTCGAGTTCCTGGGAGCCAAGCGCTGCCTGCAGCCGATACTGACTGCTCTGTTCCCGCTGCCAGGTCACCAGGTCACTGAGCGTCAGATCCAGGGGCGTGATGCGGAACTGGGCTGGCTCCTGCTGACTGAAATCCCGCAACAGCAACTCGCCGCCGGAGACATCCACCTGCCGGAAGTGAATTTTCATGGGTTCGCCGGCCGGCCCGGCGTCGGTGCCGTTGGCCCGCTGCCAGTCCCGGACAAGGTTGATGCCGTCGTCTTCGAGCAGATCGAGCCTGATGTATGGCTCGTCCAGCTCAATGGCCTCCAGACCCACAACCCCTGTCAGCAGATCCCAGAAGCCGACATTCACGTAGAGCCGGTCAAACCCGATGACTCGCTCGCCGCCCTGGTCCTGTGCCGTCAGGGCCCGGGCATCCACGCTCAGCAGGAATGGATTGGCATGGATGTCCTCCACCTGGGCCTGCCAGCCCATGCGTTGCTCCAGCTGCTGCGGCAGCATCCGTTCCAGCCACCAGGGCAGCGCGATAAAGCCCACCAGTGCATACACCACAACCAGTGTGGCCAGCCAGAACCAGATTCTCCGATACACCGGCTTTCGCGTTTTTGTCCTGGTCACGCCTGCACTCCCTGATTGCTGTTCCTCAGTTTCCATCACTCGCCAATCCTGAAAGAATAGTCCACCGTATCTTGGTGTTGGTTTCAATATAACTGAAGAGCCCCCCTTAACGACAGGATCCGCCAATGGATATCAGTGACATGCGCCGGGATTTCGAGAGCGAAGGCCTTGATCGCGATGCGCTGGACGACAACCCGGTCCAACAGTTTCAACTCTGGTTCGAAGACGCCCGCAAAGCCGGCCTACTGGAGCCCAATGCCATGTCCCTGGCAACGACAGGCACCGATGGCATGCCGGATCTGCGCACGGTTCTGCTGAAATATTTCGATGAACAGGGCTTTGTGTTCTACACCAATTACGGCAGCCGCAAGGCCCGAGAAATGGAGGAAAACCCCCAGGCCGCACTGTTGTTCCCCTGGATTTCCCTGAACCGGCAGGTGCGTATCCAGGGTGCGGTCGAGCGTGTCAGCAAGGCCGAATCACTGCGATACTTTGCCTCACGCCCGAGGGGCAGCCAGATCGGTGCCTGGGTGTCACAGCAGAGCCAGGTCATCACGTCCCGCGGCCTGCTCGAACAGAAAGTGGCGGAGATCAAACAGAAGTTCGGTGACGGCGAAGTGCCACTGCCCGGTTTCTGGGGCGGCTATCGGGTCGTGCCGCAACGCATTGAGTTCTGGCAGGGGCGACCCAGCCGTCTCCACGATCGCTTCGAGTATGTGAAGGAAGGCGATGCCTGGCATGTCCAGCGCCTGCAGCCGTGAATCCGTCCCCGGCGTCTGGCTCTGCTTCGAGCCGGAGATCGGCGTGCTGCCGCAACCGGACTGGCTGGCCGAGCACGAACAGGCTACCGTGGCACAGTTTTCCGGCCCACGTCGGCGGGAGTACCTGTGCAGCCGCTGGCTGCTGCGACAGGCCATTGCGTGTCAGACCCGGTGTCCCGCGACCAGCTGCGCGCCGGTGCCGGGCCGGCCCGTGGCGACTGCTCAGCCGCCCGGCTGGCGTCTGTCGCTGAGCCACAGTCAGGGCCTGTCAGGCTGTGCGATCAGTGCCGATACGGGGCTGGGACTGGATATCGAGCCCCTGGCCAGGCCACTGCAATGGCAGAAAGTGGTCAGGCGGTGGTTCACCCCGGACGAACAGGCCTGGCTGCTCAGCCGAGATAGTCAGACCGAGTTCCTTCGGGTATGGACCCTGAAGGAGGCATGGTTGAAAGCAACGGGCCGGGGCATTGCCGGCAACCTGCAGACCCTGGAGGTAGGCCCGGATTTCCAGCTGCAGGGTGATCTCGATGATATCCGGTGGCAGGCAGCCAGCAGTGTCGCACACGGGTACCTTGTCACCCTTGTCTATCGCCGGTCAGCGCCCGATGTTCCAGACGGGCACCTGCTTCAGGTCGCGCCCAGTCTGGAGCTGAATGGGCCATCACCCCAGGCCGAGCCCTTTACCTTCACCTGGCATCAGCCGGTCTTACCCACGCCGGCCACAGAGAGGAAACCTGATGGATGACAACCAACGCTGCCCCTGGTGCGGAACCGATCCGCTGTATGTGAATTACCACGATACCGTCTGGGGGCGCCCGGAGTACGATGAGCTCGCGCTGTTCGAGAAGCTCTGCCTGGATGGTCAGCAGGCCGGGCTCAGCTGGATCACCATTCTGCGCAAGCAGGATACCTACCGCGAAGCCTATGACAACTTCGACCCCCATCGCATCGCAGACTATGACGACCGCACCGTCGAAGCGCTGCTGACCAACCCCGGCATCATCCGTAATCGTCTGAAAGTGCAGTCGATCATTCGCAATGCCCGCAGCTTTCTCGCGCTGAAGGAACAGGGGCACGATTTCAGTGAGTTCCTCTGGTCCTTTGTCGGTGGTCGCCCCATCCAGAACCGGTGGCGTGCATTCGCGGACATACCAGTGACAACGCCGGAGGCAGAGGCCATGTCAAAGGCGCTGAAAAAGGCCGGCTTCAATTTCGTCGGTCCCACGATTGTGTACGCTTTCATGCAGGCTACGGGTATGGTCAATGATCATCTGGTGAGCTGCCCCCAGCACGAAGCCTGCCGCAAACTGGCGGATTGATCTTATTGGTAACGGTGGTCGTAAACCCTTCCGTGCCATTTCACCTCCGGAGCACCACCGTGAGAATAACCCTGGATCAACTCGCGAATGATCATCGCGCCATAGACCTTCTAGAAATCATTTCCATCGAGGGCCAGCAGTACATGGCGCGCCTTCATATCGGTGATGAGCTCCGGCTGCTCTCCGGCCCTGACGGCCAGACCCTGTTGTTTCGGAGCAGTTGGCAGATACAGGATGCGCTGAGGGGATTCAATATTGCCAGCGCCGACGTTGTTCACCCGTCGGCCTACCATGAAATGGTTGGCATGGAGCCCTCGAATCCCGATCCCCTGCGGATCCGGGTGCAGGGGCGGGGCTCGTGATTGCCGTAGCGAGACTGGCTGTCCTGGTTGGCATCCTTGGACTGCTGCCGTTTCTGGCCGCCATTTTCTGCCTCTACTCCATGCCGTCTCACAGTGTCACGGTCATCGCCTGGTTCTACCTTTACAGCGCCGGCATCCTGGCGTTCATGGCGGGCGTGTACTGGCCCATCGCCATGCAACTGGAGAATCGATGCTACCCGCTGTCACCCCTGGTAACCATGGTTCTCAGCCAGGCCTTCTTTCTGGCTGCGGGGCTGGGTCTGTTACTGGCCACGCGCTGGCAGATCGCCCTGTACACCACTGCCTACCTGGCCCTCTACGTCGTCGACGCGCGCTGGATGCGGGAGTATTGGCCCCGGTGGTACCTCAGGCTCCGGCTTGGCCTGACGCTGGTGGTACTGGTCTGTCAGGTAGCCGCCGGTGCCTGGTTCATCATGAGCCATTGAGTATGTCGACGCCCAGGCTCGCCTGGAGCTTGCGAATCGCCCCTTTCTCTATCTGGCGAACCCGCTCACGGCTGATACCGAGGTCGTCTGAAATGATCTGCAGGGTGTCCGGTTCCGGGAGGCCCAGACCAAAACGCCGTGACAGAACCACCTGCTCACGGTCCGTCAACTGACACAGGATATCCATCAGGTACTTCCTGCGATCGCGCTGGACCATGGGGTGATCGGGTGCCATCTGCTCGCCGGCTCGAAGGCTATCACCCACAGTGATGTCCGAGCCCTCGGATACCGGCGCATCAACAGATACTTCCCGGCTCGCCAGCGCCCTGAGCTCACCGATACGGGAGGGTGATGCTTCCATTTCCCGGGCCAGCTCACTCTGCATCGGCGCGCGCCCCAGGCTCTGGTGCAGTCGCATCGATACTTTGCGCAACTGGCGGATTTCGTCCACCACGTTTTCCGGGGTATGAACCAGACGGTTGCCGCGTTGCAGACAGCGCTTCACCTCTTCGCTGATCCACCAGTACGCGTAAGTGGAAAAGCGGAAGCCCTTGGTGGGGTCAAAGCGTTCCACCGCCTTGATCAAACCGATGTTGGCGTCCTGAATCAGATCTTCCATCGCGATGCCGTATTGCGCGTACCGGCGGGCAATGTGCACAGCCAGCCTCAGGTTGCGTTCCACCAGTCGGCTGCGGCAGGCACGCGCCAGGTGATAGGCGCGGCGGCAGCGGGCGGAAAACGCGCAGGCATCACCCAGGCTGCCGACGATTTCTCGGTAGGTTTGCGGAGTGTCGGCCGGCAGCGCCAGTTCGCGACTGATCACCTGAAAACTGCGGGTCAGCTGGCGAACCAGACGGCGTTCACCCTGTTCACCCAACAACTCATAACGGGACGCATCCCTGAAGTACATCCCCACCAGGGAATCCATTTCACCGCTCGGGGGTGTGGTCGGAGACGGTCCCAGCCCTTCAGATTTACTCATGGCTTTGGTACCGGTTGCGAGAATGTACTAGAGATACGATAGCGTCAGGGGCGTGGATTTCCCCGGGTCAGCGAACCGGCGGGCGGGAGATAGGGAGTTTTACGGAGGGAGGGAAAGAAGACTCATTGTCCCCGCCCGGCAGCCCGGGCGGGGACAATGACGGCGGCATCAGGCCGCGACGATGGCGTATTCGTGGTTGTGGGGTTCGATCAACGCACCGTGCAAGGCAACGATGGTCTTCTCGTAGTTGTCTTCATCCACCACGAACTGGATATCCACCTGTCTCATGCACTGATGCAACGCAAGCACACTGATTTCCTCGTCGGCCAGCGCTTTGACGGAACGGGCGAGAATGCCCGGTACTTTCATGTCACTGCCAATGGCCGACACCACCGCGACCTTGCGGGTGTTGATCTCAGCGTTGGGAAACTCTTCCTGCAAGGCTTTCACCACACGCTTGATATGCTTGAGCGTGGTGTCCACATAGTGGGTGATGGTGTTGGCGTTGGTGTCTTTGGACATGAAACGCACCTTGAAGCGGGTCAACACATCCAGAATCTTGCGATCCGAGCCCGGCTCGCCCTGCATGTCCTGATCGAACACCTCAATGGCAAACACGCCTTTGGCACCGGCGATGATTTCCACCTGGGGCTTTTCACTGACGTAGTCACCCGTGATCAGGGTACCGGTGTGCTCCGGCTCGAAGGTGTTCATCACCCGCAAGGGAATCTCGTTCTGGCGCATGCCCTTGCCTGCCCGCGGATGGATCGCTTCCATTCCCAGGTTCGCCAATTGGTCCGCCACGTCATAATTGGTACGACCCAGCGGTACCACCTTGTCTGCGCCAACGATGTTGGGATCCGCGGAGCTGAGGTGATATTCCTTGTGAATGATTGCTTCGCGGGCTTCGGTGATCACCGCTACCCGGCTGAAGGTCATTTCACTGTAGCCCCGGTCAAAGGTCCGCATCAGACCTTCCTTGCACTGGGCATAGCCGGTCACGATCGGCAGCTCCCGGGTCAGGTCGACCGCATCAAACGCCTGCTTGAGCTTCTGGTCCAGGGGCAGCAGCTCGTTGTCGCGCCAGCCGGTGAGATCCACAAAGCGTGCGTTAATGCCTTCCTGCTGCAGCTTGAGTGCGGTGTTGAAGGCACTGTGGGCCTCACCGATACCTGCCAGCATTTCCCGCACGGTCAAAAGGTGCTCTTCCAACTGGAACTGACCATAGGAGCACAACCGCTGGAGGTCGATCAGGCAGCCCCGCACCCCTTCGATACGGTCGGTGATGAACTGATCCGCCTGCTGTTTCAGCATCGGATCCTCGAACAGTTCCCCGTTGATGTCCGTGAGGAATTTCACCAGCTTGGTGAGGTCATCACCCCAGGCCCAGTCCGATTCGGCGTCGGCAAACAGAGCGTAAACGCCAGGCTCACCGGTCTTCTTGTGTTCCAGCAGTTCGTTGGTGACACCACCGTAGGCGGAGACGACAAAAATACGCTGGTACAGGTCTTCCTTGCTGCGACCACCGATAATGATATTGTCACGTACGGCCTCGTAGTTGCTCATCGAGGTGCCGCCGATCTTCTCTACGGTATGCAATTGGCTCGTCATAGTGTTGTCTTCGCTATCCTGCAGAATGAATGTCGGGTTAAGAGGGCGCCTTACGACGCCTCGCTGATCCCTTCCTGCATGATCTCATCCACACTTTTCGCCAGCAGAGCGGCCCCTTTCTGCAGGTCCTCTTCGCTGGTGGTCAGCGGCATCAGGCACTTGATCACTTCGTCATTCGGGCCGCTGGTCTCGATGATCAGCCCATGCTCGAAGGCCCGCTTGGTGATCGCGCCGGTGATGTCCGCGTGTGTGGCTTCAATACCACGCATCAGACCACGTCCCTTCATTTTGAACTCACCCGGGTACTTGTCGCAAATCGCTTGCAGGGCGTCGCCCAGGACTTTGGTCTTGGCCTTCACCTCGTTGGCAAAGGCATCGTCTTTCCAATAGGTTTCAACGGCGGTTTTGGCCGTGATAAACGCCATGTTGTTGCCACGGAAGGTGCCGTTGTGCTCGCCGGGATCCCACACATCCAGTTCCGGCTTGAACAGTACCAGCGCCATCGGCAGGCCGTAGCCGCTGAGGGACTTGGAGACGGTAACAATGTCCGGCTTGATGCCGGCAAACTCGAAGCTGAAGAACTCGCCGGTACGGCCATTGCCCGCCTGGATGTCGTCGACAATCAGCAGAATGTCGTGCTTCTTGCACAGTTCGGACAGACCTTTGAGCCATTCGGCACGACAGGCGTTCAGGCCGCCTTCGCCCTGCACAGCCTCAACGATCACCGCCGCAGGCAGTTCAAAACCGGAAGACCCATCGCTCAACAGCTTGTCCATGATGGCCAGGCTGTCGACGTCATCGCCCAGGTAGCCGTCGTAGAACATGAAGTCCACGTTGCCCAGCGGGGTGCCGACACCACCACGGTGATGCTTGTTGCCGGTGGCAGCCACCGCGCCCATGGTCACACCGTGGAAACCGTTGGTGAAGGAAATGATGCCGTTACGGCCTTTGACCTTGCGGGCAAGCTTCAGGGCCGCTTCCACACAGTTGGTACCGGTCGGACCGGTGAACTGCATTTTGTAATCCAGGCCACGGGGGTCAAGGATGTGCTTCTTGTAGGATTCAATGAAGTCATGCTTGGCCGTGGTGAACATGTCCAGGCCCTGGCTGACGCCGTCGGCTTCGATGTATTCCAGCAACGCCTTCTTGAGGACGTCGTTGTTGTGGCCGTAGTTCAGGGAGCCTGCACCGGCCAGGAAATCCAGGTATTCCTTGCCATCTTCGGTGTACAGGTGCGCGTTCTTGGCACGGTTAAAAATCACCGGAAAAGCGCGGGAATAGACGCGTACTTCGGATTCGGTCGACTTGAAAAGTTCCATTGTCTTGCCTCTTAGCATGTCAGGTTCGAGGTAACGGTAGGCCTGCTATCGGGTTCGGTCGCGATCAGCCAGCCACACGTTGGTTAAAGCCGTGATGGCAGACTTACCTCAGTAGTCTGCCGGCTCGTCCAAATAGCGGTCAGTCGTGCCTGTGTCAGTTGACAGGTACTCAGACTGGCTTGGTGAAAGGCCCGATGCGCAGCAGGAACTCGGAGTCGTGCTTGCCGCCGAAGTGGGTCTCTTTCTCAAAGTGCTCGTGGTAGGTGAGCTCAGCGCCCATATCACGCGCAAACGACCGGAACAGCGCCCATGAGGCTTCATTGTCCTCGGTGATCGTGGTTTCCAGGTGCGTCACACCACTGCACGCATCCCGAGCCACGATCTCTTTGAGCATCCGTTTGGCAAGGCCCTGGCCACGACCTTTCTCGTGTACCGCTACCTGCCAGACAAAAACGGTTTCAGGCTGTTGGGGAGGGATGTATCCGGAGATAAAGCCGACCAGATCGCCTTCCTTCTCCGCGGCCACGCCGGTTTCGGCAAAGTGGCTGCACTGCAGGAGGTTGCAGTAAATCGAGTTGGGGTCCAGCGGCGGGCATTCCGCGACCAGCTGGTGAAGCTTGTAGCCATCATCCTTGACCGGTGTGCGGAGGGTGATGGCGGTGGTATTCGATCCTTCTGATGTCATAGCGTGATTATTTCGCGTCAAAAAGTTAGGGTTAAATTATATAGACCACAAAATATATTTCAAGTTAGGCCTGTATCGCACACTTCCATGGCCCCACCAAAGCTCTATAAGAATAGCGCGGATTAAACCAACCGCCAGTGACAATATGATTAAGATCCGGTAGGAAAAACGATCCGGTCCTGACGCAGTTCTGTACCGGAAGCCATCCGCTGTCGATAAGAGAGAGCGGCCGCAGAGCCTGCCGGCCAGAGGCGGTCGAACTGACGCAGCCAGCGCTCCTGGTCAAATGCCACGGGCAGCAGTGACACGTTGAGCCCAGCGCACTCCGCACTGGCCACCGGCTCTGCCACCGGGCGACTGACGCCCAAGCGGGTGATCAGTCCCCTGGGGTCTGCCAACAGGTTGCCCATGCCGGCTGAACCGTTGTTGACCACCGCCCGCGGTCGACCTTGAACCACCCCACGCCACAGCACCGGAAGGCAGGTATGGGTGCTGGCGATCAGGTCGGCACCAGTGGCGTCGAACCACCGCCTGAGCGTGCCGGTGTTGTCGTCGGCGAAAGCTTCGTGGGCCAGACCCCATCCTGCCAGGGATTCTGGATCACCGTGCAGCACCAAAATCTTTAGGCCTCCAAATATAAGGCACCGGTACCTCGGCAGCAAAGACAGACGTTGCCGGATATCCGGGTATTCTGCCGCCACCGATTGCAGCCGTGTGATGATCTGATTCGATCGGGCCACCACCTCCTGGTCCACAAAGTCCGGGTAGGCGCAGCCACAACCCGCCCCCGGAGTGGGGCGGGCCAGCTCGTAATCCACGTTGCCAAGGCTGACGGTGTGCTCCAGCACGCGGCGGTTGATCTCGATGAACAGATCGCTGCTGACGTTGAACCAGTTAAAATCGCCATTGAACACCAGCCTGACACGCAATCCCTGCTGCTCCTCGGCGTGAGCCACGCGCTCAATCTCGTCCAGGGCATAGGGATTGCCGTACAGACCGCCGATGATATACAGCACGTCCTCCGTCACGGGAGCGGTCTGCCTGCAAAGCGAGGCCGGATCGTAACGGTAGTCCAGCGGACAACTGCGACCTTCGGTCATGGCGTCACTCTCAGGCCTCGCCCGCAGCCAGGGAACGCCCGGCCAGCCGACGCAGCAACAGGGGCAGCAAGAAACAGGCACTGCAGATCAGGAATCCATAAGCGTTCACACCCAGCAGCAACGCATAGGCTCCGTCACCAATAGCCCAGTTGGCCGGAATCAACCCCAGGGCCAACAACACGCCCAAGCCCAGGCCCGTCCAGAAGCTCAGGTGAAAGCTCCACGGCGACCACTTGGTAAAGCCGTAGAACAGGAACACCGGCGCCAGGCCCATTACCATGGTGCCGGAGATCGTGGTGGCCTTGAGGATATCAGTACCGGCGAACATGGGCAGATTACCGAGGAAGGCAAACACGATCATCACCACGGCGCCCACCCGCATACTCGGCAGCTTTTCCTGCGCGTGGCGAGCCAGCCGGGGCAGATCCACGGCCAGGGATTTGGCGAGGGAAGTGAATGTGGAATCGAGGGTGGAACCTGCCGATGTCATCATGATGACGCTCATGAAGAACAGGGCCGCCAGCCCGAGGGACTGTCCCACTGCCGCCGGCGCATTTCCCATGGCTTCGATGCCGTTAAGCCGGGCGTGCACGCCCACCAGACTGAAGATAAAGACCGCGACGAAGCCCAGCAGTCCCGCCACCACGAAGCTCTTGAGCATGGTTTTTTCCCTGTTCACAAACCCCCGATCGGTCAGAACCGGGTCGTGGAACGGATAGCTGAACAGCTGCAGCAGGGCCACCAGCAGCAGGTCAAAGCCGGCGTTGAGCCTGAATTCGCCGTTGGTCAGTAGTGCGCTGGTGTCGTTGGCGGGAATGATCAGGAACAGCACCGCGCCGACAAAAAACACAAACACGAACGCCTGGATCACGTCGGTGAATATCGAAGACCTCAGCCCGCCCTTGAGGCTATAGGCCAGGGTAAACACGGTGAACAGCATCGCGGCGGCATAATACTCCCACTCTCCGGGCAGCCCGAAATAACCGCCGACCACGGCGGTGTTGCTCCAGACTTCGTTGTACAGCCGGATCAGGATGGCCGCCGCAAACGCCAGACCGGCGAGGCGACCGAACCGGGACGTCAGGAAGTCCTGCAGGCTACGGGCGCCGGTCTGGGTACGGATCAGGTAGATCACGTAGCCCGCCACCGGTATCGACAACCAGTAACTGGCGTACGCCAGCCCGCCCACCACGCCGTAGGCGGCCCCCAGATTGGCGGCGTTGGTGACCGATTTGGCAAAGATCCAGCTGATAAAAATACTGGCGGTCAGTGACCACTGACCCACCGGGTTGCCGTGATCGTCCGCGCCTTTGTAGAACGAGTTGGCGTTCTTGCTCTTCGGCGACAGCGCATACATAACCACGCCGTAGACCAGCAAAAAACCCCAGAACAGGGAGGCTTCAGTGATGTTCATTTATTGATCTCACTCTTTATATTCCGGTGTTGGTTTTTGGTGCTTGGTCGCTGACGGATGGGACGGGGTCCCAAAACGAGAATTGGGGCTTCTCTGACTGTTTTGGGACCCCGTCCCATCCGTCCCCGACCCCGGACATGGGTAGCCACATTCCGGGAAATCAATTCCGTGCTTGAACAAGGCCGTTGGGGTTGGGTAGACCTTCCAAAACAGTCAGGGAAGCCACAGTTCCCGTTTTGGAAGGTCTACCCAACCCCGACGGCCGAAACTTCGAGCCCAAGATCCAGCGGACACAACCCCCGAGGTTGGATCAGCCAGGCGCCGAACAACTGGCCCCGAATCGATAACAGGAAAAGCACCGGTGATGCCGCAGCATGATGCGCTCGTCCATGCTCTGGGCCAGCGTGCCGCCCAGATCGTACTGGGGGTCGTCATCCACCAGCGTGCACGCATACACCCGCACCTGATCATTCTTCTTCACCAGCATGCGCGTGTAAGTGCACATGAAGTGGGAGCGAGCTTCCGGGGTCGGGTACTTCTCCATGCAGGTTTCGGTAATCTCCGGGCTGCCGTCCTCCGAACCCGGTGTGCCGAGATCCGGAAACGCGGTAAACGACAGGTTTTCGGGAATGTCCCACTCCCGGAAGATCGCACGGAACGCCGCCTCAACGTGGGATGGCGTCTCATCCGGATCGGTCTGGCGGGCAATCGACACCTTGAAACCCTGCTCAATCAGCCAGTGGATACCTTCAAGGGCCTGGTCAAAACTGCCCTCGCCGCGATCCTTGTCGTGGCGGGTGCGGTCCGGGAAATCCAGGCTCACGCGGAAGTGGATCGGGTAGGGGTTGTCCAGCAAGGGCAGCACCTGGTGGCGGCGTTTCAGCAGCGGCTCGGTGGCATTGGTCAGCACGAAGCAGGGGCGGTGCTGGCTGGCGTAATCCAGGATGTTCACGAAATCCCGGATCACAAACGGTTCTCCCCCGGTGAAAGAGAACTGTTCCACTCCCATGTCGATGGCTTCGTGGATGAAAGGCTTCACATCACTGAGCTTCATGCCGGGTATCCGACCGTCACCGGGATGAGAGCCTTCCAGGCAGAACGGGCACGCCAGGTTGCAGGCGGTACCGGTGTGAATCCACAGTTCCTTCAGCTTGTCCCCGTCAATGTACCCTCGTGGGTCCCCGTTGCGGGTGTGGGTCCAGCTGTCGAACGCTCTTGGCTCCAGCACTTCCACAGCCGGGATACGTTTACTGCGGGCTGGTCGGGTTGCGGTCAGGGGCATAGGTGCTCCTCGATGTTTTTGTGTCCTTGCCACGGCGCCAGCCATGGAGTTTTTCCAACAGGTTCAGTACGCCCTGCGGGGCGTGTGCGCGTTTCCACTCGCCGGCGGCGTACTTGGCCGATTCATTCCAGGTCGGGTAGGGATGGATCGTGCCGAGTATCTTGTTCAGGCCCAGGCCGTGCTTCATGGCCAGGGTGAATTCGGCGAGAATCTCGCCGGCGTGGGAACCCACCACAACCGCACCCAGAATCTTGTCCTTACCCGGTGGCGTCAGCACCTTGATGAAGCCGTAGTCTTCGCTTTCGGCAATCGCACGATCCAGGTCGTCAAGGCCGTAGCGGGTGACTTCATAGGCAACGCCTTTTTCCTGCGCTTCCGTTTCACTGAGTCCTACACGGGCCACTTCCGGTGAGGTAAAGGTCACCCAGGGCATGACCCGGTAATCCACCTTGAACCGTTTGAACTGGCCGAACAGGCCGTTCACGGCGGCATACCATGCCTGATGGGCTGCCGCGTGGGTGAACTGGTAAGGCCCGGCCACATCCCCGCAGGCGAACACGTTGGGAAAGCGCAGGCTCATGTCCTCTTCCACCGGTACGGTCCCGTTGGGCAGCGTTTCCACGCCAAGGTTCCCGAGCCCCAGCCCTTCGGTGTTGGCCCTGCGGCCCACGGCAACCAGTACATCGTCAAACGGGATACGAACCCGCTCTCCCTGATGCTCGCAATACACCACCTTTTCGCCGTCTTCCACCGCGAATTCCTTTGCGGCATGGCTCAGGCGCAGGTCGATACCGTCTTCCTCAAACTGGCGGCGGATCAGCTCGGACACGTCGGGGTCTTCTTTTGCCAGCAGCCGGTCCCCCATTTCCACCTGAATAACCTTGCTGCCCAGGCGGGCGAACGCGTGGGCCAGTTCGGAACCAATCGGGCCGCCACCCAGCACCAGCAGACGCTCTGGCTGGGTCTGGAGCTGCCACAGGTTATCCGAGTTCAGCGGTTGCATGTCCGCCAGACCGGGGATAGGCGGCATCGCGGGCTTACCTCCGGTCGCCACCACAATGCTGCGGGCAGTCAGTCGTTCCACGCGGCCATCGTTGTGGCTAACCTCAAGCTCCCAGGGAGATACGAAGCGGGCTTCCCCAAAGATGCAGTCCACACCCAGTTTCCGGTAGCGCTCGGGGGAATCATGGGGCTCTACTTTCGCCACCACAGCCTGTACCCGATCCATGATGGTCCGGAAAGAGCCCTTTACCGGTACTGACTCCAGGCCATAACGATTGGCGTGGCGCAGGGTGTCCGCGGCCTTGGCACTGCGAATCAGCGCCTTGGATGGCACGCATCCGGTATTGAGGCAGTCGCCACCCAAGGCGTGCTTTTCAATCAACGCCACTTTGGCTTTCACGGCTGCGGCAATGTATGCGGATACCAGGCCCGCCGAGCCGCCACCGATCACCAGGAGGTTGTAGTCAAACGAATCGGGTTTCTGCCAGCCCGCATAGACCCGGCGTCGACGGATGACGCTCACCACAGCCTTGGCGATCAGCGGAAACACACCCAGCAGCGCGAATGACATCAGGAGCTCGGCCGAAAGAATGTCCCCGGTGGACTGGATCTGGCTCAACTGGGTGCCGGCGTTGACGAATACAAAGGTGCCCGGCAGCATCGCGGCCCAGCTCACCAGGGCGTAGGTCCGCAGCTTCATCGCGGTCAGGCCCATGGCCAGGTTGATCAGGAAGAAGGGAAACACCGGCACGAGACGGAGGGTCGCCAGGTAGAATGCGCCGTCCTTGCTGATTCCCCGGTCCATCTTTGCAACGGTTTCACCGTAGCGTTCGCGCAAGGTGTCGCGCATCAGGAAACGCGCCGCCAGAAACGCCAGGGAAGCACCGATCGTGGACGCCACCGAGACCGCTGCCAGGCCATAGGCATTACCGAAGAACGCGCCACCGGCCAGCGTCATGATGGCCGCACCGGGTAATGACAGCGCGGTCACGATCACGTAGATCCCCACGAATCCCATCACCGCCAGTAACAGATTCTGCTCAATCCAGTCCGCCAGGAGCTGCTGGTTGTCCTTGAGGTTCTGCAACGTGAGCACGTCGTGTCCGCCGCTGGCAATAAATCCGATGATCACTGCCGCGATCACTGCGAGCAGAGTCCATTTTTTCGCTGTCATGAAAGTGTCCTTGTTGCGTGTAACCGGGTGCCATCTGGACACCCTGTACTACCCTTTGTACGCGGTCAGCACAGGAAATGTGTCAACCGGTCTTCATAATTCTCTAACAAAACGATCACATCGCTCGTGGGTCGCGCACCCCGGGGCCCGGAGCACAACGCTCCGCCCTTTCTGAACATTCACTCATAATGAGCGGGATATTAACAGGGGGATCAGGCAGGACGCCTACTCTACCGGGAAAGACAAAGCGGGGACATCCGGCGCACGATCGCGCCGGAAGAAGAACAGCGTGGGAATTAGCAGCGTCAGGCTCAGCGGGCCAGCCGGTTCACTTGCTCGACAAAGGCGGCCGGAAGCACGTCGATGACCGGCCGCTGATCGCCACAGATCTCCGGCGCCGGAGCCTCTGGCTCGGATTCAATAATGGAGGGCTGCTCTGACCAGTGCAGCAGGTGCAGACGGCCATCGGCCTCTTCAACCAGAGCGGTGCAATGCTCCACCCAGTCACCGTCGTTGCAGTAAAGGCCATCGTGGCTGCGCAAAAACCCGGCGGAATGAATGTGACCACAGATAAACCCGTCGTAGTGACCCCGTTCCGCCGCGGTCAGTGCAGCCAGTTCGAATCTGCGGATAAAAGTACGGGCCTTGCCGATGCGGCTTTTCACCCAGGCTGCCAGGGACCAGTATGGCTTTCCCTTGAACCGGCGCCAGGCGTTGAACCAGCGGTTCAGCCGCAGCAGGAGGCCATGGGCCCGGTCGCCCACCAGCAGCATCAGCGGGCTGCAGCGCACCACCTGGTCAAACTGGTCGCCATGGCAAACCATGAACCGGCGGCCATCGGCGGTTGTATGCACGGCTTTGTACCTGAGCTCAATGCCGGCGAGGGTCTGGCCGCAGAAGCGGCGGAGGAAGTCGTCGTGGTTGCCGGGCACATACACCACCCGGGTACCGCTGGCCGCGAGCTCAATCAACTTGTGAATGACCGCCTGGTGGGACTCGGGAAAGTGAACGCGGCGCTGCATGGCGATGAGATCGACAATATCGCCGACCAGATAGAGAGTGTCACATCGAACCTGGGTCAGGAAATCCAGCAGGTAATCCGCCTGACAGTCCGCCGTACCCAGATGGACATCTGAAATGAAAACGCTTCGGTAGTTCCGCATGTCGATCCCCGCCCTTCAAGCTGTTCCCATGGCGACACTGTCTCAAAGGCCAGTGACGGAAAGGTGACAGGCAGACGACAATCTGATGACGTGACCCCGGGGCGGCGTCAACCTCGGCCAGTGGGTGGGGATGGGAATGGGGACGGCGGTATGAGCCGGCTGACCGCCAGGCGTGAAACCGGAGATAAACCGGCGCCATCACCTTCCGCGTAGCGGATGATCTGCTGCTTCATGCTGCGGGCCCAGAACTTGCGAAGATGTGTCGCCACCGCCTCCGCCGCGGCCTCATCGTTGCCATGGTGGCAGTGGTTGGCGCTGATCTGGTTGATCATGCGGACCAGGTGCTGTACCTGCTCATCACTCATGGCGATGCCTCCTGAGAACACGGAGCTCCCGCATACACCACATGCCGGCCAGGGCGCGCAAACCCGATCAGGGTCATGCCGGCCTCGCGGGCCTGGCGAATGGCCAGCGCCGTCGGTGCGGACACGGCCACCAGCGTGGAGATACCCACGCTGGCACATTTCTGCACCATCTCATAACTGGCGCGGCTGGAGATCAACGCGAACCCCTGCTCAAAACCTGTGCCTTCCGGTGAGCGGTAACGGGCGCCAATCAGCTTGTCGAGGGCGTTATGACGACCGACATCCTCACGGGCCAGCACGATACGTCCCGCCTCCGTACACCAGGCGGCGCCATGGGTCGCGCCTGTGGCCGCCTGCAGCGGCTGAAACTCCCGCAATTGCCCGAGCGCCCGCTGAATCGCCTGATCCGTGGGCACCGGCTTTGGCGCCACGGCGGGTAATGCACGCAGCGCCTGTGCCAGGGATTCGGTACCGCACAGCCCACAACCGGTACGACCGGTCAGATTACGGCGATGAACCCGCAACGCGGCAAAACGGTCGCCAGCGATGTGCAGTTCCAGGGCGATGCCCTCGGCAACTTCGCAAACCGTTACGCCGAACAATTGATCCGGTCGCTGGAGGATGCCTTCTGTCAGACTGAAACCAAGAGCGAAGTCTTCCAGGTCACAGGGCGAGGCCATCATCACAGCGTGGGACACACCGTTGTAGACCATGGCGACGGGGACTTCTTCCGCCACCGGATCCCGCGTAGAACCTGATGTGGCGCCGCCGCGCACCCTTACCTCGACGTCACGTACAGGGACGTGCCGGTCCTGAGATTCCACACCCCGGTCGGTGTTGAGGCGGCTAGGGTGCCCGGTCATCGGCTTCCTCCGCCAGGGTCGCGCCCACCGCCAGCAACTGGTGCTGCTGTGCATCGAACTGTCGGAAATGCCGCTGCCACGCCGAGGGTTCCGAGACCTTTTCCACCTGCACCGCCGTCACCTTGTATTCCGGACAATTGGTGGCCCAATCGGAATTGTCCGTGGTGATCACGTTGGCACCACTGACGGGATGGTGAAAGGTGGTGTAGACCACCCCGGGCAACATCCGATCACTGAGGTGAGCACGCAGGACCGTCTGGCCGGCGCGGCTGCTGATGCCCAGCCAGTCGCCTTCACGGATGCCCCGCACTTCCGCGTCACTGGGATGGATCTCCAGCAGGTCCTCGTGATGCCAGACGCTGTTCTGTGTGCGCCTTGTCTGCGCCCCCACGTTGTACTGGGTGAGTATCCGGCCGGTGGTCAGCAATAACGGGAACCTGCGATTGGTTTTCTCCTCGCTCGCCACATATTCCGTGATTGCAAAGCGGCCCTTGCCGATGGGGAAATCCACGGTGTGCATCGTCGGTGTGCCGTCCGGATGCTGCTCATTGCAGGGCCACTGGAGACTGCCGAACTCGTCCAGCTTGCGATAACTGACGCCGGCAAACGTCGGGGTCAGCCGGGCAATCTCGTCCATGATCTCGGAGGGGTGATTGTAATGCATGGGGTAGCCCATGGCGTTGGCCAGAGCCATGGTCACCTCCCAGTCTTCCAGGCCCGCCACGGGGGCGATCACCCGCCGTACCCGGTTGATGCGGCGCTCCGCATTGGTGAAGGTACCGTTCTTCTCGAGGAAGGTGGAGCCCGGCAACAGCACGTGGGCGTACTTGGCGGTTTCGTTGAGGAATATATCCTGCACGATGAGGCAATCCAGGGCACTGAGGGCCGCTTCCACGTGCTGGGTGTTGGGATCGGACTGGGCGATGTCTTCCCCCTGCACGTAAAGGGCCTTGAAACTGCCGGCGATCGCGGCGTCGAACATGTTGGGTATACGCAAGCCGGGCTCATCATCCAGGGGCACGCCCCAAGCCTCCTGGAACCGGGCCCGGACCGCCGGATCACCGACATGCTGGTAACCGGGCAGTTCATGGGGGAACGACCCCATGTCACAGGAACCCTGGACGTTGTTCTGACCCCGCAGCGGGTTCACGCCCACGCCTTCCCGGCCAATATTACCGGTGGCCATGGCCAGGTTGGCGATACCCATCACCATGGTGGAACCCTGGCTGTGTTCGGTCACGCCCAGACCATAGTAGATCGCACCATTTACCGCCTCACCATAGATCCGGGCGGCCTCGCGGACCCGCTCGGCGGGCACCCCGGTCACCGGTTCCAGGGCTTCCGGTGAATGGCGCTGCTCCGCAATGAATGCGCGCCACTGCCGATACTGCTCCGGTTCGCAGCGGGTTTCGATAAACGCGCTATCTTCAAAGCCCTCGGTCACAATCACATGGGCCAGGGCGTTGACCATCGCCACATTGGTGCCTGGACGCAGTGGCAGGTGAAGGGCATCACTGCCATGGGGCGTTTTCAGCAGGTCGATCCGGCGCGGGTCGATCACAATCAGTTTCGCACCCTGGCGCAAACGCCGGCGCATCTGGGAAGCAAATACCGGGTGGGCGTCAGTCGGATTGGCCCCAATCACCACAATGGTGTCGGCTTTCATCACCGAATCGAACGTCTGGGTGCCAGCGGATTCCCCCAGGGTGGTCTTCAAGCCATAGCCGGTCGGTGAATGGCAGACCCTGGCGCAAGTATCGGTATTGTTGTTGCCGAACGCCGCCCGGATCAACTTCTGCACCAGGTAGGTTTCTTCGTTGGTGCAGCGGGAGGAGGTAATACCGCCAATGCTCTCGCGGCCGCACCTGGCCTGGGTGTCCCTGAGTTTCCTGGCAGCAAAGCCGATGGCCTCGTCCCAGGACACCACTTGCCAGGGCTCGTTGATGGATTCCCGGATCATGGGCTCCCGGATGCGATCCTTGTGGGTGGCGTATCCGAAGGCAAACCGGCCCTTGACGCAGGAGTGCCCATGATTGGCGTCACCGCCCTTATAGGGCACCATGCGCACCAGTTGGTCGCCTTTCATTTCCGCCTTGAACGAGCAGCCCACGCCGCAATAGGCGCAGGTGGTCACCACACTGTGCTCGGGCAGCCCGGTTTCGATCACGCTTTTCTCCATCAGCGTGGCGGTGGGACAGGCTTGAACACAGGCTCCACAGGATACGCACTCGGAGTCCATGAAGGGGTCGTCCTGGCTGGCAGCCACTTTGGAATCAAACCCCCGGCCCTCAATGGTCAGCGCAAAGGTACCCTGCACTTCCTCGCAGGCACGCACACAGCGGGAGCAGACAATGCATTTGCTGGGGTCGAAACTGAAGTAGGGGTTGGAATTGTCGATGTCCGCATCCAGGTGATTCTCACCCTTGAAACCGTAGCGCACCTCCCGCAGGCCGACAGCGCCCGCCATGTCCTGAAGCTCGCAATCGCCGTTGGCCGGGCATGTCAGGCAGTCCAGCGGGTGATCGGAGATATACAGCTCCATGATGTTTCGCCGCAGTTTCGCCAGTTTCCCGTTCTGGGTCGTGACCACCATGCCGTCGGAAACCGGGGTGGTACAGGACGCGGGGTAGCCCCGGCGGCCTTCGATTTCCACAGCGCACAAGCGGCAGGAACCGAAGGCTTCCAGGTTATCGGAGGCGCAGAGTTTGGGGATGTTGATGCCCGCGAGGGCAGCGGCCCGCAAGACAGACGTTCCTTTGGGAACCGTTATCCCGGTACCATCGATGGACAATCGAACTGCGACATCGGAAACGCTGGGCGGCGTGCCGTAATCGATATCCGGATCTACGTTCCGTTCACCGGGTTCAAAATAGTGCAACATGGCGGCTACCTCTTTACCGGGCCGGAAGGCGGCGAAGTGTTCATCAGGTCGTCAGGAAAATGCGTCAAGATGCTCTGTACCGGAAATGGCGTCATGCCCCCCATGGCGCACAGGGAGCCGTCCACCATGGTCTCGCACAGGTCCTCCAGCAGTGCCCGATTGGCGACCGGGTTCTCACCCGCACGAATGCGATCAATCACTTCCACGCCGCGCACCGAGCCAATACGACAGGGCGTGCATTTGCCACAGGATTCCACCGTGCAGAATTCCATGGCAAACCTGGCCTGTGCGCCCATGTCCACGGCATCATCGAACACGACAACGCCGCCATGGCCGATACCGGCCCCCAGGGCTGCGAAAGCCTCGTAATCCAGCGGCGTGTCCCACTGGCTCTCCGGCAGGTAAGCCATCAGTGGCCCACCAACCTGAACCGCTTTCATCGGTCGGCCCGTCCGTGTGCCGCCGCCGAAGTCTTCGAGGATTTCCCGCAAGGTAGCACCAAACGCCAGCTCCACCAGGCCACCGCGGCGGATATTTCCGGCCAGTTGCACTGCCAGGGTGCCACGGGACTTGCCCAGACCGTAGTGGGCGTAGGCCGCGCCCCCCTTCGCCAGGATAAAGGGCACGACCGCCAACGACAGCACGTTATTGACCACCGTGGGCTGGCCGAACAGGCCTCGAATGGCAGGCAGGGGCGGCTTGGCACGGACCAGCCCCCGTTTGCCCTCAAGGCTTTCGAGCAGGGAGGTTTCCTCACCACAGATATAGGCACCGGCACCGAGCCGCACCTCCAGCCAGAATGACCGGCCGCTGCCCCGCAGATCCGCCCCCAGATAACCGGCCGCTTCGGCCCGGGCAATCGCTTCCTCCAGACGCTGCTTCGCCAGGGGGTATTCCGAACGAAGGTAGATGTAACCCTGGGTTGCCCCAACCGCCAGCCCGGCAATGACCATGCCTTCAATCAGCAGATAGGGGTCACATTCCATCACCAGACGGTCTGCGAAGGTGCCCGAATCGCCTTCATCGGCATTACAGACCACATATTTCTGCTGGTCTCCGGGCTGATCCAGCACCGTCTGCCATTTGATCCCCATGGGAAACGCGGCACCGCCGCGACCTCGCAGGCCCGAGGCCTGAATGTCGTCGACAATGCCCTGGGCCGTACATGACAGCGCGCGCTCAAGCCCGTCGAAACCGCCGTGGCTGCGGTAATCGTCAAGGGACAACGGATCAATCAAGCCGATACGCGCAAAGGTCAGGCGCTGCTGGCGCTGGAGATAGGGCAGCGCGTCCACTGGCCCGAGATAGCCGGGGTGGTCCGGCGATGCCTCAAACAGGCCCGCCGCAACCAGCCCCGCCACGGCTTCCGGTTCCACCGGGCCGTAACCCACCCGGCCGTGCCCGGTGTCCACCTCGATCAGGGGTTCAAGCCAGCACAGCCCACGTGAGCCATTGCGGATAACCTCAACCGCCACTTGTTGTTCCGCGGCATGGTGAAGCAACGCCCGTGCGACCTCATCAGCGCCCAGCGACAGGGCAGTGGTGTCGTTTGGTACGTACACTCGGATGGCCATCACTCACACCTCCCCGGACGGTGACAACATGAGCGGCACGGTGGTCATGTCGTCCGTCAGCCGGTCAAACCGGGCAGGCGTCATGCGTCCATACACCCGGTCGTCGATGCGAATAGAAGGTGCACAGGCGCAATTGCCCAGGCAATACACCGGCTCGAGGGTGAATTCACGATCTATCGTCGTGGCGTGATAGTCGACCCGGAGACGGGCCTTGATGTGCTGCTCCAGTTCACGGCCCGCCATGGCCTGGCAGGCTTCGGCGCGGCATACCTGGAGGACATGGGCGCCTGGCGGGCGGGTCCTGAAGTGGTGATAGAAACTGATGACACCGTGAACCTCCGCGCGGGTCAGGCGAAGGCGATCGGCAATGTCGGGCACGGCATGCTCAGGTACATAACCCAACCGATCCTGGATGGCGTGGAGTATGGGTAACAGGGCGCCCGGCTTATGCCTGAGCCGGTCCACAAGCTGCTGGATGATCTCTGACTGCTGCTCGTGTGTGTCCGGATCAGGCATGGCACGTATCCTTTCCTGCGGAAAGCTATTGGCGGAGCGCCGGGTTCAGTGTGTACGTACCTGTTACCCGCGCACTGGCTAACACGTGCCCGGCCATGGCCTCGCGCACGGCGTTGCCGTCGAACTCCCCATCCAGCCCCAGGCTCTCCACGTCCAGGGCATGCACCTCATAGTGGTAACGGTGAACGATTTCGTCGTTCCACGGCGGACACGGACCATCGTAGCCTGCGTAGGTTCCTGCCATGTCCGGATTGCCCGCAAGAAACTGCGTGTAGTTGTTCACGCCGCGGATGCCAATCGGTCCCGGCCCCGGCTCTTTGCCTTTCGGGGTGACACCGTCACTGTCTTCACCTTCAGGAATGCGGCTGACCTGGGCAGGCACATCCACCAGTAACCAGTGGAAGAAATCCACCCGGGGCAAATCCTTTGACACGGTTTTGCCTTCCTGGTTCACGTCATCCGCCACGCTGGGCACGTCCGGATCAAAGACCATGACAACAAAGCTACGGGTGCCCTCCGGCGCATTTTCCCAGATCACTTCCGGGTTGCGGTTTGGCCCGAAACTCATGTGATCCTGCTCGCTGTAGACCCCGAATGCGAACTTCTCCGGAATCGGCTGGCCTTCTTCGATGCCTCGAACCTCTAGTTTCACGACGTTGCCTCCTGTTGATCGTTGTACCGGGTGCTTTGCCCGTGTCTGGACGGGCCTGATCTGAGATAATACGGTTATAACCGTGGTGATATACGTCTGTACAGATTAGCAGATGCCACCCGCCCCAACACAAACCCAGCGCAGGCCTTCACCCCCGGGGCTGTCCGGCCGACCAAGCGAGCACGTTATACGGATGTTCAGTAAAGGCGACATCATTCACCACTCCCGGGACGCCCTTGGCAGCATCCTGGTGATCGATTACCGCAAACACCGGGTGCTGACCTTCAACTCCATATTCGAGCAGAGCAAGGTTGACCGACGCCACCCCCACCTGCCGGTTCATGAGTACAATCGCGCCATGCTGCTGCCGGCCGCATTCGCCACACCCGACCATGTGACGGTGCTCGGCCTCGGGGGTGGGGTGATGGTCAATGCCTTGCTGCACCTGTTCCCGGAATGCCAGGTGCACGCGGTGGAACTGCGTCAGGCGGTGCTGGATATCGCCCGGGAATACTTTGAGCTGCCCGACGAGTGCCAGCGCCTCGCCGTCACCATCGCGGACGCCCGTGACGCCCTCGAGCATCAGCCCGACGCCAGCACCAACATGATTCTGGCGGATCTCTACAACGCGGACCGAATGAGCCCCGCCCAGGCCCAGAAACAGTTTGTGGATGATTGCGTCCGCGTACTCGACAGCGACGGCTGGCTGATACTCAACTATCACCGCACCCCGGACCCCGAGGGGCCCTACTTCCGCCAGCTCAAGCAACACTTTGCCGTATTGCTGATGTTCAGCAGCAAAAGCAACAACACCGTGGTATACGCCAGCAAGAAGCCATTCGAATCCCTCCACTCAAAGGATCCGCGGCTGACCGAACTGGAAAACCGCCTGCCCATTGACTGGTGCCGGCTGATGTCCAGGGTCCGCCGCCTGGAATGACAGAGCCGCTCGCTCCTTTTGTCATCACAAAGTAGCACTCAGCTGACTCCGAGGTCGCATTGAGACCTGAGGCAGAGTCTCTAGCATGGGAGGTTAAAACGACAAAAACACAGGGGTAAGACATGGCGGGACGCACTCTGCTCCTTTTTGCCTGCCTGATATTGGCGTCGTCAGCCTATGGGGAGCTGTCGGATGCCCAACGCGCGCAGATTCAGGAACTGTTCCCATCGGCAACCGTCATTGAAGACAAACTGCCTGATTTTCCAGTCTATCCGGTTTACCAGCTACAGGAGCTGCTTGGCTATGCCTACGAGTCTGTGGACCACAGCCGCCTCCAGGGCTTCGCGGGGAAGCCCGTCAGTCTGTTGATTGGCCTGGACGTTCGCGGGCGGTTTACCGGCGTGAAAGTCCTGCACCACCATGAGCCGGTTTTTCTTCATGGCCTGGGTGAAGAACCTCTGTTTGAATTCGTCGATCAATACCGGGGACGCTCCCTGCGAGAACAGATAATCGTCAATACTTCCAACAACCGCCGTTCCGCCAAAAGCAGTGACGGCAACGTAGTCCAGTTTGACGGAGTCAGCAAGGCTACCGTGTCCGTGCTGATCATCAACGACACAATACTTTCCTCGGCCCTGAAGGTGGCTCGGAAGAAGCTCGATGGATTTGCCCAGAGTCCTCCTACACGCGCCAGGGAGAATTTTTTCGAACCGTTGAATTGGCAACAAATGGTGGACCGTGGCTACATCGGCCATGCGACGATTTCGGTCGATCAAGTCGAGGCAGAGCTCGGGCGCCCTCTCACGGACTACCCCTCAGATGTTGTACCCGACGAAGGCAAACCCTTTGCCGACGTGTACTTCGGGTATATTAACGCACCGATAGTAGGCCGCAATCTACTCGGAGATAAAGGTTATCAGCAGCTGAAAGAGCGCCTGGGTGACAATGTTCAGGTCCTGGCGGTGTTTTCAGGCGGTCGGTACCCACATCTGGCGGAGGATTTCATTCCCGGCAGTTCACCCGACCGGATCGGCCTGATCCAAAACAATCTGGCTGTTGAGATGCGGGATCTAAACCTCCTTGACCAGAACCTGAATATTGACGTCGCCGGCATGCCCTCTCTCGCAGTGCAAACCCTCTTTCGGGTAGGTGGAAGCGCGGGTTTTAATCCCGGGGCAGAGGCTACACTCCAATTCAACATTGAACTCGCGCGAAACCACCTGGTGGTGGATCGCACCCACTTTGAACTCCCCATCCGTTTTAACGAAACACTCTTCGAAACGGTTGAAGCATCTCCCAACCCTGAAGATATCCGCACGCCCGTTTGGATCGGTCTGTGGCAGGAACGCTGGTGGCAGATACTGATGCTGACCCTGGGATTAGTGGTACTGACGGTCTTTTTTGCCAAACAGCGGACCTTCAGCAAGCATCCGCGACTGGTGCACCGCTTCCGCTGGGGATTCCTGTTCTTTACGCTGTTCTTCATCGGTTTTTATGCGCAAGGGCAACTCTCTGTCGTCAATATCTATACCCTCTTTCTGGCCATCTGGGACGGTTTTTCCCTTGACGTGTTCCTGCTCGATCCCATTATTTTTATTCTCTGGATCTATACGTTTATTACGCTGTTTATCTGGGGGCGAGGACTGTTCTGTGGCTGGTTGTGCCCATTCGGCGCCCTTCAGGAAATGGCCGCCTGGTTGGGAGAGAAACTGAAGATCCGCCAAATCAGAATCCCGGAGCTCTGGCACCGGCGTCTGATCCTGGTCAAATATCCGATTCTGCTCGGCCTGGTGGGTACTGCATTTTATTCACTCACGCTGGCAGAACAGCTTGCGGAAATTGAACCTTTCAAGACCAGCATAACACTGATGTTTCTCCGCTATTGGCCTTTTGTTGTTTATGCCATCGGCCTTCTGGTCATTGGGATGTTTGTTCATAAATTCTACTGCCGCTACCTGTGTCCGTTGGGTGCCGGACTGGCCGTACTCGGCCGTCTCCGACTGTTCAGTTGGCTTGACCGGGTAGAGCTATGCGGCAACCCTTGCCAGCATTGTAAAAATGCCTGTGGCATCGACGCTATCCGTAAAGATGGACGCGTCGACTACAACGAATGCATCCAGTGCCTGGAATGTGTGGTAATCCTGCGGGACGACCAAGAGTGCGTAGACAAGAGACTGAAAGCCAAACAGAGGGCTAAACACGCCCGGATTCTGGCGACGGACGCGGGTATTCGATAACTCTGACGGTTGTTGTTGAATGGTCGCGCAAGCTAAACTTGCGCGATTATTTATCTTAAGGCTTTTGGTTCGTTGTATGGCCAGACACCCCCGTTATGATCGCAAAACCATTCTCGACAAGGCCGTGGGGCTGTTCTGGGAAAAAGGATACCATGGCAGTTCCATGAAACAGGTCGAACAAGCGCTCGATATGCGCCCGGGCAGCATCTACGCCACGTTTGGCAGCAAGGATGGCCTGTTTACCGAAGCCCTGGCACGGTACGCGGAGCAGTGCGGCCAGGAAATGGCGACCCACCTGGAACCCTACGAATCTGTGGTGGACGGCCTCCAGGATTACCTGCGCAACGTAGCCACCAGTTGCGACCCGGCACTAGCGGCGCCGTCGCGGGCCTGCATGATCGTCAAAACGCTGCTGGAGGCGGCAAACACCCATGCCGGGCTTGCTGAACAGGCCAGCCACATTCTGTCGATCATTGAGTCTTCGCTCGCCGAGCTGTTGGAGCAGGCCCGCAGCCGGGGAGAACTGGCACCGACCACTGACTGCGGACGCCTGGCGCGTCTGTTACAGGCGCAGATCATGGGATTGCGGGCGATGGGCGAGCGGGATCTCCATGCCACAGCCCTGCAACAACTGGGCGATGATATGGCCTCTATTCTCGATGGCTACCGTACGCACCACTAGCTTCCCCGCGCTGGCCGCCGGGTGGTACGTTTGGAGAATTGTCTCCACGGGCCTGCCAACGTTAGTATAAAACCTCTGTCAGCCTGCCGTACCTGACTCCCGGATCCCAGTGAGGACAGCCAAGCGTTTTTTTCACAAGAGCGCTTGGCTCTCTTCACTTAAAGGCTTGATTGTTATGGACAACCTTCATCATATCGTTGTAGTTGGCGGTGGCGCCGGCGGTCTCGAACTGGTCACCAGCCTCGGCAACAAACTCGGTCGCAAGAACAAGGCGCGCATCACCCTGGTAGACGCAGGTCTGACCCATGTGTGGAAACCCCTGCTCCACGAAGTGGCCTCCGGTTCACTCGACGCCAGTGCCAACGAGATCAACTACCGCGCCCATGCCCGCAAGCATCACTATGAGTTCCAGTTGGGGCGCATGAGTGGGCTGGACCGCGACGAAAAGCAACTGGTGATCGCTCCATTCCTCGACGAGGATGGCAAAGAGGTGGTACCCGAGCGGCGCATCAGCTACGACACGTTGGTGGTGGCGGTCGGCAGCACGGCAAACGATTTCGGTACCCCCGGAGCCCAGGAACACTGCCTGTTCCTCGACAGTCTCAAGCAGGCACGTCGCTTCCACAACCTGATGCTGAATGCCTTCCTGCGCCGGAATCACGAGGCGCTTCAGGGCGGGCAACATACCCTGAACATCAACATCATCGGGGCAGGCGCGACCGGCGTGGAGCTGGCGGCCGAACTGCGCCTTGCCTCCCGGGAATTACCCGTTTACGGCATGAACCATCTGCAGGCCTCCGATGTCTCCATCACGGTCATTGAGGCTGCGGACCGAATCCTGCCCGCCCTGCCCGGACGACTGTCGGTTGCAGCGACCCGGGAACTGGAACACCAGCATGTGAAGGTGCTGACCGGCCAGCCGGTCAGCGAGATTCGCGATGCCAGCGTCGTGATGAAGGACGGTACCGAACTGCCCTCTGAAATGACCATCTGGGCCGCGGGCATCAAGGCCCCCGGGTTCCTGGCGAAACTGGACGGACTGGAGGTTAATAAAGGAAACCAGTTGGTTGTGGAGCAGACCCTGCAGACCACTCGCGACGGCAACATCTTTGCCTTCGGGGACTGTGCGGCATGCCCCCAGCCGGATTCCGACAAGCCCGTACCGCCACGGGCCCAGGCGGCACACCAGCAGGCTGATGCCCTGTTCAAAACCCTCTGCAATCGCCTGGAAGGCAAGAGCGCCGTTGCGTTCGTATACAAGGATCATGGCTCACTGATCAATTTCAGCCGGTACACCACGGTGGGCAACCTGATGGGGAACCTGTCGGGGCGAAGCATGTATATTGAAGGCAGAGTGGCGAGGCTGTTCTACGTGTCATTGTATCGAATGCACCAGGTTGCCCTGCACGGCTTCCTGCGCACCGGGGTGATCTGGCTGATGGACAAGATCAGCAGGGCGATGCAACCACGCCTGAAGCTACACTGATAAAACACCGTAGCGGCAATGGAGCGGGTGAAGGGAATCGAACCCTCGTATGCAGCTTGGGAAGCTGCCGTTCTACCATTGAACTACACCCGCAGAATGTCTGCTGATCCGGCAATATAAGCGGACTGGCCACTGACCTGCAAGTCACATTACCCATACGCGGAGACCCGATGGATCCAACGTTCACCCTGATTGGCGCCCTGATGCTGGTCATCAGCATCGTACTGAGCCCGTTGTCGAGCAGGGTGGGCATGCCTGTGCTGCTGATCTTCCTGATCGTGGGCATGATCATGGGAGAGGACGGTCCGGGTGGCATCGACTTCGACAATTTTGAGCTGGCGTTTGTCATCGCTAACCTGGCGCTGGGCGTTATCCTGCTGGATGGCGGCATGCGTACCCGGGCAGAAACCTTCCGCGTGGGCCTTCGGCCGGCATTAATGCTGGCGACCGTTGGCGTGTTCGTGACCGCGGCGGGGGCCGGCCTGGTCGCCTGGTGGGTGTTTGACCTGCACTGGCTGACGGCGCTGCTGATTGGCGCCATCATTTCCTCCACCGACGCGGCGGCGGTTTTTTCATTGCTTCAGGGGCGGGGTCTGCACCTGAACGAGCGGGTCAGTGCCACACTGGAAATCGAATCCGGCAGCAACGACCCCATGGCCATCTTCCTGACCCTGATGCTGGTTACCCTGATTGCCAACGACGGCCAGGGGGCCGGTCTGGCCGCACTGATCATGCTGGTGAAACAATTTGGTATCGGCGCCGCCGCTGGGTTGATAGGCGGTTACCTGGTGGTTGAGCTGGCCAATCGCATACGCCTCACCCCGTCGCTGTATCCGTTGCTCGTTGCCGCCGCAGGCATCGCGGTCTTTTCCGGCACCAACGCCATTGGCGGCAGCGGATTCCTCGCCATCTACCTGACCGGCGTGGTGATTGGCAACCGGCCGGTACGGATGATGCCCATGATCCTGCAGGTTCACGACGGGCTGGCCTGGCTGTCTCAGATCAGTCTGTTCCTGATCCTCGGGTTGCTGGTCACACCCAGCGATCTCTGGGAGCTGGTGGGCGCCGGCCTGATCCTGGCGCTGTCGCTGATTTTCGTTATCCGCCCCCTGACGGTACTCATCACCCTGTGGCCCTTCGGTTTCAATCGCCGCGAACTGGGTTTTATCAGTTGGGTGGGGCTGCGGGGTGCTGTGCCCATCGTACTGGCGCTGTTTCCGATCATCGCGGACCTGCCGGACGCCCAGCTGGTCTTTCACGCCGCGTTCTTTATCGTGCTGGTGTCGCTGGTCGTGCAAGGCACCACCATGGCACCCCTGGCCAGAAAGCTCCGGCTGGAAGTCCCGGCGGGCGAAGACCCCTATCGCCGCCTGCCACTGGACGTTCCCGCCACCGGCGACCATGAACTGATGCTGTTCCCGCTGCGGGGCGAGAACTGGGACACGCCGCGTCCCCTGGGACAGTTGAGACTGCCCTCGAACACGGCCATTGCGGGGGTGTTTCGCGAGCGCCGGTGCCATCAGCCAAGCCCGGAACTGGAGGTGACCAGTGGCGATGTGATTGCCATGTTCGCCACACCGGCCGCGCTGTCTGAACTCGGCAAGGCACTCAGCGGCCGTCAGGCGCCGAAGCATCTGGCTGAGCGGGCCTTCTTTGGTGACTTTGTCCTTAATGGCGACGCGTTGTTAGGCGACGTGGAACAGGTGTACGGTATCGAATTCGATGAGTTGCCGCCGGAACTGTCGCTGGCCGAGTGCTTCGCACGCCGGACCAAGGGGCATCCGGTGGTGGGTGACAAGGTTATCCTGGGACCTGTCACCCTGGTTGCCCGTGCCACCGAAGCCGACCGGGTAACGAAGGTCGGCCTGAAGATGGACAGCACCCAGACACGCTGAACAGCACGCTGCTGGCTAAGAAAATTAACAAAATCGCGGCACATCTCAACAAAGGGCTGTGCTATAAACAGTGCCAGGCTCACATTAATCATTGGTAAGTTATGCCCGCTACGGTTCGCAAATCCTTCCTTTTGTTCATGCTGGTGACCGGTCTCGCCACGATGCTGAACCCCGCCCATGCAGCCGAGTTGCTGGCCAGGGCCGAATCCCACATGCCGGACAGCCAGCCCGCGCTCGTCACTCCGGCTGGCATCAGCAAAGTTCTGGTGCGCAAGAGCGAGCGCAGGCTGTACCTGATGAGCGATGACGAAGTGGTTCGCAGCTACCGGATTTCCCTGGGCGACAATCCCGAAGGGCACAAACTCTACGAAGGCGACCAGCGCACTCCGGAAGGCGATTACGAACTGGACTGGCGTAACGCCAACAGCGATTTCTACAAGTCGATCCACATTTCCTACCCCAACGCCCGTGACAGGGAACTGGCCAGTGCCTGGGGACTGGACCCGGGGGGCAGCATCATGATCCACGGCCTGCCCAACGAGGCCGGCGATATGGCCTTTGCTTACGCCGGTCTGGACTGGACGAACGGCTGCATTGCCGTCACCAATGAGGAGATGGATGAGATCTGGAGCCTGGTGGCAGACGGCACCCCGATCCGCATTCTTCCCTGACACAGATATGTCGCTTCTTTAGCCGATGCCATTATTAAGTTGTTGTCATATCCTAGGAACTTTTACGTATCCTTAGTTAACATTTTCCCGTAGAGTGTTTTACACTGTTTCTCGACTCCTGTAGTCAAAGCCTATTGGGCCCGGGTTGACAGGAAGTCATCCAGACTTCTGGATCACAGGAAATAAGATAACCAATAAAGGGGATAAGTTATGCGTAAACTGACGATCGCAGGGTTTGCAATGGCCGCCGCACTGACCGCTGGCTGTGCCACTACCGATCAGGGTGCAATCGACGAAGCAAATGCGAACGCGAACTCCGCTGAGCAGACTGCTGAAAATGCCCTGAACACCGCCAACAGCGCTTCCAGCGCTGCACGTTCTGCCCAGCAGACTGCAGACGAAGCACTGGCTGCTGCCAAAGCTGCCCAGAGAGCTGCTGACGAAGCAAACGAGCGTGCCAAGCGTATGCTCGAGCGTGCCAGCCAGAAGTAAGGCTGAATCGTGACGAAAAAGGCCGGATCATTCCGGCCTTTTTTGTGTCTGCTTTTCCATGAACGACGTCAGCATGTCCATCGGTAGCGGGAAAACAATGGTGGATGAGTTGTTGTTACTCATATCCGCCAGCGTCTGCAAATAACGCAACTGCATCGCGCCAGCATTCGCCGACATCACATCGGCCGCCTCAACCAGCTTTTTCGACGCCTGCAATTCGCCTTCGGCATGAATCACTTTCGCCCGGCGCTCCCGCTCAGCCTCAGCCTGACGCGCAATCGCCCGGATCATGGATTCATTCAGGTCCACGTGCTTGATCTCAACGTTGGCCACCTTGATGCCCCACTCTTCTGTCTGGGCATCGATAATCTCCTGAATGTCGACATTAAGCTTGTCTCGCTCTGACAGCATTTCGTCCAGATCGTGTTTGCCCAATACCGATCTTAGCGTGGTCTGTGCCAACTGGCTGGTAGCGGCCCCGTAATCCTCCACACGGATAATAGCTCTCTCGGGGTCCACCACCCGGAAATACAGCACCGCGTTGACCCGCACGGTGACGTTGTCCTTGGAAATCACGTCCTGGCTGGGCACGTCGAGGGTAATCACCCGTAAGTCGACCCGGACCATCTGCTGGATACCGGGAATCACAATAATCAGACCCGGGCCTTTCACACCCTGGAAACGACCGAGAAAGAACACCACACCGCGCTCGTATTCCGGCAGGATCTTGATGGCTGACCCGAGGATCAGCAGCAGCACCACGGTAGGCGCCAGATAGGGAATCAGATCTCCAATGTTCATACCATATCCTCCTATGGATTAGTCGTCGGTCCAACCACGACCGTCAGACCGTCAATCTCATGAACCCTGAGCACCTCCCCCGAGGTGATCGCCACCTGACTGACCGCATTCCAGCGCTCGCCACTCATGCGCACGTGGCCGCGGAATCCATCCCGGTCAGGCACGAAATCGTCCAGCGCCGTTACCTGCTCATGCTCCATCTGCTCAGGGCCACTGACCGGGTGCTGCTTGCGAAGGCTCATGAACCGGGTGACCGTCCATAACATGAAACCCGCAGCCACGGCGGCGGTGCCACCAATCAGCGGCAGGGAAACGGCCCGGTGGCTGCCGTCCATGAGAATCACCGAGCCGGTGATGAAGGCCACAATGCCGCCTATCCCCAGTATGCCGAAACTGGGCATGAAGGCTTCGCCCACGATAAAGGCGAGCCCGAGCAGAATGAGCGCCAGCCCGGCGTAATTCACGGACAGCACCTGAAAGGCGAACAGGGCAAGAATGAGGCAGATGGCGCCAATCACGCCGGGAAATATCGCCCCCGGGTTGGACAGCTCGAATACCAGCCCGTAAAAGCCAAGGATCATCAGGAAGTAGGCGACATTGGGGTCCGTAAGAACGGAAAGCAGGCGTGTTCGCCAGTCGGGCTCGGCCCTGACCAGTGAAAGACCGGCGGTCTGCAGCGTGCGCTCCCCATCCGCCATGCGAACGGTCCGGCCATTCATCTGCTGCAGGAGGTCTGGAAGGTTTCGGGCGACGATATCCACTACCTGCTTGTCCCGGGCCTCTTCGGCGCCGAGATTAACCGCGTCCCTGACCGCCTCTTCCGCCCAGTCGGCGTTGCGGCCATGCCGGTCTGCCAGGCCCCGGATATAGCTGACCGCGTCTTCCAGGACCTTCCGTTCCATGGCACTGCCACCCCGGCGCTTGCGGTCCGCCCCTTCGGCTTCCGATTCCGCCTCCGACTCATCCTTCGGTGCGTCGGCCTCTGGCGAATCCGGTGTGGTGTCATCGGTACCCGGCGCGCCGCCCATCTGCACCGGCGTAGCGGAACCGAGGTTGGTGGCAGGGGCCATGGCGGCAATGTGACTGGCGTAGAGGATATAGGTACCGGCACTGGCGGCACGGGCGCCTTCCGGTGAAACATACGTGGCCACGGGGACGGGTGACGCAAGTATCTCCTGGATGATACCCCGCATGGATTCCATCAGGCCGCCGGGGGTGTCCATCTCAATGATGACCAGTTCCGCCCCCTCGGAGTCAGCGCGCTGGAGACCACGCACAAGGTAATCCATGGTCGCCGGACCAATCGCACCATCGACCGTCAGGACAAGTGCGGTGCCTTCGTCAGAGGATTGGGCCTGGACCGTATGGATCAGAGAAACAAGGGCCAGGCAGGCACCGAGCAGAACAACGGCCAGCCAGCCCCGGCGCCGACTGGACGTGAAGGATATCCCCGAGTGGTTCGCTTTCATCGTTCCTCCCCGAATCAGGGCAATGAATCAGAACACGTTTACCAAGGGCGACGTTCAGAACGATCACAAGGATCCGGTGGGTTCAGAACCACAACTGCTGTGCATCACGGTCGCCCTCGTCCGTGGACGGCTTGTCGGCGCCAGCGTCCTCCGAGGCCACCTGACGCAACTGCTCGCCCACCATGGTCGGCAGGCCATCGGCCTGATCCACGGCCAGCTCAATGGCACTGCGCTGGATCTCCACATCCGGCTGGCGCTCAAGGAACACTTCGAGCGCTTCCGTAACCTCCTGCCATAGCAACTCCCGGTCACTCTGGCTGTATTCTTCATGGGGTCGGTGAACTTCCAGCCACACTTCCCCCCCAGACAACCCGATTTTTACCGGTTCCTTGATGACACGCACCGGCGTGCCCTTACTGACCTGATATACGAACCGTGAGATGTCTTCATTGTACATCCTGAAACAGCCATGGCTGACCTGCATGCCCACGCCAAACTGCTTGTTGGTGCCGTGAATCAGATAGCCTTTCTCACTGAGCATCAGGGCATGCGTACCCAGGGGGTTTCCCGGCCCTGGCGGAATCATTCGCGGCAGGTATTCACCGGAGGCCTCGTACTCGGCGCGAATACTGGCCGGCGGGTACCAGGCAGGGGATTCCAGCGGCATGGTCACTTCCGCATCCGTCAACGGCGAGGGATTGTCATCGGTACCCACCCCAACCGGATACACCTGAACCCCACCTTCAGTGAAGTAGTACAGACGGTATTCCGCAAGGTTGATGACAATACCCTTGCGCTCGACATCCGGTAGCACGTACTGACGGGGAAGGGTGATACGGGTGCCTTCACCCGGCAGCCAAGGGTCAATGCCCGGGTTGGCCTTGACCAGCTCCAGGTACCCGAGGCTCAGGTCATTGCCAATGGCTGCGAAGGTGTCCTCATAGCGGGTGGTGAGCATGCCCAGTTGGCCTGCGAGGTCGCCCTCGACGGCAAAGGTCGGTACCCGGGGTGCCCGATCCGGTGATGCCTTACCGTCGATTTCCCGGGTCTTGTCCTGCTCCGCGCCATGCGCAACACCACTCACCAGAAGCAGGCCAGCCGTAATCAGCACCAGGAGTCGCTTACACCACATACGTTTCTCTTCCACCCAACAGGTTCGGTTTTTGGCGATCAGGTTGAGGCCAGGGCAGCCCACACCGTGGCCACCGCCAGAACGATGAACAGGATACTGGCACCAATTCGGGCCGTCGCCAACGGCAGACGATCCATCAGCCACTTTCCAGCCATGATAACCGGTATGTTGGCCAGGAGCATCCCGACGGTGGTTCCCATAATAACCCAGAACGTCTCCGTATACCGAGCGGCAAGCACCACCGTTGCCACCTGGGTTTTATCGCCGATTTCAGCGATGAAGAACATGATGGTGGTGGCCATAAAGGCCCCCATGCCGAGAAAGCGCGAATCGTCACTGTCATCCTTGTCGGGAATCAGCAGCCACAGCGCAATGGCAATGAAGCTGACGGCGAGTATCCAGGGTAGCCAGCGCTCGGGTATCCAACTGGCCACCCACGCGCCCAACACAGCCGACAGCGCATGATTGAGGATAGTAGCAACGAAAATACCGAGAATGATGGGCAGGCGCTGAGAATAGCGGGCAACCAGAAACAGTGAAAGCAGCTGGGTTTTATCACCGATTTCGGCAATAGCCACGGCCAGGGTTGAAGCGAGAAAGGCGTCCATGAAAAACTCCAGGGCGGATCGTCAGACATGAGACAGCACACCTTCCGCCCAGGGAGGTGACACTGCCTCAGGTCTTGCCAATTTCACCGACTGGACGGCGAAACATGATAGCCATGGGGATGAGCCCCAAGTATGTTGACTACCATCTGCCCGGATTGGGATATCCGGCGCAGAGGCTACTCCCCTGAAGAGAGGGAGGCATCTTAATCAATTCCGGCGCTGCAGGCAACTAGACCCGCATTTTCCATACCGGTATGGCCGCCAGGGTCACAAACACGGCCACCAGCCACCAGGCCGAGTGGAAGGCGGTAATGGTGGGAACGCCGCCGCTATGCTCCCCGAATTCAATGGTCAGCGCGACCAGGTTCACACCGAACGCACCCCCCAGCTGACGGGTAAAGTTGATGGTGCTGGAGCCAGCCCCCAGCTCTTCCGGCTTCAGTGGGTTGAGGGCGCCGGTGGACAGCGCGGGCAACATGAACCCGATACCCACACGGCCAATGACCGTCCAGAGCGCGAGCCAGCCAAACGCCAGCTCAAGGTCGGACAGGGCAAACAGAACCGCCGAGGCCGCGAACAGCAGGATTCCAAATACCACCAGGGAGCGGGCACTCTTATGGTCCGCCAGCCGACCGGCAATGGGAAAGGTCATGCCCAGCACAATGCCCGCGGGCAGCATCAGCAGCCCGGCTTCCGTGGCGGAAAAGCCAAGGGCTGTCTGGACAAACAGCGGCACCAGATAGGTCGAACCAAACAACGCCAGCCCAAGTGCCATCGCCCCGAGGTTGGCGTAGACAAACGCCGGGGTGCGCAGTAACCGGATATTGACCAGCGGATGCGCCGCGCGGCGTTCACGCACCACGAACAACGCCAGTGTGAACACCGCAGCGACTGCTTCCATGGCGATCAACGTCTCCTGACCGGCAAGGTGCTGCAGGCGGTTCAGGGCATCCAGTGACAGGGCGATGGTGGCTCCCAGCAACAACAGACCCGGCAGGTCAAATCGGTAGGGGGCGGGACGGGACACCGGCAATGGCAGGAACCGCCACGCCATCACAACACCGATGACGGTAACGGGTACCGGCGCGAACATCACATAGCGCCAGCTCAGCTGGTCAACCAGGAATCCCCCGAGCACCGGCCCCAGCGCCGGCGCAAGAATAACCCCCATGCCGTAGATGCCCATGGCCTGCCCACGACGTTCGCGGGGGAAAACCCGGAAAACCAGGTACATGCCCATGGGTTGCATAAGGCCTGCCATGGCACCCTGGCCGATACGGGCTGCAATCAGCTGCTCAGGCGAAACAGCGAAGCCTCCCGCTACGGAAATCACGCTGAAAACCGCCATGGCGACCCCCAGGGTCTTGCGCACACCGAAGTGATCCAGCAACCAGCTGGATGCCAGCATGGTGGTCGTCATGGCCGCAATGAAACCGGTGGCCAGCCAATGCACCTGACCCTGACGGATACCGAACTCCACCATGATGTCGTGCAGTGCCACGTTGACCACGGTGGCGCTGAGCACCGTCGCCATGGTGCCGAGCATCACCGTAAACACGGCTAGCCAGCGCCAGCGTTCACCATAACGGGCTCGCAGTCCCTCAACTGTGTTGTCGCTCAGGGCAATGACTCCTTCGGAACAGGCTTATTTCTGCTTCTCGGCGTTTTCCATGATCTTATGGAAAACCCGGATCGCGCTCTCGATCTCATCGTCGGGAATGCCCTCAAGCATGGACTCCCGCAATTTGGCGGCGCGCTCGGTCAGGTCGTCCATGAAGGCCCGGCCGTTATCCGTCAGGTGCAGCCGACGGGCTCGACGGTCATTGGGGCAGGGACGACGCTCAATCAGTTGCTGCTGTTCCAGGCTGTCCAGCAGGCGCACCAGCGTCGGGTTCTCAATCGCCATCAGGCTTGCCAGTTCTCGCTGGGTCAGGCCTTCACCGCCCTGCTGCAGATAGACCATGGTGGTCCAGCGCGCCTGGGTAACCCCCAGGTCCTTGAGACGCTCATCCAACAGCTTGCGCCAGCGGCGGGTCACCCGGGCAACTGCAAAGGGAAACTGATCTCTCATGGTCTTTACTCCGGTTAGAGACAAATACGCCGTTAAAGTTACCAATAGTAAGCTAACCATTGAGATAAAAACAGATATGGATACCGAAACAAAATGGGGGATAACCGAGAGGCGGGCCAGTCAGGCCCGCCCGTTCATGGTCGGAGAGTGTCGGCTCAGCTAGCCTGACGCAGCTCGTCTTCCTTCATTTCCACCGCTTCCGGCGACTCATGAAACGACTCGTTGCGGGGATCCATTTCCGTCAGCACCACTGAGGTTTCAGGCATCGCCGCCACGAAGTGCTCCTGGTCTTCAACCGCCACGTCTTCAGTGTGACTGATCCGGTAACTGGTGATCACCGCCAGTAGTCCCAGGAAGGCCGCATTGCCGAGGAACAGGCCACGGGGGCCCAGTTGACTCACCAGTTCCGCCATGACGATGGGGCCGATAACACTGCCGATACCGTAGCTCAGCAGTAGCGTGGCGCTGGCGGCGACAATACGGTTGCTCTCCATGCGGTCATTGGTGATGGCCACGGCCACGGGGTAGACCGTTGCGGACAACCCGGTGAACAGTCCCACCAGAAGGGTGAGAAGCCATAGCCGCTCCGCGCCCAGCACGCCCACCAGCACAGCGGATATCGCGGCGGCAACCGCCACCCAGAACATGACGCGACGGCGGTCGAACCGGTCACAGAGACGACCGAGCGGCCAGGCCAGGAGCATGGCCGCCACAATCGCGCTGGCCATGAAGGTGGAGGTTCGCGCGACGTCCAGCCCAACCATGGTGGCGTACACTGGACCCAGTGCGTAGAAAGAACCAATGAGCACCCCGCAGATCAGGGCTCCGCTCACACCGGTGAACGATTCCCGCGCCAGGGTGAAGAACGACATCCGTTCCGCCTGCTCGATCACCGGCGCTTCCATACGGGTCAGTGACAGCGGAATCAACGCCAGCACCAGCAGCATGGCAGCGATCGAGAACGGCATGAAGTTGGCCGGATCACCAATGTTCACCACCAGTTGTCCTCCGGCTGCCGACAGATAGAACACAATCTGATAAACCGCGAAGAGTGCGCCACGGTTGGCGTTGGTGGCACGGCTACTGAACCAGCTTTCGATCACCACCAGCACGCCGGCGATACTGAACCCCGACAGGGCCCGCAGGAAAGCCCAGAAAATCATCGAAACCGCCATGGGGTACATCATCGCGGCCACCGCCGCCGCTGCCGCAAACACCGCAAATGCGCGAATGTGTCCAACCCGGGTGATGATCTTCTGGACGTACAGGGTGCCCAGGACAAAGCCGATGGAGTAACACACCAGCACCCAGCCGATGATGTCCGGGGGCACAGACTCGATACTCAACCGAATACCAAGCAGGGTCATCAGGAAGGCATTGCCGCTGACCAGCAGAACAATACTGAGAATTAACGCAGACAGAGAGGTGACCATGCGGGTCATCGGCTGGGCTCCGGACTTCAGGGAATGTAAATCAACGGTTAAGGCAACACGGATTATGACCAAACATAGCAGTGCAGGCCGGAGTTTGCCGACCGCGAATTAGACCAGTCCGGCCAGGCGCTGACTACTACGCATTTGCCGTAACCACAGAGGATGTGAAAATTAACACGTCATACCCCCGAGGGGCGCGGCATGAGAGGCTTTGACATTGTTTTACATTAAGGTGACGTAACAGACCTGCTGCCTGGGAGCGGGTAACATTATTACAGCTATTCACCAAACCCGTGAGTGCCTGTTATGAAAAAAACGGACTGGCCCATCCGGTGGGATCTCCTGCTTCGCTACCGCCTGATTGAGATAATTGCCCTGTGGGAAGGACGACTGACAACCAACCACATCTGTCACAGCTTCGGTATTGGGCGCCAGCAGGCCTCCAAGGACATCAATACCTACCTGCGGGAGCTGGCACCGGACAACCTCCTGTATGACCGGCACCTGAAAGGTTACGTGCCTGCAGCGCATTTCCGCCCCGTGGTCACGCGTGGACATGCGAGCGAGTATCTGGATCTGCTTGCCCGTCAGGAGCATCTCAGCGAGACCTTCGAGTCGCTGAACATCAGCCTGCCGGACAGCACCGTTGTTCACGGCCCTCACCGGGTTGTCCAGCCCGACGTGATGCGCGCTGTGGTCACCGCCACCCGTCATGGTCGTCAGCTGTCCACGGGCTATGCGTCCCTGTCCCAGCCCGGACTCACCCAGCGGGTGCTCGAACCGCACACTCTGGTATGCGTGGGCTCGAACTGGCACCTGAGAGCCTGGTGCAACACCACTGGTGAATACAGCGATTTTGCCCTGAGCCGCTTCCGTGGCAGGCCCGAGGCAATCCGTCAGCGCGCCCGTCATACGGTCCATCAGGACGAGGAGTGGAACCGGGAGGTGACACTGGTGCTGACACCCGACAGTCGCCTGAGCCGGGAATGTCAGGACATCATTGCCACCGACTACGGCATGACGGACCACCGCCTGGAAATCACCACCCGGGCAGCGCTGGCGCCCTACCTGCTGTCGCGGCTGGGTGTCGCCCTGGAAACACCACACCCGGACCCGCTGGTGCAGCAGCTCGAACTGGCCAATCCGGAACAAGTGCAGCCAAGCGCCCTGTCCCATCAGAAAACGGTGAAAGCCGTCGCCGGACTTTGCTAGAATCGGCGGGTGAACGCATCAACCACCCGCCCTCTGATAATCCTGGCCATTGCCTCGGTTCTCGCCGGATTCACCAGCGAAACCGGGGCCAGCACCTGCGGCAGTCCAGCCACCCTCATTGCCAACGTCCAGGGAAGCGGCACCCACTCACCGATTGAGGGTGAGCAGGTGACTGTCGAGGGCGTCCTGACCCTGGATTCGCGCCATCGGGGCGGCTTTGGCGGGTTCTACCTGCAACAGTCCGACGACAACATCGACAACGACCCCGCGACTTCGGAAGCGCTGTTCATCCACACCGGTCTCAGCGCCGGTCGTCAGGGTCACCGGATCAGGGTCCGAGGCCGCGTCAAGGAATTCCACCATCTCACCGAACTGACAGACGTCCAGTGGCTGCGCGACTGCGGGTCGGCCACGCTGCCCAGACCAGTAGCCATAGCGCTGCCATGGCCGGACGGTCGCTTTCCACCCGAGCACCTTGAGAATATGCGCGTACGGATTGATGACCGCCTGGTGGTAATCGACAGCTACAACCTGTCCAGATTTGGTGAGATCACACTGGCTGCCACGCACCAACCCGTGCCCACCGAAGTGAGCGCACCCGGGCCCAAAGCCGTCGCCCTGGAAAAGCGGCAGAATCGCCAACGGCTGGTGCTCGACGACAACCACGGGCAACGGGATCCGGACCCCGCGCCCTGGCCACATCCGGCGTTGACGCTGGATAACACCGCTCGACTTGGTGACGGCGTCAGCGAGCTGACCGGCATTCTCGATTTCCGCTTCGGCGACTGGAGGCTGCAACCCTCTCAGCCGCCCAGGTTTCACCCGGACAATCCGAGGCCGGCACCACCCCCACGTCACCCCGCCACCACCCTGCGGATACTGACGCTGAACCTGGGAAATTATTTCAATGGTGATGGCCGGGGCGGAGACTTTCCGACAGCCCGTGGTGCCCGCTCTTTCGAGCAGCACCAACAGCAGCGGCAACGGCTGGTGGCGACCCTGACGGCACCGGACCCCGACATCATCGCCGTCACCGAGCTGGAGAATGACGGCAACGGAGAAACCAGTGCACTTGTCAGTCTGGCCCGTGCACTGGGCCCGGAGTGGCAACCCATCCGGTCTGAGACCTCATCAGACTCAGACGCCATCCGCAACGCCCTGTTCTACCGGACCGACCGGGCGCTGCCGGTGGGGCCCGCACGCTACATCAGCCCCGGAACCAAACACCCGGGTCGGCCTGCCCTGACCCAGACGCTGCGCCCGCTGAGCAGCGACACCAGCGTGCAGATCATTGTCACGCATCTGAAATCCAAGGCCTGCCAGGGCGCCCGCGGCGCCGACCGGGATCAGCGGGACGGTCAGGGTTGTTTCAGCCATACCCGCACCCTCGCCGCCAGAGCACTGGCCAACTGGGTCGACGACCAACAGAGCCTGGCGGCCGGCACCCTGATTACCGGGGATCTGAACAGTTATGCCCTCGAGACTCCGCTGGAAGTCTTGCGTAACGCCGGTTTCCACAGCCTGGTACACCGTTTTCATCCCTGCAGTGTCGACCAATGTCCTCAGACCACCTACCGCTTCAAGGGCCGCAAAGGCAGCCTGGACTACGCTCTGGCATCCGCCTCTCTGCTGGAATTCGCGGTGGGCGCGGGGAGCTGGGCCGTGAATGCGGAGGAGCCGCCTGCGCTGGGCTACCGTGAATGGCCGTCAGCGGCCACCGATCTGCCCTGGCGCTCTTCCGACCACAATCCTGTGGTTGTCGATCTTGCCCTCTAGCTCCCAGACGCCGGTTGCCTGGCTGCCGCCGGAAACGGGCGGCAAGGCCATCGTGCGCCCCGGACATCGCGTTACACTGTTCTCAACCACTAACCGCGGGAACCCACCATGAATCTACCGACACCCAACCTATGGCCCCTGGCTCGAACCGGACAACGCTGGCTGCTGAGGGCGAAAAGAAGGGAAACCGTCATTGATGGCCACCGCCTGGTTTACCTGGAGCGGGGCACGGCTTCGCCCACCAGGCCGACCCTGGTACTGATCCATGGTTTCGCCGCCATGAAGGAGAACTGGGCATTCTGGCTGCAGAAGCTCCCCCGGGACTGGCACATCCTGGCACCGGATGTGCCGGGCCTTGGCGAAAGTGACTATCATCCCGGCGCAAGTTACCGCTACGAAGCCCAGGCCCTGCGCCTGAGGGACTGGCTCGCCACCTTCCCCACAGACAACATTCACCTGGCCGGAAGTTCCATGGGAGGCGCCATTGCCGCCGTGCTTGCACATCGGATGGAACCGGCTCCCCGGACCGTGACCCTGCTGAACAGCGCCGGCATTCCCGAGCACGCCGGCGTGGACATTGATGCCCCCTTTGTCTCGGATCGGGACGATATTCTTATTCCCAAAGACTGGCCCGGCGTGTACCGCATGTTCAACAGCGTGGGTAACGGCAAGCCAACCGCCATGGGACTGGCCATGACCGGTCTGCTGGGGCCGGATCTGTTGCAGCGCCGGGCGGCCCTGCGGCATATTTTCGACGATATGCTGGCCGATGCGCTGGCACCGGCCCGCTACCTGGGCAAGAACACCCCGCCACTGCAGGTACAGTGGGGCGATCGGGACGTCATCACGCCTACCCGCTGCGTGGACTGGTTCCGCACCGCCACGCCTGATGCGGACATCCACGTTTTCCGGGGCATCGGCCACCTGCCGATGGTAGAGAACCCCGGGCGTTCCGCCGCCACCCTGGCTGATTTCGTTCAGCGCCACCAGCACTGATTGGCCCCCATGGCCTCTTGACCCGTCAGCGAAGTCATGGGGCTGAACGACCGCAACCGTCATAATCCGTACTGAAGTTGCTCCCTTACATAACAAGAACAGAACAAATGAGGAATAACCATGCGCGCCTCCGTCTCGACGACTCAGGATCTGGGCATGCCGGCCATTTACCTGCATCTGCTGGCCGAATTGCTGAACACCATTGGTGTGGATGAGCGGGCACTGCTACTGCGGGTCGGCCTGGATCCGGCCCGGTTGAAATCCATGGATCTTCGGGTCAGCCAGGCCCAGGCCAGCGAATTTGTGACCCGCGCCATCATCGAAAGTGGCGAGCCGGGTCTGGGCATCATGCTCGCCCGGGAACTGAAACTTCCGCTCCATGGCGCCCTGGGTACCGCTGTCATGAGCAGCCGGTCCCTGGACGAAGCCCTGGAGCTGATGACCCGTTACCTCACCCTGCGGGCACCGCACCTGCAGGTCACCCGTCGCCAGGAAGCCGACAACGTGTTATTCAACGTTGCCTGTGGGGTGGATCTGGGACCGCTCCAGGGGTTCATCATGGATGCCATGCTGTTTGGGTGTGTCTCCATGGGCGCCCAGCTGACAGGGACTCCGGTACCCGGCTCCGCCATCCTCCGGCGGGGGTCAGAACCGGCCTACTTTCACCGGTTCCGTCAGCACATCCCGGTACCGGTGCGTTACAATTCCACCGAGGATGCCCTGGTGATACCAAGGGCCCAGCTGAATCTGCCCATACGCTTCAGTGACGCCCAACTGGCGGCCACCTCGCGGGCCAAGTGTGAGGAAGCGCTCAAGCAGCTGACCGAAGATGCCGGCTTTGCCTGTCGGGTACGGCGGGTCATCGAAACCAGTCATCCGTTTCCGCCGAAACTTGCACGCGTGGCCGGCACGCTGTTTGTGTCGGAACGCACTCTCAAGCGCCGCCTTCAGGAAGAGAGCGCCAGCTTCCAGAACCTGGTGGATCACGTCAGGCTGCAACGGGCCGGGGAACTGCTGAAAAACACTGGCATGAACCTGAGTCAGATTGCCGACGCCCTCGGTTACGCAGACGCCGCCAACTTTACCCGTGCCTTCAAGCGCTGGACCGGCACCAGTCCCAGCCACTACCGCAGCCAGGCCGTGCAACCATCGGCTCCAAGCCGCGCGCTGCGGGTCGGCGCCACCGCCTGAGACCGTCAGTCTATGCCGATGATCTTGTGCATCTGCAGGGTGAGGCGCCAACGGGGATGCGCCAGGCAGTAGTCTGTCGCCTTGCGGGTATTGCTCTGTTTTACCGGGTCCGTGCCACCCTCGGGCGCGGCCGGGGAAGCCATCGGTGAGAGAAAGTAGTGGCTGGCCTGAATCGACAGAAAGCGCTCAGGCATCGCTTTGGGCTGGGGATAGACCAGCTTGAGTTCGTCACAGCGCTCAATAACCACCGGGGCATCGGACTTGGGGCTGACACACAGCCAGTCCACGCCCGCCGGGGCCGGCAGAGTGCCGTTGGTTTCCACGCCAACTTCAAATCCCTGCTCGTGGAACGCCTCAATCAGCGGCTCGTCCAGCTGTAGCAGGGGTTCTCCTCCCGTGCAGACCACGTAGGGCTGACCGGGCTCATCCGGCCATAGCCGGCGAATATGGAGGGCGAGGCCCTCCGCGGTGTCAAAAGCCCCGCCATTCTGACCGTCGGTACCGACAAAGTCGGTATCACAGAAGTTACAGATGGCCCGTGCGCGGTCTTTCTCCCGGCCGGTCCACAGATTGCACTTGCTGAACCGGCAGAACACCGCAGCCCGCCCCGCCTGGGCTCCTTCGCCCTGGAGGGTATAGAACGCCTCTTTGACACGGTACATTCAGGCAGGCTCCTCGTAGGGCAGCGGATCGCTTAATCCGTGGGCGGCAAAGGCCTCACGGCGCTCCACGCAGGATCCACAGACGCCACAGGCCCGGTCCCGACCGTTGTAGCAGGTCCAGGTCTGGCTGTAATCCAGGTTCAGCCGGAGGCCTTCAGCCAGGATCTGGGACTTGTCCATGGCCATGAAGGGCGCTTCAATGGCCACCGGCTGGTAATTGGCCACGCGGCACACCGCATCCATTTTTTCGACGAATTCCGGACGACAGTCCGGATAGATGGCATGGTCTCCACCATGAGCCCCATACCAGACCGCGCTTGCGCCGGCTGTCACCGCATAGCCGGTTGCCAGCGACAACAGGATCATGTTGCGATTCGGCACCACCGTCGCCTTCATGGAATCTTCTTCATAGTGGCCTTCAGGCACTGCCACATCCGACGTCAGCGCGGAACCCGCCATCACCGCGCCTAACGCGCGGATATCGATGACCTGATGGGGAATACCGGCCTGCTCACAGACCCGGCGGGCGCAATCAAGTTCCCGCACGTGACGCTGGCCATAGTCAAACGACAGGGCATGAACCTGGTAGCCCTGCGCCCGGGCCATGTGCAGGAGAGTGAACGAATCCATCCCCCCGGAATAGATAACAACTACGGTTTCAGACATTGGTTCTTTCCCGTTTCCCGGATCTGCCCTCACACCTGTGCTTTTCAACAGGCTGTCATCGGGCTTTTACAATCGATGAGCATATTGTAACAGTGCAAACACATGATGGGTTCGCGTCCTGACCACCGGGCGGGTAAACTCAACAAACGTCACCACTACAAAAATGGGAAGAATGAATTCCGATACCAGTCCAGCGTTCATTGATTTCGAGGCATCCAGCCTTGATCTCATCGCCAGTTACCCGATTGAGGTGGGTATCTGCCTGCCCGACGGACAACTGCACAGTTGGCTGATACGCCCCCATGTTCTCTGGCAGGATTGGTCAGCCAGCGCTGAGGACATTCACGGAATCGACCGGCACACCCTCGAAACCGACGGCACCCAGCCCTCTGACGTGGCGCGGGCATTGAACGAGCTGCTTCCCGCGCAGGTCTTCTGCGATGCCTGGACGTTCGATAGCTTCTGGCTTCATCGCCTGTTCAAGGTTGCCGGCGTTACCCCAACGTTTCAGCTCGAATCGATCTCAATGCTGCTTAATTCCGCCCAGGTGCGGCACTGGTCCGCCATACGTCAGGACGTCATCAGCGAATTGGGACTGCCCGTTCATCGGGCGGCGAACGACGCGCTGATTCTCCACAGGACCTGGCAGCAGATTGCACTGCAGGCAGGTCCCTCACCGACAAGCTCCGGGCATAGCCGGCAAGCCTGAGAACTACGCCAGCGAGCGCTGATCAGTGCTTGAGGCGGCCGCGAAGGGCAATCACTTCCAGACCATCCCGCAAGGTGTGAAGGGTCCAGTAAGTTACCAGCGCCATCAGGCCGGCACCGGCCATGGTAAATGCGACGTCATCCCCCACCATCTGGCCCCGGGCCAGTAGCAGGTAAAGGGCCAGTACGGCCACCAGGATCACTTCAACCATCATGTGGGAACGTAATTTCTTGCGAGCGGATCCGGTATCTTCGGACATTATGCGGAGTTTTAACCTCGTGCTGACACGTGAAAATTTAGTTAGCGCACGAATTATCGCCAAAACAGGACGCTCTGGCTGTACGAACTAGCGGCTACGAATTAACCACTATCCAAAAAAAACGCAGCCCCGAGAGGCTGCGTCGAAAGGAGAGATCCACTGGATGTTCAGGACCAATAAGGTGAACATCCGGGATTGCACAACGTAAAAACACGTGACAGAGCGCAGTATGAGCGCTTTTCAGGTGGCGGTCTGTACGGGTTTGCCGAAGCGCTTTAGACCTTGCAAACCGGCCTGCAGCCTATACACTGACAGACGTACCGAAACCAGAATCAGCCGGCAGTCCAGCGCCAAACGCTTGCCGGAACAACGGATCAGACACCATGCGACATAACGTTCAAACATCCTGTATCAGCGCAGGCACTGGCCATCTCGCCGGCCAGTGTGTTCCCGCTATGGTGAAAGACAGCTAACGGCTTTCGGTCAGTCCCGGGAGCCATTCGAGCGACCGGGCCAGCCTCTCCGACGGACCCCGGTCGCCACAGCACCGGGGTTTTCTGTTTTTGCAGCCGCAAAACGACAAGGAGAAGATCATGAGAAGACATCCAACAACACGTGCAGCGCACCAGCCGTCCGGCACTCAGCAGGGCCCCATCAAGCGCCCTGAAAAGCTGCCGCTGCTGGATGCCATCTGTAAGAAACTGAACCAGCGTGTCAATCTGGATGACGAACAGCGGGTGCTGGGCCTGTACGAACGGGGCTGGATATTCAACGGCGTGCTGTGTCGGCTTGAGGGCGGAGAAGCCCGCTACGTCCGGGCTCTGGCATCCCGTTACAACTCCTGGATTGCCCGCCAGGTAGCCTAGTGCCGCCACCAGGGCCTGAACGTTCTCAATGGGAGCGATTCAGGCCCTGCAGAGTGGTCAGGTCGCCACTGTGGACCATGGCATAGTTATTCACCACATCGTAAATCTTTTCCTGGGAATACGGTTTGACCACGTAGCCATTGGCCCCCGCACTAATGGCTCGCTGGATACTCTCGATGGAATCGTCGGCGGTGACCAGCACGGTGTGCTGGCCGGGATTGACCCGCTTGAATTCCAGCATCAGGTCGTGACCGTTGCCGTCCGGCAGGCCGATGTCGAGTAGCACGATCTGGAAATCACTGGCGTCGTAGGCCGCCCGGGCCCCTGCCGCATCCTTCGCTGACTCCACGCCCGTGGCACCCGCCTTGAACAGCATCTGTACCAGATGCTCCCGCATCACTGGCTCGTCCTCGACCACCAAAATCCTGAGATCACTCATGGACTCTCTCCCTTGCGTACATCGTCGATCACACCCCATCACTGCCGGAGCGCCGGGGAATCGTTAACGGTTCGTGAGTCGCGCCCGGTGGTATGCCCGACGCGCCATGGATACCCCCCGTTGCCTCAGTCTCAGAGACGGCCGAGCTGGTCAGAATATTGCTGATGCTCACCGCAGTGGTATAGAGCGAGATGGCAATAATCAGCAGCACTGGTTGCACAAAGGCAACAAAACCAGGCACTTCAGTGTTGCCCACGATGCTCAGCATCAGAATGATGGCCGGCCCGAGCACGACAAACAGGGTGAGGGCGATAAAAAAGACAATCCGCTCCTTGTACCGCCCAAGGTCCCGGTTGGTCACCAGCCCGAGGACAAACTTGCCAATCGCCAGCCCTGCCAGGATGGCGGCGGCGATACTGAAATCCGGACGCATCAGGATCTGCTCAAGGTTGCCATCCCACAGACGCTGCATGGTAATAACCAGGAACGGAAACAGGACGAACAGGATATCGGCATAGGTACCGTACATCATGCTCAGTGACTGGTGTTCGCTGTTCTGCTGATTCTCACTCATCCTGTTTTCCTGTCGTCGTCTTGTGAGGGTGCTGCGAAAATGCCGGGTCCGACCGCGTTGGCTGTGCCTGGGCAATCATCTCATTGAGCCGGGCAATCTCGCTGCGAATGAAGTCCCAGTCCGGGTCCCCCGCTTTGAGTCTGGCCTCGATAGCACCGGCGCGGGACGTCATTGCCGGATAGCCCATGGCACCGGCCGTGCCCTTGATCTGATGCAGTTCATCCCGAAGACCCTCGGTGTCCTGCCTGTCCAGCGCCTGGCTGATCGCGTCGCGGCGGGCCGGCAGACCAGAGCGAAACCGCTCCACCAAGTCCTCAATACCCGCCATCTCCCCGGTATCATCGAATCCACGGGCATGGCGGCTGCCCAGCGTCCGCTCCAACAGGGCCAGTAAGTGGTCGGTATCCATGGGCTTATTGAGTACGCCGTCGCATCCGGCGTCCTGCAGAGCGTCGATTTCCCGCTGGTCACCGGCGGTAAACGCAATGATTGGGCGCCGGAAACCGGTCTGCCGCAACAAGCGGGTGGCTTCGACCCCGTCGAGCCCAGGCATATGCCGGTCCATCAGCACCAGGTGAACAGACCGGGCCAGGGCCGCTCTCACCGCATCATCACCGCTGGTCACGGAAATCACATCCAGCCCGCGCCGGCGCAGCATACGCTCCACCAGTTGACGGTTATCGTCATTGTCTTCGGCCACCAGCACCGTACCCGGATATTGCCGGTCATCGGCGGGATTCGGTTCCGGTTGCACCTTCAGATACCGGGCAAGCACTTCGTAGAAGCGCTGCTTGTCGATCGGTTTTGCCAGATGCTCGTTACAGCCGGCCAGCCGGTAATCAGCGATGTCTTCGGACATGACATTCGCAGTCAGGGCGATCACCGGCGTATTGACGCCCGCTTCGCGAAGCGCGGCGGTGGCATCTCGACCGTTCATCACCGGCATCTGGATATCCATGAGGATGGCATCAAAGGGTTCCCGGATAGCTGTTTCCAGGGCCTCGGCCCCGTTGCTGACATGAACCAGGTCTGCGCCGGTGCGTGCCACGAGCAACGACACGAGCCGCCGGTTGACGTCATTGTCCTCGGCACAGAGTATCCGGCCGGTCAGTCGCGGTGCCACAACCATGGGCAGGACGCGGCGGCGCTGACTCAATTCCGAGGCGTCCCGCAGGAAGTGCACGTCGGTCAATGCCCCCGTGGTGATGGTCAGCTCGAACTCGCTGCCTTCGCCGTAAGTGCTTGTCACCCGTATATCACCGCCAAGCAGTTCCGCCAGGCGCCGGGAAATACTCAGTCCCAGGCCGGTACCACCGTACTGGCGGGCGATAGCAGCGCTGCCCTGGGCGAACGGATCAAAGAGCCGGCCGAGTTGCTCCGGCTTCATACCGATGCCCGTATCGACGATCCGGGCAACCAGGTGTTCGCGTGTACGATCACACCGGACAGAAAGGGAGATAGAGCCTTTTTCAGTGAATTTAAGTGCATTTCCACACAGATTGATAATAATCTGACGAAACCGGGTAGGGTCGGTACGGATGGTTTCCGGCAACGGATAGTCGCAGACCACGGTGAAATCCAATCCCTTCTCTTTTGCCCGGGGAGCAAAAAACGCCCGGATTTCATCAAGCAGCTCCGGCAGGTTGACGGTGACAATGTCCACGTCCAGCTTGTTAGCGTCAATCTTGGAATGATCGAGAATATCGTTCACCAGATCCAGCAGGTGCCGTCCGCTCCTGACCACGGTTTCCGCGCTGCTGCGCTTTTCCTGGTCGCTCAGGTCCGGTTCCAGAAGTGTTTCCCCGTAGCCTATGATCGCGGCCAGGGGCGTGCGGATCTCATGGCTCATGTTGGCCAGGAACTGGCTTTTTGCTTCCGCCGAGTTGCGGGCCAGTTCTTTTTCCAGACGCTCCTGCTCACGCTCCCGTTCGATCTTATGGCGCTGATGGCGCTCGGTGGCATCAATACAGGTCCCTTCCAGGTGGGCCGGGAAGCCTTCACTGTCATAGACCGTATGGAGGGAAATGGTTGCCCAGCGCTCGTCACCTTCCCGGGTGACATACCTCGCTTCAATCCCCTTTACGGTGCCCCGGGTTTCCAGCTGCTCCACAACCCGGCGCCGGACGCGCTCGTCGGCGAAACAGGCGTGCAGCACATCCGGATTGTCATCAAGCAGTTCCCGGCTACTGTGGTACCCCATCAGATTGGCCATGGCGGGGTTGGCCGTTACGAAACGCCGGTCCAGGGACATCTGGAACACCCCCTCGATGGCGTTATCGAACAGGGACTGGTAGCGGCGCAGATTCGCCAGCGCCCGCCGGCTCCAGCCCAGTGCCTCGCCCTGCACCTGCTTGATGCGGTCGGCCAGGGCAAACGAGAACAGGATGATCTGTGCCGTCAGGCCGAACTGCGGAGCGTAGGAAGTGAACATGTTCAGGGGCAGGTATCCCATCACGGTGAGGGCGTAGATGCCGAAGCCCACCAGCGCCAGGGTCCACGCGAAAAAATAGGAGCGGGCCGCCGGATTGTAGTAGCGCCAGGACAGGTAACTCAGCAGGATCATCAGGATGCTGAGCACAATGGAGCCCAGTACGATCCACTCCATGGCCACATGGTAGGGCAGGAACAATGACAGCACGAACGTCATCACCACCGAATACAGGCAGAGCCGGATGACCTGGTCCAGGTCCGGTGAGCGCAGCCGGGTTTCCAATAACGACCGTGCCATCAGCAGCCCCCAGAACCAGGTCATCATGATCTGGAAATGGAGGTATTCCTTGTTGAGAAACCATGGGCGGCCGTCAAACAGTTGCGTCCCATGGACCTGCTCTGTGGCGATGAACACCGTGGCGGACACCAGGTACAACACGTAGTAAATGTTGCTTCGCTCGCGGACAGACACCGCAACGAACAGGTTATAGGCCAGAATGGCAAGGATGCTGCCAAGCAGGATGCCCCGCACGGCCTCGTCCACGGACACTTTTTCAATGTAGCTGTCCGGATTCCAGAGCGTAATGGGCAGGCGGAAGGTGTTGGTGTTGGTGATGCGCAGATAGACGCGGGCCGGTGTACCTGCGTCCAGTGACAGCCGGAACGTCGGGTTCGGCACCGCCAGGTCGCGGGACGACCAGTCACCTTCGTAACCGGCACGGCGCTGCTCTACGAGCTCTCCGTTCTGCACCACATACAGGACCACTTCATCCACCAGGGGCAACGCCAGTTCCAGTATCCACTCCGACAACGCTGCGCCAGCACCCACCTGCAGGTCAAAGCGCGCCCAGTATGCGGATTCCGTGTAGCCAAAATTCAGAACGCCGCCATCATGGCGGGTAAACGAGTCGGCGGCCTCAACCACGTCGTTAAAACCGAGTTCGTGCTCCGGGTCCTCCAGGTACCAGATACAGTGACCCAGGTCCCGCACACTTGTGGTGGCGCTGTTCAGCACAATCTCGCCATTCTGGCATGACTCATCGGCGGACGCGTCAGCTGGCAACCAGAGCAGGAGCAGTATCAGGGCCGGAAACAGCCAGTGACGGTTCAGGAAATGCCATTGCTGCAAAATGTGATCTCCGCGAGGGCAGACGCCTGCTGTATGGTTTATTGTCAGCAGTCAGGCCAGAGCAGGGACTTCTCTCCGCCGTTGGTCACTTTAGCTTCTATCCGCCACTTTCGCATCCCGGGGCCTTTATAAATGAGACATTCCTGCCTTTTCGCCGCATTTCCCCTCACGGCCGTGGTTCTGGCCGGATGCGGCCCGGACAGTTCAGGCGGCGACAACTACGTGAATCCGGCCACGGACGTGGACCTGCCCCTGGAAACCTTCCGCCTCGCGGACACCGAGGGCCTGGATTCAACCCTGCAGTACACCATATTCCGGGATTTCTACCGTGGACTCCAACCGGCACAGGAAGGAGAGGATGAAGGCGTGGCCACCGCGTTACGGGAACACCTGAACCCCTTCCTCGGTGCCACCCCCAACGCTGCGGGCGATGACTACACCAGCGTGCGCAATCCCCTGGACCTGATCAACAATGTCATTCGCCTCGGCACGGTGGACAACTTCAACGAGGGCCGCCAATTGATGGTGGAAAGCATCAGCGATGGCGCCCCCACCAAGTACAACACCGCCGCCAACGACGCACTGATTCGCTTCACGGAAGCAGCGGGGGATGAAACCATTCCCACGGCGGACCGCACCTGGATCTACCCCGCCCTGGACTGGACCAGTACCCCTGACATCGGCAAGATCTTCCGCTCCGTGCAGTATGTGGCCCGATCGGCGGCAGAGGGGGACGACACCCAGGCGGAGATTGCAAGCGCATCCTGGAGTGGCCGGTTCGATAATGGTCAATTCGGTACCAGCGGATTCAACCAGCCGGAATTCGCCGCCACCAGCCTGAGCGGCCGCACACGGGGCACCGTGGAACTGTTGCAGGAATTTGTCGGCACTCAGCGTGACAGCCTCACACTAAGCAATGCCACCGGCCTCACCATTGGTGGTCAGGCGTACGATTGCATCAGGGTCACCATAAGCTACAGCGACCGAGAGGTTCGCGTATTCCTCTCCGACGACCAGCCGAGTACCGTATCCGAGGGAGGAGAAACCAACCCCAACCCGCAAAACTGCGGTAATCAGCAGAACGGCGACGAAGCCATACGCTACGGGTCGATCACCATCCCGGGGCGTCAGTAACCACTGCCATCCCGGAGATCCCAGTTCTGCAGAAAGCCCTTCTTACGCGCCAGCACCCGCTGATAAGCGGATATCATAAGAGCGGCATGGGGCCCACGGGTAAGACGGAGGGTTTCAATGCGCCGCTCCAGGCGTTCAACTTCGCAGCTGACCTGTTCACGGACATGGGAGCGAACGCTGTCGTGGTGATCCAGTTTAACCGGGCGCGGGCGGTCGGGCTCGGCCGCCATATGAGGGTGCTTTTCCATCACGCTTCTCTTCCATTGAGTGTGGTGTGTCCATAACGCACGTTGCGAGTCTGCACGACTGTCCGACAGAACTCAATAAAAATGAATAGAGTTTCACATTTTACCAGCGCGTTATGCCTGCTCTGCAGAAACAGCGCAACAATCTCCTGCTATAGTTCGGTCTATACGAATGAAACTTCCAACCGGACGAGCGGTCGCCATGAGCCAGACTTCAGTTGCCGACACACTGCGAGAATACCTGTCCTTCCTTGAACTGCTTGATGACGCGTATTGGGAAGCAGGAACCATTCAGCATAAGGACCGCCTCTACGATATCATCCGGATATTCAGCCAGGAAGTGGCGGAGATAAACAAGCTCAGCCTCATGGACCATCACTATCCCTACGAAGTCATCACCGAAGGCATACGCCGTGTGGTGCCAAAGCTGGAAAGACTCGATGAGGACCGGGAAGACATCATCCTGCGTACCCAGACCCTCACCGATTTCCGGGACATCCTGTCTTCCGTACTGGGCATCCTGGAAGACCAGCTCCGCACGCTCTGAACCGTCTCTGGCGTCAGGCGGCAATCAGCGGTCGCTGACCTTCCGGCACCAGGGGGAAACGGTCGCACACGGTATACACGAACTTCACCAGCGCGGGCAGGTGGTGCCCCACGATGGGGATGCCGGTGTTCAGCAGACTGACGGAAATATCCCGCGCGGCATCGGCCCAACACAGCTTGTTGATCAGACCAATGTGTCCGAAGGCGTACCGGCTCTGCTGCCCCCAAAGCCCGAACGGGTTGCCGCCAAGCATCATGCCTGCACTGAATCGCATGGGGATCATCATGGTGCGGTCGATCTGCAACGAACCAAACTGCTGGATCGAACGCCGGATGGTCATTTCGCTGCAGATCCGCCGCCCATTCCACACGCCACCGTTCAGCATCATCTGGAAAAACCGGCCCATCTCCTCCGCCGTTCCACATAGGTTCCCGGCGGGAATCACCGCTTCCTGGAAGCGGGGGTCGTTCACCACCTGCTCAACCGTGCGAATGTCGCCCCCAAGCGCCCGATTCACGATCCATGACACCGGGAAGCGGGGCGTTGGACCCGTTGCATAATTGACCGCCAGTTCACTGAGGTTGTCCGGCGCAATGCCGTAGGTGAACCAGCGCATTCCCATGGGCTGACGAAGGTGTTGGTCCAGGTAGTTTTCAATGGTGTCACCGGTGACCTTCTCCAACACCCGCTGCAACACGAAGCCGCCGGTAATCGCGTGGTAGGCCACCTTGGCACCGTCCACCTCCACTGGCCGGGCAGCGCAGAGCACCCGCCAGATTTCCTCGCGATCCCAGAGCACATCAATGGGAGTTTCCCTTGGTATGCCGGGGATACCACCCCGGTGAGACAAGATCTGATGGATCGTGATGGTGCGTTTGCCCGCAGCGGCGAACTCCGGACAGTAGTAGGACACCGGATCACTCAGGTTGATCAGCCCCTGCTCCGCCAGCATGTGCATCAACAGTGCGGTCACGGCTTTCGATGCGGAGAAATAACAGATTGGCGTTTCGGTCGTCATTGGCGTTTTTACGGCGCGGGGCGAATCATGGGGGCCATTTCCGCTGGCGTGGCCGATCGCCCGGTGCAGGATCTGCTCGCCACGGTGGCGCACCGACAACTGGATACCCGGGTGAACGCCGGTGCGGTAGAGGCGCTCCACGCCTTGCCAGATGGCCTCAGGCACTTCCGCTGGCACACCGGCCGCCTCCGGGTTTTCGCCGGCGGTGTCTCGAAAGGTGATCGCCGACAGGTCTTTCGGTACCGGGCAGGTATGCAGGGCACGACGGGCAATTCGATTCATCAGTAGGCCTTGGTTCGGGTTGCTGTTTTTATTTTATGATCCTTGCTGGTCGGGGCCAGTTCATTGGCCGGAGAGCGATGACCGCGGTGTCAGTCTTTCCAGCGACGATGCTCAGAAAGTATGGGCCTGTTCCGATCGGGACGCCATCATCACGCAATTGCGGCCCGCCGCCTTGGCGTCGTACATCGCCCGGTCAGCCGCCGCACACAGGGCCCGGGAACTCAGGCCGTGGTCCGGATACACGGACACACCAATGCTGATGGTCAGCGGAACCGTATCGCCGGTTTCCAGGGGCACCGGCGTTTCAAAGACCTTCAGGCGCAACCGTTCCGCCGCCTCCCGTGCCTCCTCGACACCCATTTCCGGCAACAGGATAACGAACTCCTCGCCGCCAAACCGCCCAATGGCATCGACGCCACGGATGCCTTCGAACAGCAGGTGGCTGACGTGTTTCAGTACCGCATCGCCGGCGGCATGACCGAAGGTGTCGTTAATGTCCTTGAAATGATCGAAATCGATCCAGAGCAACGCCAGTTCACGATGGTAGCGTGCGGCCCGGGCCAGCTCTTCATCCAGCAGACGGGTCATTTCCCGGCGGTTGTGCAACGAGGTCAACGGGTCCCGTGTGGCGAGCTCAGACAACTCGTCTTCGAGGGCCTTGCGGTCGGAGATATCCAGCACAATACCCTCGAGCAGTATCTCTCCATCCACCTCCACGCCACGGCCGCGTTCCCACACCCAAACCTGGCGTCCGTCCTTCCGTTCCAGGAAATATTCAGCGGAAAACGGCCGACCTTCCGCAAGTGCGTTTTTCACCTCGTCGACGACGGGTTTGCTGTCTTCAAGCCGGATAATGCTGGCGTAGCTGGTGTCCCGGTTGCCTACCAGTTCCTCCGGATCGTAGCCGGTAAGTTCACGGCAGCCACTGGACACGAACAGCATGGTCCAGTGCTCGTCAAAGCGGCAGCGATAGGCCATGCCGGGCAGATTGTCCATCAACACTGTGAGCTGGCGCTCGCGCATTCGTAAGGCTTCACTCTGGCGGTGCTGAAGCATCAACAGATTGCGGTCTTTGCTCAGTTGCCTGAACATCACCACAGACAGCACCCCGGCGGTAATCAGCACAAACAGCAGGCCTTTCCAGGTCTGCACCCGGCTCAGCATACGCGGGTCCGTGAACCAGGCCTCAACCACGGCATCGGAGAAGGTGATCCACAACCAGCCGAAAACCAGATAGATGACCACAACCCACAGCGTTCTCAGCAGCGGAATATGCCGGTTGTTAAGATCACTCATTCAGTCACATCCCGGTTACTGGCCATCGGTGGCACGCAAAACTCCTGATTTGTAGACAACACTAGGACTGTATGGAAAATAGTCATTCACGGAGCGTTCGTCGAGGGCAGTTTGCAATTGATGACAAATACGACAACGCTGCCACGCTCAACCACTCAGGGAAACCGCTCAATACCATGACACCTGGCGTTAAAGCAGCCGAGACAGCAGGCATCCGGCATGCCCTTCACGACTACCCGCACGATCCGGCCAGCGAATCCTACGGTGAAGAGGCCGCCGACAAACTCGGCGTCGACCCCGCCCGGGTTTTCAAAACCCTGGTTGTCGCGATCGACGGCAAAACACTGGCCGTTGCGGTGGTGCCGGTGACCGCGATGCTCAACCTGAAACAGATCGCCCGCGCCGCTGGCGGCAAGAAAGCGGCCATGGCCGACAAACAGGACGTCCAGCGCAGCACCGGCTACGTGCTCGGAGGCGTCAGCCCCCTGGGCCAGAAAAAGCGCCTGAAGACGTTCATCGACGAGTCAGCGCGAAATCTCAGCACCATCTTTGTCAGCGGTGGTCGCCGGGGCCTGGAAATCGAGCTGTCCGCGGCCGATCTCGCGACACTGACGGAAGCCGGTTTCGCCCCGCTTCAGGCCTGAATCCGGACATAAAAAAACCGGGAAGCCTTACGGCCCCCCGGCTTTTGCCATGGCAGCGGTTACTTGACCGAATCCCGGGCGTCCGCCAGGATCCGGTTCAGTGTCTCGCTCGCCTGCATGACCGCACACACCTTATCCGCGGGCGGATGGTAGTAACCACCAATGTCCGCCGGATGGCCCTGGATCACACTCATTTCCTCAAGGATCTTGTCCTTGTTGTCTTCCAGCTGCTTGGACAGCTTGCCGAAGAACTCCTTCAGTTCTTTGTCGCTGTCCTGCTTCGAAAGCTCTTCCGCCCAGTAACGGGCCAGATGGAAGTGGGAACCCCGGTTATCCAGTTCACCGGTGACACGGGAAGGTGACTGGTTGTTCTCCAGCAGGCGCTCGGTAGCCTTGTCCAGGGTCTGACCCAGCAGACGCGCACGCTCGTTGCTCTGCTTTTCACCGAGCTCGTCGAGTGATACCGCAATGGCCAGGAACTCGCCCAGGGAATCCCAGCGCAGGTGGTTTTCCTCCAGCAACTGCTGCACATGCTTGGGTGCGGAACCACCGGCACCGGTCTCGTACAGGCCGCCGCCGTTCAGCAGCGGCACGATGGACAGCATCTTGGCGCTGGTGCCCAGTTCCAGGATCGGGAACAGGTCGGTCAGGTAATCACGCAATACGTTACCGGTGACGGAAATGGTGTCCAGACCACGGATCAGACGCTCCATGGTCCAGCGGATGGCACGGACCGGCGACTTGATCATGATTTCAAGGCCTTCGGTGTCGTGCTCTTTCAGGTACGCTTCAACTTTCTTGATCAGCTGGGCGTCATGGGGACGCTCGTCGTCGAGCCAGAACAGGGCCGGCATGCCGGTGGCACGGGCACGGTTGACCGCCAGCTTGACCCAGTCACGGATCGGCAGGTCCTTGGTCTGGCAGGCACGCCAGATATCGCCCTGCTCGACCTTGTGCTCGGTCAGCACGGTGCCGTCTTCGGCAATGACACGGACCACACCCTCTTCCTTGATTTCAAAGGTCTTGTCGTGGGAACCGTATTCTTCAGCCTTCTGCGCCATCAGGCCTACGTTCGGTACGGTGCCCATGGTGGTGGGGTCGAACGCGCCGTGAGTCTTACAGAAGTTGATCACTTCCTGGTAGATCGTGGCGTAGGTGGACTCCGGCATCACGGCCTTGGTGTCCTTGAGCTTGCCGTCACGGGCCCACATCTTGCCGGAGTTGCGGATCATCGCCGGCATGGAGGCATCAACGATCACGTCGCTGGGTACGTGGAGGTTGGTGATGCCCTTGACGGAATCAACCATGGCGATTTCCGGACGGTGCTCGTAGCACGCGTGCAGGTCTTCCTGAATCTGTTCCTGTTTCGATTCCGGCAGCTGCTTGATCTTCTCCACCACGGACGACAGGCCGTTGTTCGGATTGACGCCAATTTCGTCGAACAGGTCGCCGTACTTGTCAAACAGCTCCTTGTAGAACACCTTCACCGCGTGACCGAACACGATCGGGTGAGAGATCTTCATCATGGTGGCTTTGACGTGCAGGGAAAACATCACGCCGGTCTTTTCGCAGTCGGCAATGGCATCCTCGAAGAATTTAACCAGCGCCTTCTTGCTCATGAACATGCCGTCCAGCACTTCGCCTTCCTGCAGCGGCAGTTCAGCCTTCAGAACGGTCTGCTTGCCCTTGGCGTTCTCGAACACGATGCGGGCGTTGGTAGCCTTGTCGAGGGTGACGGACTGCTCGTTGGAATAGAAATCACCGCCGCGCATGTGCGCCACGTGGGTGCGGGAGGCCGGGCTCCACTCACCCATGGAATGGGGATATTTACGGGCAAACGCCTTGACCGCAGCCGGGGCACGGCGATCAGAGTTACCTTCCCGCAGCACCGGGTTGACGGCACTGCCAAGCACTTTGGAGTAGCGTGCGTGGGCTTCTTTTTCTTCGTCGGTCTCAGGGTGTTCCTTGTACTCAGGAACCTTATAACCCTGCGCATTCAGCTCCTTGATGGCCGCCCGCAGCTGCGGGATGGACGCTGAAATATTCGGAAGCTTGATGATGTTGGCGTCCGGGTCCTTGGTGTATTCACCCAGCTCTGCCAGCGCATCCGGCACCCGCTGGTCTTCCTCCAGGTAATCGGGAAACCCCGCCAGAATACGCGCCGCCAGGGAGATATCACTGGTTTCGAATTCGATGCCGGCCGGCTTGGCGTAGGTTTCGAGAATGGGCAGCAATGACCGTGTTGCGAGCGCGGGAGCCTCGTCGGTGAGGGTGTACACAATCTTGGCTTTGGATGTTGTCATTTTCGTCCTCAGGGTAGTGTGTGAGTTCAGGACGGTCATGGCAGGGTCAGGGGTCTTGTGAACGCCCGACCTGAGCAATGACTGATACGGGAACTTTTGATAGACCTAATAAGATACCATTTTTTAGGGAATTCTGGTTACGATCTTAGTATAAGAACGGACTAAACTTGCGGGAAATCCTGTTACAGGATGGTGAAAAGCTGGGAATTTACGAAACTTTCGGACTTTTTCCTGGGGGCTCGGAGCAGGGTCGGGGCGGTTCCCAAAACGGAAAGCGTGGCTTTCCTGACTGTTTTGGGAACCGCCCCGACCCTGCTCCTTGATCGACATAAAGGGAGGAGTCGTCCTGACTACGTAGGTCGGATTAGCCGCCGGCGTAATCCGACGGATAACCCTCCCATTATACTTTCGGCAATAAGCCCGCTTCCGCCAGGCACTGGCGGATCTGGTCGAGGGCTTCCGGGTTGGCCATGGCGTCCCGGTTATCACTGCGGGCGGAGCCGTTGATCAGCCTGGCCACGGCCAGTTCTACCTTCTTGCCACTGCGGGTGTATGGGATGTCGGGCACGGTGATCACGTGGCGTGGCATGTGCCTTGGGCTGGCGCCTTCCCGTATGCGGGTTTTCAGGCGTTTGACCAGTTCCTCACCCAGGGGCTCTCCGCCAGCCGCAACCACCAGCAACACCACCTCCACATCACCATCGATCTGACGGCCCACCACCAGGCTGTCCTTGACGGCCGCCTCGGTTTCCACCTGACGGTAGATTTCTGCGGTGCCGATACGAACACCACCCGGGTTCAGGGTCGCGTCGGAGCGACCGTAGATGATCGCGCCGCCGTGTTCGGTAAATTCAATGAAATCGCCGTGCGCCCAGACGCCGGGGAAGGTATCAAAGTAAGCGCTCCGATAACGGGCACCGTCGGGATCGTCCCAGAAAGCTACCGGCATTGACGGCAGGGGCTGGCGGCAGACCAGTTCACCGCGGCCTTCGCTGACGGGCTGACCCTCTTCACTGTAAGCCACCGCATCCACGCCCAGGAAACGGCACTGGATCTCGCCCCGGCGCACCGGCAACAGCGGCGTGGCGCCGACAAAGCAACCACAGATGTCGGTTCCACCGGCGATAGAGCCCAGCAATACGTTCGGGGCACCGTCACGGTAGACCCAGTCGTAGTCTTCCGGAAGCAACGGTGAGCCGGTGGAGAACACCACACGCAGGGCGCTCAGGTCGAATGTTCTGGCAGGCGCCAGTTCGGCCTTGCGACAGCCGGCGATGAAGCGAGCGCTGGTGCCATAGTGAGTGACCTTCTCGTCGGCGACGACCTGCCAAAGGAAATTCAGATCGGGATGGCCGGGAGAGCCATCGATCGTGATCACCGCCGCACCGGTGAGCAGGGCAGAGGCCTGCCAGTTCCACATCATCCAGCCACAGGTGGTGAAGTACAGGAACCGGTCCTCCGGGCCCACGTCACCATGGAGCATCAGTTCCTTGGCGTGGTTCACCAACAGGCCAGCCGCACCGTGCACGATGCACTTGGGCTTGCCGGTGGTACCAGAGGAGAAGAGGATGTACACCGGATGCTCCGGCGGCAGGGCCGTGAACGATGGTGCATGGCCAGCACCGAACGCCAGGGCCTCCTCCCAGGTGGTCACCAGCGAACCAGCAATGGCCGGCTGCCCGGGCAACTGCTGCACACTCACCACGCTCTTCAGCGTTGGCAGCCCGGCAATCAACTCGGCGAAATCACCCTGACGCGCAAACACCTTGCCACCGTACCCATAACCATTCACCACGATCAGTGCAGCCGGCTCGATCTGGCCAAAACGGTCAAGGATGGCGCCAACACCAAAGTCGGGGGACGCCGAGCTCCAGATGGCCCCCAGACTGGTGGCCGCCAGCATGCCAACGAGTGCTTCGTAGCCGTTGGTCACCACGCCAGCCACCCGGTCACCCTGCCGAATTCCCCGTTCCCGCAGGAAGGCCTCCAGGGCACCGGTGTCGGCTTTCAGCTCGGCGTAACTGCGGCGCAGAACCGGCCGGGTTTCGCAGTAGGCCACCACCGCTTCGCTGTCAGCCTGTTCGCCATCAGCGAGGCGCAGCAGGTTGGCGGCAAAGTTCACCTTCATACCCGGGAACCACTCGGCACCGGGCATGGCGCGGCTGCCTAATACCTGATCCGCCGGGGTCTCGCTGACCAGCCCGCAATAGTCCCAGACTTTGGCCCAGAAGGTGTCCAGCTCATCAATGGACCATTGGTGCAGGGCATGGTAATCGGCAAAGGGACCGAACCCCTGATCCTCCAGCCATTGCTGGAAACGGGCCATACGGCAGTGTTTCAGGGTGTCGTCCGAGGGAGACCAGACTACCGGTGATTGTTCTGTGTTGCTCATCCGTCTCTCCTGTCTGTTACTGCATGTGCCAGCCGTGACTGACCACAATGGATTGGCCGGTCATTGCTGCGGACGGGAAGGCAGCCAGGTGAACAGCCAGTTCCGATACATCTTCCAGAGTCGTGAATTCCCCGTCTACTGTATTTTTCAGCATCACCTTACTGATGACATCTTCTTCAGACATGCCCAGTTCCCTGGCCTGTTCGGGAATCTGTTTGTCCACCAGCGGGGTCCGCACGAAGCCGGGGCAGATGATGTTGCTGCGCACGCCATGTTCGGCACCTTCCTTGGCCACGGCGCGGCACAACCCCAGCATGCCGTGCTTGGCGGCGACGTAGGGCGCCTTCAGGGGAGAGGCTTCCAGCGAGTGCACCGACCCCATGTACAGCATGGTGCCGCCGCCACCGGCGTACATCTGGTTCAGGGCGGCGCGGGTCAGCAGGAAGGCACCGTCCAGGTGGACGCTCATCACCTTGCTCCAGTTGCCGTAGGACAACTTGTGAAGCGGATCGATGTGCTGGATGCCGGCATTGGCGAGTGCGATGTCCAGTCCGCCCCAACGCTCGACAACGGCCTTCACGCCTTCGTCCACAGCCTGCTCGTCGGTCACGTCCATGGCCAGGGCCATGGCCGTACCGCCGACCGCCTCAATGGCGTCGGCTACCTGCCGGGCACCAGCCAGGTCCAGGTCCGCCACCGCCACTTTTGCGCCCTCACGGCCATAGTGTTCTGCAATGGCGCGGCCAATACCGCGCCCCGCCCCGGTAATCAGGGCAATTCTGTTTTTCAGACGCATGGCGCCGTCTCCTTATTGTTATCGCTGTTCATTCGTCACGGCGGCGGGTCAGGGCCCGCCGTAGACTTCGTTCGGTAACCAGGTGGCCAGGGGCTCGAACCAGAACACCAGCGCCAGCCCCAGCAGCTGCAATCCGATAAACGGCAGCACACCCAGATAGATATCCCGCGTGGTCACACCCGGAGGACATACCCCTTTAATGTAGAACAGGGAGAAGCCAACCGGAGGGGTTAGGAAGGACGTCTGCAGGCAAATGGCAAACATGATGGCGAACCACACCGGCTCCACTCCCATGGAGAAGATGACCGGCGCCACCAGCGGCAGGATGATCAGTGTGATCTCCACCCAGTCGAGGAAGAAGCCCAGCAGGAAGGTGATGAACAGCACCGTCAACAGCACTCCGGTGGTGCCGAACGGCAGACCGGTAATGGCGTCGCGGATCACATCGTCGCCGCCCAACCCCCGTAATACGGCGGCAAATACCGTGGCACCGATAAAAATCCCGAAAATGAACGCGGTGGTACGACTGGTCTGGTACAGCGATTCCTTCAGCACCGCCAGGTCCAGCCGGCGACTCAGCAGTGCCATCAGCAGGGCACCGGCAGCGCCAACCGCCGAGGCTTCGGTGGTGGTGGCGATGCCAAAAAAGATCGACCCCAGTACCGCCATGATCAGCGCCATCGGCGGCACCACCGCAAGGAACAGATCCAGCACCGCGCGACGGTCCAGGGGTTGACGGTTGGTCGGCGCCGGGGCGAGGTCCTTCTTGATCCAGGAGGCGATGACTATGTACAGGATGTACATCGCGCCCAGCATAATGCCGGGAATCAGCGCCCCCATGAACAGCTTGCCCACGGACGCGTCGGAGGTGCCCAGGCGGTCTGCCATCAGCACCAGCATGATGCTCGGTGGCACCAGGATGCCCAGGGTCCCCACCGAGCAGGCAGTACCCACCGCCAGCGATTTATTGTAGTTCGCCTGCATCATCGGACCGAGCGAGAGCATGCCCAGCAGCACCACGGAGGCGCCGACAATACCCGTGGAGGCGGCCAGCAGGACACCGACGATGACCACGGTGATGGCGTAGCCGCCACGCAATGGCCCCAGCACCCGCACCAGGCTGTGCATCAGCTTTTCAGCAATGCCGGAGCGGTCCAGCATAATGCCCATGAAAATGAACAGCGGCAGCGCCACCATCAGCTCATTGGCGACCACGCCGTAAAGCCGGGCGTCCAGCGCCCCGATGGTGCCGCTCCAGGTAAACCAGAGGTCCGCATCAAAATATTCCACCAGGACGAAGCCGGTAACGCCGAACACCAGCCCGATACCGGCGAGTGACCAGGCCACCGGAAAGCCAAGCAGCAACAGCAGCATAAAGCTGGCAAACATGGCGGTGACAAGAATTGCTTCCAAACCCATGACGTCTTTGCCTCTTGCTCAGGGGTGCGGGTGATCGCCGTTGCGATCATCGCGGTGAACGTGGATTTCCCGTGGGAAGCGGAACAGCAGGGTGGTGCAGCGCAGCACCCTGGAAAACATCGCCAGCCAAACCAGCATCAGTGCCAGCGGCAGCACACTCTTGAATACAAAGCGGTACGGCAGGCCGCTGGGCGCCTGGGAGCGTTCGTTCAGCTCATAGGCCTTGTAGGCGTAGGGCACCAGCAACTCAATCATCAGGTAGATAATCGGCAGGGCCAGAAATACCAGGCCCAGCAATTCAATGATCGCCCGGGTTTTCACCGAGAACTTTTCATGGAGCACATCAACCCGCACATGGTCGTCCCTGACCACCGCGTAGGCGAGGGTCAGCATCATCGCGGCGCCAAACAGGTGCCACGACAGCTCCTCCAGGGCGACGGAACCGGCATTGAGCACAAAGCGGGCGAACACGTTTGCCAGCACCACCAGCAGTACGCCGATCCATAGCCAGGAGCTGAGCTTGCCGACCGCAACCACGAACCGGTCGAGGTGCCAGGACACAGGGTTATAAGGCAACTCGCCAGCGGTCTGCTGCGGCACAGGCGCATCATGGGTATCGTGAGTTTCAGTCACGGGAAACCTCGGAATTCAACAGATGGGAATGGCAGGCACCGGCACGGTGCCTGCGTCACACAGTCAGGCTCTGATCAGTCGTACTGATAGAAATCCCGGGGGAGGTAGCCCTTGCTGTGCCAGATGGAGTGGTGCTCCATGAACTCACGCTGGCTGGTGAGTACCCGGCGGAACATCTCATCTTCCTTGGCGATCTCGTCCAGCACCTCGTTGGTCGCCTTCTCAAGCTCGCGCAACACCGGCTCCGGCAGGGTCTGGGCATTGACGCCCTCACTCTCGTAGTCCCTCAGGGCCGTCGGCTGGGCAAACTCGCTCTGGGCAAACCCTTTCAGCGTGGCAGACTCGCAACCCATTTCGATCAGCGCGCGACTCTGGGGTTCCAGCTCGTTCCAGACGTCCTTGTTGACCAGCAGGTGAGAGGTGGTCAGGGTCTGGTGCCAGCCCGGCATGATGTAGTTCTTGATGATCTGGTCCAGGCCCAGCATCTTGTCGATGGCCGGCTGTGAGAATTCCGTGGCATCGATGGTGCCGCGCTCCAGGGACTGGTACAGCTCACCGCCCGGAATCATGGTCACGGAAGCCCCCAGTTTCTCGAGTACCTTGCCGCCAATGCCGGCAAAGCGGATCTTCAGGCCGTCAAAGTCGTCGAGGCCTTCAATCGGCTCCGCGAACCAGCCCGCGCCTTCGGGCCCTATGATGCTGCACAGCATGGGATGAATGTTGCGCTGGTCGTAGATTTCTTCCAGCAGTGCCTTGCCTTCGCCTTCGTAATACCAGGCCAGGTAGGCTGGCGGTTCCATGTTGAACGGTGCGCCCGAGTACAACGGCAAGGCAGGAATCGTGCCCTGGTCATAACCAACCCAGGTGTAACCCGCCGGGTACTTGCCCTCGCTCACCGAATCCATGATTTCGAACGGCGGCACCAGTTCACCCGGCTCGTAGTAGCGCAATTGCACGTCGCCACCGGAAATGGCTTTCAGGCTCTCGGAGAGATGTTTGACCGGCGTGGTCAGACCCACCAGATGGGAAGGAAACGCCAGGGGAACCTGCCAGCGGATTTTCTCCGCGGCCAGGACGCTGCTGCTGATCATGCTACCGGATAGAACGGCGGCCGCGGCAACGCCAACACTCAGACGCGAAAGCTTCTGTTTAATCGACATGAAGTGAATCCTTCTTGTTGTTGTCTTTGGCCTGTCGGCGTGAACCGCAACAGACCTGGTCTGAAATCAGCCAGAAACGCAGGAAACAAAAACCGACAGGGTTGTGGGGTCCAACGGTGAGCGTCAGTCTTGTTTTCTGCGTTATTCTGACGTCCTGCCCCAGGGACATAGCAGGTGCCATGCCAGGCTGAAAAAATGACTGAAATTCAGAGAGATAACGATAGTGAGCGGGATTTCAGCTAAACAATTAGTCCGGATTTCCGGACACTTCTAGACCTAGGTCGTAAGAAATCGTACGGATAATCGGACAGTTGTCCGGGAATCAGGACATTTTAGCGAGTTTTTCATAGAGTACCGAGCGGGAAATGCCCAGCATCTTCGCCGCCCGGGTGCGATTGCCCCGGCAAGCCACCAACGCCGATTCAATGGCTTGCGCCTCGGCCTCGGCCATGACCTGGGCCAGGGGTCTGACCGGACGCGCGGGAAGCCCCGGGGACGAGCGGGACACCGTCCGGGGCAATACCTTGAAGATCGCATCCGCATCCAGCAGACCGCCTTCTTCACCCATGGTCAGTGCCCGTTCGAGTACGTTGCGCAATTCCCGGATATTACCTGGCCAGTCATAGTTACCCAGAGCAGACACCGCTGCATCCGTGATCTCGCCCCGGACTTCCAGGCCATCACCAATGTCTTCCAGCAAGGCTTCACAGAGGACCCCGAGATCCGCCAGCCGTGCCCGCAGCGGAGGGATGGCAATTTCCAGGACGTTAAGCCGATAGTATAGGTCCGACCGGAAGTGGCCCTCCGCCATCATGGTTTCCAGATTGCGGCTGGTGGCGGCAATGACGCGGACATCCACCGGCACGACCTTGTTGGAACCCAGGGGTTCGATCTCGCCCTCCTGCAACGCTCGCAGCAATTTGGCCTGCAGCGGCAGGGGCATATCTCCGACTTCATCAAGAAACAGGGTGCCACCGTTGGCCAACTGGAACTTGCCCTCCCGGGCCCGACGGTCTGCCCCGGTGTACGCGCCGGGGGTGACCCCGAAGAATTCCGCTTCCAGCAGGTTGTCGGGAATGGCCGCCACGTTAACGCCCACAAACGGCCGGTCCGCCCGCGCCGACGCCGCATGGATGGCCTGGGCCAGAACTTCCTTGCCAGTACCGGTTTCACCCAGCAGCAACACCGGCATGTCACGCCCCGCTGCGAGACGGGCCCGGCGCTTTACTTCCAGTGCCGCCGGACTCGCGCCGACAAAATCGCCCAGGCTGTAACGGGTGCCACGGGCCTTCCTGGCCAGGGCCTTGCGGGCCGCCGCCAGATCCTGGTGCAAGCGGCGGTACTTGCTGACCAACGGTGTCAGGGGCTGCAGGTCGTCATAAAGCACAAACGCCACCGCCCCCACGATGACGCCGTCATCATCGAAATAGGGCAGTCGGGTCACCACCAACTGCTGCTTTTGGTGCTCCATGATGTCCAACAGCAGGGGTTTGCCGGTTTCAACCACCTCGGGCATGCGGGTATGGGGGATCACATCCCGTACAAACCGGCCGATCACCGAGGCCGGGTCCTGCAGACCGAGTAACCCGGAGTAGCTGGCATTGATCCAGGTGATGCGACTGTCCCGGTCCACCGCGATCGCCCCGGCACTGGCCTCCTCGAACATGGGGAACAGCGCCTCGATCAGCTCCCGGGTCAGGCCGTTCTTATTGTTCTGGGCAAAGGGCTGGGGCATGGTTGATTACCGTAAGAGTGGGTGTCCTGCATGGTACAAAACCTGGCCCGCCCGTCAACGAGAGATGCGCCACCGATGCAGACATCCGCCGCACCGTCCTTCGCGTACTGGTAAAGACGACGTTTCACTGATGAGGATTGTCACATTGAAAGGGATCATTTCCACATTCCCCGCCCTGGCGCTTGTGGCGGCGCTGGGCCTGTCGGGTTGCGCCTCCCACCATGGCCTCCCGGACACCGACGCACCTTCCTGGCCGGATACCGGTTATGACGTAAAGCACAACCTGAGCTTTACGCCGCCAGACTGGCCCGACGTGCTCAATGCCGACCTGTACCTGCCGGATCGCCCGCCGTCGGGCCAACGCCCGGTGGTACTGCTGGTCCATGGCGGTGGCTGGGAGCGACGTTCCCGGGATGACATGACCGGCATTGCAGAAGATCTGGCCGGTCGCGGCTTTGCGGTGATGAATATTGATTATCGGTTTGCCCCCACTCACCGCTTTCCAGCTCAGCTACACGATCTGCAGGTGGCCATGCACTGGCTGCGGGAACACAGTGAGCACTACGGCCTGGACCGCAACCGGATCAGTGCGTTCGGTTTCTCTTCCGGCGCCCACCTCGTTGCACTGATGGCTCTGGTAGCCAGTTCAGACAGTGAGCTCAATATCCCATATGGCGGACCCGAGACCCGCCCCGTGGCGGTGGTGGCCGGTGGCACGCCGGCTGATTTGCGGGCGTTTGGTTCCGGCAAACTGATCCGGCAGTTCCTGGGTGGCGAACAGTCCGACATGCCCGACGTCTATCGCCGCGCCTCACCCCTGGCGCATGTAACCCCGGAGGCTCCGCCGTTCTTTATTTTCCATGGGGCGATGGACATGCTGGTGCCGGTGGAGCAGGCCCGCTGGCTCCGGACGGCCCTGGACGAGCATGGGGTAGAGACCGAATTCTACGAAATGCACCTGCGAGGCCACATCACCAGCTTCCTGACCTCGGGCAATGCCGTGGATCGCGCGACCGACTTCCTGTTGCGCCACACCAGCCCGCCCCCGGCAGCTAACCAATCCGCACAAACGGCAGCAGGCTCAGCGCCGCAATGAACACAATGGCCACGCAGGCCGCCAGGGTGGTGACCGGCTTTTGCCGGAGGCGAAACCAGAAGCCACCGGTCTGGCCACTGGCCAGGCTCTGTTCGTAATCCTGCCGCTGGCGGGCCAGCCGCTGTTGCTGATACTCCGTTAACAGCGCCCTGGCCCGACGGGCTTCCTCCGGGTCGTGGACCCAGAATCCCCCCATACTGATGCCCCACCGGCTTGGCGGGGTTTCGTAATAGCGTACCTCGTGAGTCTCGAACAGCTCGCGAATCTCGTCTGCTTCGTCATCGGGTACGTGGCGAAGGTTCATCAGGTGATGGGGCATGGTATGTCTGGTATCGGCAGCTGGAATCCCTATATCCTAGCACCCATAGTGACCAATGACCGACATAGCACCGGACAGCTGAATGACCGAAAGCCCCATCCGATTACTGCTGGCGTTCGATGATCGGGTACGCCGTGACCAGGAGCATTCACCGGTGTTCCTGCATCGGCGCGACCGCAAGTTCGCGCTGACCTGCGAACAGGCGCGTCTCACGCCTGGCCCGCAGCAATGGCTCGACCACCTGGATCGGGTGAATGACCGTCCTCCGGCCGCCAGCGACCACAGCCTCATCCGCTGGCGGCAACTGACCCTCGGTTTTATCGCCGGCGGCGCGGTCCTCGGCGTACTGGCGATGCTTGGCCTGCTGTTCTACGAGGGAGGGCAGCGCATCAACGTCACCGTTATACTCGGCTTTGTGCTCCTCCAGGCTCTGCTGGCCGCTTTCACCACCATTCAGTCACTGGCCGGCTGGCAACCCTGGCGGCCGGTTCTGGCGCGGGTGGCCGGACGCGCGCAGCCCGGGGTGATTGAACGCCTGCACCCGCAACTGATGGCCCGCGCTGCTCATTGCGGCGGCATCGCTTTCGGCCTGACCGGCCTGATCACCCTGATGGTGCTGGTGGTCATACAGGATCTGGCCTTTGGCTGGAGCACCACGCTCAACACCGGCAGCGGCCCGTTCCTCGCCCTGGTCAAGACCCTCGCAACCCCTTGGCAGTGGCTGTGGCCTGCCGCCGTCCCTGACACCGCCCTGGTGGAGACCACCCGTTTCTTCCGGGCGCAACCCACAGGGAGCCTGGCCAGCCCGGCACGGCTCGGTGACTGGTGGCCGTTTGTTGCCATGGTATGGATCACCTACGTTGTCCTGCCACGGCTGTTACTGGCTTGCTTCAGCCAACTGCACCTCAGGGTACGTGCCCGGCGCCTGCTGCGGCAGCATCCCGGGATGACCGCCCTGCAATACCGCATGGAGACGCCAACCCTGGATACCGGCAATGGCCACAATGACGCGGAACATCAGCCCGACACCACGACACGAAGCCAACTCTGTCCGTTGCCGGAAAGCGACACGGTGATCTGCTGGGCCGGGGCCGGAGCACCGGAACTGCCCGACGCCCTGAAGGGACCGGAAACCCTGATATTGCGAGCGGGCGGACGAGCGTCCCTGGCCGAAGACAACACCACGCTGACAACTGTGGCGGAACACCTGGCACGTATCACGCGCCCGGCAGTGATTGTGGTCACCCGCAGTTGGGAACCACCAACCGGTGAGCTGCAGGATTTCCTGGAGCAGGCGCGGGAACAGTGGCCCGCAGCCAGCCGGGTAGCGGTGGTGCCCCTGGCAGAGTCCGCCAACGATGAGCCCCCTGTGCACCAGTTGCAGCAGTGGTTGCGGTTTGCCGAGCGCCTGGCCAACGGATACGTTTGCATCAGTCAGCCACCGCTGGGGTTCTCACCACGTTACGACGGGGAGTATGACCCTCATGGATAGTACGCCCAAGTTTGCGGTGGTCGGACATCCCAACAAAGGGAAATCCAGCGTGGTGGCGACGCTCTCCCAGAACGACGCCATCGCCATCGCACTGGAACCCGGCACCACCCGCCAGCGGCAGGACTATCCTCTGAAAGTGGATGGCCAGATTCTCTATACCCTGGTGGACACGCCCGGCTTCCAGCGCCCCCGGCGCGTGATGGCCTGGCTGGAAGCCCATAGCGTCGCCGCTTCGGATCGCGCCGAAACCGTGGCGGCGTTTGTTACCCAGCACCGGGATGACCCACGCTTTACCGATGAGTGCGAACTGCTCGCGCCGTTGGTTGAAGGCGCAGGCATTATCTACGTGGTGGACGGTTCCGTGCCCTACAGCGCGGAACACGAGGCAGAAATGACCATACTGCGCTGGACGGGGCGACCCAGCCTGGCGTTGATCAACAGCATCGGACCGGAGGACCACCGTTCGACGTGGCAGGCCGCGCTGGGCCAGTTTTTCCAGGTTGTACGGACATTCAACGCTGTTCGCGCCCCGTTTGAGCAACATCTCAGCCTTTTGCGTGCATTTGGCCAATTGGAGCCCAGTTGGGAAGCGCCCCTCGACAAGGCCACCCGGTTCCTCGCCGAGCAGCGCAGCCAGCGCAAGCGTCACGCGGCCTCTTTGATCGCCCGAGCCCTGGAGGACCTGATGAGCTTCCAGGAGAAGCGCACACTGACGCTAAACCAGGTTGCCGGCACCAGTGACGCCAACCTGGCAGACACCCTTCGGCGGCGCTGGTACGAACGCCAGCGGCAACGTGAACAGACGCTACGGGTGTCCATCGAACACCTGTACCAGCACAACCGCATCCAGCGTCAGGAAGCAGAACTGGAATGGCATAACGAACACGACCTGTTCAGTGAGGACAGTCGCAAGGCCTGGTCCGTTAGCAGACGCTACCTGGCCACAGCGGGGTTTGGCGCCGGCGCGGTAGGTGGCGCTGGTATTGATGCACTGACCTTTGGCTCATCCCTCGGGACCGGGGCTCTGGTCGGGGGCCTGTTGGGCGCCGCCGGCAGTTATTTCTATGGCGACCGCCTGACACTGCCAGCACTGAACATCGGGGTGTTACAGGACGGGCTGAAAACCGCCACCTTCGGGCCTGTACAGGACAGCCAGTTCGGCTATGTTGTATTGGGTCGTGCTGTGGATCACTGGTGGCATATCAGCCAGCGCAACCACGCCGGCCGCGATCTGCTGGACCTGGCCCCTGCGGACAGCCACTGGCTGGAAAGCCTGGAACGAAGCAACCGGCAGACCATCCAGCGGGTCTTTGACCGCTGCCGTAAACAACGCCTTCCGGACGATCGGTTGCGCGGAGAATTCATTGCCGCCATCGAGAACGCGATGACCGTTTACGACAATTGGCGGTTGAACCGGACATAACAGGGATGTTTATACTGTAAGGCTATTCCATCACATAATGAGGAATGCGAATGAAAATCGTACGAGTGCAAGACATTATCGGTACCGAGCGCGAAGTCAGCGACAAGCAGTGGAAGAGCCGCCGTTTGCTGTTGAAAAAAGACGGCATGGGCTTCTCTTTTCACGAGACCATCATCAAGGCTGGCTCCGAACACACGTTCTGGTACAAGCATCATCTGGAGGCCGTTTACTGCGTTGGCGGTAACGGACGGATCAAAGACCTCGAGACCGGCGAAGTCCATGAGATCACAGACGGCACCCTGTATGCGCTCGACAAGCATGACCGGCACACCCTCTACGGCGGCACCGAAGACATGCGCCTGATCTGCTCGTTCAATCCGCCAGTGACGGGCCGTGAGATCCACGACGAAGACGGCGCCTACCTGCCGGACACCAGCGAAGACTGATCCGCCCCCTGTGGCTGATCTGCAAGGCAACACCGCACCGCCACCGCAGGCATCGCTGCTTCCGGTGGCGGTGCTGCTTTGGCTTGCCGGTGTCTACCTCCGCATTCCGGTCCTGGTGGCACCGCCACTGGCGCCCTTCATCAGTAATGAACTGGCGCTGTCGAAGGCACTGACCGGGGCCCTGACGACTCTCCCCATCCTGATGCTGGCGGTCGGCTCCATGCCCGGCTCCCTGGCAATAGCCCGACTGGGCCCACGCAACACCCTGGCGCTGGCCATGGTCATCATGGTGATTGGCTCCGCCGGGCGTGGTCTTGTACCCGATACGTTTAACTTGATGCTGGCCAGCGCGGTCATGGGGCTGGGCGTGGCCATGATGCAGCCGGCGCTGCCTGCCTTATTGCCGCGCTGGCTCGAACCGCACCATCTTGCCATGGGCTCGGCCATTTATATGAATGGCATGCTGATGGGTGAATTCATCGGTGCGGGCGTCACGCTTCCGGTACTGATGCCGCTGCTGGATAACAGCTGGCGGGCCACTCTGCTGGTCTGGTCCCTTCCGGGGCTGATGGTCGCTGCGGCGCTCTTCCTGCCGCGGCGTGATCGAGCCCGGCCCGTGCGTCGGGTGGACTGGTTACCGGACTGGAAAAACCCGCTTACCCTCAAACTGGGCCTGCTCCTGGGCCTTTCGGCGGCGATGTTCTTCGGTGTGAATGCCTACATGGGCGCCCTGCTCGAACAGCGCGGGCAGGGCGACCGGCTGGCGCAGTCGCTGTTCTGGTTCAACCTGGCCCAGGTGGCTGCATCGCTGATCATGCTTAAAATGGCCCGGGTGTGGGTGGGCCGCAAAAGTCCGATACTGATCACCGCAATCATCAGTATCGCCGGCACCGTGGGCACCGTCATCCTGCCTGGCTGGCTGGCCATTGCCAGCGCCACTCTGATGAGTTTTGTGGCGGGCATCCTGCTGATCCTGCTGGTCGCCCTGCCGCCCCTGCTGGTGAGCTCCGAAGAAACCGGACGGCTCTCCGCCGGCAACTTCCTGGTGGGATACACTCTGGCGTTCTCGGTGCCGATGATCGGCGGTATCATAGCCGACTGGAGTGGCGACGTGCGTCACGCGGTAGTGACCATGGTGGTTTACAGCCTGGCGGTGCTGCCATTGATCCTCACCCTGGATCTGAAACGCCGGACACCAACCGGCCCAATCGGATCCAACGATTCTCGCGTATCCTGAGACCAACCCTGTCACGCTTTTACCTACAAGGATGTCATTGTGTCACTGGCAACCCTGATCAACCAACTGGCCGATGAAGAAACCAGCGCCCTGAAAACCCTTTCGCTGGTGATCGACTGGGTACGCCCGCGGCACCAGGAACACATTGCCGGCACCCTGACCCGAATGGAGCAGTTGGAAGCCGCACTGACCGATAACCTTGACGTTCACCTGACGGTCTCCTCGCGGCTGCAGAACTGGCTTGATAACGCTCAGTTTTTCCAGTTGCTTTCCGGTCTGGGGCTCTATTCGCGACGGGGCTTTTTCAAGGAAATCGGCGAGCGGCTGTACGAACGGGTGAACCCGGCGCCAGCGGATCGAAACAGTGTCAAAGATGTGCTGTTCCTGGTGTTCAACCGCAAAAATGATACGGTCTGGATTCATCAGGTACCCGATGAGGCCCTGCTGAAACTGCTGGGCACCTTGTGGCATTTTTCGCCGCCGGCGCTTGAGAGAACCCGAATCCGCATCTGCCTGCAGATCCTCAATGCCATTGAGATGCTCTCCATCTGGGTGGCCGCCGAGGAACTCGAGCCCAACATTCTGCGGCTCAATCCCCGGGTGGTGGACCGGGAGTCGGCGTTTGTTGCCCTCCAGCGCGAACTGGGAGCCTTCGTGCAATCCTATGTGCGGAGCCTTCAGGATGAGCAGGAGGTTCACCTTGATCACGCCCACGCCCTGGTCCTGATCGATCAGTGCCGTGACGAGATCCTTCGTCTGCAGCGACGTTCAGTCACCGCCGGCTCCACCATGGCACTGACTCATCTGCTTGAGCGCCTGAGCCAGACTCTCACCCGCATCGAACACCTGCTGGACATCCTGGACCCCGCCGACAGGGAAAAACGTACCCACCGTTCCATTGAGCTTTTCCGAACCCTGGTCCAGGCCAGTGCCGAACGTCATGGCGTCCGGACTCTGTGGCGGGACAACCTGAGATTGATGTCACGCAGTGTCACGGAAAACGCCAGCGATCACGGCGAGCATTACATTGCCGGCAGCCGTCGCGAATACCTCGCGATGCTGGCGTCGGGGGCGGGCGGCGGCTTTGTGATTGCCTTCATGGCGCTGATCAAGATCCAGATTCTCCAGCTGGGTCTGGGCAAGGGCATCGAGACAGTCTGGGTCAGCCTCAACTATGGTTTGGGCTTTATGCTGATCCACATGCTGCATTGCACAGTAGCCACCAAGCAGCCGGCCATGACCGCCGCCAGCATTGCCGAAAAAGTGGAGCAGGGGGAACACGGTCGCGCCAACGCCCGTAAGCTCGCCGAATTGTTGATCCGTGTGGGGCGAACGCAGTTTGTCGCGATCCTCGGTAACGTGGCGGTGGCGCTGACGGTCGCCTTTGCCATCGGGTGGTGTTACACACGCCTGGAAGGGATGCCGATGATCAGCTCAAACCGCTACGACTATATGCTCGATGGCATCCATCCCTGGCAAAGCCTGGCTCTGGTCTATGCGGCCATTGCCGGGGTCTGGCTGTTTGTATCGGGCCTGGTGGCGGGGTATTTCGATAACCGGGCGGCCTATCTGGATCTTGCGGGGCGACTGCGCCAGCATCCCGTGCTACGCCGGGTACTGCCGTTGTCGCTGCGGGAGAAGTTTGCGGCTTACGTGGACGAACACTACGGCGCGCTGATCAGCAACTTTGTGTTCGGGGTGCTGCTGGGCGTTACCGGTTACCTGGGGTACGTCTCCGGACTGCCCATCGATATCCGCCATGTGGCGTTTTCATCGGCCGATGTGGGCTACGCGATGTCGGTGTTCATACCGGGCGTGGCCGAGTTTGCGATGTTCACCGCGTTTGCGTTGCTGATCGGGGCGGTGAACCTGGTGGTGAGCTTTACCCTGGCCCTTAACGTCGCGCTGCGGGCACGGAGTACGCGAATCGCCAGCTTTCCGAAGCTGATCAGGGCCTGGCTCCAGGTCCTGGCAGAGCGACCCACGGCCTTGTTCTACCCGCCAGCGGACTCGCTTCCGGCTCCGGCCGGGGAAAAACAAACGGAGGCCGATCGGCCTCCGTCAGAACTTACAGGTAGTAGTCTTTCAGCGGAGGAAAGCCGTTGAACTCCACCGCACTGTAAGTGGTGGTGTAGGCACCGGTGGACAACCAGTACATGCGGTCGCCAATGGCCAGGTTCAGTGGCAGCGGGTACTTGTGGTGTTCGTACATGATGTCCGCGCTGTCACAGGTCGGCCCGGCAATCACGCAGTCTTCGCCTTCACCGACTTTTTCAGTCCAGATCGGGAACTTGATGGCCTCGTCCAGGGTTTCGATCAGCCCACTGAACTTGCCGACATCGGTGAACACCCAACGGTGCAGTGCGGTACGTGACTTGCGTGAAATCAGCACCACCTCACTCACCAGCACACCGGCGTTGGATATCAGGGAGCGTCCGGGCTCGATAATGATTTCCGGCAGTTCGTCACCGAAATCTTCGTGCAGGAACCGGGCAATTTCCTCCGCATACACCTTCAGCTCATTGGTGCGGGTGATGTAGTTGGCCGGGAACCCACCGCCCATGTTGATCATCTTCAGCTCGATGCCGTCTTCTTCCTTCAGACGCTCGAAAATGACCTTCACTTTGCTCAACGCGGCATCCCAGGCACCGATTTCACGCTGTTGCGAGCCGACATGGAAGGACACGCCGTAAGGCACCAGACCCAGGTCACGGGCCAGAATCAGCAGGTCCATGGCCATGTCGGTCTGACAGCCAAACTTGCGGGACAGCGGCCAGTCCGCCGTCAGCGTGCCCTCAGTCAGAATGCGCACGTAGATTTTGGAGCCCGGAGCCGCCTTGGCAATGTTGCGCAGGTCGGCTTCGGAGTCCGTCGCGAACAGGCGCACGCCTTTCTCATAGAAGGTACGGATATCCCGCGCCTTCTTGATGGTATTGCCGTAGCTGATGCGGTCACCGGTCACGCCAAGTGCCATCACCTTATCCAGCTCATAGACGGACGCAATGTCGAAATTGGCACCCTTGTCGCGCAGCATGGTCAGGATCTGCGGTGCCGGATTGGCTTTGACCGCATAGTACACGTTGGCATAGGGGAAGCCTTCCACCAGCTCGTCGTACTGACGCTGGATGGTGGCGGTATCAATCACCACAAAGGGTGTTTCCTTGGTGTCCGCAAAAGCTTTTATGCGGGCAAAGGTATCGGCATCGTAGTAGTCGGCGAGATGGGCGTTGGCAGACTCGGTCATGGGTGGTGTGTCCCTCCATTGGGCAAACCGGCAAAGTAGAGGGGCAGCCGGTCGTCGGCCATACCCCGGTTTGGCGCGATCATCGGGCATTATCCGGGGCACGGATATGAGCATATCTACCCATAAATACCTGCCCCGCATTCAGGCATTGCCAGACGGCTCAGCGTTTGAAAAACGCCAGGAATGCACCGGCAATAACCGCTGCCACACCGCCAATCAGATACCACATGGTTTCATCGGTGAAACGGCCGGTAAAGGTTTCGGAGATCTGATCGCCAACGGACTCCGAGCCCTGCCAGCCGAAAAACAGCAGCAACACACCCACAACCAGTAGTACAACACCCAGAATTTTTCCAGTTCCCATTCCGCATCTCCCTATTGATAACCGTTTTTGCACGATAGCTGCCTTTTAGACAGAAAAAAAGGCAATCTGTGGTGATTTCGACGATAAACGCCTATATTTAATCCCGAAATTTGACGTCAACTGCCAGGGAGCAGGCCGTGGTTCAGCCTAAAACAGCGTTTCTCATCCTTTGTCTTGCCCTGTTTCTCACCGCCTGTGCCGAAAACGCCAACCAGCCCGACATGCGGCAGCCACTGCCCACGCCCGTGCAGACGCCGGTATCGTTCGACGACGACGTCAAACCGATTCTGGAAACCAAATGCCTGGCCTGTCACAGCTGCTTTGATGCGCCCTGCCAGTTAAAAATGGAGTCTGCCGATGGCCTTATCCGGGGCGCTCACCGTCAATCGGTCTACAACGGAGCCCGTCTGGAAAACCAGCAACCCACCCGCCTCGGTCTGGACGCAGAGACCGAACAGCAGTGGCGGGACCTGGGTTTCTACTCGGTCCTGGCCCGGGGCGACGAAACCCGGAGCCTGTTCGAAAATATGATACGGCTTGGCAAGGAACGTCCGTTTGCACCAAACAGCAAGCTGCCCGCCGATATTGAACTGGGCCTTGGGCGGAAGAACCAGTGCACCAGCAACGCGGATTTTGCCGACTACGCCGAGGATCACCCCTGGGAGGGTATGCCCCTGGCGGTGACCGGCCTCACTGACGATGAGTACGCCACGCTGGTCGGCTGGCTGCAGCAGGGCGGCGCCATTTCCCCCGCCCGCCAGACCCTCAGCGACCGGGAAACTCAACAGGTCGCCCAGTGGGAGCAGTGGCTCAACCAGGACGGAAAGCAGCAGCAACTGGTCAGCCGATGGCTCTTCGAACACCTGTACCTGGCGCACCTTTATCTCGAACCCCAGGGGGCCGGGACCCGCTATTTCCAGCTGTTGCGCTCATCAACTCCACCGGGCGAGCCGGTAGACCCCGTTGCCACCACTCGCCCGAATGACGACCCCGAGGGGCCGGTCTACTACCGCCTCAGGCCGGTCAACGGCAGCATCGTGCACAAACGCCACATCACGTTTGCCTTTACGGCAGAGGTGAGGGAGCGCAGCCAGCAACTCTTCTTCTCCGAACCATGGCAGGTCAACCAGCTGCCCGGCTACCGTGCCGAGGAGCGCGCCAATCCGTTTCTGACGTTCGGTGCCATCCCGGCACGGGCACGCTACCAGTTCATGCTGGACAACGCGGAATACTTCACCCGGACCTTTATCCGTGGACCGGTGTGCCGGGGTCAGATTGCCACTGACGTCATCCGTGACCATTTCTGGGCGGTGTTCCAGGACCCGGATCACGACCTGTTCATCACCAGTGCCGACTACCGTGAGCGGGTCACCGAGTTGCTGGCCCTGCCAGGGCAGGACACCGAACTCCTGTCCCTGGGTAGCAACTGGCTTGACTACCGTGACAAGCGCAACCGCTATAATGCGCTGCGGGCCACCGCCTATCGACTTTCCGCACCGGACGGCGCAAGCCTGGACCACATATGGGATGGCGACGGCCACAACGACAACGCCTTGCTGACCATTTTCCGCCACCACGACAGTGCCTCTGTGCAGCGGGGACTGATTGGCCGGGTGCCATTGACCACCTGGTGGATGGATTATCCGTTGTTTGAACGAACCTATTACGAACTGGTGGTGAACTTCGATGTCTTTGGCAATGTTGCCCACCAGGCCCAGACCCGGCTCTATTTCGACCTGATCCGCAACGGCTCGGAACAGAACTATCTGCGCCTGGTACCGCCAGGAGAGCGCAATCGGGTGCTGCGTGACTGGTACCGGGATGCCGGCAACTTCAAACTCAATTTCAGCTATGCGGAAATGGACGATACCACGCCCGCTGACGTGCCTTATGCCACTGGCTCTTTCACCGATGAACTCGGTGCCCGCCTACTGATGCGGTTCAATGAGCTCAACGCCGAAGCGAATGACCCGATCAACCGCTGCGGTGGCAGTGATTGTGGCCGCTCCGACGAAGCCCCCTGGATACGGCAGGCCGACCAGGCCCTGTCAGGCCTGGCCGCGACCCGCGCGGAATTTCTCACCGCCATCCGATACCTGCCGGACGTCACCTTCGTGAGGGTGCACAACGAGCAGGGCGAACGCACGGTCTATACCCTGATCCGCGACCGGGCCCACAGCAATGTGGCTTTCCTGTTCGGGGAGGATCTGCGTTACGAGCCCGAGAACGACAAGCTGACGGTGTACCCCGGCGTGATCGGCAGCTACCCCAATTTCATGTTCGACGTTCCGGCCGACCAGTTGACCCTGTTCAGGAACCAGCTCAAGGCTCTGGAAGACGAGGAGGCGTTTGATCGCATCGCAAGCACCTGGGGCGTACGCCGTACCCATCCCCGGTTCTGGGATATCCTCCACGACATTACGGCCTGGCAGCGTGAGCATCAGCCACTGCAGGCCGGCATCTTCGACATCAACCGTTACAAGAACCTCTAGCGTCGGGCTTCAGACCGCAACCGGCCACAATGGCTCCGGTTCCGTGGGGCCATCCGGGTCTTCCGGGGCCCACTGGCGACGGAGGTAGCCCAGCACGGCGTCCCGCAGCGCACTGCCCTGGCCCAGCCCCTGGTTACCAAACAGCCGGTTGAACTCCAGGACGTAGGGGTGGCCATCCACCATGGCGATATCGAAACCGGCATGGTCCACTTCCAGGGTTCGCGCCAGCATCAGGGCCAGCTCGGTGGCGGCCGCCGGTACCGGGCTGGTATCAATTCGCCCGCCACGGGCCACGTTGTTATAGAAGCCCTGGTCCGCCTGGGTACGCCAGTAGGCCGTAACCACCTGGTCCCCAACGATCACCACGCGCACGTCACGATCAATAGGCAGGTATTCCTGGACATACAGTAACGGCGCGTGCTCACAATAACGCCGCCAGTCTTCCCGTGTTTCGATCAGCCATACCCCTTCCCCCATACTGGCCCTGGCGAGCTTGGCTACGAACGGGTGGGCCATGGTCTCCCAGATCTGTTCCCGTTCCTGAGGCCCGTTCGCTTCGATCAGGGTCCAGGGCGTGTGTTCCGGCGCCACCGACTGAAACGCCCGGGTCATCTCCACTTTGTCATGACCAATCCGATAACTGGCCACACTGGGAAACACACGACACTTCAGCCCGTGTACCAGGGCATTCAGCTGCCAGTACTCAGGGAACAGCACCCAGTCCGCCTCGCGCAGCAATTCCTTATGGCGGAGGAACTGATCGGGTTTGAGCACGGTGGTATCGGGAAAGCCGAGGGTTCGAAAGATATCAAAGGAAACAAGGTGCATGGTACAGCGGCACTCAGGATGGAATTGCGCGCATTTTATACAGGGCTGGCCGGTTGGCAAGCGGTTTTTTTTACCGCTGCCAGCGTCACTTATCCGGTCGTTTCTATTTATCCGGTCGTTTCTTCGTGCCTTGCTGCGCGCGGGCAGTGAGAGGATCTTCCGGCCATGGATGTTTGGGGTACCGGCCCCGGGTATCCTTGCGAACCTGCGGATAGGCGTTTATCCAGAAACTGGCGAGGTCAGCGGTGACCGCCAGCGGTCGCTGCGCGGGGGATAGCAGGTGAAGCACCACCGGCACCCGGCCATCCACTACCCTGGGCGTTTCTGTCCAACCGAACAGTGCCTGGAGTTTAGCGGCCAGTACCGGCCCGTTGTCTGCCGCATAATCCAGGCGAACACGTTGTCCGGTGGGAATCGTCAATTCGACCGGGGCCAGCGCCTGCAGTCTCTGCTGTTGCGGGTAATCCAGCAGACTGCTCAGTGCGGCGAGCAGGTCCAGTTTCTGCAACTCGGACCAGCGGCGGATGCCACCCAGGAACGGTGCAAGCCAACGCTCCATCCGCGCCAGCAGTGCCTGTTCATTCACCTCCGGCCATGACTCATCCGGAAAATGGGCAGCAACCAGGCGGACCCGGGCACACCACTGCCGGCTGGCTTCAGTCCACGGCAGACTTGCCAGCCCCCGCTTGCGCACCGCATCCATCAGGCCCTGCTGCACCAGCCCCGCGTCCACGTCCCGGATCGGCGTTTCCTGAAATACCACCGCACCCAGCTTTCGCACCCGCCGGGCCGTGACCGTACCCCGCGCCTCGTCCCACCCGGCTTCATCCTTCTCGTGGATGTGGCCCGCCAGATCCTGTTCAAGATCCCGCAGGTCCACTGGGGCCGCGAGGTAGATCGCCGCTTCCCGCGACTTGCCATCCAGTTCCGCCGCGACCAGCCAGTCGTGGCGGGCCAGTGGGTCGCCGTCTTTGAGTCGCGCGCCCTTGCCATTGCTCAGTTGATAGCGGGGGTCGCTACCCGCCCGCCGGCGTCCGATACGATCCGGGTAGGCCAGTGCCAACAAACGGCCTACCTCCGTCTCCGTGGGCACAACCTCCGTATCGAAAGCACCGTCATGGAGACGGGAAACCACCTGACGGACAGCCCTCAGACGGGCCTGATCCAGCGTACGGTCACCACGTTCGCCGTGAAGCACGCGAACCCGTTCATGCATATCCGCCCCGGCGCCGGCACCCAGCAGGTCACGCTCACCCAGGAGCGCCGCCAGTCCCGCCGCAGCGGCGCCCAGTCCCAGTGTGCGGCCACGTATAACCATGTGAGCCAAACGGGGATGGATGCCCAGCTCCCGGGCTTCCTTGCCATGATCCGTAATGGCGCCCCGGGCATCGAGCATGTCCAGCCATTGCAGAAGCGCCACCGCCTGTTGCCAATGGGCGGCGGGCGGCTGGTCAATCCAGGCGACCCCGGCCGCTTCACGGGCACCCCACTGGGCAAGCTCCAGCACCAGCGGAGCGAGGTCCGCCTCGAGGATCTCCGGCGGGGTGTGGTCGGCAAGGGCGAACTGGTCCGATTCCGACCACAACCGGTAACACACCCCCGCCTCTACCCGCCCCGCGCGGCCTTTGCGCTGTTCAGCGGACGCCCTGGAGACCCGACCGGTGATCAACCGTGTCATGCCACTGTTGGCATCGAACACCGCCCGGCGCTGCTGGCCGCTATCGATGACCACCCGCACCCCTTCGATGGTCAGGCTGGTCTCGGCGATAGCCGTGGCCAGCACCACTTTGCGCTGCCCGCCGGTTGCGGGCGCGATGGCACGATCCTGTTCTTCGGACCTGAGGTTGCCATACAGCGGCGCAAGTACTACATCGTCGGGCACCTGGCCCCGCAGCTGCTGTTCCACCCGGCGAATTTCTCCGGCGCCCGGCAGAAACACCAATACGGAACCAGTCTGATCCCGCAGTGCCTCCTGTATAACCGCCGTCACCTGATCCAACACGCGACCCTGACGGGGTAATGGTCGGTACAGGACCTCCACCGGAAACGCTCGCCCCTCACTGGTGATCACCGGCACATCTCCGAGGAGTTTGGCGATAGGCGCGGTATCCAGCGTCGCCGACATCACCAACAATCGCAGGTCGTCCCGCAGTGCCTGCTGGGATTCCCGCACCAGGGCAAGGCCAAGGTCAGCCTGAAGGGAGCGCTCATGGAATTCATCAAAGATCACCGCGGCGTAGTCTTCCAGCATCGGATCGCCCTGGATCAGCCGCGTCAGGATGCCTTCGGTCACCACCTCAATGCGCGTTTGGGCCGATACTCGAGTGTCGAGCCGGGTGCGATACCCCACCGTTTGCCCCGGCCTCTCCCCCAGTAGACCGGCCATGAACCTGGCCGCGGACCTCGCTGCCAGTCGTCGCGGTTCAAGCATCAGTATCCGGCCATCACCCCGCCAGGGAGCATCAAGCAAGGCCAGTGGCACCCGGGTGGTTTTACCCGCGCCTGGCGGTGCCTGTAACAGGGCCGTTGACGTCCTCACCAGGGTATCGGTCAGCGTCGGGAGCACCTGGTCGATGGGGAGAGGATTCCTGCGGGCAACGGGCATGGACGGCCTATTCCGGCGCAGGCACAAAGAACACAAACACCAGGCCAAACGCCAGCGCTGCCACTCCAATGCCAAACGCGCTCACCAGCGTGCCGCCGCCGTCCAGCCATTGCTTGGTCAGCCAAGGCCCTACCATCTGGGTGAAACCGTATAACGCCACCATCGCCGCCGACAGTCGGGGCCCTTGGTGGGGATGCAAGGCACGTCCGATACGCTGGGTCAGCAGCACGGTGCCCAGGAAGGTGCCGCCTACCAGGGCCGCACACAGGATCAGGCCGATTTCGCTGGGCAGCACAACCGCCGCCAGGACCCCGACCAGTTGAATAAGAAAGTTGAGCTTCAGCGCGGGCAGGTCGCCCAGAGTGGCACCCAGCCGGTTCCAGATCCAGGGGGCGGGGATGGTGGCCAGGGCAACGATCAACCAGGTTCCGTCCAGCAGCCAATGCGCCGGCGACAGCTGAACCTTGGCCAACAGGGGCAGAAACGTCATGGGGAGGATGTAGCCCAGACCGGCACCGGCGTAAGAGAGAAACAGCGGGATGCTGGCACGGTCCAGCAACGGCGTTGTGCTGTCAGCGGGCGCACCTGTGTCGGTCACCGGGCGGACCGGAACGTCCAGTTTCATCAATCGGGCGGCGCCCCACCAGGCCAGCGGGACGGAGATCACCGCCGCTGGCCACCAGCGCCCGGCACCGCTCAGCCAGTCGGCACTCCCGGTGACCACGCCACTGGACAGCAACAACCCGAATCCTACGCCGATGTACACCAGTCCGCTCATGGCCGAACGCCTGCGCAGCACCAACCATTCCAGAATCAGTGCAGGTGCCTGGACGAACACTATCCCGTTGGCAACGCCGTTCAGCCATCGGGTCGCTGAGATCACCGTCAGGTGGTCGGTCTGCGTGAGTATCAGCGTGGTAGCGACGTGAACCGCCAGGGAGACCGGCAGCAAGGTACGAATCTGTTCAACACGGTGCCAGCGAATGGCCAGCAGTGCGCCCATCAGATATCCCAGGTAATTCCAGGTGGCAACGGCCGCGCCGCCACCGGCACTGACCTGACCATCCTCCACCAGATAGGGCAACAGCGGCGTGAATATGAATCGCCCGAGACCGTGCACAACCAGCAGCACCACCGCTCCGGCGGCAAGCACGGTGAAAAGCTCCCGTGGAGCTGTATCACGTTGGGTCAAACTGGACATAACGAACCACCCTGGCGAAAACGGGGGAGCAGTTTAAGGCAATGTGGTGGCGAAGTCAGTGGGACCTATGGCGGACCCGGACTAGCTCGCCCGGGGATGGTTGGCTTTCGCCCATGAGTAGATGCGTTCAAAGGCCTCGGCCAGCGACTCCGGATCGTGGGGAGGCTGCAACACGGCAATCATCTCTCCCTCGGGGTTGAGTAAGGCGAAATGACCGCTATGGTCCACCAGCAGCTCACCGTTGACAGTACGATGTACAAAGACCGCGTTCAGGCTTTGGGCCACTTTACGCAGGGTATCCATCTCGCCGGTCAGGCCATGAAAGTGCTCGCCGAAGAAGCTGACGTAGCTGCGGAGCTGGTCCGGCGTGTCGTGTTCCGGGTCCGCGGTGATCAGCAGGTAATCCGGCTGTGGCAGCTCCGCCGACAGCAGTTTGTCTGTGCGCCTCAGGTTGGCCATCGCCGCCGGACAGATATCGGGGCAGTTGGTGTAGCCGATGAACGCAAACGTCCAGCGTCCTTTCAGGTCCTCACGGCTGACTTTCTCACCCTTTTCATTGAGCAGCTCAAAATCGGGCAGCGGCCGGCCCTCGTCATAAACATAGGTGTTCAGGTCGGCGAGCTCCGGCGCAGGCGAGGGTTCCTGCTCGCCGCCCGTAAACACTTGCCGGCCCACGACCAACCCGAAGACCAGCATCACGACCAATAGCAGAATGATCAGGGTCCGTCGGATGGGGCGGTTCATACAGTCTCTCTTGCTGGCTCAGAAAAAGACGAAGTGGTCCACCAGGAGCACCACAAACAGTGCCATCAGGTAGGTGATCGAGTACTTGAACGTGTTAAGCGCCACACGGCGATCGTCGCCTTTGAGCAGGCGAATGGAGTACTGCAGAAAACGCAGACCCAGCGCCAGGGCGCCCACCAGGTAAATCACGCCGGACATGCCGGTCACGAACGGCAGCAGGCTGACCGCGAGCAGCATGAAAGTGTACAGCACGATGTGCAGTTCGGTGTACTTGTTGCCATGGGTGACGGGCAGCATCGGAATCCCGGCCTTGGCGTACTCTTCCTTGCGGTGGATCGCCAGCGCCCAGAAATGGGGTGGTGTCCAGGCAAAAATGATCAGGACCAGCAACAGCGCATGACCTTCCACCTGCCCGGTCACGGCAGTCCAGCCCAGCAGTGGAGGCATGGCGCCGGCAAGACCACCGATCACGATATTCTGGGGCGTCGCGCGCTTGAGAAAGAGCGTGTAGACCCCGGCGTAGCCAACCAGTGAGGCCAGGGTCAGCCAGGCAGTAAGGGCATTGACCTGCCACACCAGCACACCCATACCGGCTGCGGCCAGCAGGGTCGCAAACAACAGGGCGTCGAGGGGACTGATCTTGCCTGTGGCCACCGGACGCTTGCGGGTCCTCGCCATGACGGTATCGATTTTCTGGTCCACCACATGATTGACAACGGCAGCCGCACCGGCCAACAGGGCAATGCCGAGGTTCCCGTACAACATCACCTGCCATCCCGGCACACCCGGCGCGGCCAGCAACATGCCGATCACCGAGGTGAGGATCATCAGGGCCACGACCCGAGGCTTGGTCAGTTCAAGAAAATCCTTCCAGGAGATTGCCGCCTCCGGATGGCCGGCTGCACTCTGGGCCGGCAGGGTTTTTACATGCTCGCTCATGCCGTCACCTCTCGATTCATTGTTGTTGTATGTGGTTGGCTCAATGCCTGAGTGTGGGGCATTTTATGCAGCCGCCACAACAGGTTTATCACAGTCAAAAGCAGTCCGGCTCCCATGGCGTTATGGGCGACTGCAATAGAGAGTGGAATAAAGAACGCCACGTTGGCAAGCCCGAGCGCAATCTGGGCGACCAGGGCCAGAGCGACCAGCTTCACGGGCCATGCCAGCTCACTGTCCCGGAAACGCCGCCACATCAGGGCCAGCAACACGGTAAAGTAGGCCAGGACCACCATCGCTCCGACCCGATGGGTAACATGGATCGCTACCCGGCCATCAGCGGTCAGCTGGCCACCCAGATAATTCGGTCCCACATGCTGGGCCACATCGAATCCGTGGCGGAAATCCATCTCTGCCGGCCACCATTCTCCCTGGCAGGTTGGCAGCTCAGGACACGCCACTGCGGCGTAATTGGCGGCGGTCCAGGCACCGAGGGCTATCTGCATGACCACCAGCACCAGACCACCATAGAGCCACGGTCGGAAAGGTCCGGCCCCCGGTCTGACCCCGGCGGGCTTCCGGGTTATCTGGCGCGCCCTCAGGCGGAGGGTCAGCAGTGTGAGCAGGCTGATGGTGGTGAAGCCGCCCAGCAAATGAAGGGCAACCACCTGGGGCCAGAGTTTGAGGGTCACGGTCCACATGCCGAACGCGCCCTGAAGCACGATAAAGCCGGCAATGAACAACGGAAGCTTGACGGGAAGATCCTCGCGGCGATGGCGAACCGCGTAGGCCGCCAGTCCGAACACCACGAGGCCGAGAATGCCGGCGGCGTAGCGATGAATCATTTCCGGCCAGCCCTTCTCCACCTCTACCGGCGTATCGGGGAAGCGGGCGTTGGCAATGGCAATACTTTCAGCGCTCTGGGGTACGGAAAGGAAGCCATAACAACCGGGCCAGTCCGGGCAACCAAGCCCGGCGTCCACGAGCCGTGTCCAGGCGCCCAACATAATCACAACCGCGGCAAGCAGGGTGGCAAACAGTGACCACCGTCCCAGTAGGCGGGCACGATGGGATAACGAAGCCTGGGGCTGGTTCAAGGTCAGCTTCCTCCTGACGACAGGTTAACCAATCTGGGACAGTTTCATCAGATGCTTGAGGTCCTTGAGCATGTCCTTGCCGGTATGCTCATTGCCGTAATGCATCATCACATTTCCGAAAGGATCCACCAGCAGGATTCTTGGCTCCTGCTGCGGCTGGATGCCAGCGGGCCAGGCTGGCGCCGGGCCGTCCCCGAGCTGCAGGCGTTCCATGGTGCTATATTCGTCGCTCCAGCGGCTTTCCAGGGAGGCCGGAACCGAGCCCAGCCACGCCGCCCGGGTCATGCGGTCGGCGTTCTTGCCGAGGGCAATGTTGACCTGGCGCGCCAGATAGAGGAGTTGTTCGCAGGATTCAGCGCACTCTGCCGACACCACCAGCATCATCCACTCGGCATTTCCCTGTTCCGGACCGAACCGCTCCGCCAGGGGAGTGCCGGTCGATGTCTCAAGATGCAGGTCAGCCACCGGTGCCACCGGCTGAATCAACTCCCCATTGTTGGTGTGACCGGCCGGATTGAGCCAGCCGGTGTAGAACATGATCGTGGCAAACACCATGGGGCCAAAGCCAACCGCAAACAGCAGTAGGGCCGTGCGTCGACCCCGGCGGACTTGTTGGGGCGTGGGCCCGTCACTGCGCTGTTCCGGTGCCCGGTCAGCCATTGTCGTTGTCATTATTGGCTCCTGTTCTTCGGTAACTCGCTATAACCGTCAATATAACCAGTGCAACGGCCAGTGAAAACCACTGAAATGCATACCCGTAATGGGTCTGGGGCCCCATCATGTCCGGCTCCCAGTCTGCCCGGTAAGCGCCTGGCTGCTGCGGATCGGATAGCCTGACCAGTAAACCGGCCAGTTCCGGTTCGTGTTGCCGCGCCCGATCTGCCGGCAACGCCTGTACACGTCGCGGCCAGCGCTCGGCCAGTGCTTCGCTGTCCGCCAGTACGGGCGGTTCGGGGAACTCAGCCAACCGGCCCGCAATATCCACAGGGCCAGCGGGCGAGCTCACCCGTGGCAACTCATTGCGGGTCCTCGGCGCCTGCAGCCAGCCACGGTTGACCACCACCGGCGGTCCATCCATGGGATAGAACACCGTCAGCACTTCGTAGCCCGGAACGCCGTCCCGGGTTCGGTTGTCCAGCAGCCAGCTGTTCTCACTGTAATGTCCCTGAAGGGTGACCGGTCGACCAGTGGCCAGACCCGACGCCACCTGCTCCGGCCAGCTCAGACTCAGTGCCTGCTGCTGCCATTGCTGCAACAGCAACTGCTTTTCAGCCGCCCGCCCGAGTTGCCATACACCCAGGCTGATCAACAATGGCAGGAATACGCCGGCGAACAGCAACAGTCGCCAGTCGAATTGCCACCGACGGCGTTCAGGAAGCCCTGTTTCTGACATGCTCTGCTATAGTGTCCTGACAATAACCAAGACCAGAAACAGGAATTCCCATGCTGAAAGCGCTCGTTATCCTACTCATGCTGGCTGTCATCGTAAGTCTTTTCAGCGGGTTGTTCTTTCTGATCAGGGACGGCGGCAAAACCAACCGGGTGGTGAACTCACTGACGGTGCGGGTAGCGCTGAGTGTGTTGCTGTTGCTGGTGATTCTGATCTCCCTCTGGCAAGGGGGCCTGGTCCTGAACCCGACCCCCTGACGCAGCTTCAGATAACGTAGACAAAGACAAACAGGCCCAGCCAGACCACATCGACAAAGTGCCAGTACCAGGCCGCCGCCTCGAAGCCAAAATGCTTTTCAGCGGAAAAATGCCCCTTGTTGATGCGAATCAGCATGATCGTCAGCATCAGCGTACCCAACATGACGTGGGCTCCGTGGAAACCGGTCAGCATGAAGAACGTACTGCCGTAAATCCCGGATTGCAGGGTCAGGTCCAGGTCCTGATAGGCGTGCATGTACTCGTAGCCTTGCACGAACATGAACACCACGGCTAACCCGATGGTGGCCGCCAGCCACATCTTGAGCTTCTTGCGGTTATCTTCCTTGATGGCGTGATGCGCCACCGTCACGGTGAACGAAGACGTCACCAGAAGGATCGTGTTGATCAGCGGCAGTCCCCAGGGACCAATGACTTCCTTGGGACCGGGATACGCACCCGGATCAGGGTTGCTGATCAGGGGCCAGGTGGCCTGGAAGCCTTCCCACAGCATGTTACTGCTGCCCCGGTCGCCCTCACCCCCCAGCCAGGGCACCGCGAACACCCGGGCGTAAAACAGCGCACCGAAGAACGCGGCGAAGAACATCACCTCTGAAAAAATGAACCAGCTCATCCCCCAACGAAACGAACGATCCATCTGGGGACTGTAGAGGCCGGCCCGGCTTTCCTTGATGACACTGCCGAACCAGCCGAACAGCATGTAGGCCATGATCAATGAACCGATCAGGAACATGATCCATGACCCGGTGGTTGATTCGCCCTGCTTGCCATTCACCATGATGGCGGCCACGCCGTAGAGCATGACCCCAAGGCCGACCGTCGCCACGATCGGCCACTTGCTTTGTTCGGGAACGTAATAGGTCTGGTTATCCGCCATGACAGTCTCCGATGGCTTATCCGTTGTCGTTTGTTGTTTTCGTGACCCGGGCACTGTCGGACACCGCCGGTGTTACCTTCTGATCGTACAGCGTGTACGACAGGGTCAGCTTTGTAATGTGCTCCGGCAGGTCCTTGTCCACAATGAATATCAGTGGCATCTCGACACTTTCACCGGCCTCGAGGGGCTGCTGGTTGAAGCAGAAGCACTCGGTTTTGTGAAAATACAAAGTGCCCTCTGATGGCGACAGGCTTGGCACCGCCTGGCCAACCATAGCCTGGGCCGTGGGGTTCTGTGCGAAGTAATTGATCGTAACCGGTTCGCCCGGGTGAACCTCAATGCTTCGGGTTACCGGCCGGAACGTCCAGGGCATACCGGGGCCGTTCTGGGCCAGGAACTGCACCTTGACCGTGCGATGCTCATCCCGCTCAACGACCGCCGTGCTTTCGTAACGACCGCCGGTCTTGCCATTGATGCCGGTGATTTCACAGAACACATCGTACAGCGGCACCATGGCGAAACCGAAGGCAAACATACCCAGCACTCCGGCCATGCACCACCCAACCACCCGCCCATTACTGCGGCGGGAGGGTTGGGGCGTCGGTTTGGCCTCGGTCATCGCAACGGCTCCGTTACTTCACTTCCGGCGGTGTTGCGAAGGTGTGGTAAGGCGCCGGCGACGGCACAGTCCACTCCAGGCCTTCGGCACCGTCCCACGGCTTGGCGGCTGCTTTTTCCCCACCTTTGACACACTTCACCACGATAAACAGGAACAGCAGCTGTGACGCGCCAAACATGAACGCACCGACGCTGGACACCATGTTGAAGTCCGCAAACTGCAGGGCGTAATCTGGAATCCGCCGCGGCATGCCGGCCAACCCGAGGAAGTGCATCGGGAAGAACGCCAGGTTCATGCCCACGAACGACAGCCAGAAATGGGTCTGGGCCAGGGTTTCGTCGTACATGTGGCCCGTCCACTTCGGCAGCCAGTAGTAGGCGGACGCGAAGATACCAAAGATCGCACCCGGCACCAGTACATAGTGGAAGTGAGCCACGACAAAGTAGGTGTCATGGTACTGGAAGTCCGCAGGAGCAATGGCCAGCATCAGCCCCGAGAAGCCGCCGATGGTGAACAGGATCACGAAGGCCACGGAGAACAGCATGGGCGCCTCGAAACTCAGCGCGCCACGGAACATGGTGGCAACCCAGTTGAACACTTTTACCCCGGTCGGGACGGCGATCAGCATGGTGGCGTACATGAAGAACAGCTGGCCAGCGATGGGGATACCTACGGTGAACATATGGTGAGCCCAGACCACGAATGACAGCAGGGCAATGGCACCGACCGCATAGACCATGGAGGCATAACCGAACAGCGGTTTGCGGGAGAACGCCGGGATGATATGTGACACCGCCCCGAAGGCAGGCAGGATCATGATGTACACCTCGGGGTGCCCGAAGAACCAGAACACGTGCTGGAACAGCACCGGATCACCACCACCAGAGGCATCAAAGAAACTGGTGCCGAAGTTGATGTCCATCAGCATCATGGTCACCACACCCGCCAGAACGGGCATGACCGCAATCAGCAGGAACGCCGTGATCAGCCAGGTCCATACGAACAGGGGCATTTTCATCAGTGTCATGCCCGGCGCCCGCAGGTTGAGGATCGTGGCAATCACGTTGATCGCCCCCATGATTGAGGACACACCCATGATGTGAATGGCAAAAATGAAGAAGGTGGTACTGGGCGGCCCGTACGTCGTCGATAGCGGCGCGTAGAAGGTCCACCCGAAGTTGGGAGCGCCACCGGACATGAACAGGGTGGACACCAGGATCAGGAAGGCACACGGGAGCAACCAGAAACTCCAGTTGTTCATCCGCGGCAACGCCATGTCCGGCGCCCCGATCATCAGGGGCAGCATCCAGTTCGCCAGACCTACGAACGCGGGCATAACCGCGCCAAACACCATGATCAGACCGTGCATGGTGGTCATCTGGTTGAAAAATTCAGGTTCGACGATCTGCAGGCCGGGCTGGAACAGCTCGGCGCGGATTACCATGGCCATGGTGCCGCCAAGCAGGAACATGGCAAAACTGAAGATCAGGTACATGGACCCGATATCTTTGTGGTTGGTCGTCAGCAACCACCGGCTGAAGCCTTTGGCCGGGCCGTGGTGATGATGATCCTGGGCGTGGGTATCTGCAACCGCACTCATGAAAAACCCCCGTTACCGCCTTATTGTTCTGGCTGGTGATGTCATTTGAGGAATCATTCCTGATTCTTGTACTCGAATACTTCTTTTGGCGTGATCATTTCACCGGTGTCGTTACCCCAGGCATTACGCTCATAGGTAATCACCGCTGCCAGATCCACCTCGTTCAACTGGTCGCCGAAGGCCTGCATCGCGGTGCCTGATACGCCGTTGACCACGATATCCAGGTGCGCATCCATATCTTCGAGTACTACCTGACTGCCCTTCAAAGCCGGGAACGCTGGCGGTGCACCACTGCCATCCGCCTGGTGACAGGAAGCACAGGCGCTGGCGTAGGCTTTTTCGCCACGCTCCATCAGTTCTTCCATGGTCCAGTCTTTCTCGGTCAGCTCACGTTCACGCTCGGCGGCCTCACGCTGCTCTGCCACCCACTGGTCGTATTCTTCCTGGGGGACCGCCTTCACCACCACCGGCATGAAACCGTGATCCTTGCCACACAGCTCCGTGCACTGGCCACGGTAGATGCCCGGCTCGTCCACACGGGTCCAGGTCTCATTGATAAAGCCCGGTATGGCGTCTTTCTTGACACCAAAGGCCGGCACCCACCACGAGTGGATCACGTCATTGGCGGTCAGCAACAGGCGCACCTTGGCCCCGACCGGAACCACCATCGGATTGTCCACATCCAGCAGATAGTGCTCCGATTTCTCGGTGCGGTTGTAGATCTCATCCTTGCTGGTGGACATGTTGGAGAAGTAGCCGAATTCCTCGTTGATATAATCGTACTTCCAACGCCACTGGTAGCCGGTAACCTTGATATCAATCTCGGATTCTGTGGTGTCGTACATATCCACCAGGGTCGCCGTGGCAGGAATGGCCATGACCACGAGGATGACAAATGGAATGATGGTCCAGAGGATTTCCACCAGGGTGTTCTCGTGGAAATTGGCCGGTTTCGCTCCCTGAGACTTTCGGTGGGCGAAAATCGACCAGAACATGACCCCGAAAACCACAACGCCGATGGCGACGCAGATCCACAGGATCGTCATATGAAGGCTGAAAATTTCATTACTGGTGCCGGTAACCCCGGGGGCCATGTTCAACGTCCAGTCCGCCATGGACCAGGCGGGGAACAGTAGGCCGCCCATAAGGGCACCTGCCCGCATAGCGTGCACGCGCATACTGTGTCTCCACAGAGTAGTGTTATTCTTGTCGGATTTTGCGTTCCATCCCTCCGCCCTGGCCGCGCTCGCACACGCTGTCAGTTCAGAGTGGAAGTCTGCTTATGGATAACTCAGGATTGAGTATAGACACAGATCCGGGAATTGCGAAAAATCGGATAAACCTAAAAGTAATAATAAGGCTATATCTATAATTAGATTGAATAAATTATTTTCGCTTCCGCGGACAGACCGGCGGCTCTGGGCACTGGCCTGGCCGTTGATGCTGACCAATCTCACTGTCCCTTTGCTGGGTCTGGTGGACACCGCCGTGCTCGGCCATCTCGACAGCCCGCAGTACCTCGGGGCCGTGGCCGTTGGTGCCAACCTGTTCACCATTCTCTACTGGACGTTCGGCTTCATGCGCATGGGCACCACCGGTTTGGCAGCCCAGGCCTGGGGCCGGCGGGACGAGTTTGCCCAGGTTGCTCTACTGGTGCGCTCCCTCGTGCTGGCGGTGGGAATCGGTCTGCTTTTGATCCTGTTTCACCGACCCCTGATCGAGCTGGGCCTGACGCTGATGAACCCCAGCGCGCAGGTCACCGGACTGGCTTCCGAATACGCCGCCATCAGGATCTGGAGCGCACCGGCGGTACTGTGCCAGTACACGCTGGTCGGCTGGCTCATCGGGACCCAGTTCGCCCGCGCCCCGATGATCATGCTGATTGTGGCCAACAGCCTGAACATCGTGCTGGATGTGCTGTTTGTGACGGTGCTTGGCTGGAACAGCCAGGGCGTGGCCACCGCCACCGTCATCGCCGAGTACTCGGCAGCGGCCATCGGCTTTCGACTGGTGCTGATACGGATGCCCGCCGGTCAGGCCTTCAGCCGCGCCCTGCTGGGCCAGCTCTCAGACTACCTTCGCATTCTGCAGATCAATCGTTACATCATGGTGCGCACCATCGCTCTGCTGCTGGTGCTGGCGTTCTTCACCGCCCAGGGCGCGCGGCAGGGCGACACGATCCTGGCGGCCAACGCCGTGCTGATCACTTTCCTGATGCTGATCTCCAACGGGCTGGACGGCTTTGCCAACGCCGCTGAGGCGCTCATCGGCGAAGCCGTTGGCAAAGGCAGGCGGCGGCAGTTCCGCGTGGTTTTCCGCACCGCACTCAGGTGGTCCCTCTATGGCTCCATCATCTTCACCATGGCCTTTGTCCTGGGGGGACGCCTACTGGTCAGCCTGCTCACCGGCATTGATGAGGTCCGGACCACCGCCTGGGAATTCCTGCCCTGGCTCTGGGCCTTGCCTCTGTGCGCGGTCTGGGGCTTTCTGTTTGATGGCGTGTTCATAGGCGCCACACGTACCCGCGACATGCAGAACACCATGCTGGTTTCGGCGCTGGCGGTGTTCCTGCCGGTGTGGTGGCTGACCACTGGCTGGGGGAATCATGGGCTCTGGTTTGCGCTGATCGCGCTCATGCTGGCCAGAGCCATCACCATGGGCTGGCTGTTTTGGTCGCACACACGGAACGACCGCTGGTTCGAACGGTCATAGGCCGGAATGGTCATATCCGCGGCGCGCTTTTCCTCGCTCCCGGACGGCAGCCGGCGGAATCTCGTCTACACTTACCGGAAAAGGCAGTGCGTTCGCTGGCGTAGGTCCGATGCCTATGGCCCCTTGCTCAAAACTGACAACTGCAATTCATGGGAGGCGCCTTGCGACCTCAAACTGTTCAATCGTCGGCATGTCGTGAAATGACCCCACAGGCAGTTCTAGAGATCATTGATGAGGCGCGACGCAAGGAAGCACGCTCCGGTACGTTTCTGAGGCAACTGCGCGAAAAGGCGTTGGATTTGCCGTCGGTCGTTACCATCGAAGGACACCCGCCAGCCACGTCCCTCTTTCAGTTCGCCGTCGAGTATATTGAAATGGCACCGCGACTCATTGAATGCGTGGAAGCCTGCGCCCGGCAAGCCGGCAAGTCCGCATTGTTTGAGCCGGTTATCAGCGCCGCCATTCGCTACTTCACCCAGCCTTCCGTACTATTGATACGGTATGACGGATTGGATGGGCTGCTGATACGCGCCTATCTCTGTCACCGACTGATGGAAGAGATGTATGAAAACAATCGTTGCACGCGTGCAAGCGAACTGGTAGATATTGAAGCCACCCGGGCCAATCTGCTGGCGCATCAGTTAATCGGCGAGCCCTTCGCAAATGAACTGGATGAAGCCATCACCATCACGGTGTTGCAGATTGCAGGCACTTCCGATTACTACAACCTGAACCTTGATCCGTTTGTGGAACAGGTTAACAACGCCGCATGGGACTGGATGCGGCACTACTGGGAAAATCTACTGGTAAGGAACCACATCCGATTCTCCCTCGGTACCGACCTGTAATGACAGGTTCAGGGGTCAGATGCAACGATCAACAGTTTTCGTGTGGACAGCCCTGTCAATCTCAGCGTGGGCAGCTCCGTCTTTTGCCACCAGCCTGGATATCCGGGTCGTCCTGGAGGATGGCCAGACCCCGGTTCCTGGTGCCGTGGTGCAGGCTGGAAACACGCCGGCTGAGCCCACAAAGGCGGAAATCGCCCAGAAAGATCGCGCATTTCATCCCCAGGTGCTGGTCATCCCTGTCGGCTCAAGCGTGGATTTTCCAAACCGGGATAATACCCAACATCATGTCTACTCCTTTTCCCCCGCGAAAACGTTCAACATAGCGTTGTATGCCGACCGTCCAGAAGCACCGATCGTATTCGACAAGCCCGGCATCGTCGAAATAGGGTGCAACATCCACGATCACATGACGGGCTTTGTGGTCGTAGCCGACTCCGCAGCCGTTGGTCGCACGGATGAGCAGGGCATGCTGAGTCTTGATCTTGAGGCCTCGGCTGTGACCGGAAATAGCATAGTCGAACTGCAGGTCTGGCATCCCCGCCTGGCCGACAATACCCGGCCACTGATCAGGGAAGTTGCACCGGACAAGGCCGTCACCATTGCCCTGAAGCTGTTGCCAGCGCCCACCGAAGAGCACCCACTGGATCGGCTGCAGCAACGATTCCGGGATCTTTAATTCCATGGGTATTGCTGCTCGCCTGGGATTCCGTGGCAGGTTGATCACGGCCATGATAGCCCTCGTGGTCCTGGTCAGTGTCGTGGTCGTTGCCATGCTGATGGTCTACCTGTTTGAGGACGAGAAAAGCCGAGCGCTGGAACAGCTGGCCATAGGCGAACGACTAACCACCGAAGTCATCACCCGGCGCACCGACCTGGAGCTGTCCCGCCTCAACGTGATCGTGCAGGATTTCGGCTTCCGTTCTGCTATTGCCAGCAGGGACACGTCGACCATGATCAGTGCGCTGGAGAACCATGGGCAGAGGGCTGGGGCGGATTTTGCTGTCCTGCTTGACAGTCAGGGGACACGGCTGGCCTCAACGCTGAACCGCCCCATTCCGACAACCAGCCAGGAAACCCTGCTTGCGGCCAGGAGCAACGGTTTTGCGCGGATTCTGCGGGTAATCGGCAAGCAGGGTTTCGAACTGCTGGTGGTTCCCGTTGAAGCGCCAGGATTAAGGGCGTGGCTGGTTGCCGGTTTTGCCATGGAGCAATCGCTGGCTGAAGGGATTGCCCGCCTCAGCGGCACTTCGGTTCTCTTCCGCGCCCGGAGCGGAGACGAGGGTCGGTTTCACACCTTCGCTTCCACGATTGCGGATGACGATGCACTGCAGGCGGAACTCGACGAAGCGACGGCAACCGGGGAAGTGATTGAAAGCACCGATTACTTCACCAGGGTTCTCAACCTTCAGGACAACCCCGACGGTTCAATCCAGTCGGTACTGTTGATCAGCCGGGAAGCCAGCTTGCAAAGCTATTACCGGCGCGCCGCAGAAATCGCCTCCCTGGTCACAGCCATCCTGTTGTTTGCCATCGTGCTCGCCCTGATGATTGCTAGTACCCTGGGACGTCCGGTACTGGCACTTGCGGATTACGCCCGCACCATTGGCGAGGGGGGCAGCCCCCTGCCACCGGCCATTCGTGCCGGCGGAGAACTGGCCCAACTGCGTGATGCCCTCGGCGATATGCAGCAACGCCTCAGGGCACGGGAGGCGCAAATCCGTTATGCGGCAACCCATGATGAAGTCACCGGCATGGCCAATCGCAATGCCCTGATGCAGGCCGCTGCGAGCCTGTTCCGGGAGCGCGCTCAAGCCACCCTGATCGGCATCCGGCTCAATGAGCTTTCCAACCTCAACGATACCCTCGGGATCGAGTTTGGCGACAAGATACTCATTGGCATCGCCAGCCGCATGTCAGAGCAGCTCCCCGATTGCCAGCTCATCGCCCGTACCGGGGGCGGCGAATTCCTGGTGCTGGCACCGTCCATGTCCTGCGAGACGGTCCGGCAGCGGGTCGAGGCACTTCATAGCCACCTTGAGTCACCGCTTTACATCGACGGCACACCGTTTTCCCTGCGACTGACCGTGATCACCATGGCGCTGCCCGAGGATGCCAGCGACCTCAACGCGTTGCGCCGCCGGGTAAACCTCACGTTTGAGCAGGCCCAGACCCAATCTCAGGGCCAATCGTTCACCCGTTACCAGCCGGGGCAGGATGAAACCCACCTGCGCGAGCTGAAGTTGACCACCGATCTCCACACCGCCATTCTCAATAGCGGCCTGCACATGAACTATCAGCCCAAGCTGGACAGTTCGACCGGCAAGCTGGTGCAGGTGGAAGCCCTGGTACGCTGGTGTCATCCGGAACTGGGGTTTATCTCGCCCGAAGAGTTCATTTTCCTCGCAGAGCAGTCGGGGCAGATCCAGAGCCTGACCGCCCATATCCTGCGGCGGGTAGCCGAAGATACCCGTCAATGGCGACGCCAGGGGCTTGATACGGGCATTGCCATCAACCTGTCGGCCATGGACCTGACCTGGCCTCACCTGACGGACTACATCGCCGCCACCTTCCAGGACTGGCACGGCGAGATGGAGCGCATCACGCTGGAAGTCACTGAAAGTGCGATCATGGAAGAGCCGGAAAAAGCGATGGCCACACTGGACAAACTCCGGGCGCTCGGACTGACGCTCTCGGTGGATGACTTCGGGACCGGTTACTCCTCGCTTTCCCAGTTACGCCGGCTGCCGGTGAAAGAGCTCAAGATCGATAAATCCTTTGTGCTTAACCTGGATTCCGAGCCACAGGACCAACTGATTGTGCGTTCAACAATTGAGATGGCCCATGGTCTCGGGCTCAAGGTGGTTGCCGAGGGCATCGAAAACCTCCGGGCCTGGCGTTTGCTGCAGCAGTGGGGATGCAACCTGGGCCAGGGCTTTTTCCTCAGCCGGCCGATCCCTCCGGACGAACTGCCAACGATTGCGCTCATGCTGGAGATGCGGGTGCCGGAACTGACCAAATCCGATGCGGAGTATTCCTGATGAAGTACGTTTTCCTTGCTGCCACGCTTGTGGCGGGCCTCTCCACGCCAGCCGCGAATGCGGATATCGGCAGCCGTCTGTGGGGCACAGGGGGTGTTACCACGATTGAAGGAAGTGCCGGCGGCGGACTGGTCCCATGGGCATTGCTTGGCAGTTACGCCAGTGACGAGGAATGGGGCGGCACCCTGGCCCTCAGTCAGACCCGGGTGGACGACTATACCCTCTCCGTGGCGGGTGTCGGGCTTAACTGGAACAACCGTGTCGAACTCACCTTCGCCCGCCAGACCCTGGATCTGGACAGCCTTGTGTTTACCCTGAAAGACGGCTTTGGCCTCGAACAGGAAGAACTGACCCAGGATATCATCGGCGCCAAGGTCCGCCTGGCGGGTGATGCCCTCTACAGCCCCTGGGGCCAGTGGGCGATTGGTCTCCAGCACAAACAACAACGGGATTTTACAGTTCCGGATGCCATAGGCGCCCGGGACGACCGTGGAACGGATGTGTTCCTGAGCGGTAGCAAACTGTTCTTCTCGGCATTGATGGAGCGCAACCTGCTGGTCAATCTGACCGCAAGGGGGACCCGGGCCAACCAGGGCGGCCTGCTCGGGTTCGGCGGCGACCGTAACCGTGACCATGAACTGATGATGGAAGGCAGCGTCGGGCTGTTCCTCAACCGTCAGTGGCTCGTGGGCGCAGAGTACCGGCAAAAACCTGATAACCTCGCATTCGCAACGGAAGATGACTGGTGGGACCTGTTTGTGGCCTGGGTGCCTGACCGACGCCTGGCGGTTACGGCGGCTGCGGTAAACCTTGGTGATATTGCCACGCTGGACGACCAGCAAGGGGTGTATCTCTCACTGCAAGGGAGCTTCTGACCATGAAACCACTGTTTTCACGATACCTGGCCGCAGCCCTGCTCACAGCCGTCCTGATGCTTGCCGGCGGGTGCCAGTCGTTTCACCACAAGCCCGATGCCGGCCTTTACCAGCAACTCGGAGAGCGGGAGGGCATCGGCTCGATTGTCGAAGATCTGCTCTACCTGATTGTCGAGGATGAGCGCATCAATCATCAGTTCAGGGGCATCAACGTGGCCCAGTTCCATCGCAACCTCACAGACCAGTTGTGTGAACTCAGCGGAGGGCCATGTCAGTACAACGGTCGCGATATGCGGGAACTGCACGCGGACATGGCGATCACGGACACTCAGTTCAACGCCCTGGCAGAAAATCTGGTTCTGGCCATGGAGAAGAACAACGTACCCACCGGTGCCCAGAATCGTCTGCTAAAGCAGTTGATTCCTCAGTATCCAGCCGTTCGTAACCTTTGAGATACGCCCGGAACCCATTAAGCTAGACGGCCACGGCTTCTGCCACCTTGTGACCCCGTTACCGGAGAACCAGACCTTGTTTGACAACGCTGACCTTGGAAAACTGATCATTCGCCTGACCCTGGGCGGGCTCATGCTGTTTCACGGCATTGCCAAGCTGTTCCACGGCATCGGATTTATCGAGGGCCAGTTGGCGAGCCACGGCATACCGGCGTTTTTTGCCTATGGCGTGTTCATTGGCGAACTGCTGGCACCGCTGATGGTGATCCTCGGGTATCAGACCCGCATCGGGGCGCTGCTGATCACGTTCAATATGCTGGTGGCGATTGCCCTGGTGCATACCCACGAGCTGATGGCCCTGGGCGGCAACGGTGGCTGGGCACTCGAACTGCAGGGCTTCTTCCTGTTTACCGCGATTGCCCTGGTGTTCCTTGGCCCCGGTCGTTACAAGCTGAAGAACTGATCCACAACCGCACCCGGTTACGGCCCGCGTTTTTAGCGGCATACAAAGCCTCGTCCGCCCGCTGGATCAGGGCGGCGGGCTCTATGTCTTCCTCCGGCAGCATGGTGGCCACACCAATGCTGACGGTGAGGCTGACCGGGGGCACCCCCTCACCGGGATAAACCGGCGTACGGGCGATCGCCATGCGCAGACGTTCACCCACGCGATGGCCACCGTCGCCAGCGGTTCCCGGTAACAGTACTGCAAATTCCTCACCGCCGTAGCGTGCCAGCAGATCCCCGGAGCGCTGGATTTCCGCCTCACACAGCCGGGCCACGCTGATCAGGCAGTCATCCCCCACCAGATGGCCCAGTTCGTCGTTGATCTTCTTGAAATGATCCAGGTCCAGCAACAACAGTGACAGCGGCAGACCATGCCGGCGCGCCCGCCGCCACTCGGTACTCAGCTTTTCATCGAAGCGCCGGCGGTTGGAGACGTTGGTCAGGCCGTCCGTCAGCGAAATCGCCCGCAACTGTTCGTTGGCCCGCTCCAGCTCTTCGGTGCGGGCCTGCACCCTTGCCTCCAGGGTTTGGTTGGCCTGGCGCTGAACCACCAGCGCATGCTCCTGGGCCTCCAGCCGGCCCCGGCGCTCCAGGTTGATCCGGTAGGCCAGGGCGAAGGAGAGCAGGATCACCTCCAGGGCAACCCCCAACTGCGGGGCAAATTCGGTGATGGAGCTCCGCGGCATATACCCCAGTTTGCTGACGGCAAGAACCAGATGGCCCAGCAGCAGGGGAGTCCAGGCCAGAACGTAATACCCGCCCAGTATGTGACCGCGCCACCACATCAGCAGGCCGGTTCCCCAGGCCAGCGGAGTTACCAGGGCGCCGAACGTGCCCACCAGAACGATACCAGCCTGGTAGTGACCGGTCAGGCCGAAGAAAAACGTGCACACCGCCACCCCAACGGCCACCTGGAATACCCGGTAAATCCTCGGACTGTGGCGACGCAGCGAGAGGAAACTCATGGCGAACAGGGACGCAAACGCAATGTTCAGCGCAATAATAGGGGTGGTGAAGTAGCGGTTGATCAATGGCAGGTCAGGCCACAGCCACTGGAACAGCAGGCCATTGAGATTCAGCTGTACCAGGGCCGAGGCCACCACCGTCAATACGTACCACAGGTAAGTGGGATGCCGGACGATCAGGTACACGAACAGGTTGTACAGGGCCATGGCCAGCATGATGCCGAGAAACACCGTCTGCCAGCCATAGGCCAGTTGTTCCTCAGCCAGGAAATCCGCCGACGGCACGATGCGCACCGGAATCTGGACTGATCCCTGTGTCTGCACACGCACGAAGGCGGTCACGGAATCACGGTTTGAAGGCACCAGAAAGACGAAATTGCGATGGGGTATCGGCCGGGTGTCAAAGGCTCGCCAATCCCCGGTCAGGTGGGACTCCACCACGTCACCTTGACGGACCCAGAACACGTCCACCTGGTCCAGCATGGGGTATCGGATATCGAGCACCCGGTTGAAGGGCTGTGGCGGTACCTCCACTTTCAGCCAGAAGCTGCCATCACTGAAGCCCAGGTTTAATACATCCTCGGGATCGAAGGCCTGCCAGGCCTCAGCGGGCAGTGCTCGAATCTGCTCAACCGACTGCGCTGAGCGGGCGTTCTCAAGCCATGCGAAGCTGGCAGCCGCCGCATTCGCCACCGCCATACCACTGACTGCAAACAGCAACAAAAGGCACTGGCAACTGCGCAAGGCTAGGTGTTTCATATAAGAGGAACCGACACCCGCTGTTATTGGAATTAAGTTTCGGGACGGGCCGGGTGGCCCTTATACACGCCTGTCAGAATGGTGTTAAGTTTAGACCCTTAGCGGCAGAACGTCTGCCGCCGGTAACATCAACGCCACAAAAACGCCGGAGAACACCCATGAATGACAGAAAACCGGACCTTCGCCCGGGACGGTATCGCCACTACAAGGGCAAGGACTATCAGGTCATCGATGTGGCCCGGCACAGCGAAACCGAAGAAAAACTGGTGGTTTATCGCTGCCTTTATGGCGATTACAGCCTCTGGGTCCGCCCGTTGGCCATGTTCCAGGAAACCGTGGATGTGGCCGGGGAGCAGATCCCCCGTTTTGCCTGGGTCAGCGACGACTGAACGCCCCCGGGTTTTGACTGCGGCGACGAATTCCTGCACATTAGCGCGCTTTCCTGAACCGGCTACCTCCTGACGGTAGCCAGAGCCATCGAATGATACCCGGAGTTTGCCATGAATGCCGTTGTCGCTGCGGTCGCCATCATGCTCGTGCTGAGCCTGTGCCGCATCCACGTTGTTGTCGCCCTGATCATCGGCGCCGTCGCCGGTGGTCTGGTTGCGGGCCTGTCCCTGGACGCCACCATCACCGCTTTCAATAATGGCCTCGGCGGCGGTGCCACGGTCGCGCTTTCCTACGCAACCCTGGGCGCATTTGCGGTAGCCATCGGCAAATCCGGGCTGGCACACGCCCTGGCAGACAAAGCCCTGACCCTGGTTGGCCGGCGCGACGAGGGCAAGGCCGTTGGCGGGCTGCGTTTGCTCATCGTCGGGCTGCTGCTGGCCATCGCCATTTCCTCCCAGAACATCCTGCCAATCCACATTGCCTTCATTCCGCTGGTGGTACCCCCGCTGTTGTATGTCATGGCCAAGCTCAACATGGACCGTCGACTGGTCGCCTGTGTGCTGACGTTTGGTCTGATTACCCCCTACATGTTTTTACCAGTGGGCTTCGGCGGCATCTACCTGAACGAAATCCTGCTGGCCAATGTAGGCGACAACGGTGTCGATGCCACCGACCTGAACGTCATGTCCGCCATGGCCCTGCCCGCCCTCGGCATGCTCTGCGGCCTGCTGGTGGCCATGTTCTTCAGTTACCGGGGGGATCGTAAATACAACCTCGAGGCCATCGAACGCACGGAGCGTGTCGATGTCCGGTACAACGGCCGCACCCTGTTCATGGCCCTGGTGGCGATTGTTACCGCGTTCGTGGTCCAGCTCTGGCTGGGTTCGATGATTCTCGGCGCGCTGGCGGGCTTCGTGCTGTTCAATATCTCCGGCGTGGTGAAGTGGAAGGAAGCCGATGACCTGTTCACCGAAGGCATGAAGATGCTGGCGATGATCGGTTTCATCATGATTGCCGCCTCCGGCTTTGCCGAAGTGATGCGGGAAACCGGCGAGATCAAGACACTGGTGGAAAGCTCGGTGGCCACCATCGGTGACAACAAGGCCATGGCGGCATTGCTGATGCTGGTGGTAGGCCTGCTGATCACCATGGGCATTGGCTCATCGTTCTCCACCATTCCGATCATCGCCGCCCTGTACGTGCCCCTGGCCCTGGAAATGGGCTTCAGCCCCCTGGCCATCGTCGCGTTGGTCGGTACCGCCGGTGCCCTGGGCGATGCCGGTTCACCGGCGTCCGATTCCACCCTTGGGCCGACGGCCGGTCTGAACGTGGATGGCCAGCACAACCACATCTGGGACACGGTGGTTCCGACGTTCCTGCACTACAACCTGCCGCTGCTCGGGTTTGGGTGGTTGGCGGCGATGGTGCTTTGAGTTTGGTGGTTGTCTGCCCTCTGTAGCCTGCTGGTTGGCGGGCTGTGAGGGTTGGTCAAAAAAGAGAGGGTCTGGGGGAGCGTTCCAAAACATTAAAAGAAACCACGTTTCTCCGTTTTGGAACACTCCCCCAGACCCTCTCAGCCCCCCCAACAAGCAGGCTACAAGGCCAACCGCCAGACGTCAGTCCTCAGATCCGGCCTTAAAAAACACCACCTGTTTAACCGTATGATCGTCTTCGTTCTTGCGCTTGTTCACCCGCGTCTCGAGCTCGGGCGCAGCAGGCTCCCCGGCGTCCGACACCGCATCGGTGAAGCCGCAGGCCACGCACTCGCGCACCTGATCGTCATCATCGGTGGTGAACATCATGATTTTGTCCATCTCCGCGCAGCGAGGACACACGGCACCGGCAATAAAGCGCTTTGGGCTGGCCATGTCAGGCAGCCTCGCCGGTAATGCCGTTCTGCCGCAACAACGCGTCCACCTGGGGCTCGCGGCCGCGGAAGGCCTTGAACAGGGCCATGGGCTCCTGTGAACCGCCTTTTTCCAGGATATTGTGCAGGAACGACTTGCCGGTTTCCGCGTCGAATATGCCCCGCTCCTCGAACAGCGAGAAGGCATCCGCCGCCAGCACTTCGGCCCATTTATAGCTGTAGTACCCCGCCGCATAACCACCGGCGAAGATGTGGGAGAAGCTGTTGGGGAAACGATTGAACGCCGGTGACTCGACCACCGCAATGTCTTTCCGCACTTTACGGTGCATCTCCAGCGGATTGGTGGGCGCCTCGCTGGTGAATTCCGCGTGCAGGCGGAAATCGAACAGCGAGAACTCCAACTGGCGAACCATGGCCATGCCGGACTGGAAGTTTTTGGCCGCCAGAAGTTTCTGCAACAGATCCTCCGGCAACGGCTCGTCGGTTTCATGGTGCGACGCAATCAGCGCCAGGGATTCGGGGTTCCAGCACCAGTTCTCCAGGAACTGACTGGGCAGTTCCACGGCATCCCAGGCCACACCGTTGATGCCCGACACGTCAATCACATCCACCTGGGTCAGCATGTGGTGCAGGCCATGGCCAAATTCGTGGAACAGCGTGGTGACCTCGTCGTGGGTCAGCAGAGACGGCTTGCCGTTCACGGGCGGTGTGAAGTTACAGGTCAGGAAGGCCACCGGCAGTTGTAGCTGGCCTCGCAGGTTCTCCCAGCGCACCCGGCAGTCCGCCATCCAGGCGCCGCCACGTTTCCCCTGGCGGGCAAACAGGTCCAGATAGAACCATGCCAGGGGCTCACCGTTGCGGCTGATGCAGTAGGCGGTGGCGTCGGCGTGCCAGGTTTCCACCTCGGGCTTTGCCTCGATCTGCACATCAAACAGTTTTTCTGCCACCCGGAACAGGCCCGGCACCACCTTATCGACCGGGAACCAGGGGCGCAGGGTTTCCGGTGAGATGTCGTAACGCTGCTGGCGAAGTTTTTCGCTGTAGTAACCGATGTCCCAGGCCTGCAGGTCTTCCACACCATGCTCATCCCTGGCAAACGCCTGGAGCTCGGCAAATTCTTTCTCTGCCTGGGGCCTGGATTTTTCGGCGAGCTGATTGAGGAAATCCAGCACTTCGTCGGTGCTGCGCGCCATCTTGGTGGCCAGCGAACGCTCGGCGTAATTGTCAAAGCCCAGCAGTTGGGCCAGCGCGTGGCGACGCTTGAGAATTTCGGCCATCACCTGGGTGTTGTCCCAGGTGCCGGCGTCCGGGCCCATGTCGGAAGCGCGGGTCACAAAGGCTTCATAGACTTCCCGGCGCAGGTCACGGTTGTCGCCGTAGGTCATTACCGGAAAGAAGCTGGGGAAATCGAGGGTAATAACGTAGCCATCGAGTTCCTTCTGTCCGGCGGCCTGGCGCGCCCCTTCGATGGCACTCTCGGGCAGTCCGGCCAGTTCGTCCACATCGGTAATGTGCTTGAACCAGTGCTGGGTGGCATCCAGCACGTTATCACTGAAGCGGTTGGACAGTTCGGCCAGCTCCCGGGACAGTTCGGCATACTGCTTTTTCTTGTCCTCCGGAAGGTCCACGCCACCGAGGTGGAAATCCCGCAGGGTGTTTTCCACTGATTTACGCTGGGCCTCGCTCAGCTCGTTGAAGTCCTCACGGGCCGCGAGCTTCTTGTAGGCGTTACACAGCGCCTCGTTCTGGCTCAGCTCCGTGCTGTACTCCGTGAGTTTTTCCAGGCAGCTTTTGTAGACCTTGCGCAATTCATCGCTGTTCATCACGCCGTTGAGATGGGAAATGACAGACCAGGCGTTGCTCAGATTGTCTTCCAGCTCCTGCATTGGCTGGGCAAGGGTGGTCCAGTCGGGATCTTCATTCTGGGCCAGGCTGGCGATTTTCATGCGATTTTCGCTGAGAATCTGGTCAATCGCCGTTTCCATGTGCTCGGTGCGGATATGGTCAAACTTCGGCAGCAGGTCGTCGGTCAGTAGCGGGTTATTCATAGGTCCCCTTCTCAACTATCAATTTGTGAGGTAGCGTCGACGTATCAGACCTCGGGGGACGGTGCCTCCGGGTAAACGCTGTACAGGTATATGTAATGACGAATGTACGTTCTCACAAGGGTATCACGCCACAATTTGGCGAGCGCGCCTGGATTGATCCCAGTGCGGTGGTTATCGGCGATGTCCGAACGGGAGATGATTGCTCGATCTGGCCAATGACCGTGGTGCGCGGTGACATGCACTCGATCCGTATCGGTCATCGGTGCAGTATCCAGGACGGTTCGGTGCTGCACATCACCCATGCCAGCGATTTCAACCCGGGTGGCTATCCGCTGACCCTGGGTGATGACGTGACTGTGGGCCACAAGGCACTGCTGCACGGTTGCACCATCGGCAGCCGGGTGCTGGTGGGCATGGGGTGCATCATCATGGACGGCGCGGTGGTGGAAGACGAGGTGATTGTCGCCGCCGGGTGCCTGGTGCCACCGGGAAAAACCCTGGAGTCCGGCTACCTGTACGTTGGTTCACCCTGCAAACAGGCGCGACCACTGACGGACAACGAGCGCACGTTCTTTCGCTACACCGCCGCCAATTACGTCAAACTTAAGGATCAGTACCTCAACGAGCCGTAATACGGTGGTCTGATGGCCTCGCCCTCACCGTATGTTTCCCCTGCGATGACCGAATGTGGAACGCCGGTTGAGGGTACCCTATGTTGAAATCCTGGCTCTTTCTGGTGGCCATCCTGAACCTGATGCTGGTGGCACTCGCGGTTCCCGGATTTCCCCATATGCCATGGCTGGCCCTTGAGACCCTGCTGTTGTGGGGGCTCTTCGCGCTACTGGCGCCCGGCCTGCTGCAGCGTAGCCTGGCCTTGCTGGCAGGCGCGACCTATGCGTTCCTTGCAACCCTCACGGTGGTGGACCTGCTGGTTCGCCAAAGTCTGGGCCGGCCGCTGAACCTGTATCTGGAACTCGGCGTGGCGGACTCCGCCTATCATCTGCTGCAAACCAACCTGGGGACGGGGCTCGCCACCGTCGTGCTATTGGGCGTGCTGGCCTCGATCGTGGCCCTTGGTGCGGCCTTCACTGTCTTGCTGCAGCGTCTGGCCCGGATCACCCCGCGCCATGCCCCAAAGGTTCTGATACCGGTGGGGCTGGCACTGGCCGGGGTGGCGGCGGCACTGCCCACGCCCATGGCGGCCCCCGGCACCGCGATGCTGGGCCGGCAGGTCAGCCTGGCGGCGGAAACCCACAACGCCACCCGCAACTTCCACACCGCAATCAACCTCGACCGCTCCAAGCGCGCGGTTGCGCTGGGGGGGCTCGCCGGAAAGGATGTGATTCTGGGGTTCGTGGAATCCTATGGTATCTCCGCCATTGCCGACTCCCGCTACAGTCCGGAGATACAGCCACGTCTGAACACCCTGGAAGCCGAACTGAACGAACGCGGGCTGCATATGGTCAGCGGCCGCCTGAAATCACCGGTCCAGGGAGGGCAGTCCTGGCTGGCCCACATGACGTTGCTCAGCGGACAATGGGTCGACAGCCAACTGGACTATGACATCCTGCTGAGCAGCCGACACACCACACTGATTGACGACATGAAGCTTGCCGGCCACGAGGCAGTGGCCGTGATGCCGGCGATCACCCAGGCCTGGCCGGAGGGACGCCGGTTCGGCTATGACCGCATCTACGACGCCGACACCATGGATTACCAGGGGCCTCCGTTCAACTGGGTCACCATGCCGGATCAGTACACCTGGTCCTGGTTCGAACGGGAGCTCAGGGCAAAAGCCACACAGCCGTTGTTCGTGGAAATGGCGCTGATCAGCAGCCATGCGCCCTGGGTGCCCATTTTGCCAGTGCTCGCCAACTGGCAGGGCATTGGCAACGGCGAGGTCTTTGAGCCCTGGCGGGACAGCGGCGAAGCGCCGGCCAGCCTGTGGCGGGATACGGACAGGGTGCGGGAGCACTATGGCCGGGCACTGGGCTATGCCCTGGACGTTATCACCGGCTATGCCAGCCAGTATGTGGATGACGATACCCTGCTTATCATCGTGGGCGATCACCAGCCCGCACCGCTGATCACCGGCGATAACGCCAGCCGCGACACAGTCATTCATATCATCAGCGCCGACCCCAGCCTGGTGGCCCCCTTCCTCAGGGCCGGGCTGCCCGGATTCCGGTCCGGTGCCACGCCGGACCTGGCCACACCGGGCATGCCCATGGACCGCTTCCGCAGCGTTCTGCAGCAACATTTTGCTGGTAACTGATCCAGATCAAACTTCGGTGTCACAGGCCCTTGAAAAACGGTCCGGCAAACCTACATCCGACAATAGCACTGATTCACGGAGTCCCATCCGGCTGGCGCCACCGGCATGGAGCTGTTCCGCGAGCGGAGCTGATTACTCAATGTCATCAGATTCGTAACAGGAGGAGTTTCATCATGAGCAACTTAACCCGCTGGAATCCGGTCAATGAACTCGATGACCTGATGAACCGCTACAACCGACTGTTCGGGCTGGTCCGCAGCAATGGCGAACGGGAAGGGAAGGATCTGTTCAGTCGAACCGACTGGGCACCGGCCGTTGATATCAAGGAATCCCCCGAAGCCTTCACCATTGAAGCCGAGTTGCCGGGCATGACCAAAGACGACGTGAAGGTCACGGTCCACGACGGCGTGCTCAGCATCCAGGGCGAACGCAAGCACGAGGAAGAAACCAAAGACAGCAAGCACCACCGCGTGGAGCGAGTCTACGGCAGCTTCCTGCGCCGTTTCACCCTGCCGGAAAATGTCTCCGAGGGCAGTATCAGGGCCAGTTTCAAGGACGGGATCCTGTCACTGACCCTGCAGAAGTCCGAACCGGCCGAGCCCAAAGCCATTGAGGTGGAAGTCCAGTAAAGGCCCGGCCACTGCGGGCAGAGCCGGGGGCTTTCAGCTCCCGGCTTCTGCGCTGGTCTTTGCACCCGCGGCTTTCAACGCGTCCGCATAGGCGGTACTGCGGCGATGGGTCAGAATCTGGTCAAGGATGGTTTCACCACCGGGGCCTTTGGCATTGAGGTCCCGACCCGCCGCAACAAAGAATCCGATGAAGCGTTCATAATCCTCGGCACGCATGGCCTGATAGGCTTTCTGGAGGGTCAGGAAGTCCGCATTGATACCCGCGTCCGCCGGTTCAATCAACAGAAAGCTCCTGACTCGCTCGTCGCTCCACTCTTCGCCAATCACTTTGGGTTTGTCTGGTCCGCTCATAGTCTCTCCCGGTTATGGTCCGGCTGGTGATTTCAATTGGGGGCACAGTATAAGGATATGAATGCAAAGAAGTTAGTTGAATTGACTATGAGGAGCTGCCACACAGGCATAAGGCGCCTACGGCAGCACGTCCACGGCGGGCTCGGTCAGGCCGCCAGGCGCACGGCATTCAGGCTCACGGATCGCGATTTCCACCCGGCGGTTGCGGGCGCGGTTTTCATCACTGTCGTTGGGCGCCAGCGGATTGGTTTCCGCGCGGCCCACGGCCACCACCCGATCCGCCGGCACTTCCCGGTTCAGGACCAGCTCATGCACCACCGACACGGCTCGTGCCGCTGACAGATCCCAGTTGGAGCGATAGCGGGTACTGGCGATGGGGCGGTCGTCGGTATATCCGGAAACCAGCACATCGCCACTGCAGTCCGCCAGCACGTCCACCACCCGCTCGATGATCGGAACCATTTCCGGTTTGATGGTGGCGTCGCCGGAGCGGAATGTGGCCTCCTCGGAGAACCGGATGACCACCTGGTTCTCATCGTAGTTCACGCTGAGGGCCTCCGACGCCACCTCACTTTCCAGCTCGCTGATCATGCGCGTCGCCAGGTCCAGGATGCCTGCGGGAATCCCGGTTGCCGACGGGGTCTGTAACCGCTCATCGATGAATTCCGGAGCGTCGTCTGGTGTTTCACCCGGCTCTGGCAGGGAAACGGTATCTGATTCAACCAGCGTGATCGGGGAGCCACCCACATCCTCAGCCACGACATTGCTGCTGCCAAACGCCAACGCCATGGAATTGGCCATGGCGCGATACTTTTCCACATCCATTTCCGCATAGGACAGCAGCAGGATAAAGAATGTCAGCAGCAGTGTGGCCAGGTCCGCGAAGGTGACTATCCAGGCCGGCGTCTTGTTCTTCGACCGGCGGGACGCAGTGCGGTGCAGGAGCTCCAACGGGTCAGCCCTCCCGCTCCGGGGCGAGACCCGTGCGTTCCTCGGGCCGGACGAACGCAGACAGCAGTTCTGTCATTACCCGCGGATTCTCGCCGCGCATGATATTGCGGATGGAAGTGATGATCAGCAGATGATTGCGGCCCTCGTCCTCCGCTTTGAGCTGGAGTTTGTCGGCCAGGGGCAGGGCAATGAGCTGGGCCACAAAGGCGCCGTAGAGCGTAGTCAGCAGGGCAATGGCCATGGCCGGACCGATGGAAGAGGGGTCATCCAGGGTATTGAGCATCTGCACCAGGCCCACCAGCGTACCGAGCATTCCGATGGCGGGTGCGGATTCCCCGATCCCCCGGAACACCCGTTCGGCCACCTCGTAGCGCTCCGCAATCTGACGGGTTTCCTGGGCCAGTGCCTCTTCCACCAGTTCAGGGGGGTGACCATCCACACACAGGTTGATGGCCTTCTGCAGAAAGTCATGATTGGTCTGGTGATTTTCAAGGCCGAGAATGCCTTCCTTACGGACCACCCGCGCCAGTACGCCCACCTCGCGAATCAGTTCCGTCGGGTTCGGGACCCGGTCAGTAAACGCGGCCGCAAACGCCAGGCGAAACGCACCCATCACCGAGGACAGACGGAATTTGATCAGGGTAACTGCGAAGGTCCCCCCAAGCACAATGGCGAGGCCGGGCAGGTTGAGGAACGTCAACAGTGAGGCGTTGGCCAGCATGGCGAGCAGCACAATCATAACGCCCGCCACCAGACCCACAAGGGTAAGAATATCCATCCGCGACCTTTTGAGTGTTTTGAACCTCAGCATAGCCTATCCCGGCGGGAACGGCTCAGTCGTTGCGCAACGTCTCCATAACGGCCGCGGTATCCGGGTGAATGCCCCGCCAGATGCAAAAGGATTCCGCTGCCTGCTCCACCAGCATGCCAAGGCCATCAAACACTTGGGTGGCTCCATGATCCAGGGCCCACTGGTTGAACCTTGTCGTGGCCGGGGAATACATCATGTCGTAGACCACTGTACCGGCATCAATCACTGTGGGCGACAGCGGTGGCAAATCCCCCTGCAGGCTCGCGCTGGTGCCGTTGATGATCAGGTCATACGCGGACTGCGGCTCATCGAACCCACAGGCCGACAAGGCCACCGCACCGGCATCCGGCTGGAAGAGATCCAACAGTGCCTGCGCCTTGCTGACCGTTCGGTTAGCCAGAGTGATGGCCGCCGGGGCGGCAGCCAGCAGGGGACCCAGCACCCCCCGGACGGCACCGCCCGCCCCGAGTACCAGAATGCGCAGCCCCCGGAGCTCCACGCCGTGATTACGGGTCAGGTCCGCCACCAGACCCCGGCCATCGGTATTGTCTGCAGTGAGCCGACCTTCACCATCCAGAAAAAGGGTGTTGGCGGCACCCGCTTTCTGAGCTTCCGGCGTGCGCCGTTCCGCCAGCGACCAGGCCTGCTCCTTGAACGGCACGGTGACATTCAGCCCCTGGCCACCCTGCGCGAAAAAATGCCGGACCGTGCCGGCAAAGTCGTCCAGGGGCGCCTGGATGGCCGTGTACTCCACAGACTCACCGGTCTGCTTCGCGAACAGACTGTGAATACGGGGAGACTTGCTGTGACTGATGGGGTTGCCCACCACCGCGTACAGGTCATGCTCCATGGTTCAACTCCAGCCAGTCACGGTCCTTGAGGAAATACTCCGTCAGGCGCGCTTCCTCGGACCCCGGAGCCGCACTGCGGTTGTAGTCCCAGCGCACCAGCGGGGGCATCGACATCAGAATGGATTCGGTACGACCGCCGGACTGCAGGCCAAACAGCGTGCCGCGGTCGTACACCAGGTTGAACTCCACGTAACGACCCCGGCGGTAGAGCTGGAACTCCCGCTGGTCGTTGGTATAGGCAAGCTCCTTACGACGCTGGACGATCGGTTCATAGGCCTCAATGTAGCTGTTGCCTACGGCACGCATCAGGTCGAAATCCCGCTCAAAATCACCGGTATTGTGATCATCGAAGAACAGGCCGCCGATACCCCGGGGCTCATCCCGGTGGCGGAGGTAGAAGTAATCGTCACACCAGTGCTTGAAGCGCGGGTAGACATCGTCGCCGAACGGCTGGCAGGCGTCATGGGCGGTTCGGTGCCAATGCACACAGTCTTCCTCAAAGCCATAATAGGGCGTGAGATCATAACCGCCCCCAAACCAGTAAACCGGCTCTGCGTCTTTTGGGGTGGCAATGAAAAACCGCACGTTGGCATGGGACGTGGGTACCATCGGGTTATGGGGATGCATCACCAGTGACACCCCCATGGCCTGCCATGGCGCGCCCGCCAGTTGAGGCCGGTGGGCGGTGGCGGAGGGCGGCATGGTTTCACCCATGACATGGGAAAAATTGACGCCGCCTTTCTCGAACACAGCGCCGTCGCTGATCACGCGGCTGATCCCACCCCCGCCTTCGGGCCGGTCCCAGGCATCGGTGATGAACGCGGCACGGCCATCCACGGCAGCCAGGCGTTCAGCAATGCGCTCCTGCAACGCCAACAGGTAGTGTTTGACGGCGTGGCTGTCGGGTTGATTCGACATCAGACTCTCCTAACGCAGTTGGCGACCACTGACAATGTCCAGAATCCGGCTGGGCTGGCGGTTGCCGCCCAGGTCACCGGGCACGATCCAGTCAAGGGTGTCACCGAAGTACCGGCGCACCTGCCAGATGGCGCGGGCCGGTTGCCGCCCGGCCGGATTACAGGAGGTGGATACCAGCGGTCTGCCGGCGCTCTCACACAGTGCCCGCACCACCGGATGGCTGCTGACCCGCACCGCAATGGAGCTGTGGCGCCCGCGTACCCACTCGGGCACCTGCTCTTTGACGTCCGGTAACAGACAGGTGACGGGACCCGGCCAATGCTGTTCCGCTGCTCGTTGCAGCTCTTCAGGCAGGGGGTCGAGGAGGAAACGCACCTGATCGACGGAGGCCGCCACCAGGATCATGCCTTTCTCCATGGGGCGGCGCTTCAGGTCCAGAATCCGCTCCACCGCAGTGGCATCCCACGGATCGCATCCCAGCCCCCAGACCGCTTCCGTGGGATAGGCAATGACACCGCCCTGAACCAGAGTGCGGCGGGCACAGTGCAATTGCCAGTCAGTGAGGGGATTCGGCGAATTCGGCATGACTCAGGCTATCCTCTGGAAACCTCCCGGCACCGAGCTGATCAGCCCCTGCAATTCCAGTAAGAGCAGCGACTGCATCAACTGATCGGCGGGTAATCCGGTTTCTGAACACAGTTGATCGGTTGATTGCGGATCATACCCTAAAGCCTCCAGCACCGCGATTTCACGTGGTTCCAGATCGACAGTCAGCGAGGCCTGGGCGGGCGCACCAGCCGTCGCTCCCGGGGGTGTCCACCAGGCTTCCAGTTCTTCCAGCACGTCATCCACGGTCTCTACCAGCCGGGCGCCCTGTTTGATCAGGTGATGACAGCCTCGGGCTACCGGGCTGTGTACCGAGCCGGGAATGGCGAATACCTCACGCCCCTGCTCCAGGGCCAGCCGGGCGGTAATCAGTGACCCGCTGCGCAGGCTGGCTTCCACCACCAGCACTCCCCGGCTCATGCCGCTGATGATCCGGTTGCGCTGGGGGAAATGGGCGGCGCGGGCCTTAACGCCGGGTGGATACTCGGACATCAGCAGTCCCTGGCAGGTGATGCGCTCTGCCAGCGCTCGGTGCTGGCTGGGGTACAGCCGGTCCAGCCCGCTACCGATCACCGCGAGGGTATGGTGGCCGGCATCCAGGGCGCCAGCGTGGGCTGCGCCATCAATGCCAAGGGCCAGCCCACTGGTCACCAGGAACCCCTTTTCACTGAGGGCTGCCGCAAACTTGCGGGCATGGTCCAGTCCGACCCGGGTGGCATTGCGGCTGCCGACGATGCCGATCTGATGGCGCTGCAGCAGGCGCCGGTCACCGAGGCAATAAAGCACCAATGGCGCGTCGTGAATATGGTGCAGAGCCTCGGGATAGTCAGCATCGCCGGCGGTCAGCAGCCAGATGCCGCGGGCGCGACAGGTTTCAAGGATCGACCGGGCCTGCGCGACCACTGGGTGGCTGTCATCGCGTCGCTGCCAGGCCTGGACCGGCTCAATGGTTTCACGGGTCATGCCCAGTGCCTTCAGGGCAGGCACGTCGCATGACAGTATCGAGATCAGTTCCGGCAGCTCCATGAGGGCAGCCTGTCTGCGCCGTATGCCGAACTTCGGCAGACAGGACGTCATCAGCCACGCGCCTTCGGGACAGTGGAAAAGGTCCGGCGGCAGCGGCGCAGGACTGCCTGAGGGAGTCGGGGAGACGCCCTTACGGGCATTCAGAACGGGGGTAACATCAGACATGGGCCATCCTTCCCTGGCTGGTTGTTGGGGCAGCCTGTGGCTGCTGGCCGGGTGATGCCATCCTGGCGCCGGCGGTACGGGTTATGTCATGAAAAGCGGGAGCCTGATTCCGGCTCCCGCTCTGGATCGGTGTCGGGCGACGCCCCTGGCTTCAGGGATTGGCGACCTTGTCACCCACCGACAGTGGCCGTGTGGCCTGCAGAATCAGGCCGTAGCTCATTTTCTCGTAGGTCTGGAACACCATGAGCAGACCTGCACGCTCCGATGGCAACTCGATGGTTTCATCGGTGACCGGGTCACGCACCATATTGCCGCTCTTGAGCACCGCCAGCACATTGCCGGGAGTCAGGCCCTCGCGTTCGCCACGGTTGATAGCCACCACATCGAACTGGCCGATCTGGTTGACACCACCTTCCACAGAAATCATTTCGCCTTCCACCGTGCTGTCCGGTGAGCTGGGCACAAAATTGGTGGTCAGGCGACGATCTTCGCTGTTGAGCAGGCGATCACCGATACGCACTTCTTCGTTGGAATTGGTGATACTCAGCGTCAGTACGTCACCGTTTTCAGCGGTAACATCGCCCTTGGCGATGCTCCGGGCCTCAAGACCCAGGAATTCGCCGGTGTCCGGGTCCATGAACTGCTTGCTGCGGCGGAAAATACCCACCTTGTCCGCTGGCTTCTCGCCCCGTGCGTACACGCGGTCGCCGGCGCCGGTGATGATGCGGCCATCTTCACCCTCAAGGACATAGGGCGCGCCGTTGATTTCCTCCGGCGACACAATGCGGGTTTCGGACAGGAAGCTGCTGATGGCGTCCAGCGGTATGGCCGGGATAGGCGTATCGATCGCTTCGGACCGCACCTTGGGTGACAGTTTAACCACACCGCTGGTGGCCACCTTGGTCACACGTGGCTGGCCGTCAATGTAAACCAGCGCCAGCCGGTCGCCCGGGTAGATCAGATGGGGGTTCTGCACCTGCGGATTAACGTGCCAGATCTCGGGCCAATACCACGGATTGTTCAGAAAACGGGCGGAAATATCCCAGAGGGTGTCACCCTTGACCACGGTGTAACGCTCGGGGTGATCGGACCGGAGCTCCGGCTGGGCATGAACCCAGGAGGTTACCAGCAGCATGCATGCTGCCAGAGCGTACAGCAGTTTCCTCATTGTCTAAGTCCTTGATCGCGTGCCTTGAATCAGCGGATTCTGTTCTTGGTATGCAGCCTGTCGGGTGCAGCTTATTATGTTGCTGTTTCCGATACTATAGAAGAAGTCACGCAAATTGTGATGTTATCTTTTGTTCTTCCAGTAGATTCTACTGCACCGTCAAGAGATTTTAACTATTAACTGATCAGTTTGTACTCAATCGTCAAGATAGGGGATAATATAAGCTATCCGGACATAATAGTCCCGGACGTTGAAATTGCGCAGTACGCTGTCGCAATTCGGAGAGCGCAGTCACACTGTTACAAATCATAACGGTGTTTTAGCAGGTTTACAGACCACACAGACCAAAAGTACCCGCACCATGATTCTAGAGATTCTCGAATACCCGGACCCCCGTTTGCGCACCATTGCCAAGCCGGTGGAAGAGGTAACGGACGCTGACCGCAAGCTCATCGACGACATGTTCGAGACCATGTACGATGCGCCCGGCATTGGCCTTGCGGCCACCCAGGTGAACGTTCACAAGCAGATCATCGTGATGGATCTGTCGGAGGACCGCAGCGAGCCCAGGGTATTCATCAACCCCGAGGTGGAAGTGCTGGACGGGGAGCTTGAGGACATGCAGGAAGGCTGCCTGTCGGTGCCCGGTTTCTACGAGGACGTATCCCGGATCGAGCACTGCATGATCCGCGCGATGGACCGCGACGGCAAGCCTTTCGAGCTGGAAGCCCGTGGCCTGCTGGCGGTGTGTATCCAGCACGAGATGGATCACCTTAACGGCAAGCTGTTCGTGGACTACCTGAGTTCACTGAAGCGCAACCGGATTCGCAAGAAACTGGAAAAACAGCACAAGAAGAGTGCCTGATCGCAGGCCCTTCGTAACAGCGTGGTAGCAGCCTTACATCACAGACCGGGTAGAAGCCCGGTCTTTTCGTATTCAACGGAACAGAGACAACATCATCGTGCGCATCGTGTTTGCCGGCACCCCTGACTTTGCAGCCACCGCCCTGAAAGCGATTCTGGCCCGGGGCCACACCGTCGTAGGCGTGTATTCCCAACCCGACCGCCCGGCAGGACGCGGTCGCAAACTGACGCCGACACCGGTCAAACAGGTTGCCCTGGATGCGGACATTCCGGTATTCCAGCCGCAAACCCTGAAGACCCCGGAGGCGCAACAATCCCTGCGCGAGCTCCGGCCCGACGTGATGATTGTCGCCGCTTACGGCCTGATCCTGCCCGCTGCGGTATTGGAGATTCCCCTCCACGGCTGTCTTAACATCCACGCATCGCTGTTGCCGCGATGGCGCGGCGCCGCACCGATCCACCGGGCCCTTGCCGCAGGTGATCAGCAAACCGGCATCACCATCATGCAGATGGACGAGGGGCTGGATACCGGCGCCATGTTGCTGAAGAGCCTTACACCCATCCAGCCGGACGACACCGGCGGCAGCCTGCACGACCGGCTGGCGGAACAGGGCGGAAAAGCCATCGTCCAGGCACTGGAACTGTTGGAAAAAGGCGAACTCCGGGGCGAGGCCCAGAATGAGACCCAGGCCTGCTACGCCCACAAACTGTCCAAGGACGAGGGCCACATTGACTGGACCGGGGCTGCTGAAGAGATCGAACGGCTGGTACGCGCCTTCAACCCATGGCCTGGCACCTACACCGATGCCGACGGTCAACGGGTGCGTATTCACCAGGCCCGGCTGCTTAATGAATCCTCTGACAAGACACCAGGAACCGTGCTGCGGCGTGAGCGGGACGGCATTGACGTGGCCTGCGGTACCGGAATATTGCGGATCACCGCCCTGCAACTGCCCGGTGCCCGGGCCCAGACCCCAAATGACCTGATCAACGGCGGCAAGGAGCTTCTGCTCCCGGGCCAGGAGCTGCACTGAATGAACCACGTCCGTCAGCCCATGCGGGCCCTGGCTGCCCAGGTCCTGCACCTGGTGGAGAACGGTCAGTCCCTGACCCAGTGCCTGCCGCCGGCTCTGAACCAGTTAGCCCCGAATGAACGTCCGGAGCTGCAGGCCATCTGCTACGGCAGTTGCCGCTGGTTTCATCGCCTGGACGACGAACTGGGCCAGCGCCTGAAGAAGCCGTTGCGAAAGCAGGACCGGGTGGTCCACCATCTGATGCTGGTGGCGCTGTTTCAACTGCGCTATAGCCAGCAGGCCCCCTACGCCGTGCTGAATGAAACCGTGGAAGCCTGTCGTGCCCTGGGCAAACCCAACCTCACCGGCCTGGTCAACGGCGTTTTGCGCAGCGCCGAACGGGAAGGGCCCCACGACCCCACCACGGAGGCTGCCCGCTTCAGCCATCCATCGTGGATGGTGGAGAAGCTGCGCCACAACTGGCCCGATGACTGGCCAGCCATCCTCGACGCCAACAACGCCCAGGCGCCGATGACGCTCCGGGTCAACGCCCTGCGCTTCAGCCGTGACAACTACCTGGCGCAATTGCAGGAGGCGGGCATCGCTGCACACGCGACCGCCTTTGCACCCCACGGCATCCAACTGGAGACGCCCGTACCGGTGGACCGGTTGCCCTGGTTTGCCGATGGCGGGGCCAGCGTCCAGGATGAAGCCGCCCAATTGTGTACCACACTGCTGGACCTGGCCCCCGGTCAGCGCGTGCTCGACGCCTGTGCCGCACCAGGCGGAAAAACCTGCGCCATGCTTGAAGCCTGTGGTGAACTCGCGGAAGTGGTGGCCATTGACGAATCCGCCGAGCGCCTGCCACGGGTTCAGGAGAATCTCGACCGACTGGACCTGCAGGCCACGCTGACCCGGGCCAATGCTGCAGACATCGACCAATGGTGGGATGGCCAGCCTTTTGATCGCATTCTGCTGGACGTACCCTGCAGTGCCAGCGGCGTGATCCGGCGCCATCCGGACATCAAGCTATTGCGGCGCGAATCCGACATCGTGCCCCTGGCAGCCATCCAGTTGGGGCTACTGGAATCCATGTGGTCCGTGCTCCGCCCCGGTGGCCGACTGGTATACGCAACATGCTCCGTGTTCCCCCAGGAAAATCACCGTATAATCCAGCGGTTCCTCAAACAGCAGCCCGCCGCGACACTGGCGGTAACAGACGTTCCCTGGGGACGGGATATGGGCGCAGGACGGCAGCTACTTCCCGACCCCCACAGCCACGACGGCTTCTTCTACGCCGTGCTGGAGAAACCTGAGCTATGAAAATACTGATTCTTGGTGCCGGCCAGGTGGGTGGCACACTGGCTGAAAACCTGGCCAACGAAGCCAATGACATCACCATCATCGACAGTGACAGCACGCGGCTGCGGGAGCTGCAGGACCGGCTGGACATCCGCACGGTCCAGGGCAAGGCGTCGTATCCCACGGTACTGAGGCAGGCCGGGGCGGAAGACGGCGACATGATCATCGCCGTTACCAATAGCGACGAAACCAACATGGTGGCCTGCCAGGTGGCCAAACTGCTGTACAAGACGCCCACCACCATCTGCCGGGTCCGGGCCAACGCCTACCTGGCAAAATCGGAGCTGTTCTACCAGCGCGACCAGCAGAAGGATCTGGACAGCCTTCGTGGTTTTCCCATTGATGTACTGATCAGCCCCGAACACCTGGTGACCAAGCACATCACCCGCCTGATCGAGTATCCCGGCGCGTTGCAGGTGCTGGAATTTTCCAAGGGCCTGACCCGGCTGGTGGCCATCCGCGCCACCGAAGGCGGCCCGCTGGTCGGCCACGAGCTCTCGTACCTGCGCACCCACATGCCCAAGATCGACACCCGGGTTGCCGCCATTTTCCGCAAGGGCCGGGCGATCATGCCCCAGGGCGATACGGTGATCGAGGACGGCGACGAGGTGTTCTTCATTGCCGCTTCCGACCACATCCGCTCGGTGATGAGTGAGCTCCAGCCCCTGGAGAAACCCTACAAGCGCATCTTCATCTGCGGCGGTGGCAATATTGGCCAGCGTCTGGCCCACACCCTTGAGAACCGGTACCAGGTCAAGCTGCTCGAGCGCGACCGCGAGCGCTGCGTCATGCTTTCGGAAAACCTGCGCAAGACGGTGGTGCTCGAGGGCAATGCGGCCAACAAGGACATCCTGCTGGAAGAGAACATCGAGAACACCGATGTGTTCTGCGCGGTCACCAACGATGATGAGGCCAATATCATGGCCTCGCTGCTGGCCAAGCGCCTGGGCGCCCGCAAGGTGCTGACACTGATCAACAACCCGGACTACGTGGACCTGATCCAGGGCGGCGACATCGACGTGGCCATTTCGCCCCAGCAGACCACTATCGGCAGCCTGCTCACCCACGTGCGCCGCGGTGACGTTGTCAACGTACACTCCCTCCGCCGGGGCGCCGCCGAGGCCATCGAGGCCATTGCCCACGGCGACCATCGTTCGTCGAAGGTGGTGGGCAAGCGGCTCGACGAAATCGCGCTGCCCGAAGGCACTACCATCGGCGCTATCGTTCGTCGCAACGAAGTCCTGATCGCCCATGACCACCTGCGGGTGCAGCCGGATGACCATGTCATTCTCTTCCTGGTGGACAAAACCCGGATACGGGACGTGGAAAAACTGTTCCAGGTGGGGCTCACTTTCTTCTAGGGAAAGGGAGCAAAAACAAGGCGGTGAACGCCACTTAGAAATACACGTTTGGCCAGCGTATAATGCGCCTTTTTTCAGTGTGTCCCGGCTCAGGCGCGGGGCGCCACACACAGACTGATCAGCAGGCAATCGTCGTGACAGACAAGGTAACTATCAACAATACCCCGGACGTCAAAACCTTCCAGGGGCTGATTCTGGCCCTGCAGAACTTCTGGGCGCAACATGGCTGCGTGGTACTCCAGCCACTGGATATGGAAGTCGGCGCGGGCACCTTCCACCCTGCCACCTTTTTGCGCTCCATTGGCCCGGAAACCTGGAACGCGGCCTACGTACAGCCCAGCCGCCGCCCCACCGACGGCCGCTATGGCGAAAACCCCAACCGCCTGCAGCATTACTATCAGTTCCAGGTGGTGCTCAAGCCGTCCCCGGACAACATCCAGGAGCTGTACCTGGATTCCCTGAAGGCGCTGGGGCTGGATCCGCTGGTGCACGATATCCGCTTTGTCGAGGACAACTGGGAATCACCCACACTGGGGGCCTGGGGCCTGGGCTGGGAAATCTGGCTCAACGGTATGGAAGTGACCCAGTTTACCTATTTCCAGCAGGTGGGCGGCCTGGAATGCTTTCCGGTCACCGGCGAGCTGACCTACGGGCTTGAGCGTATCGCCATGTACCTGCAGGGTGTGGACAGTGTTTACGATCTGGTGTGGACCGAAGGGCCCGACGGTGTGGTGACCTACGGCGACGTCTTCCACCAGCAGGAAGTGGAGATGTCCACTTACAACTTTGAACACGCCGACACCGAGTTCCTGTTCCACAGTTTCGATGTTCACGAGCGCGAAAGTGCCCGGCTGATTGACGCAGGTCTGGCATTGCCGGCCTACGAACAGGTACTGAAAGCCTCCCATACCTTCAACCTGCTGGACGCCCGCCACGCCATTTCCGTCACCGAGCGTCAGCGATTCATCCTGCGCGTTCGCACCCTTGCCCGGGCCGTTGCCCAGGCCTATTTCGACAGCCGCCGCAAGCTCGGCTTCCCGCTGGCGCCAGAGGCGCTGCGCAAGGAAGTCCTGGCTGCCGCAGAAGCAGCGGATGAGAAGGCCAACGGCAAGAAGGGTAAGAAAGCGAAGAAAGCCAAGCAGGAACAGGGGAACGCATAATCATGTCTACACAGGATTTTCTGGTCGAGCTGGGCACCGAAGAGCTGCCTCCCAAGGCCCTCAAGCCTTTGTCTGACGCGTTCACCGCAGGCATCACCAAAGGCCTGGAAGAGGCAGGCATCGCCTTTGCCGAGGTGGAAAGCTTCGCTGCACCGCGCCGGCTTGCGGTTCGCGTACGTAAACTGGCGGAAGCCCAGCCCGACAAGTCCGTTGAGAAACGCGGCCCTGCCGTGAAAGCCGCTTTCGATGATGCCGGCAACCCGACCCGGGCACTGACCGGTTTCGCGACCTCCCTGGGGGTCACGCCAGACCAGCTCGACACTCTGGAAACCGACAAGGGCGCCTGGGTGGTATTTCGCACGGTGGAGAAGGGACGTCCCACCATCGAGCTGATGCCGGAACTGGTGGAGCAATCCCTGGCCGCCCTGCCGATTCCCAAGCGAATGCGCTGGGGTGCTCACCGCACTGAATTCGTTCGCCCGGTGCACTGGGTGATCATGCTGTTCGGCAACAAGGTGATTGATGCACCCGTGATGGGCCTGAGCCCGGGCAACAAGACCCGTGGTCACCGATTCCATTGCCCCAAGTCTCTGATTGTACCCACACCGGGTGATTACGAGGTCGTGCTGAAAGAGGAAGGCTTCGTACTGGCGGATTTCGCGGAGCGTCGCGAACAGATCCGTACCGGTGTCACCGCGCTGGCGGAGAAAGAAGCCGGTGGCAGGGCTGTCATCGACGAAGAACTGCTGGACGAGGTCACCGCCCTGAACGAATGGCCGGTGCCCCTGATGGGTCGGTTTGAGGAACGTTTCCTTGAGGTACCGTCCGAAGCACTGATTTCCTCAATGAAGGAGCATCAGAAGTACTTCCACGTGGTCACCGCCAACGGCGACATGCTGCCGTTGTTCATCACGGTGGCAAACCTGCAGAGCAAGGACCCGGCCCAGGTCATCTCCGGTAACGAAAAGGTGATTCGCCCGCGACTGTCGGATGCCGCCTTCTTCTACGAGACGGACCGCAAATCCCGCCTGGAAGATCGCCTGGATCAGCTCAAGCCGATCGTATTCCAGGAAAAGCTGGGCAGCCTCTACGACAAGTCCGTGCGGGTGGCCGCGCTGGCGAAGAAAATCGCCGGTGCCATCGGCAGTGACCCGGCCCTGGCCGAGCGCGCTGCGATGCTGGCCAAGACTGACCTGGTCACGGAAATGGTACTGGAGTTCACCGACCTCCAGGGCATCATGGGCCAGTACTATGCCGAGCACGACGGCGAGCCCGGTGACGTGACCAAGGCGCTGAACGAGCAGTACATGCCGCGCTTCGCCGGGGACGACCTGCCCACCACGCTGACAGGCTGTGCCGTCGCCATTGCCGATCGCCTGGACTCCCTGGTCGGTCTGTTTGGTATCAACCAGCCGCCCTCCGGCACCCGCGACCCGTTCGCCCTCCGCCGGGCTTCCCTGGGCGTGTTGCGCATCATCATCGAGCGGGAGCTCCCGCTGGACCTGCAGACCTGCTGCCAGTGGGCGGAAGACAACTTCACCGTACTGACGGAAAAAGGGACCGCTGCCACCGTGGTGGACTACATGCTGGAGCGGTTCCGCGCCCATTACGACGAGCAGGGCATCGGTGCCGAGGTTTACCTAGCGGTGCACGCCCGTCGTCCCACCAGGCCGCTGGACTTCGATCGGCGGGTGAAAGCCGTGGAAGCCTTCCGCCAGTTGCCGGAAGCCCAGGCATTGGCGGGCGCCAACAAGCGCGTCTCGAACATCCTCACCAAGCAGGGTGGCGACAGTGTCAGTGAAACGGTCGACAGTGGACTGCTCCAGGACCAGGCGGAACACGCCCTGGCCGAGCAGATCAGCCAGCAGGCGGACAAAGTGCTGCCGCTGTTTGAGCAGGGCGATTACGCTGCCGCATTGAGTTCGCTGGCCAGCCTGCGGGAACCGGTGGACAATTTCTTTGACGAAGTGATGGTGATGGCGGAGGATGAAGCCATTCGGAACAACCGTCTGGCAATGCTTAACCAGCTCCGCAACCTGTTCCTGCGGGTCGCCGATATTTCACTGCTGCCGACGGCAAGCTGAGACAGAGGCAACCGTAAACACACAATGCTGATCATTCTGGACCGGGATGGGGTCATCAACGAATACGATGGCAATTACATCTGCTCAGCGGATGAGTGGATACCCATTCCCGGAAGCATTGCCGCCATCGCCCGGCTCTGTAACGCCGGGCATCGGGTCGCCATTGCCACTAACCAGTCCGGCATCGCCCGGGGCTTCTACGACACCGACGGCCTGGACGCCATGCACGACAAGCTGGAGCAGTTGGTGGAAGCGGAAGGCGGCTGCATCGACTTTATCGCCTATTGCCCCCATCATCCCGATGACAACTGCAGCTGTCGCAAGCCCCTGACCGGCCTGCTGGATCAGATCCGGGCACACTTTCACCTGGACAGTCTGGAAGGGGCCCTGATGGTCGGTGACAGCCGCAAGGATCTGGAAGCCGGCCATGCGGCAGGCTGCCATCCGATACTGGTACGAACCGGTAACGGCCAGGATACCGAACGCCACCTGGACGCCCGGCCTATCCCCGGTACCGAGGTCGCTATCTACGACAATCTCAGCAAATTTACGGATGCGCTTTTATCCGCAGAGGGCTGGTAAATGCAGGTTGAATCCGTATAATACCGGCCGTTGATCGGCGTGTGGCGCAGCTTGGTAGCGCACTTCGTTCGGGACGAAGGGGTCGCAGGTTCGAATCCTGCCACGCCGACCACTTTCCCGCAGTGACTCCCCTATACGTTTTCAATACCTATCCGTTATCGGTCTGCCCCGAACGTTCCGGGTACGTCAGGCTGACTTACAGAAAGTCCTCCAGCACCTCATAAGCGCCGTGGTCCACCCGATTGATGCCAGAGGCATGCTGTCCCTCAAGAAACGCCCGCAGGCGATCCGAGGGGGATGTCATCAGCCTGGTGATGGTGTGCCGTAAGCCCGGACACAGGTCACTGCTGAACACGAAAGGATCGTAGGGCAAGGCCGGCGACGTCCAGAGTACACGCAGGCTGTCCTCCGTGATTCGCCCTCTTTTCAGGTATTCATCGGCCCGCGCACTGGAGACAAAGGCAGCGTCGACTTTCTTCTCGAGCAGCGCATCAAGCGCTTTATCGTGGCCACCGGCAAACACCTGGGCGCCGAAAAAGCGATCGAAAGGCACCCCCACCACCTGTGGAAAGCTCGCCTTTGGAATCAACGTGCCCGAGGTGCTTGAGGGATCACTCAGGGCGATGCGGGCCCCGCGTAACGCCGCTGGCTCGGTGAACACCCCCTCGTTCCTGACGATCAGTATCGAATGATAGAAGCTGCCTGCGGGGGTAAACCGACCGCCTTCGACAGCCAGGGACGCGAACGCCTCAATGCCCGGATTGCGGCGGTAAGCAATCAGGTAAGCCGCCGGCCCCAGGACGGCGATCTCCGCGGCTCCGGAAACCACGCCGTCAATGACACTCTCATAGGAACTTGCCCTGACCATGTCCACGGGCAGCCCGGTACCCTCGCGGATCAGCGAAATCAGCGGACGGTACTCCCTGAGTTGTTCATCAATGTTCTTCTTTGGAATCAGCGTGAAGGTGAGGCTGTCCGTCTGACACGTTGCCTGACGGGACTCCGCCACCGCGCTCGACCACGGCGCCATCAGCGCCACGAGAATGGCCAGTACTCTGATCATCATACGGAAACCTCCATACGGGCAAAGGACCTCATAAAGTCCGGGACAGCTGCCGGAGGCATCGGCCGGCTGAGGTGATAGCCCTGGGCGATGTCGCAACCGGCCACTTTCAGGTGCACCAGTTGTTCGCGGGTTTCCACGCCCTCGGCAACCACCTGAAGGTTCATCCGCTTGGCAAGGATGATGGTCGAGGAGACGATCGGGCTGTCGTCGTGGGAATTGCAGATCTTGGCGATCAGGCTGCGGTCGATTTTCAGCTTGTCCACTGGCACCGCATCCAGGTGCGCAAACCCGGAATAGCCTGTGCCAAAGTCATCAAGACTGAGCTTCACCCCGGCAGCTTTGAGCCGGTGCAGGTTTGCCACGGCCTGGGTATCGAGCATGGCGGTCTCGGTGATCTCGAGTTCCAGGCAACCGGTGGAAAGTCCATGCTCCCGGATTTTCTCCAGTACGGAATCACAGAAGCCCGGCTGTGCCAGTTGGAGGGGCGACACGTTCACCGCTACCGAACGGACCGACAGACCCTCGGTGTTCCACTGGGCAATCTGCTCACAGGCCAGGTGCACGACTTCCAGCCCCAGGGCGAGGACAAACCCGCTGGCCTCCGCCATGGGAATGAAACGGTCGGGGAAAAGCAGTCCGAATTCCGGGTGTTCCCAGCGTACCAGCGCTTCGTATCCCACGATTTCCATGGACTCCAGGCAGACCTGGGGCTGGTAGTGCAGCACAAATTCCCGGTTTTTCAGAGCCTCGGCGAAGGACTGCTCCAGATGGAACTCCTCAACATCCTTGAGGTTCAGGGACTGGTCGAAAAACCGGTACTGGCCACGGCCTGCTTTCTTGGCCGAGTACATGGCGGCATCGGCGTAACGGGTGAGGTCGTCAACGGTCTGTCCGTCACGGGGACAGATGGCAATGCCGATACTGGGACTACTGTTGAGCTCCGTGCCATTGAGTTCATAAGGTGAAGACAGGTGGCGGGTGAGCGCCTCCACCCATTGTTCGATATCCTTCTCGGTCCGGTTACCCGCCAGCAGCACCACAAACTCATCACCGCCGAACCGTGCCGCTACATCATCCTTGGCCAGGGACGAACGGATCCGGCCGGCCACCGCCTGCAGCAGGAGATCCCCCACCTGGTGCCCAAGAGAATCGTTGATGGACTTGAACCGGTCCAGGTCGATAAACAGCATCGCCAGCAAACGACGGTTGCGGCGCTGATCGATCAGGATTTCCTGGGCCAGATCCAGGAACTGCCGGCGGTTATAGAGTCCACTGAGATGATCGATTGAGGCAGCGCGACTGCTGCGGGCGTGCTCGCTTTCCAGTCGCTCAATCAACTGCTGGTTCTCCTGCTCAGATTTCTGCAGGGCCACCATCACCGATTGCTGTTGCCGCAAGGCCCGGACCAGCCAGAACACGATGCCTCCGACCAGCAGGGTCATGACCAGGTTCAACACGAACTGTTTCTGCTGGTCATCACGCAACGGTGCCAGGATCTCATCGTAAGGTTGTGCGACGCTCACCGTAAAGCCGTGAATGCCCCGGGTCACAAACACATACTGGTACCGCCGTTTGTCGCTTTCGAAGGTTTGATGGCCGCTGCTCACCCGCTGGTCCGAGACCGACCGCAGCGGCGGCACATAGAGCCCACCGAGAATCACGCCACTGGTATCGGCCCGCATCCACTCTCCGCCTTCGGCGTCCATCACCTGAATAAAGCCTTCCGGGCCCAGCTCCACGTTCTGCAGCAAGCCGGCCAGATACCCGATGTCCAGCTCGATCAGGATAAAGTGAACGGCGGCCTGCTGGTCCTGTCCGCCTGCGGGCATGAGAAAGGGCATCCGCCAGTTGGCATTGCCTTCCGCGCCCGCCGGATCCGATCCTTTCAGAGGCAATACGGCGGCCGCGCCATACTGTGCAAAGTGGTGTTCAAGCTGGTCGTGCCAACGGGCAAGGGAGGTGCGGACCGAGTCCGGGTGGCTGGTATAGAGAAGTGCACCGTCGCCATCGTAGACGCTCAGACGGTTGAACACCGGATCTTCCGCCAGAACGGCGAGCAGCCACTCACCCCCGAACACCCCGTCACCGGGCTCGGCCGTCACCAGGCTGCCCATGATCTGGGCACGGTCGGTCATCTGCTTCAGACTCTCGGAAACCATCAGAGCAAGGTTCCGGTGCTCTGCCTGCTGGGCATCAAGTGCTTCGGTGCGGGACACCGTGGTCTGGAACACGAAAAGCGTCCAGATGAACACCACCGTCAGTCCGCCCAGGACCAGCATCGCTATCTGTAAAGCACTGAGAGAAGAAGGGGGCTTCTGGGGCATGGGTGTGACTCTGACGGAGTGGCTTTTTCAATCGGGCCGTTCAAAAAAAGCCTTCCGTTGGCGCTGTCCATTGTTCTGACACGAACACGCTGGAAACCTTACCGCACCGTTATGGCAATTCCATGACAGCCGGTTCCCGAGGCGTGGGACAGGCTGTCACTGCCTGCTCGGAGCGCCCATGTCACTATCGTCCTGAATGGACCACGGGTAAAGTAGAATCACCGGGCAATCCGGTTGGCCAGGCTGTAACGTATGCCTCGTCTCGGGAATCTCAACCAAGGAGAACAGCAATGATCGGATACGTCACCATCGGTGTCAGCGACATGGCGAAAGCCAAACAGTTCTACTCAGAGCTCCTGTCAAACCTGGGCGCCAAGGTGCTACTGGATATGGAGCGCATCGCTTTTATCGGCAAGAGCATGGGGGCCCCCATGCTGGCGGTGTGCAAGCCCTACAATGGCGAGCCCAATCACCCCGGCAATGGCAACATGGTCGCCATCCAGCCAGGTTCCAAGGAAGCGGTGGACGCCCACTACCACAAAGCCATCGAACTGGGAGCCACCTGCGACGGCGAACCGGGTCAGCGTATCCCGGATCAATTCTACGGTGCCTACGTCAAGGACGCAGACGGCAACAAGCTGGCGTTTTTCCACTTCGGTTAAACCAGAAGGGCCCTCCGTAGAGGGCCCTTCTCATATCGGCAGCGACCTCAGCTGGCGGTCACCGCCACATCGGCTTTGCCAGTCTTCAGCAGGGCATAACCGAAACCAATCACCAGTGATCCCACCGCAATCGCCAACAGGTAGGGCGGGACCGCACTGACAGCGTTCGGAATCGCCAGGACGAACAGCCCGCCGTGGGGCGCCATGAGCTTGACGGCGAACAGCATCGACAGCGCCCCCGTGATCGCACCGCCAACCATACACACCGGGATCACCCGCAACGGATCCTTGGCCATGAAGGGAATGGCGCCTTCGGAGATGAAGCACAACCCCAGGACAAAGGAAGCGCGGCCCGCCTGGCGTTCCGCTTCGGCGAACTTGCGCCGGGCCACAAACGAAGCCACCCCCATGCCGATGGCCGGCACCATGCCCGCCGCCATAATGGCCGCCATGGGCGCGGAGCCGCCACTGCCCTCGGACAGCAGACCCACGCCGAAGGTATAGGCTGCCTTGTTGACCGGTCCCCCCAGGTCAAAGCACATCATCGCACCGAGTATGCCTCCCAGCAGGATGGCGTTGGTGGTGCCCATGCCTTCCAGGAAACCGGTCAGCCCGTCCATGATCGCCGCCATGGGTTCGCCGAGCACGTAGATCATCCCCAACCCCGTGACCAGACTGGCCAGCAGGGGGATGATCAGGATGGGTTTGAGGGATTCAATGCTCTCCGGCATCGGCAGCTTGCGGCTGATAAAGCGGGCCACATAGCCCGCGAGGAAGCCCGCCACGATGCCCCCCAGAAAGCCGGCCCCGAGTTCGCCGGCCAGGTAACCGCCAATCATACCCGGAGCCAACCCCGGTCGGTCGGCAATGGACCAGGCGATGTAGCCAGCCAGCAGGGGAATCATCAGCTTGAACGCGGCACCGCCGCCAATCTGCATCAACGCTTCGGCCAGGGTGCCTTCTTCCTGAAAAGCCTCAATGCCGAAGACGAACGACAGGGCGATCAGCAGGCCGCCCGCCACCACCATGGGCAGCATGAACGACACCCCGGTCAGCAGGTGCTTGTAGGGCCCCCGTTGCTCTCCGCCACTACTGGCGCTCGCGGTCTGCCCGGACGGCAGCACGCTGGCCTCAGCCAGGGCGTCACGAAGGGTCTTCGCTGGCTGCTTCAGGGCAGCACCGGTGGAGGTTCGCCATACCCGCTTACCGGCAAACCGGACGGGATCCACCTCGATGTCGCAGGCCAGCACTACTACATCCGCAGCTGCGATTTCCTCATCGGTTAACGGGTCCTGGGCGCCGACGGAGCCCTGTGTCTCAATTCGTATCTCGTGCCCTTCGGACTCCGCCGCCGAAGCCAGTGCCTCGGCCGCCATAAAGGTATGAGCCACGCCGGTGGGACAGGCAGTCACCGCGACAATTCGCTTGACGGCGCTGGCGGTGTCCGGAGTCACCGCAGCCGCTTCGGCGTGCCAGGGTTCCGCCTTGGCTATGGCCCGGTCGAGAATGCCGTCGGGGTCCGATAACGCGGCGGTCACGGGAACCTGCAGCAGGGGCTTGCCCAGATAGGCGTCCAGTTCAACCGGTACGCCCACGGCGGCAATGATCAGGTCCGCGTTGCGGATGGCCTCGCCATCAGGCAGGGTTTCCGGCTTTCCAGACGGGCCGCGGCTGTCGACGCTGACCGACCAGCCGCGCTTGAGGGCAGCCCGTTCCAGCGCCCGTGCCGCCAGGAAGCGGGTGGCCACGCCCTGGGGGCAGGCCGTCACAATAATCAGGTTCATACAGGCGTCTCCCCGCTGTTGTTGTTCCCGGGCCAGGGGTCAACCCGGGTCTGTTGTAGAAGGTCCCCGAAATCCGCTGCATCGGGATTACCCACGCCCACGTGCCGGACACTCTCGGCGGAAAGCGCCGTGGCGTATTGCAGCGTACTGGCGTCCGGTTGACGACTGAGCACGCCGTGGAGCATACCCGCGAGCAGCGTATCGCCCGCGCATACGGTGCTGACCACGGGCACCTCGGGCACCCGCGATCGCAGCGCCCCCGAAGGTCCGAACCAGAGCACGCCAGCGGCCCCCATGGACACCACCACATGGGCAACACCGGCGGCCTGAAGCTGGGCACTCGCGGCGGCAACCCCATCCAGGGTGGTCAGCGGATTACCGGCCCAGTCCGACAGTTCCTCGGTGTTGGGTTTTACCGCGACAGGCCCGGCCTCAATACCCGCACCCAGGGCTTCGCCGCTGGTGTCCAGCCAGACCGGCTTCCCGGCACGCGCGGCCTGGCGTATCAGCGCTGCCAGGCCTGACGGGGGAAAGCCCCCGGGAAGGCTGCCGCCGATCACCACCGCGTCGCACTCGGGCAGCAGGGGAGCGAGCCGGAACTCAAGACGCTGGAGGGCGTCGTCGGGCGTGGAAAAGCCGGGCCCGTTCAGGTCGGTCACCCGACCGCCCGGTTCCGACACCTTGACGTTGATACGGTTCTGCCCCGGAATACGGACAAAGCTGTCCTGCAACCACTCATCGGCGAACAGCCGCTCGAACGAAGCCGCATTGGCTTCTCCAAGCAAGCCACAGACAGTGACAGAATGGCCCAGTCTCGCCAGTACCCGAGCCACGTTGATGCCCTTTCCAGCGGGTTCAAGGCGGGTCTTACCGATGCGGTTGACCTCCCCGAGCGTCACGCCCGAGGTTTCCACGCTCAGGTCCAGCGCAGGGTTCAGGGTAATGGTCAGAATGTTTGCCATTACCAGGCCTCCAGGGCGTCGCGCACCTCGGCTGCGGTCGCCAGTGACAGCGCCCGGTTTGCCTGCTGGCGCGCGTCCTCCAGGGTCAGGCCACGGATTCGGGCCTTGACCAGGGGCACCCGCCGGCTGGTCACCGACAACTCATCCACATCCAGTCCGAGCAGCACGGGAATTGCCTGGGGATCGGAGGCCAGTTCGCCGCATACCCCAACCCATCGGTTGTGGGCATGGGCGGCTTCCACCGTCATCCGGATCAGTTTCAGGACCGACGGATGCAGGCCGTCCGACTCGGAGGACAGCTGACCATGGCCGCGATCAATCGCCAGGGTGTACTGGGTCAGGTCGTTGGTGCCCACGGAAAAGAAATCCACCTCCGGTGCCAGCGTTGACGCCAGCAGGGCGCAGGAGGGCACTTCAATCATGACTCCCACCTGCACGTCACTGGCCGACACTTCCTCCTGCACCTTCGCGACAATCGCCCGCGCCGCACGGAACTCGTCCAGGTCCTTGACCATCGGGAACATGATCCTCAGGGGACGGTCACCAGCGGCGGTCAAGAGTGCGCGCACCTGGGTTTCCAGCACCTCCGGCCGGGTCAGTGACAAACGGATGCCGCGCATCCCCAGGAAGGGATTGTCTTCTTCCGGCACAGGCCAGTAATCCAGGGGCTTGTCGCCACCCACATCGAGTGTGCGTGCCACCAGCGGCAGGCCCTTGAGTGCATCGAAAGCGAGACGATATTCGCTCACCTGGGTGGCCAGGTCCGGTGCCTGGGGGTGAGCCATGAAGATGAATTCGGTGCGGAGCAGGCCGATGCCATCCGCCCCCCGATCCACCGCATCCGGCGTGTGCGCGGTGTTGCCCAGGTTGGCACAGACTTCGATGGTGTGACCGTCGCGGGTCGTGGCTGGCAGATGCCGCTCCTCATGAGCGCTGGCCTGGAGGGATGCCAGCTGTTGCAGCCGGCGACTCACCCGCTCACAACGTTCCGCGCCGGGATTCGGGACCAGACAGCCACGCTCGCCGTCCACGACCAGCTCCGAGCCATCATGGATGGTCAGCACCCGCTCACCGGCTCCGACGACCGCCGGCAGACCCAGTGCCCGGGCGAGAATCGCGCTGTGGGAAGTCGCCCCGCCACGGGCAGTGACCAGCCCCCTCACACGGGAGGTGTCCAGTCGCGCCACGTCGGAAGGCCCGAGATCGTCCGCCACCAGGATATAGGGGGTATCCGGAGGCGCGGGCATGGCCACGCCGCACAGGTTCGCCAGTACCCGACGCCCCACATCCCGCAGATCCGCTGCCCGCTCTGCCAGCAAACGGTCGGCCAGGGCTTCCTGTGCGGAGGCGGCGGTATCAATCGCCTTCCACCAGCCGGCTTCCGCCGATGCCCCTTCGTTGATGGCGTCGAGGGTGGCCTGGTGGAGATCGTCATCCTGCAGCATTTCCACATGAACCGAGAGTATGGGCGCTGCCTCGCCGCCTTCAGCCTGACGTATCAGGGTCCGCAGCTGGCTGTCAGCTTCGTCGATGGCCCGGCTCAAACGTTCAATCTGCTGCTCACCGTTCTCCGCAGTGTCCGGGTATTCCAGCGCAGGCTGGCGCAACACGAACGCCGGAGCCAGGGCCAGGCCCGGCGATGCCGCCACGGCTTTGACCGGTACGTCATCCACCAGCGGGTCCGGTTGACGGGGCTCGGCGGAGGCCGTCTGCTCCGCATGGCGCAACGGCGACACAGTCTCTCCAAGGCCGAGTTCAATGGCCCTGGCCAGCTCGGCGACTGCCTGTTCGGCGTCGTCACCGGTTGCCGAAAGCACCAGGACCTGTCCCCGGCGGGCGCCCAGACCAATTACCCTGGTCAGGCTGGTGGCAGACACCGCACTGCCTTCGCCCTCCGCCAGCCGAATCCGGATACTGGCGTTATGGCGACGGGCTTCCTGTACCAGTTGCTTCGCCGGTCGGGCGTGGAGCCCGTGGGCGTTGAGCAGAGTCACGCGCGCCGTCACCGCGTTCGCGGCTTCGCCCGATAATCGGGCCAGCACCGCCTCCGGCCCCAGGCCGGCGATGGGTTCCTGGCTCAGCAGAAAGCTGTCAATGCGCTCCAGCAGCTCATGGCACTCGTCGCCGGGCCCGGCCAGGCAAAACACGCCCTTCAGGTCCTCGGTCGGATGGCGAGGTGTTGCCAGTGACAGAGTTGGCTGCCGGGCGCCCACGGTGTGATGGCTGAGCCAGAAGCCCTGACCAAGGTTTACCGGTGACTGGCCGATAATTTCCACCAAAAATCCGGTATCCACCCGGCCAAGGCTTTGCAGTCGGGCCGCCGCGATCAATGACAGCTCCTGAGGTGTGGACGCCGCCACACCCAGGCAAAGGGTCTCGCCGTCACATTTGGCAATGGCGGGCGCCCGGGACAGCAGGGCGACCAGCTCCGCTGGCGCGGTCGCCGTCGCCAGCTTTTCCGCGAGCCCGGGCCGGTCCAGTAGACGGGTGAGGTGGCGGAGAATGTCCAGGTGCTCATCCGACTGCGCCGCGATGGCCACGATAACGCTCACCTGGGCGCCGTCGTGCCAGGTAACACACTCAGGAAACTGGAGAATGCGGATGCCGGTTTCGCGAACGGCTGCCCGGCTCTGGGGCGTGCCGTGGGGAATGGCAATGCCGTTGCCAAGCACCGTGGACGATTGCTGTTCACGGGCCAGCATGCCGGCAAGGTAATCGGGAGAAGTGCGGCCTGCGGATTCAAGATCCCGCGCTGCCTGTTGCAGGGCGTCTCGCCAGTCTGTGGCGCTCGCACCCAGCCGGACGTCATCGGCCGTCAGCGTCAGCATGTGGTTTGCCTCGCTTTGTTGTTGTGATACAGCAGTATCCAGATTTACGTTGCTGAATCGTGTCAGCATGCCTAGAATGAATGATGAAACAGATATGATCAGAAATCAAGCAATCCGCGAATGCCCGACGGTGACCAGAGGAACAAGCACCCATGACTCTCGCTGAGCTTGCCCGCCTTGCCGGCGTTTCAAGAACCACCGCCAGTTACGTGATTAACGGCCAGGGCGCTGCAAGGCGTATCAAACCCGACACCATCAACAAGGTGCTTGCGGTCGCACGGGAACACAATTTCCAGGTGGATACCCAGGCGGCAGCACTGCGCGGGGGCGCCAGCCGTACCCTCGGCTTTATCCTGCCGGACCTGGAAAACACCAGTTATGCGCGCCTCGCCAAGTTACTGGAACAGGGGGCCCGGGCACGGGGGTATCAGCTGCTGATTGCGGGTTCCGATGACGATCCCGAAACGGAGAAGTCCCTCGCCCTGGCGCTCAAAGCCCGTCGTTGCGACGCGCTCATCGTGGCGAGCGCCCTGGCCGGCGATGACCCTTTCTATCCCGAACTCCAGCAGCAGGGCCTGCCGATCATTGCAGTGGACCGTGCCCAGTCGCCGGACCTGATCCGCTGCGTGGTCAGCGATAACCATGTGGCGGCCGAAACCCTGACCCGTTCCGTGCTGGCCGGAACAAGCACCGTTGCCTGGCTCGACGCGGTACCGGAACTGGCCATGACCCAGGAACGCCGCGCAGGCTTCCTGGCGGCCGCGGACGAGTCCGGGGTCACGGCTTTCGTCGAGAGCGGGCCCCACTACGATCGCGCCAGTGGTACCGAGATCATGCAGCGGATTCTCCAGAGCGACACCCTGCCCGACGCCCTGGTCACCGCCTCGTTCACCCTCTTTCAGGGCATTCTTGATGCCTTTCTTGAGTTGCCCGGCGGCCTGCCGGCAACTCTCGGGCTGGCCACCTTCGGGGATGACCGGCTGCTCGACTTCCTGCCACGGCCGGTCCATTCCCTGCCGCAGGATCATCAGGCCATCGCAACAGCCACGCTGAATCAGGCGATGGCGGCCATTGAGGGGGTGCCCGGTGTGAGCACCGTGATCATCAACCGCCAGCTCAAGCTCCGCCCTGCTGGTCATGCCCCTCCGGACCGTGAAACCACCAGCGGGGCAGGAGCGCATTAACCGAAGGCTTTTCGAACCGGTCATCGATCAGCCAGATCACGCCCTGATCCTCCGATGTTCTTATCACCCGTCCGGCGGCCTGGGCCACCTTCTGCAGGCCGGGTATCTGGTAGGTGTAGTCATAGCCTGCGCCAAAGCGTTGCTCCAGCCGATGTTTCAGGATCTCATGCCAGGCATCAAACGGGGGCAGGCCAAGGGTCGCCACGAACGCGCCGATCAGTTGGTCTCCTGGCAGGTCGATGCCCTCACTGAACACCCCACCCAGCACCGCAAAGGCGACACGGCCCTCGGGCTTCCGGAACCCGGCCAGGAATTCGCTGCGCTGCCGTGGTGTCATGCCTGGTTGCTGAGATCGCTGAGGCACATCCGGCGCTGCCTGCGCCAGGGCATCACTGACCTGGCGGGCATACTGGAAGCTGCTGAAAAACGCCAGGTAGTGGCCGGGCCGCTCGCGGAACTGGCGGGCGATCAGCGCCGCAATCGGCTGCAGTGACGCGTCTCGGTGCACCTGCCGGGTACTGATTCCCGGCGTAAAGCGCACCTGTAACTGGTCTGCCGTGAACGGGCTGGGCAGGGAGGTGAAGCGGGTATTCTCAGGCAGTCCCAGCAGGTCGCGATAATAGATGCCCGGGCTCAGGGTGGCAGAAAACAGCAACACTGACTGCGCCGCCGCGAACCGCTCGCGGAGGAAATCCGCCGGGATCAGGTTCTGGATCGCAAGACTGGCCCGGCCCCGCCCGGCACGTGAGAATTCGCACAGGGAGTGATCGCCGAAGGCGTCTGCCAGCTTGAGGAAGCCGACGCTCTCAAACAGCACCTCCTGCAACGACAGATCGGGCGGGTGATCGGCCAGGTAGTCCGTAATACCGGAGACCAGGGCCTGCAGCGCCCCGAGTAATGGCGCAGGGAGCGCCTCCAGAAAGACCGGCTGCGCATCTGCCGTCGGGTGATCCCGGATCAGGCCCTGCCAGGCTCGGGCAGCGCGATCCATCGCAGCCTTCAGGGGGCCTGGGGCGCTCTTTTTCACCCTCAGCAACCGTTGCTGGTCCAGCCGCACCGAATACATGCCCCGCCCCCGGTCAACCAGGTTGTGGGCTTCGTCCACCAGCACGCTGGCCTGCCAGCCGTTCTGACGGATCAGGCCGTGGAGCAGGGCGGACTGGTCGAACATGCGGTTAACGTCACCAATCACCACATCACTCCAGCGGGCCATTTCCTGGGCCAGGAAATAGGGACACAGGTCGTGACCGGCGGCAATCCTCGCCAACCGGGCCTGGTCCAGAATACCCCGGGTCTGCGCCGCTTCACTCCGGGCATCCGGCAGGCGGTCAAAGAACCCCTTCGCCAGCGGACAGGAGTCGCCGTGGCAGGCTTTGTCCGGGTGTTCGCAGGCGTCGTCCTTTGACACCAGTTCCAGCGTGCGTATGGGCCAGTCGGGGCGTTCCTGACGGACGCGCAACCGCTCAACCGCATCGATTGCCAGTTGGCGGGCGGTGTTACGGCAGGTGAGGTAGAACAGCCGGTCCTGACCGGTCGTGGGCATGGCCTTGAGTGCGGGGAACAGCGTGCCCAGGGTTTTGCCCAGCCCGGTAGGGGCTTCCAGCAACAGGGTGCCGGATCGAACCGAGCTCTTGTAAACCGTTTCCGCCAACTGCCGTTGCCTGGGCCTGAAATCGGGGAAAGGGAACGTCAATTGTGACAACAGGGCATCACGTTGCTCCCGGTGATGCGCTTCCTGCTGCGCCCAGTCCCGGTACTGGCGGCACAGGTCTTCCAGTTCCTGCCAGAGTTCGTCGGCACTGGCGTTTTCCACCACGGCGGTTTCCCGGTCCTTGCCGGTGTCGTAATAGATGACGGCCAGTTCCAGCGACTTGCGACCGTCCTGCCGGCAGAGCAAGGCGCCGTAAGCCCGGCACTGAGCCCGGTGCAGGGCCCGCTGGTGCTCACGAATGCGGGACACATCGCCCCGGTGGGTCTTGATCTCTTCCAGCCGGCCCCGATGTGGATTGTAGATGTCCGCCCGACCTGAAAGCTTCAACCCCAGGCATTCTCCAGTCAGTAAGTACTCGCTTTGGTAGCCGTAACCTCGTCGCGACTGGATCGCCTGGTGACCGGCAATGCCTTCTTCAGCGCTGGGCGCCGGCGTGTAACGGAAGTCCAGATCACCGTGGCGCGCGGCAAATTCGCATAGTGTCCGGACCGCTACGCTTGTCGTCATTGCGAACCACCATCGTCCCGCCAACGCACGTAGCAGACACTTGCGGGAATGCCCTCCGCGGCAAAGAACTCAAGCCAGCGGACCTGGTGATCCTGCAGCCGGTCCCCCGGGCCTTTCACTTCGATCATCTCGTAGTGGCGGTCGGATACCACACGGCCAGGATGAAACCGGATCAGATCCGGAAACCCACTGCGGTGCTCCCGGATATTCCGTAGCAGCCGCCGGAACAGCCGTTCGAGGTCAGTCGCCGGGATGCAGGCCAGCGCCAGTTCGAGAACCTCCCCGCTGACCGCCGGCCAGATCACGAACGGGTTGGTGATGCCCTGCTTGTTCCGGTAATTCTCACGGATCCGCTCCCGATAACTGCCATCTCCCAGACTGGCAAAGCACTTTTCAAAGGACTCGGTGCGCCGTTCCACGAAATCCTCCCGATTCAGGTCCGCCGGTCCCACATGGAACGGATGGAAGAAAGCCCCTGGCACCGGCGCATAGATGGTTTGCCAGCACAACAGCCCGAACAGGGCCGTGATCAATGTGTTCTCCACGTAGTACACCGGCGCATCGTCCTGCCACAGGTGTTGCTGCACGGCGTGCTCCACGGAACCGGTGGCCGGTCTGTCCAGCGTCACGGTGACGGCCTCAATGGTAATGGGTGAGGCCATCCGGGGCGGGGTTTCACCAAGCCTGGCGGCCAGGCGCTTGAAGATGCGGATCAGTCCCTGGGCTTCCGCGTCACTCAGTTGTGCCGATTGCCACGCCACGGCGATTTCCCAGGCCTCCCGATGACGTTTCATTCGCTCAAGCAAACGCAACTGTTTGAGCCGCGCTTCGCGGTGTCCGCTGGCACTGAGGGCCGCCAGGGCCAGTTCCCGGTCACCTTCCCGTTCGGCCTGCCGGCCCAGCTCCAGCAACAGACGGTCCCGCCGGCTGGTCAGCCAGGGGTTGTCGTGGGGAGCCGGCACTTCCGGCCAGATCTCCGACGCGGCAATGCCCTGATCGAGCCATTGCCGGCACAGGTCCATCTGCAGGTACGTATCCACATCCGCCCGCTCATGGAACGCCCGGGAATCGGCGGAAAACGGCACCTGCTCATACTGCTGGTGCCCCAGTTCCACCAGGACAAAGTCCGTCCAGCTCTGGCGCAGGTTGCCGAAAAACATCAGCCGCACCCGGTCAAACAGGGGCATGTCGAGCAGCCGTACAATCCCCGGCGCTCCCTCACCCAACCAGTCCTGCGCCGTTCTCGGTTGCGCAGGACGCTCACCGACGACCTCCCGCATCCGGTTCTTGGCAAGCTTGGCTGGCGCCCCTGCGGCTGCCAGCACCGGGGCAAACCCGGGCCGCAGTTCGGCCAGTGTCATGAGCCGAAACAGCTGGTCGAGGTCCAGTAAGGGCGCCGAGTCCAGCCACCCGTCGTCCATCAGTTCACCCAGTGCAAGGGACAGGGGTTGCGGCAGCTCGGGGTAATTCAGTTTGTCGGTCCGGAACAGTTCACCGCTGCGCATGATCATGCGGGTGAGCAAGCCACGCGCCGCCGTGGGCAGAGCAGCAAAGTGCGCCAGCCGCGCACGCTCGGGGCTGGTGAGCAGATCGCCGTGATGCACCGTGACCCAGGACACCACGGTGTCCATGTTTTTCAGGTAATACAGCGGATCTTCAAGGTTGGCGGTTTGCGGACGCTCACCGATTGTCTGGATGGTCATGCGGGTACTTTACGACGACCACCTGCGGGGCTCAAATACCCGGATCGGCCTTCTGGAGTTGCACACCGCCAATCTTCCAGGCGCCTTCAACGGGAATCATGCGGTAATAGGCGTCCCAGCGCTGACCTTCGGGCCCTTGCAGCCGCACCACCTGTATCTCAAAAGTGTCATGGGGCACACGCTTCACAAACTCGATGGAGGTGGCGCGATGGACTGCCGGATACGCTTCCTTCACCATGGAAAGGAACACTTCCGAACTGCCGAAACGCTGTTTGATGCCCTCGGAGGCCACGCCCCAGGCAGCCTCTTCATCGTCATTGGCAAACGCCTCGATCTGTTCGAGGATCACCGTCTGGATAGCACTATCCTTGTCATCGGCCTGGGGCGAGTCCGGGACCAGGAAAACCAGCACGGCAACGAGAAACAGCACGGGGAGTGCGGCCCTTGCCTGCAATAGGGAGGAAGTCATAGGCAGCGTCCTTTACCGGGAACCCTATTCACAGCTTACGCCAATCCGGCGTTTATGGATGGGTTTTCGGTAAAATTCACCCGGGTTTAGAGTACGCTTTTACGCTACTCTGTAGTCGCCATGTAGTCGCCACGTTTAACCGGACCCAAAAGAGCAGGTATGCCCGAGCCCACGGCCATCAAACCCGGCTTTCACGCCATCCACGCCAATCACCTTGAAGACCTCCGCCGGGCGGTTGTGTACATCTGCCGCCATAACCCCATGCCACCGCTGGAGAGCGAAACCTTCCTGGTGCAGAGCAACGGCATTGCCCAGTGGCTGAAACTGGCGCTGGCGGAGAAACGCACGGAGGATGGTGTCGAAGGCGGACTGGGCATTGCCGCGGGCATGGATTTCCTGTTCCCGGCACGCTTTATCTGGCAGGCCTACCGTGCGGTGCTTCCTGAAGGCGAAGTACCGGAGCAGTCGCCCTTCGACAAGCGCCGTCTGGTGTGGCGGCTGTACCGGTTACTGCCTGAGCTGGTGAATCAGGACGAGGCCTTCACGCCCCTGGCCCGGTTTCTGGACGGCAGTGATCCCGACCTGCGCAATTTCCAGCTGGCGGAAAAAGTCGCGGACCTGTTCGACCAGTACCAGGTATTTCGGGCTGACTGGCTGGCCGCCTGGGAGCAGGGCAGGGATGTCGTCATCACCGCCCGCGGCGCAGAAAACGCCCTCGCCCCGGAGACCCGCTGGCAACCGCTGCTGTGGCGGACACTGGTGGACGACGTGGGCACGGCAGCCCATACCAGCCGTTCGCAGATTCACACCCGGTTCATGGAGCATGGGCAGCGCATCCACGCCCCGGCCAACCCGGGAAGATTGCCGCGGCGCATTGTGGTGTTCGGGGTCTCATCACTTCCCCGCCAGGCGCTGGAGGCGCTGTACGTACTCAGCCGCTTCAGTCAGGTGGTGCTGTGCGTTCATAACCCCTGTCAGTACTACTGGGCGGACATCATCAGCGACCGCGACCTGCTGAAAGCGGAACGCCGGCGTGGCACCGCTCATCCGGTACTGTCACAGATTGAGGACCCGGACCGGCTGCATCAGCACGCCAACCCGCTGCTGGCGGCCTGGGGAAAACAGGGGCGCGATTACATCCGCCTGTTGGATGAATTCGACAATCCTGACGACTACCGCAGCAGCTTCCAGACTCCGGACCAGAAGATCGATATCTTTTCGGACCATGGCGCCGATGGAGCGACCTGCCTGTTGCATCAGTTGCAGAACGACATCCACAACCTCACGCCCTTGCAGGAGATTCGCGAACAACACCGCCTGGTTGACCCGACCCTGGACCATTCCGTGGCGTTCCACCAGGCCCACAGCCCACAGCGAGAGGTGGAAATCCTCCACGACCAGCTGCTGGCGGCGTTCAATATGGACCCCACCCTGCGCCCCCGGGATGTCATCGTGATGGTCCCGGATATCAATGTGTATGCCCCGCATATACAGGCCGTGTTCGGCCGCTATCCCGCCGGCCGCAAGCGACACATCCCTTTCACCATCTCGGACCAGGGCCAGCGCCACCACGAACCGGTGCTGATCGCCCTGGAAACACTGATGTCGCTGCCCCGCAGTCGTTTCGCGGTCAGCGAGATCATCAGCCTGCTGGAGGTCCCGGGCATCCGCGACCGTTTCGGTATCGGTGAGGATGAAATTCCCCTGGCCCGCCGCTGGGTGGAAGGTGCAAATATCCGCTGGGGCCTGCACGGCAGACACCGGGAGAGCCTTGACCTGCCGGCTGAGCTGGACCGCAACACCTGGCAGTCGGGCCTGCGCTCGATGCTGCTGGGCTACGGTATGGGCGAGGACGAACCCTGGGGCGGCGTGGAACCCTATGGCGAAATAGGTGGTCTGCAGGCCAGCCTGGCCGGACGCCTGGACGAGTTCGTGCATCAGTTGGAAGCGTTATGGCAGGCACTGCAAAGCCGCCGTACGGCCACCGAGTGGGAACACCTGTTCTCCGGCATGCTCGTGCAGTTCTTCGACCAGGTGGAAGGTAACGACCTGTTGCTCCTCAATCGCTTTCGCCGTCAACTGGAACAGTGGCTTGAGGATGCCATCGCCGCCGGTCTGGGTGACCGGGCACTGCCACTGAACATCGTCAAGGACGTCCTGCTTGACGGTCTGGATGAGGGCGGGCTGAACCAGCGTTTCCTCGCGGGCAAGGTCAATTTCGCCACCCTGATGCCGATGCGGGCGATCCCCTTTCGCAAGGTGTGCCTGCTGGGCATGAACGACGGCGATTACCCCCGCTCCCGGCCACCCGTGGATTTCGACCTGATGGCCCAGGATTACCGGCCGGGGGATCGCTCCCGCCGCGAAGACGACCGTTACCTGTTCCTCGAAGCCCTGTTGTCGGCCCGTGAACAGCTCTACATCAGTTGGGTGGGACGAAGCATCCGGGACGATTCCGAACGGCCGCCCTCGGTTCTGGTGGGTCAGCTCCAGGACCATCTGGACAGCCTGTGGAAAATCGCCGGCGCCGGGGACACGCCGGTCACCCGGGCTCTTGGCACCCAGCACCCGTTACAGCCATTCAGCCGGGCCTATTTTCCCAACACCAATGCCGTGGGTACCGGTGACGATTCCCGGCCCAGGCCCCTGGCCGACATTCTCCGGGCCCGCCACCTGTTTACCTATGAGCGGGAATGGCGCAGCGCCCATGGCAGCGGAAGCGACGAGCACGCCATGGAGGCACTTCCATACCAGGCACCGGAAGAACCTGTGAACCTCGCCACCCTCGCCAGCTTCCTGAAAAAGCCTATCGAGACGTTTTACCAGCGTCGTCTCCAGGTGCACTTCGAGGATGTGGAAAACGCCGACACCGACAACGAGAATTTCGACCTGGATGGCCTGGGCCGCTGGCGCCTGGATAACGAGCTGATACAGGAAGGGCTGCTGAAAGCCAGCACCGAAGAGGAGTTGGAAGCGCGGGTCCAGAGCCGTCTGGACCGCATGGCCCGGCGGGGCGATCTGGGTATGGGCGTGACCGAACACCGGCTGCGATCGGAGCTGGCCGGACGCCTGCCGGACCTGTTCGAACGTTACCAGGCGGCGCTGGCGGAGTGGCCCGAGGCCGTTGCCGAGCCGGTGCCTTTCGATTATCGGTTGGCAGCAGACGAGGGTACCGTCGAGGTAGCGGATCTGATCGACCAGCTACGCTGCAACGCCGAAGGAGAAATGTGCCGGTTGGTGGTGGCGAACTCTGGCCTGCTGACCGGTTCCGGCTACAGCCGCAAAGTGCGCTATGCCAACCTGATGCGGGACTGGGTCATCCATCTGGCCGGACAGCTCAGCGGGACCGCCTTTGAAACCCTGATCCTGGGCAAGGAGGAAGGCCGTAAATTCCGATTTGCCGCCATGACACCGGAACAGGCCCGGCCCCACTTTGACGCCCTTCTCCATCGATGGATGGAGGCCACCACCCGGGCGTTGCCTCTTCATTGTGAGGCCGGCTTTGCCTGGGTTTACAGCTTCTACCAGAGCAAAAACTTTCGCGGGGACCACGAGCGGGCGATCCGCGATGCCGAACAGACTTACAGTACAGCGCTGGAACGGGACATCGGCTACCTCCGGGGCGCCTTCGAAACCCCGGAGCTACTGATGGCCAGCGGTGAGTTCGAAGCCCTGCTGCACCAGCTCTATGTTCCCTTGTGGGAGGCAGAGCAGGGCAAGTCGGCCGCCGCACAGATCGGGAGCGTGGAATGAGTGATCCGTTGACGAACCGTAACCCCAACCTTGATCCATTAACGCTGCCCCTCAGCGGCAGCGCCCTGATCGAGGCCAGTGCCGGCACCGGTAAAACCTTTACCATCGCGATACTGTACGTGCGCCTGGTACTGGGCCATGGCCAGCCAACCGACAGCCCGCTGCAGGACCTGTTGCCACCCAACCTGCTGGTGGTCACCTTTACCGAAGCCGCCACCAAGGAACTGCGGGACCGAATCCGCACCCGCCTGACCCAGGCCGCCGAGGTATTTTCCGATCACGCCGACGGCCTTGAGCCATCGCCCGAAACGGCGCTGATTCACCAATTGCGAGATACCAGCTACCCGGACCCGGCCACCTGGCCGGAATGCCGCAAAAAATTGCTGCTGGCCGCCGAATGGATGGACGAGGCCGCCGTGTCCACCATCCACAGTTTCTGCAACCGCATGCTCAGCGAGCACGCCTTTGACAGTGGCAGCCTGTTCAAGCTCACCCTGGAAACCGACCAGGGTGAGCTACTGGACGATGTGGCCCGGGATTACTGGCGGACCTTTATCTACCCGCTGCCACCACGGTTGATGGATGAGGCCCTGAGCCACTGGAAAACGCCGACGGACCTGCGTCAGGCCACCCGCAACCTGATCGATGACCCGCAAAGCCTCGGTACGCCACCTGCCGATGTTCAGGACGCCGTCGACCGCGTGGTGCGCGAGCGGGCGGACACCGCCCGGTCACTGAAGGGTCATCCCTGGGCGCAGTGGCGCGGCGACGTGGTGGACCTGCTGAACGATCTGAACAAAGGCAAGCGCCTGCACGGGGCCAGCAAGAACGCCATGGTGAAGGTCTGGGATGCGCTCATTCAGTGGGCGGACTCCGACGACCTGTTGCCGGAAAAGCTGGACAGCGCCGCCGGCTTCCGCAACCAGACCCCCGAAGGTCTGGATAACGTTTTGAAAGGGGATGAGCCAGCGCCCCGGCATCCGGCCTTTGATGCCATCGCCCAGTTGATGGATTTCGGTCGCAACCAGCCCAGTGCCAAGTCCGACATCCTTCGCCACGCCAGCTACTGGATCGCGGAGCGACTGGAAGCGGAAAAGCAGAAACGCTCGGAGATGGGTTTTGATGATCTGCTGACGCGCCTGGACGATGCTCTCCATGGCCCCCGGGGTGACCAACTGGCAGCCACCATCCGCCGCCAGTTCCCGGTCGCCCTGATCGACGAATTCCAGGACACCGACCCGGTGCAGTACCGCATCTTCGACCGGATCTATTCCGTTGCCGGCGGTCAGCCCGGCACCTGTCTGCTGATGATCGGCGACCCCAAACAGGCCATCTACGGTTTTCGGGGCGCCGATATCCACACATACCTGCAGGCCCGCCAGGGCGTGAGTGAACACACCTACACCCTGGGCAAGAACTTCCGCTCAGCCAGGCCAATGGTGGCGGCGGTCAACCGGGTATTCGAACACAGTGACCTGCACAGCCAGGACGGCGCGTTCCTGTTTGGCAAAGGCGATACCTCGCCGCTGCCGTTCCAGGCCGTGGATGCCAACGGCACCAAGCGGGTCTGGTCCATCAACGGGGAGAGTCAGCCAAGTCTGGTGTTCTGGACCTATGAATCCGGCGAAGAGAGCAGGGACGGTAACCCCAGGGGCATTGCCAAGGGCACCGCCACCGCCGACGTGGCGGAATCCTGCGCCAGCGACATCGCCCGGTTGCTGACCCTGGGCCAGGCCGGTCAGGCCGGCTTTGCCCTGCCGGAAGCCCCGGAAAGCCCGCAACCGCTGGCCCCACAGGACATCGCCATACTGGTCAACAACCGTAACGAAGCGAGCGCTGTAAGGGACGCCCTGAGCCGCCGACGGATCAAGAGCGTGTACCTGTCAGACCGGGATTCGGTACTGGCCTCCCAGGAGGCGGCGGAAATCCTGTGCTGGTTGCGGGCCTTTGCCGAGCCGAGGCAGTTGGGGTACATCCGGTCCGCCCTGGCCACCCCGACCCTGGGCCAATCCTGGCAGGCCCTGGACCAGCTACTCACCGACGAGCTCCTGCTGGAGCGGCAGATCGAAACCTTTATCGGCTACCAGCAGCAATGGCAGACACAGGGCGTGCTGCCGATGCTGCGCAGCTTCCTGATGGACTTCGAAGTGCCGGGACGACTGCTCCAGCGGTCCGACGGTGAGCGACGACTCACCGACATTCTGCACATTGCCGAACTGCTGCAACAGGACAGCCTGCAACTGGACGGCGAACACGCCCTGGTTCATCACTACACCCAGATCCTGCGGGCCGCGGATGAAGAAGACGAATACCGGACCCTGCGGCTGGAAAGCGATGCCGGGCTTGTGAAGGTCATTACAGTGCACAAATCCAAGGGGCTGGAGTACCCACTGGTGTTCCTGCCGTTCGGGACGGCGTTTCGGGCCCAGAGCGACAAGCAGGCCTTTGTGCGGTACCACGATGATCAGGGCAGGTTGGTCACGGTTTTCGATCCAGCCTCCGGGGATGTGGCCAAAGCCGATCGTGAACGGCTTGGCGAGGACATCCGCAAACTCTATGTGGCGTTGACCCGCGCCCGTTTTGCCACTTGGGTGGGCGCAACCGCCCTCGACAACTGGCAGCAAAGCGGCCTGGGCTACCTGATCACTGACGGAACCGGTGAGGCCAGCCTGACCGGGTGTCTGGCCCGGCTGGCCGACGGTTGTGCTGACATCGCGATCACGCCATTGCCGGAGCCCGACGGCAGCCAGTACACCGAACCGGATCCCGAAAGCCTGGGCCCGGCGCTGATGTCGTCACGGAGTGCGAAGGAGGACTGGTGGATCGCCAGTTACTCGTCCATCGAGTACACCGGCATCAGTGGTAGCGGCATCGCGTTCACCGGCGAGGTGGAAGACGCCCAGACCCAGAACCTGCTGGAGGAAAGTCGCCAGGATGCGGGCGAGGAACCTGGCCCGGTGGCCAATCACCGCCACCAGCACAATTTCCCGAAAGGCGCCGGCCCCGGTACGTTTCTGCATGACCTGCTGGAATGGTGTACACAGCAAGGTTTCCAGCAGGTGTTGGATGAACCGGCCATGCTCAGGGAACAACTGGTTCGCCGCTGCAGTACCCGGGGCTGGAGTGACTGGGTAGACCCGCTCGAACGCTGGCTCACAGCGCTCATCACTACCCCCTTTACGGTCAACCGCAGCGGCGACGAAACGGTCCGGCTGGGACAGCTGGCGAACCTGCGCCCGGAACTGGAATTCTGGTTCGAAAGTCGCAATGTCAGCATTCGCGCCATGGATCAGTTGGTCACCCGGCACACCCTCAATGGCGCCGACCGCCCACAGGTGGAGGAAACCCGTTTCAACGGCATGCTCAAGGGCTTTATCGACCTGGTGTTCGAACACAACGGGCAGTACTACGTGCTGGACTACAAATCCAATACCCTCGGTGACAACGACACCGCCTACACGGATCAGGCCATGGGCAACGCCATTCTCGACAAGCGCTACGACCTGCAATACGTTCTCTACCTGCTGGCGCTGCACCGCCTGCTCAAGGCCCGCCTGCCCGCGTACGACTATGACCTTCACATTGGCGGTGCGGTCTATCTGTTTCTGCGCGGTGTGACGGCCCCCAGCGGCGGCGCGTTCACCGATAAACCGCCCAGGGCACTGATTGAACAACTGGACGCACTGTTCGACGGCGAACCGGTTCCCGGGGAGGTGGCCGCATGAGCCGCACCAGACACACCGAGAACCAGATTGCCCTGGACCTTGGGGAGGAAGCGCCCCACCGCTCACAATGGCTGGTCAGCCTGGAACAGACCGATGCGTTGCTGCAGCAGTGGCAACAGGCCCAATGGGTGCGCCCCCTGGATGTGGGCTTTGCCCGGCTGATCCGCACCCTGGCGGAAGAGCAGGGCGAGCGTCCCGGACCGATTGTGGTACTGCTGGCGGCGCTGATTTCCCACCAGGTGGGTCGGGGGCATGTCTGCGTGGACCTGGACAACCTGATGGCTGATGCCGATGGCACGTTGGCGTTGCCACCGGACGAGCCGGTTGAGCGCCGTCCCGGCGAAGGGGACCCGCAGCAACCGGCGGTGGTGACGCCCGCCGATGTTCTGGCCAGCGTGAGCTTGCCCGACAGTCAGGCTTCGCTATTGCGCTCTTCCGCTGTAAGTGATGGCTTACTGACATCGCCCCTGGTGCTCGATGGAAGCCGACTTTACCTGCGTCGGTTCTGGCGGTACGAACAGCGCATTGCCGAGGGCATTCTGCAGCGTCTTGCCCAGCCTTCGCCCCTGGCCGATCCGACCTCCCGGCCCGCGCAAACCCTGTCCCGGGCGCTGGATCAGTTGTTCCCTGCGGCGGAAGCGGTCGACTACCAGAAGCTGGCCTGTGCCCTGGCCGCCCGCAACCGCTTTGCCGTCATCACCGGCGGACCCGGTACCGGCAAGACCACCACGGTGGTCAACCTGCTGGCGGCGCTGCAATCGGTGGCCGGTGAGGCCCCTGACCGTGGTGGCCGCAAGTACCGCATCCGCCTGGCCGCACCCACCGGTAAGGCGGCGGCGCGTCTGAATGAATCCATCGGAAGCGCCGTCAACCGACTCCCCCTGGACAGGCTGCCCGGTAGCGTCCGGCCCGAGGATATACCGACCCGGGTGACCACCCTGCACCGGCTTCTGGGCAGCCGGCCAGACACCCGGACCTTCCGCCATAACCGCGACAACCCGCTGCTGGTGGATATCCTGGTGATCGACGAGGCGTCGATGGTGGATGTGGACCTGATGGCATCGGTATTCGATGCCCTGCCCGCCACCGCCCAGCTGATCCTGCTCGGCGACAAGGACCAGCTGGCTTCCGTGGACGCCGGTGCCGTATTGGGGGAACTGTGTCAGCGCGCGCCGCAGGCTCACTACCGTCCGGAGACCGCTGCCTGGCTTAACGCCATGACCCACGATCAGGTGCCGGACGCACTGATCGATCCCCGGGGCGAGCCCCTGGACCAGGCGGTGGCCATGCTGCGCAAGAGTTATCGATTCGGAGACGACAGCGGTATCCGGACCCTGGCGGAGGCTGTAAACAGCCATGGGCTTGATAGCAGGGTGCTTGAGGATATCCGGGGAACGGCGTACGAAGACGTGGCCTGGCTGAACGGCGATACGGCGACGCCGGCCCAGGAAGACACCCTGGCACTGATCTGCCGCCACGCCCTGACCGGCACGCCGGAAGCCTTCCGCAACGCCGGGCAGGGGCGCCGAAACGGGGACTATCCGTTACCGCCACCCGTAGGCTATCGCAGTTACCTGGAGCGGATGCGGGACCACGATCTGTCCGCCACCAGTCCGAGGGAAGACTGGGATGCGCTGGCCACCCGGGTACTGGACGCGTTCAACGATTTTCAGGTGCTGTGCGCGTTGCGCAGGGGTCCATGGGGTGTGGAAGGTCTGAACGACCGGATCGCCCGGGAATTGCTGTCGGAAAAGCTGATTCACCGGGCAGAGGGATGGTATGCCGGCCGGCCGGTACTGATCACCGGCAACGACTACAATCTCGGACTGATGAACGGTGACATTGGCATCACGTTCAGCGTGCCCTGGGACACCACCGAATCCGGTGAACCCCGACACACGCTGAGGGTCGCGTTTCCGGATAGCGACAGCTCAGGGGGCATTCGCTGGATTTCACCGAGCCGGCTGCAGCAGTTGGAGACCGTATACGCCATGACCGTACACAAATCCCAGGGCTCCGAATTCAATCACACCTGCCTGGTACTCCCGGATCGCCTCAGCCCCGTGCTGACCAAAGAACTGGTTTACACCGGCATTACCCGCGCAAAAAACTGGTTCAGCCTGATCACCGGCACCACCCAGGTCTTCCGGGACAGCGTGGCGCAACAGGTAGTGAGGGCTTCCGGGCTGGCTCAGCGGCTCAGCCGACGTTAACCACCCACGGTGTTGTCACCGTCTTCCCCGTCGTCGTCCTGACGATGCTGCTGAGCCCACAAATGGGCGTAATACCCCCCTGCCGCCAACAGCTGTTGGTGGCTGCCGCTTTCCACCATGCGGCCACCGTCCATCACCAGGATGGTGTTGGCGTCCCGGATGGTAGACAGCCGGTGGGCAATGACCAGGGTTGTTCGCTGCTGGCTCACTTCCTTCAGCGCTCCGAGGATGGCCTGTTCGGAGAGTGAATCCAGGGAGGACGTGGCTTCGTCCAGGATCAGTATTCGCGGGTTCTTCAGGATCACCCGGGCAATGGCCACACGCTGCTTCTCGCCGCCGGACAGCTTAAGGCCGCGCTCTCCCACCCGGGTGTCATAACCCTCGGGCAGGCTGTGGATAAATGCTTCCAGGTGCGCCAGGCGCGCGGCACGGTAGACCTCGTCCCTGCTCGCATTGGGCCGGCCGTAGGCCAGGTTGCGGTACAGGGTGTCGTTGAACAGCACGGTATCCTGCGGCACCACCCCAATGGTCGACCGCAGGCTGTCCTGGGTCACCTCGCGGATGTCCTGGCCATCGATCCGGATGGCGCCCTGATCGACCTCAAAGAAACGGAAGAGCAGGCGGGCGAGGGTGGACTTCCCCGCGCCACTGGCCCCCACCACCGCCACGGTGTGACCCGGCGGAATGGTAAACGCGATGTCCTGCAGGATAGGACGATCGGGGCGGTAGGCAAAATGAATATGATCAAACCGCACCTCGCCTTTGTCCACCACCAGTTCCCGGGCATCCGGCGCATCCTGGATGGCCGGCTGGTCCCCCAGGAGTTTGAACAGTCGCTCGACGTTCACCAGGGCCTGACGTATTTCCCGGTAGACAAACCCCAGCGCGTTAAGGGGAATGAACAGCTGCAGCAGGTAGGCGTTGATCATGGTGAAGTCCCCCAGGGTAATCTCACCACTGGCCACCTCCCGCACCGCCATGGCCATGATCACAATCATCGCGACGCCAATGATGAGTGCCTGGCCGGCGTTGAGGGCAGCCAGCGACAGACGGTTCTTCAGCCGCGCCTGTTCCCACTGCTCCAGGTTCTCATCGTACAGGCGGGCTTCGTGGCGCTCATTGTTGAAGTATTTCACCGTTTCATAGTTGAGCAGGCTGTCGATGGCTCGGGAGTTGGACTGGTTGTCCCGAGCGTTGGCCTCCCGTACGAACCGGGTGCGCCACTCGGTAATCCGGATGGAAAACACCACATAGACCACCACCGCCACGAGAATGGCCAGCACGTAGCCGACGTTGAATACCACCAGCAGAATAGCGGCCACCAACAGGATCTCGAGAAGGGTGGGTACTATGTTGAAGAGGGTGAAGCGCAGCAGGAAACTGATACCGTTGGTACCGCGTTCAATGTCCCGCGCCAGACCCCCGGTCTTGCGGTCCAGGTGAAAGCCCAGTTCCCGCTGGTACAGATGCTCGAAGATCCGTAACGACACCCGCCGCATGGCCCGCTCCGCCACCCGTGCAAACACCGCGTCCCGCAGCTCACTGAACAGGGTGGCCCCGAATCGCAGCGAACCATAGCCGACCACCAGCACCAGTGGCATCCACAGCAGCATGTCGGCACCGCGATTCTGGTCCAGGTAGTCGACGATGTACTTCAATGCGATCGGGGTCGCCACGGTCGCCAGCTTGGCCAGCACCAGCAGGGCCAGCGCCAACACCACCCGGCCCCGGAACTCCGTCAGGTAGGGCCACAGGCCTGCGATCACTTTCCAGTCCGGTTTGTGGTCAGCGGGGTAATCGTTATCGGCGTAGGATTGCACGTCGTGTCCTTCAGTGTCGGAATGGCGGAGCTGTATGATAGGTCCTGTTCAGCGTTCGAGCCGTATTGATGCTGGAGTTTACAGCAAGCCCACACCCAGGAGGCACATCATTAAAACCCGCCATCGCAAGGCCCTGAAACTGGTCGTCGAATTTATCAGTCCCTATCGGAGAGCCGTGGCCGGCGCCCTGGTTGCGCTGGTGTTCACCGCCGGCATTACCCTGGGGTTGGGGCAGGGTTTACGCATTCTGGTCGACCAGGGATTAGCCACCGAGTCAGCGGAGAACCTGGCGCAAGCGATTGGGCTGTTTTTCGTGCTGGTGCTGGGACTGGCGTTCGGCTCCTTTGCCCGCTTCTACCTGGTGTCCTGGATTGGCGAGCGGGTGGTGGCAGACATCCGCAAGACGGTGTTCAATCATCTGATTGACCTGCACCCCGGCTTTTTCGAGCAGAACCGGGCGCTGGAGATCCAGTCCCGGTTTACCGCCGATACCACCGTGCTGCAATCGGTCATCGGGTCCACCGTGTCTATTGCCTTGCGCAACACGCTGATGCTGGTCGGCGGCCTGATGCTGTTGTTTATCACCAACGCCAAGCTGGCCAGCATTATCCTGTTGGGTTTCCCGCTGGTGATCGCACCGATCCTGTTCTTTGGCCGGCGGGTACGGCAGCTGTCGCGCCTGAGCCAGGACCGGGTAGCGGATGTGGGCAGCTATGTGGGCGAGAACCTGAGCCAGATTAAAACCGTCCAGGCCTTCAACCACCAGCCCCATGACCGGCGGTTCTTCGCCGAGGTATCGGAAAAGGCCTTCGACATTGCCCGCGCGCGCATCCGCCAACGGGCCTGGCTGACCACGCTGGCGATCTCGCTGGTGATGGGCGCGGTCGGTATTGTGATCTGGATCGGTGGGCTGGATGTCATCCATGGCCGCATCAGTCCCGGTGAACTCGCGGCATTCGTGTTCTACAGCCTGCTCGTCGGCGTCGCCGCCGGTGCCATCAGTGAGGTGATCGGTGAACTTCAGCGGGCGGCAGGCTCAGCGGCGCGGCTGTTCGAGTTGCTGCAGACCGAGCCGGACTTTGCCTCTAAAGCGGACGGCGATCGCGACAAAGACGCACTGCCTCAACCGGTGCAGGGCGAGATCCGCCTGGAAAATCTGGGGTTCCATTACCCCGGGCGCGCTCATCAACCAGCGCTGACCGATCTGTCACTTACCATCGCAGCCGGGGAAACCCTGGCCCTTGTAGGCCCGTCCGGTGCAGGCAAGTCCACCCTGTTCGACCTGCTACTGCATTTTTACCAGCCCGGGGAGGGACGTATCCTGATCGACGGAGTGGACACCGCCGGACTTTCACTGGCATCCCTGCGCCAATGTTTTGCGCTGGTGCCGCAGAACCCCGCGCTGTTCCACGGCACGGTGGCGGACAACATACGCTATGCCCGTCCGGAGGCCAGCCTGACCGACGTGGAACAGGCCGCCCGTATTGCCCATGCCGATGAATTTATCCAGAACCTGCCGCAAGGTTACGATACCCGTCTCGGCGACGCCGGGCTGGGCCTGTCTGGAGGCCAGAAGCAGCGTTTGGCCATCGCCCGGGCCCTGCTGGCTAATGCACCGATTCTACTGCTGGACGAAGCCACCAGCGCCCTGGATGCGGAGAGTGAAAACCTGATCCAGCAGGCCATGCCCTCACTCACAGCGGGACGTACCACCCTGGTGATTGCCCACCGGCTGGCCACGGTAAGGCACGCAGATCGTATTGCGGTTCTGGACCAGGGCCGGCTGCTGGCAGTCGGTAGCCACGATGAACTGATGCAGACCAGCGCCCTGTATCAGCGGCTGGCCAAACTGCAGTTCCGCGATGATGCGGCGTGACGGCGACGATAGTCGGTTTGTTTCCTGTCACCGTACTACTTACACTGGTAGATGAAACCCCGAACCTGAACCCAGGGAGAATGGCAAAGTGAGCAATAAAGAATTGCAGGCACTCAAAGAACGCTACGTTGCAGCGGGCGCGGCAAGTCCCAATGAGCAGTTTGCCGATCACGCGACCAACGCGGAATTGTGGGACGCGGATGGCAAGCGCATGATCGATTTTGCCGGCGGCATCGGTGTCCTTAACATTGGCCATCGCCATCCGAAGGTGGTTGAAGCGGTCAAGGCACAGCTTGATAAGCTGATGCACACCTGCCAGACGGTGATGCCCTACGAGGGCTACGTAAAGCTGGCACAGAAGCTCAGCGAAGTGGTACCGGTCAGGGGCCACGCCAAGGTCATGCTGGCCAACTCCGGCGCCGAAGCGCTGGAAAACGCCATGAAGATTGCCCGGGCAGCAACCGGCAAAACCAACGTGATCTGTTTTGACGGCGGTTATCACGGCCGTACCTTCTACACCATGGCCATGAACGGCAAGGCCGCCCCCTACCAGACCGATTTCGGCCCCATGCCGGGAACCGTCTATCGCGCGCCGTACCCAGTGCCGTATCACGGTGTCAGCGAAGACGAAGCCCTGCGCGGTCTGAAGATGACCATGAAAGCCGATTCACCGGCCAACAACACAGCGGCCATCGTGATTGAGCCGGTGCTGGGCGAAGGTGGTTTCTATGCCGCGCCTACCAGCTTCCTGAAGGAAATCCGCAAGATCTGTGATGAAAACAACATCCTGATGATCGTGGACGAAGTCCAGAGCGGCTTTGGACGGACCGGCAAAATGTTCGCCATCGAGCACAGCGGCGTTGAACCGGACATGATGACCATGGCCAAGAGCATGGCCGACGGCATGCCGATTTCCGCCATCGTGGGTACCGACAAGCACATGGATGCTTCCGGCCCGAACTCCCTCGGCGGGACCTACACCGGCAGCCCCACCGCCTGCGCGGCCGCCCTGGCGGTATTCGACGTGTTCCGGGATGAAGACATTCTCGGCAAGGCCCAGTCCCTCGGTGACAAGCTGAACAAACGCTTCACCCAGTGGCAGGAGCAGTTTGCGCATGTGGATAACGTTCGCAACCTCGGCCCCATGGCCGCTTTCGAACTTGTTGAAAGCAAGGAAAGTCGCACGCCCAAGCCGGAGTTGGCAGCGGCAGTGACCAAGAAAGCCAAGGAGAAGGGACTGATCCTGCTGAGCTGCGGTATGTACGGCAATACCCTGCGCTTCCTGATGCCCGTGACCATCGAGGACAATGTGCTCGAGGAAGGCCTGGCCATTGTGGAGGAAAGCCTCAAGGAAGCGGGCGCCTGACCCGACTTACCACACCCTTTCCATTCATCGTATACTGCCGGGGAATTCTCCGGCAGTGCCTGTTGGCCTGCTGCTGTTTCATCAACCAGGCTACGCCATGACTTCTTCGAGTTCACCCACCACCCCGGATCACAAACCAAGGCCCTGGGTTGACCTGTTGGTCAGTATTATCATTCCTTCCGTTATCCTGATGAAGTTCAGCGGCGATGAGCACCTCGGTAGCGTCAACGCGCTGTTGATCGGGCTGGCGTTTCCACTGGGCTGGGGACTGTTTGAGCTGGTCCGCTACCACAAGAAGAATTTCATCGCGGTATTGGGTCTGGTCAGCGTGAGCCTTACCGGTGGCATCGGGCTGCTGGAGCTGGACGCCGGCTGGCTGGCGATAAAGGAAGCGGCAATACCCGCCATCCTGGGTATCGCGGTGCTGATTTCCACCCGCACCCGCTACCCACTGGTACGCACCCTTCTATACAACCCTGCGGTTCTCAATGTGGACAAGATCCAGGCCGCCCTCAAGGAGAAGGGCAGTGAAGCGGAGTTCGAAGCCAGGTTGTTGAAGGCCACCTATTTTTTCAGCCTGACCTTCCTGTTTTCCTCAATCATGAACTTTGTGCTGGCAAAATGGATCGTGGTAAGTCCGTCCGGCACCCAGGCGTTTAACGAAGAGCTGGGCAGGATGACTCTGGTCAGTTATCCCATGATCGCCATTCCCTCCATGGTCATGATGATCGCCATTTTCTACTACCTCTGGCGATCCATTCGCAGGCTAACCGGTTACACCCTTGAGGAAGTGATGGCCCCGCACCTGGCGGAACAGCAGAATCGCCCGTCGGAAGACTCCCGCAATGACTGATTGGGTTTGGTTAATTAATTGATTTCCAATAAAAAAGGCGACCCGAAGGTCGCCTTTTTTGTGCCTGGGATGTCGGACTATACGTCCAGGTTGGTCACTTCCAGCGCGTTGGTCTGGATAAACTCCCGGCGGGGCTCAACATCGTCACCCATCAAGGTCGTGAAGATCTGGTCCGCCGCGAAAGCGTCTTCGATGGTCACTTTCATCATGCGACGGGTTTCCGGATCCATGGTGGTTTCCCACAGCTGTTCCGGGTTCATCTCCCCAAGTCCCTTATAGCGCTGAATATTCAGGCCACGCTGGGCCTCTTTCATCAGCCAGTCAAGTGCGCCTTCGAAGGACAGCACCGCCTGTTTGCGCTCACCACGCTGGATGTACGCGCCTTCTTCAATCAGGCCATCCAGGGTTTCACCCATACGGGCGATGGCTGCGTAGGAGGACGACTCGAAAAACTCATGGTTGAACACGTGGGTGTAGGGAATACCGTGAACGTAAATGACCACCTTGGGCAGATACAGGTTACGTTCGGCATCCTTCTCAACGGAGAAGGTGTACTTGGTACCCGTGCGGGTGTCCAGATCGAGGCCATCGCCCAGACGTCCCACCCAGCGTGTAACGGCGGCTTCGTCCTTGAGGTCGTCCGGTTGCAGGGTGACGTTCTGCAGCATCTGCTCGAGCACCTTGGCAGGATAAGCCCGCGACAGCCGATCGATCATGGCCATCACCGCCTGATAGTCCTTCACCATGATCTCCAGGGCGGAATCCTTGATGGCGGGTGCTTCCGGGTTCACGTACAGTTGCGCACCTTCCAGGGCGGTCTGGGTGAGGTAAGCCACTTTGGCTTTCTCATCCTTCAGGTACTGCTCCTGCTTGCCCCGCTTCACCTTGTACAGGGGCGGCATGGCGATAAATACATGGCCCCGTTCAATGATTTCACGCATCTGACGGAACAGGAACGTAAGAAGCAGAGTACGGATGTGAGAGCCGTCCACATCCGCATCGGTCATGATGATGATCGAATGATAACGCAGCTTCTCCGGATTGAATTCTTCTCGACCAATGCCGCAACCCAGAGCGGTAATCAGCGTACCGACTTCCGCGGAGGAGAGCATCTTGTCGAACCGGGCTTTTTCCACGTTGAGGATCTTACCCTTGAGCGGAAGAATGGCCTGTGTCTTGCGGTCACGGCCCTGTTTGGCGCTGCCGCCGGCCGAGTCACCCTCCACTATGAACAGTTCGGACAGGGCGGGGTCTTTTTCCTGACAGTCGGCAAGCTTGCCGGGCAGACCGGCAATGTCGAGGGCACCTTTACGACGGGTCATATCGCGGGCTTTACGAGCTGCTTCGCGGGCACGGGCCGCTTCGATCATCTTGTTGACGATAAGCTTGGCTTCGTTTGGCTGCTCCTGCAGGAAATCCGCAAACGCCTGATACAGCTCCTGTTCCACCGCTGTTTTCACTTCCGAGGACACCAGCTTGTCTTTCGTCTGAGACGAGAACTTCGGGTCCGGCACTTTAACGCTGATGATCGCCGTCAGACCTTCCCGGGCGTCATCGCCGGACGTGCTGACTTTTGCCTTTTTACCCAGGCCTTCGTGCTCAATGTAGTTGTTCAGGGAGCGGGTCAGGGCAGCGCGGAAGCCAGCCAGGTGAGTACCGCCGTCACGCTGGGGAATGTTGTTGGTAAAGCAGTAGATGTTCTCTTGGAACGCATCGTTCCACTGCATCGCCACTTCTACCGCAATACCGTCTTCCCGGTCCTTGTTGAAATGGAATACCCGGTTGATGGGTGTTTTGTTGCTGTTCAGATGCTCAACGAAGGCACGCAGACCGCCTTCGTATTCAAACACTTCTTCCTTGCCGCTGCGCTCGTCGGTCAGCCGGATGCGTACGCCACTGTTAAGGAAAGCCAGCTCGCGCAAACGCTTCGCCAGGATGTCGTAATGGAACTCGATGTGGGTGAAGGTTTCCGGGGAGGGAATAAAATGCACCTTCGTACCACTGGCATCGGTGTCGCCCACCACACCCAGTGGTGCATTGGGAACCCCATGGGTGTAGCTCTGCTCGTAGACCTTGCCTTCACGACGAATCGTCAGGGTAAGGGTAGAGGAGAGGGCATTTACCACGGATACACCCACACCGTGAAGACCACCGGAGACCTTGTAGGAGTTATCATCAAACTTACCGCCGGCGTGGAGCACCGTCATGATGACTTCCGCGGCGGACACGCCTTCTTCTTCATGAAGATCCGTCGGTATGCCACGGCCGTTGTCCTTTACGGACACCGATTCATCCGGGTGGATGATCACCCCAATTTCGGAACAGTACCCTGCCAGAGCTTCGTCAATGGAGTTATCCACCAACTCAAAGACCATATGATGCAGACCCGTGCCATCATCGGTGTCGCCGATGTACATGCCTGGCCGTTTGCGAACCGCATCCAGTCCTTTCAAGACTTTGATACTGGAGGAATTGTAGTTCGATTCACTCATTAGGGTACTCCTGAAGGGTGATTACCGGGTCCGGCTCGGCCAGGCGCTCATTCAGAGTCACGCTGTACCAGACCACCCGGGTCTTATTCTTCCGTCAATTTGCCATGTTCCACGTGGAACATTCGATAATCCGGTTTCGTGTCCTGCCAGAGTTCCTCTGGCCGGGGCGACTCGATGGAGGTGATAAATACCTGACACCGCAATTCGTGTAGCTTGGTTGCAAGCATGGCCCGATGACCAACGTCCAACTCGGCGTTGATGTCATCCAGCAAAAATGTGACTTGCTTGCCCAACTGACTCAATACCATGCCCTGGGCAATTTTCATCAGGATAACGAGCGTCTTTTGCTGACCTCTGGAAAAGGTCTCCGCAACCGGTCGTCCCTGAAAACGCAATTTTATATCCGCACGATTGGGCCCATACAACGTATGTCCCATTCTGAGCTCCTGTTCCCGATGAGAAGCGAGAATCTGGGATAACGGCTGGCTGATGTCCCAGCCCGGGAAAAAATCCATTTTCATGCCTTCAACCCAAGGTGCGTTCACTTCTGCCACAAGCCGTTCAAATGCCTGCCGGAACAGATCGAACGCACCCCGACGAGCCTCGGTCAAACGGTCAGCGAGCGCTGTGTACTGGTTATCCCAGACCCGGAGTAAGGCCTCGTCTAGTCTACCATTTCTCAGCGTTTGATTCCGCTGTGATGTCACTCTTTGACACTGCTGCCAGACACCGGCGAAGGAAGGTTCCACGTGGAACACCGACCAGTCCAGGAACTGCCGTCGCTTACCCGGCCCTCCCGCTACAATCTCGAACACACCAGGGTCAATCACCGAGACGGGCAAGTGCTTGGCCAGCACCGACAGGTTTTTTACCGCTTCACCGTCGACCCTGAGCGTGGTTTCCTTTGAACCAACATCCCGTGAGAAGCCCAGCCGATGGGCCAGTTGTCCTGGTTCAGCCGGCGATTGGGATTCTCCAGCCAGGCCCTCGTCCAGACCGCCGAACACCGTCAGACGATGATGGGAATGGGCAACCACCGCCTGATGCCGGCTGACCCGGAACGACCGCCCAAGCCCGAGATAACCGATTGCTTCCAGCACACTGGTCTTGCCACTGCCGTTTTCACCGAACAGCAGATTAAAGGAAGGGGAAAAGGAAACAGGCGCCGCAGCGAGATTCCGGAAATGTTCCGTTTGCAGTTTGACCAGCGCCATAGAGTGAGGAAGTGTCCGAGTGGGTGATCGAGAAGAAAAAAGGCAGCACCGCTTATCGCGGATGCTGCCTTAGTGTACAAAACCCTTGGCCCGAAGGCGACGGGATCAATGGAGCATGTTCAGTCGCTCGTCCATGAACACATCCATCTCCGGTGCCAGTATGTGAACGTACCGGTCAAAGTACAGGAACTGTTTGAGCAACAAGGCAAACTCCCTTGGGAAATGCAGCCCATGGCTCTCACCAATCTTGACCATGTCCATGAGAATGTTGTTCACATCGTCGTCGGCCTGATCCGCTTCGTAAGGCACGTGATCGGGGACCATCTTGTCCATCTGCTGATACAGTTTCCGCAAATCCGCGGCCAGCGCGTCCGACTCCACACGTTCGCGAGTAATACCAATGCGAATCATGGCATCGGCCATGCCTTCGAAATTTCCCACCATAACAGCCGATATAAAATCACTCACGGCCTGCCAGGTATCTGGTCGTATCCGTCCTACAATGCCGAAATCGATAAACCCGACACGGCCATCCTTCAGTACCATCAGATTGCCGGCGTGCACGTCCGCGTGGAAAAACTCACATTGGGTCAGACTGGAGAACCAGGTGTTCATCGCCGTAATGAGTGTGCGCTCGGGGTCCCGCGCGTATCCTCGGATGCTCTCCAGATCGGTCAGCGGTACGCCGTGGAAACGCTCCATGGTGAGTATCCGACGTGAGCTGCAATGCTCGTAAACCCGTGGCACCGCCGCGTCTTCGTTATGGGTGTTATGGAGGAACTCCCGGAACACCTTGAGATTGCTTGCTTCCTTGATGAAATCACACTCTTCCATCATGGTGCGCTGGATTTCTTCCACAATACCGGAGAGCGACGTCCACGACAGCTTTGGGGCGATGGATTCCAGAATCCGTGCGGACAGATAGAGGAAATTCAGGTCCGTCAGCAGAATGTTTTCCACACCGGGCTTCTGGACCTTGATGACCACATCTTCGCCGGTGACCAGCTTAGCAGCATGAACCTGCGCGATGGACGCTGACGCCAGCGCCACCGGATCTATTTCGGAAAACACCTGATCAATGGGCCGGTCCAGTTCATCGCGTATGATACGGCGGATGACGCTGTAGGGAAGGTTCGGGGTCTTGTCGAGGCAATACTGGAACTCCTCAACGTACTCCTTGGGGAAAAACGTCGGGGAACTGGCAATGAACTGCCCCAGTTTGATGTAGGTCGCGCCCAGGGATTCAAAGGTCTGCCGTAACAGGCGCGGCGTTGGTGGCCGATCCCCACGGAGCCAGTTTACGCCCGTGCGGCCCAGAACCGACGCCGTTTGCCCAATTCGAAATGCACCTTTGATTCCGTTGCTCACCGTTCCGAAAACCATCTCGTCACTCACCTTTTCCTGAACACGATCCAGCCATTACCGGCCACCTTCTGAGTGCGCCACTGTCCCTGTGGCCCGATTCGTTCCCCTACAGCCGCATCGGCATGACCACGTACAGGCAACGATTGTCGTTCTGGGCTTCGATCAGGGCGCTGCTGTTGGGATTCGACAGGGTGATCTTCACCTGCTCTTCATCCAGCGCATTCATGACGTCCACCAGATAGCCTACATTAAATCCGATCTGCAGGGATTCGCCCTGGTACTCCACAGGCAACGCATCTTCGGCCTGTTCCTGATCAGGGTTGTTGGCAAACACCTGAAGTTCGTTCGGCGCCAGGTTCAGCCGCACACCGCGGATATTCTCATGGGACAGGATGCCCGCCCGCTGGAGGGTATTCTTGAGCGTGGCACGATCCGCCAGAACCACTTTATCGCCACCCCGGGGAATCACCCGGTTGTAGTCCGGAAACTTGCCTTCGATGAGCTTCGAGGTAAACGTGTAGCTACCGACCGTTGCCCTCAGGTGATTGTCACCGATCACCAGAGTCACCGGGGTCTCTACATCTTCCAGCAAACGCGCCAGTTCCAGCACCCCCTTACGGGGTACGATCACCTGCTTGAGCTCGCTGCCGGTGGGCAGATCCACGTGGGCCATCGCCAGGCGATGACCATCGGTGGCCACCGTCCGTACGTGACCCTGATCCACCTCCAGCAGGAGGCCATTCAGGTAATAACGCACGTCCTGCTGAGCCATGGCAAAGGCCGTGGCATCCAGCATGCGACTGAGCTCTTTCTGGGGCAGCTCAAGGCGGAAGCTCTCGGCTTCGTCTTCCACGTTCGGAAAATGCTCCGCAGGCAGCGTCGACAGCGTGAAATGACTGGCACCACAGCGCAGGTGCAGACGGTCCCCTTCCAGCACCAGCTCGATAGGCGCTTCGTCCCCGAGGGCGCGGCAGATATCCGCAAGCTTGCGGGCAGGCACGGTGATCCGGCCGGGCTGATCCACATGCACAGGGGTGATGCGGCCAACCAGCTCCACTTCCATGTTGGTACCGGTCATAGTGAGGGTATTGTCCTCTGCCACCAACAACACGTTGGACAGCACCGGCATGGTCTGTTTCCGTTCAACAACCCCGGCGATCGACTGCAATGGGGTAAGCAATGATTCTCGGCTGATCGTCAGTTTCATGGCACTCAGCATTCTTTTTCCGGAAGGTGAATGTTTGTCCGCCGGCAACCCGGTATCAGGTAGTCAGCAGCCGCATAAAGTTCTGATAATCCTCGCGGATGCTCGGATCCGTTTCCTGCAATTCAATAATCTTCTTGCACGCGTGGAGGACCGTGGTGTGGTCCCGGCCGCCAAACGCGTCGCCAATCTCCGGCAGACTGTGATTCGTCAGCTCCTTGGAAAGTGACATGGCCACCTGACGTGGTCGGGTGACCGTGCGGGTACGCCGTTTGGACAGCAGATCCGCTACCTTGATCTTGTAATACTCCGCGACAGTACGCTGGATATTGTCGATACTCACCTGTTTTTCGTGGAGCGCCAGCAGGTCCTTGAGACTCTCCCGAATGAACGGCGGGGTGATCTCCGAGCCCGTGAAGTGAGCATTCGCTATCACCAGACGCAGCGCACCTTCGAGCTCTCGAACGTTGGAGCGGATCTTCTGGGCAATAAAAAATGCCGCCTCGCTGCTGAGTTTAACGTTTGCCTGCTCCGCCTTTTTCATCAGGATCGCTACCCGGGTTTCCAGTTCCGGCGGTTCCACCATCACCGTCAGTCCCCAACCGAAACGGGATTTGAGCCGCTCTTCCATGTCGACGATTTCCTTCGGGAAACGGTCACAGGTCACGATCACCTGTTGCCCGCCTTCCAGCAAGGCATTAAAGGTGTGGAAAAACTCCTCCTGGGAGCGTTCCTTGCGCGCAAAAAACTGGATGTCGTCGATCAACAACGCGTCCACTGACCGGTAATAGCGCTTGAACTCGTTGATGGCGTTCAGCTGCAGGGCCTTGACCATATCCGCCACGAATCGCTCGGAACGCAGGTACGCCACCTTCGCCCGCGGGTTGCGGCGCACGATATCATTGCCGATGGCGTGCATCAGGTGGGTCTTACCCAAACCCACGCCGCCGTAGAGAAACAACGGGTTATAGGCGCCACCGGGATTCTCCGCCACCTGCATGGACGCCGCCCTGGCCAACTGGTTCGACTTACCCTCTACAAAGGTTTCGAAGGTAAAGCCTTCATTAAGGAAGCTCTGGTGCTTGATGTCGCCTTCGACCTGTACCGTGCGACGTTCCGACGAGCTCTTCGGTTTGACCGACGAGGTCACTGCGGTCGCCGCGACACCACGCTCTTCTTCCGTCACCCGACTGCTGGATTCTTCCTGGGCAGCATTACCGGCATCGTTACCTGGATCAGACCGATCCACCAGATCGCCAGCACGGGGCGCAGAGCCAACTTTCATATTCACCCGCGGGGCCTGCCCGCCGTTCAGATCCTTCAGCACCTCTTCTATACGGCGCAGGTACTTTTCGTTCACCCAGTCCATGACAAACCGGTTGGGCGCAAACAGCATCAGCTGACCTTCGCGATGGTCAGACTGCAGGGGCCTCAGCCAGGTATTGAACTGTTGGGCGGGAAACTCGTCCCGGAGTACTTCTAGACATTGATGCCAGATGGTGTTCGGCACGACAGCCTGCCTCCGATGGCTCAGGAATTTCTCAAAACGAATCAGGTGCAATCCGCTACCAGAGATGACCCGGAATTCTAACCTGCGCGCGGTACAAGTGAAAGGGCGAGAACGGACTCATGAACAGCCTGTGGAAATATATTTTCTTACCAATCAATTTTTTACAGACTTACCTACAGCCTTGTGTACAGAAAAATAGTCATTTCAAGGTTACCCACAGGCCTGTGTGTATAGCCTGTCCTGAACCCTGTGTGCAGCCCCTTGACCAACACTGGGATAACTTGACCTTTTTGCCTCCGACCATCTTATTCACAATCCCTGCATCGACTGTGCACAGCCCTCAGGGCGCTTTTTCAACCACCTTATCTTCCCTTTAAATTTTTGTTTTGCATATCAAAAATCGGACTATCCACAGAAAACAGGCTCAGTAATAACAGTAATAATTAATCCTTAAGACATTTAAAAAAACACTTACTACTATGATTAGTGACCGGGGCTTCACGGACCCGAACCATCCGAACGTCACCACCCTCGCAATAACCATTGAATTCGTCGCTCAGTTTGCATAGAATGCCGCTCCTGTTTTGGCTGTTCATTTTCCAGCCAACCCTGAATTTTCCAATACCTGTAATGTGAGATCATCACCATGAAAAGAACGTTTCAACCAAGCGTACTGAAGCGTAAGCGCGTTCACGGTTTCCGTGCTCGTATGGCCACAGCCAACGGTCGCAAAGTTATTTCCCGTCGTCGTGCGAAAGGTCGTGTTCGTCTGTCTGCATAAGACATCGTCCGCTTCATGAAGACTTTGAGTTTTCCGAAATCCCATCGGTTGCTTAGCCCCGGGGACTACGGCAAAGTCTTCAACGACGTGCAAATCAGAGTTCCTCACCGGAATTTTCTGATCCTGGCTACGCCCAATGCGTTGGGCCACGCCAGGGTCGGTCTGGTGTTTTCCAAGAAAAACCTGAAACTTGCCGTACAACGGAATCGTGTCAAACGCCGGGTACGGGAAACCTTCAGGCTCCAGCCTGCTCTACCAGGGCTGGACATCATTGTGCTTGGCAGACAAGGCTTGAGTCAGCTCGACGACCAGACCATCACTGCCACGCTCAATGATCTCTGGTCACGACTGATCAGAAAGAGTCGTCATAGTCTGTCTTCGCCACCCGACTCCTCTCCTGCCGGTAAAGGAACGGATTAATGCGCAAACTGCTGCTTCTCCCGATCCGCTTCTACCAGTACGCCATCAGTCCGATGATGGCCAGCCATTGCCGGCATTACCCCACTTGCTCCCAATATGCGATTGAAGCCATCAGCCATCACGGTGCGCTGAAAGGGCTTTTTCTTGCCACAAGACGTTTGTTGAGGTGTCATCCGTGGGCCGAAGGCGGTTATGATCCGGTACCGGGCACCCATTCCCATAACACGAACCAGACTGAACAGTAAGTTTATGGATATTCAACGCATTGTATTGTTTGCCGGCCTCGCTATTGTCAGTTACCTGATGGTGCTTGCCTGGAACGAAGACTATCACCAGCCTCAACAGCAACAGGTGGTGGAGCAATCTGTTTCTTCCGCCGACAACGGTACCGGCGAAGATCTCCAGTTACCGGAAGAGACCGGCACGCAGAGCACAGGGGATGGCGAATTTGCCACACCGGACGGATCCGGCGAGACGGCTACCGGCAACACCGAGATCAGTGAAGAACTGATCACCGTCAAAACCGACGTCCTGGAACTGAAAATTGATCCGGTGGGTGGCAACCTGGTTGAAAGCGCCCTGCTGGACTACGACAAATCCCTGGACAGCCCCCAGTCACTGAAAATTCTGACCAGCTCCGGTCGCCAGACCTACGTGATGGAAAGTGGTCTGATCGGTCGCGATGGTGTCGACAGCCGCAACAACGGCGGTGCACCTGTCTACAATGTTTCCGCGACCGAGTATGAACTGGGCGAAGGTACCGATGACCTGGTTGTTGACCTGACGTTGACCACCGAATCCGGTGTTGAAATCACCAAGCAGTTCCAGTTTTCCCGTAACAGCTACGAAATCGGTGTCCGTTACCTGATCAACAACCAATCCGGTAATGAATGGAAAGGCAACCTGACCGGCAAAATTGTCCGTGATCAGGCACCGGACCCCACCGCCCAGAACAGCCTCGGTATCCAGGCGTTTCTCGGCATGGTGGTGAGCACCCCGGAAGACCCCTATGAGAAGTACGATTTCAGTGACCTGAGCGAAAACCCCATCAACCAGTCCGTTACCAACGGCTGGCTGGCTTTCCTCCAGCATTACTTCCTGACAGCCTGGGTACCGGAGCGGGACCAGCCTGCCCAGTTCCAGACGACCCAGCGGGGCGGGCTCCATGTCATGGGGTTCGTGTACCCGGCCACCACCGTGGCCGCCGGTGAGAGCGCCGAAGTGGGTGCCAGGGCCTATATTGGTCCGAAGATCATTGATCGTCTGGAAGCCGTGGCGCCAAATCTGGACCGTACCGTGGATTTCGGCTTCCTGTTCTTCATCGCCCTGCCGCTGTTCATCGTGCTGGAGTGGTTCTACGGTCTGGTTGGTAACTGGGGCGTTGCGATCATTCTACTGACGGTGCTGGTGAAAGCCGTATTCTTCCACCTGTCCGCGACCAGCTACCGTTCCATGGCGCGCATGCGGGCCGTTGCCCCGCAACTGACCCGGTTGAAAGAGCTCTACGGCGATGATCGCCAGCGCATGTCGCAGGAAATGATGGCCCTGTACAAGCGGGAGAAGATCAACCCGTTGGGCGGCTGCCTGCCTATCCTGGTGCAGATGCCCGTGTTCATTTCCCTGTACTGGGTTCTGTTCGAAAGCGTGCAGTTACGCCATGCGCCGTTCATGCTGTGGATCAATGACCTGTCGGTGATGGATCCCTACTTCATCCTGCCCATCCTGATGGGGGCCAGCATGTTCCTGCAGATGAGCCTGAACCCGACGCCGCCGGATCCCATGCAGGCCAAGATCATGAAGTTCCTGCCGCTGATTTTCACGGTGTTCTTCCTCTGGTTCCCGGCGGGTCTGGTACTGTACTGGCTGGTGAACAACATTCTGTCCATTGCTCAGCAGTGGTACATTACCCGCAAGATTGAAGCGGAAGTTGCGGCACGAAAACACTGATCTTCGGACCCGTGTTTAACGCCAATACCTGACAGAGGCTCCTTCGCGGAGCCTCTGCTGGTTCAGGACCACAGGAAATCACCATGCAGCACGTCACCGACACCATTGCCGCCATCGCCACCGCGCCGGGACAGGCCGGTGTAGGCATTGTCCGGGTGTCCGGGCCGGCGGCACGGGACATCGCCGTGACCATGCTGGGGTATGAACCCCGGCCACGCCATGCCCATTACGGCCCTTTCCATGACCAGCAGGGCCAACTGATCGACGAAGGGATTGGTCTGTATTTCCCCAACCCTCATTCTTTTACCGGCGAGGATGTGTTCGAAATCCAGGGGCACGGCGGCACAGTGATCCTGGACCTGCTGTTGCGTCAGGTCTGCAGCCTGGGAGCACGGCTGGCCCGTCCCGGAGAATTTTCCGAGCGAGCGTTCCTCAATGACAAACTGGACCTGGCCCAGGCGGAGGCCATCGCCGATCTTATCGAGAGCAGCTCTGAACAGGCGGCCCGCTGTGCCGTCCGCTCCATGCAGGGGGTATTTTCCCGTCGCATTGAAACCCTGGTGGAGGCGGTAACGCACCTGCGCATCTACGTGGAAGCGGCCATTGATTTTCCGGAGGAGGAAATCGATTTTCTCGCGGATGGCAAGGTTGCCGCTGACCTGCAACAGCTGATTGTCGATCTTGACGGCATCCTGGCAGAAGCGCAGCAGGGCACCATTCTGCGGGATGGCATGAAAGTGGTGATCGCCGGCCGGCCCAATGCCGGCAAGTCCAGTCTGCTCAATGCCCTGGCGGGTCGCGAAGCCGCTATCGTAACGGCCATCGAAGGTACTACCCGGGACGTGTTGCGGGAACATATCCACATTGATGGCATGCCCCTGCACATCATTGACACCGCCGGTTTGCGGGACAGCCCCGACGAGGTGGAACAGATTGGTATTGCCAGGGCCTGGGACGAGATCCGCCAGGCCGACCGCATCCTTCTGATGGTGGATGCCACCACCACGCGGGAAACCGCCCCGCACAACCTATGGCCCGACTTTATCGACCAGTTGCCGGCGTCGGCCCCGGTCACTGTGATTCGCAATAAAGTGGACCTCAGCGATGAAGCGGTCGGGCTTGAACAATCGGGCGATGCCGCGCCGGTGATTCGCCTGGCCGCGAAATCCGCCCAGGGCCTGGAGGTACTGCGGGATCATCTGAAACAATGCATGGGGTTCGCCGCCACCACCGAAGGTGGCTTTCTGGCCCGTCGCCGGCACCTGGATGCCCTCGAGCGCGCCCGGGAGGCGATGCTGCAGGGACAGGGCCAGCTTGACGGCTTCGGAGCCGGTGAGCTGCTGGCTGAAGACCTGCGGGCCGCCCAGGACGCCCTCGGGGAAATCACCGGCGTTATGACGCCGGACGATCTGTTGGGCAAGATATTCAGCAGTTTCTGCATCGGAAAATAAAGGAACGCACTTATGATGAAGACACCTCAGCGCGCATTGCTGGTCCTGATGACCCTGTTTGCACTGGTCGGGCTCTCCGGCTGCAGCACCGTTTACTTCAACACCATGGAAAAGCTCGGGTTCGAAAAGCGGGACCTGTTGGTGGACCGGGTGGAAGATACCCGGGATGCCCAGGAAGAAGCGCGGGAGACGTTCCGGTCCTCCCTGGAGCGGTTCCAGAACGCCGTGGCCACACCGGATACCGAACTCAAGGCCCGCTACGACGACATCAGCGATGCCTACGATGACAGCATGGACGCGGCAGAGAACGTGCGGGACCGGATCGACCGTGTGGAAACGGTGTCAGAGGCGCTGTTTGAAGAGTGGGAAGACGAACTGGACCAGTATGAAAGCGCATCCCTCCGTCAGAGCAGTGAGGAACAGCTGGGAGAAACCCGCGCCCAGTACGAGAAGCTGATCAATCGTATGCACGAGGCGGAAGCCCGCATGGAACCGGTTCTGGATGCCTTTGAGGACCAGGTGCTGTATCTCAAGCACAACCTCAATGCCCAGGCCATTGGTGCCCTGGAGAATGAACTGGGCCGGATCAGCGGGGATGTGGATAACCTGATCCGCAACATGGAAGCGTCCATCGCCGAATCTGAACGGTTTATCCGTCAATTCCGCGAGCAGTAAGCCGTTACTTGGTAACCGCCAGGGCCGCCTCCGTGCGGCCCTGCCAGTGAGCGGATCAGAACCGGTAGGTCACCGAGCCGGTTACTTCGCGACGCAGGCCATAGGTGGCTGAGCTGTCAAACGCGGTGGCCACGTATTCCTTGTCCAGCAGGTTCTGGGCGTGCAGCCCCAGTGAAACCTGACCGATGTCGTAGGTGATGGCAGCGTCCACCAGGGTGACGTCGGGCACTTCCAGGTTCCGGTTGGAGGCGTTGGAGGCCGCGCCGTAGCTATCCCCGATGTATCGTACACCCGCGCCCAGGCCCAGGCCGTGCAGCGGACCGCCGTGGAAACGGTATTTGCCCCACACCGAGGCTTCGTGTTCTGGGGTGTATTCCAGTGGCTCACCTTCTTCCACCGGATTACTGGTCTGGGTGATTTCCGCGTCGGTGTAGGAGTAGCTGGCGATCAGGTCCAGTCCCTGGAATAGCCGGGTACGGGCTTCAACTTCGACACCTCGGGATTGTGCTTCTCCCTGCTGCTCACTCTGGAAGGTGACCGGATTACTGGTGAGGTAGTCTTCGCGGGTCAAATCAAAGTACGCCAGGGTCACCAGGGTGTTGGGCACCGGCTGATACTTCACGCCCACTTCATACTGGTGGGCGGTCTCGGGCGCAAACGGATTGCCATCCGTGTCGGTGCCCGTGGTGGGCAGGAACGATTCCATGTAACTGATGTACGGCGCCAGACCATTGTCAAAGCGATAGGTTACCCCGGCCCGACCGCTGAATTCTTCATCATCCCGTCGGCTTGAGGTGCCGTTAATGTTGTTATCGGTTTCCGCCCGAGCGCGATCGAACCGTCCGCCCAGGGAGACCGTCCAGCGATCGACCCGAATCTGGTCCTGCAGGTATACCCCGGTCTGCTTGAGCTGACCGTCCTGATCCTTGAACAGAGGGGCATCGGCAACCGGTGCACCATACTGCGGGTCAAAGATGTCCAGGCTGCTGGCCGCACCGAAGTACTGCTGGGATTTGACGTCGACGTCGTGGTGGTCGAGACCGACGAGCACCGTATGGTCGGCTGCCCCGGTGGCAAAACCGATTTCCACCTGATTGTCGAGGTTGAGTCCGTCAATGCGGCCAAAGCTGTCGAACCGGGATCGGGTGATGGTGCGCTGGTCCGCCTCGAGACCGGTGGTGTAGATGGTGCGGTCGTCGACGTCGTTGCGGTAGTCCCGAACGTTCTGGCGCAGGGTGACCTGATCGTTGACCCGGTGCTCAAACTCGTATCCCACGGCGGTTTCCCGACGTTCGTATTCATCGTATCCAGGTTCGCCGGTAAACCGGTGATCGGGAATCTTGCCGTTCGGGTTGGGTTCCAGGGTGCCCTGTAACGGGTAGCGCTGGGACGGTTGGGTATCGTCGTACTGAAGGTGTGCCAGCAGGGTAAAGCGGGTGGCGTCCGTCGGCTGCCAGGTCAGGCTCGGTGCCAGGTATTTGCGCTTGTCGTCGACGAAATCCACCTGGCTCTCGCTGTCCCGGACCAGGCCCACCAGCCTCAGTGCCAGAGTGTCGCTGTCATTGACCGCTCCACTGATGTCGAACTGTCCTTGAACCAGGTTGTTGGAACCGGCTTCCACACGGACTTCGCGCTGGGTGTCGAAGGTGGGACGCTTTGATACGTAATTCACCAGGCCACCCGGCCCCGCCTGACCATAGAGAACGGACGACGGGCCTTTGAGTACGTCGATCCGCTCGGCACCGTAGGGCTCCAGGTTGTAGCCTGCCGCGAAGTCGGGGTTGCTGAGCTTGAGGTTGTCACGGAACAGGCCGCTGGTGGCCACGTCAAAACCGCGGATACGCAGGAAGGTGGTGCGAGGTTCGAAACCGAAGGTTTCACCACGGGCGCCGGCGGTGTATCTCAGGACCTCAGCGAGGTTGGCGGCGTTCTGGTCCTCGATTTCATCGGCGGTCACGGTGCTGATGGATTGCGGTGTTTCCGTGATGGACGTGGCGGTTTTGGTGCCGGTCACGGTGGTGTCGGCGGTGTAACCGTCAATCGGGCCGGTACCGCTGCCCGGCAGGGCATCGGCTGAGACTTCAATGGCGCCGAGCTCTTCCACCGACGGGTCCTGGGCAGCGGCAATGGGGCTGAGCAGGCAGCTGGCGATGGCCAGGGCAAGGGCAGACGGCGTAAAGCGGAAATCACCGTGACTACGTGAGGTCATGACTTTCTCTCCAGAATGCGACAAATAATACGACGCATTCTCATTAAAGGCAGAGTTAAAGTCAATTAATCATGAGGTGGAATGACCGGGGAGCTCTCGCGCTCCCCGGTCGGTGGTGTGGGCGGCGACTCAGGCGGTGAAGCTCATGTCTTCCGCGTCCAGTTGCATCAGGTTGCGGCTGGGACTGAGCATACTGGTGGCATGGGCCTGGGCACGGGGTAGCAGTCGTTCATAGTAGAACTCGGCGGTTGCCAGCTTGGCGTTGTAGAACGCCTCGGATTCCTCGCCCCCGTTGTCCAGCTTGTCGGCGGCAACGGCGGCCTGCCGCGCCCAGATGTAGGCCATCGAGACGTAACCACTGTACATCAGGAAGTCGTGGGCGGCGGAACTGACCACATCGCGATCCTTGCGGGCCGCCAGCATGACGCGAACGGTCAGCAGGTTCCACTGGGCCGTCAGTTTCAGCAACTCTACCGCGTAGGGCCGCAGACGCTTGTCGGTGAGATGCTTACGGGCAAAGTTGGCGAGGATCAGGGTGAATTCCCGTACCGCCCCACCCTGGGTCATCAGCAACACCTTCCGGCCCAGCAGGTCCAGGGCCTGGATTCCGGTGGTACCCTCGTACAGGGTGGCGATGCGGGTGTCACGGGCAATCTGCTCCATGCCGTGTTCGCGGATATAACCGTGCCCACCGAATACCTGCATACCCAGGCTGGCGGCTTCGTTACCCAGCTCGGTGAGAAAGCCCTTGAGAATCGGGGTCAGGAAGCCCAGTTTGTCGTCGTACTTTTCCGCTTTCTTTTCATCGCCTTCGGTGTGCGCTTCCACCATGTGATCCGCTACCCGTGCGGCGTAATACAGCATGCCGCGCCCGCCTTCGGCGATGGCTTTCTGGGTCAGCAACATGCGACGCACGTCGGCGTGGTGGATCAGGGCGTCGGCCACCTGGTCCGGTTCCTTCTTGCCGGACAGCGCCCGCATGGAGCGGCGTTCCCGGGCATAGTCCAGGGCCCACTGATAAGACAGCTCGGCCGGGCCCACACCCTGGATGGCGGTACCGATCCGGGCAGTGTTCATGAAGGTAAACATGCAGTTCAGGCCTTCGTGCTCCGGTCCGATCAGAAACCCGGTGGCGCCATCGAAGTTCATCACGCAGGTGGCGGAGGCCTTGATGCCCATTTTCTTCTCAAGACTGCCACAGGTAACGCCATTGCGTTCGCCCACCCCGCCGTTCTCGTCCGGGAGGAACTTGGGCACGATGAACAAACTGATACCGCGGGTTCCTTTCGGGGCATCCGGCAGGCGCGCCAGCACGATGTGCACGATGTTCTCCGTCAGGTCGTGATCCCCCGAGGAGATGAAAATCTTGGTGCCGGTCAGTGTGTAGCTGCCATCGGCCTGGGGTTCGGCTTTGGTCTTTACCTGGCCGAGGTCCGTGCCGCACTGGGGTTCGGTCAGGCACATGGTGCCGCCCCAGCGCCCTTCGGTCAGGGGCACCAGGTAGGTCTGCTTCTGGTCTTCGGAACCGTGCAGGAAAATGGTGTTCATGGCACCCAGTGACAGACCGGGGTACATGGAGAACGGCCAGTTCGCGGTGCCCATCATTTCCTGCTTGAGCAGCCCCATGGACGCCGGGAGACCCTGCCCGCCGTACTCTTCCGGAGCCGACAGGCCCTGCCAGCCACCCATGACATACTGCTGGTAAGCTTCCTTGTAACCGTTCGGGGTTGTGACCACGCCGTCTTTCAGGGTGCAGCCTTCCTCATCACCGGGTTGGTAGAGGGGGCTGAGCACTTCCTCGCAGAAACGGCCGCACTCCGTGAGGATGGCATCCACAATATCCGGAGTCGCGTTTTCGCCACTGTTCAGTGAGGCGTAATGGCCCGGATAGTCGAACACCTCATTAAGCAGGAACTTCATGTCGCGCAGGGGCGCCTTGTAAACCGGCATAGCTGTACCTCTGTACTGATGGGAGATCGAGCGAGGGGATCGCCCCCTCGGATGGCTAGAGTTTTACGGCAATCCACCCCGCGTTCCATTGACGAAAACCGCCTGCCGGGGTGTCAGAAAAGACAATTGGCTGAAATGACGATAGCCCGGCCTGACCGCCCTGCCGGATGATCGGTACCGGTAGCCGGCCCGTATTAACCCTTTGCAACCCCGGAAATCCATCCACCCTGGAGAGTGTAAAAGTCATGCAAATATCCGGACATTGGTCGAAACCCGCTGGCCCGAAATCACTGGTGTGGTTATGGTTATCCCTCATTCTCCTGTCGGGATGCGCCGGTCCGTCCCTGGACGATTACCGGGATCGGGAACCGACTTTGGTACCTGAGCAGTTTTTCCAGGGCGAACTTTCTGCCCGTGGCGTGGTCAAGGATTTCTCCGGTGAGGCAATCCGTACCTTTGACGCGGATATCCGCGCCAGCTGGGATGAAGAGGGCGTGGGCACCCTGGATGAGGTGTTCCGGTTTGATGACGGAGAGGTCCAGACCCGCGTCTGGACCCTGACGCCAACGGAAGACGGCTACCACGCGGACGCCGGAGATGTGGTTGAGCCGGGCACCATGCGATGGCAGGGCAACGCTATCCACATGAATTATGTATTACGGGTGTCATACGGCGATGGCACCATAGACGTCCGGATGGACGATTGGATGTACCTGGTGACACCGGACACCCTGATCAACCAGACCACCATGAGCAAATGGGGTGTGGATGTGGGCGAAGTGGTGCTGGTCATAACGAAAAACGACTGAATTGAGAGACGTATGCTGAAGCAATGTTTGATTGCACTGGCGCTGGTGGTGGTGGCGATTGGTGGCGTGTTGACCTACCAGTATGTAGACCAGGGATCGGACGTTGGAGAGCAGCGAGCGCGGCCGCCTGCGGTGGTGAACACGGTTATTCCCACCCGTGAAACCGTTCGCGACCGGGTCAGCGCGGTCGGCAGTCTCAGGGCGCTGGATGCGGTCGAGCTGACCACCGAAGTCAGTGGCCGGGTGGTGGAACTGAACCTGCGCAGTGGCCAGCGAGCAGAGAAAGGTGAGCTGTTACTGCGACTCGACGACCGTCAGGCTCGTGCCGATGTCCGGGTGTCGGAGGCGGAGGTTGCCGATGCCAGGCGCCAGTATGACCGGGCCCGGAGCCTGCGCTCAAACAACAGTATTTCTCAGTCCCAGGTTGATGAATTGCGGACCACCCTGGATGTGGCACAGGCACAGCTCGAAGCCGCGAAGACCCGACTGGACAATCACCGAATCACAGCACCGTTCAGCGGTGTGGTAGGACTGAGCGACATCAGCCAGGGCGCTTTCCTCAGTGCCGGCACGGCGGTGGCCACCCTGGATTCCACCGAACGTATGGAGCTCGGATTTTCCGTACCGGAACGATTCATCGGCCAGATCACCCTGGGGCAGCAGGTCCAGGGCACGACACCGGCCTTTCCCGACGCCCACTTCAATGGCGAACTGGTGGAGCTGGGCACACGCATCAGCGAACTGAGCCGTACCCTCGAAGTCCGGGCGCTCATTGATAACCCGGACGGCAAGCTGCGCCCGGGCCAGTTCATGTCCGCCAGTCTGACCCTGCGGGAGCGCGAGGCGCTGGTCATTCCCGAGCAGGCGGTGCTGCTACGGGGCGCGGATCAATACGTATTCGTTGCTGAAGACGGCAAGGCCCGCCGTGTCGCTGTCACGCTGGGGTCCCGCAAGCCGGGGCGGGTGGAAGTGGCCGAAGGTCTGACAATTGAGGATCCGGTCATCATCACGGGCCAGGATCGGCTCAGCAGCGGCGACCGCATCGAGGTGGTGGAAGACGACAAGGCGATTCCTGAGAATCGGTTTGCCACATCGCTGGAGTCGTAACCGATGATTCTCTCCGATGTCTCCATCAAGCGCCCGGTATTTGCCACCGTTCTGAGTCTGCTGATCCTGGTCTTTGGTCTGGCCGCCCTGTTTGGCCTGCCTGTGCGGGAGTACCCGGACATTGATCCGCCGGTGGTCTCGATCTCCACCGACTACATCGGTGCGGCTGCCGAAGTGGTGGATACCCAGATTACACAGGTGATTGAAGGCGCCATCAGTGGTATCGAAGGCATCCGTTCCATCGAATCCTCCACCGAACAGGGGGAATCCCGCACCAGTATCGAATTCAATACCTCCCGCAATGTGGATATCGCCGCCAACGATGTGCGCGACGCGGTATCGCGGGTCAGTAACGAACTGCCCGAGGAAGCCGATCCGCCGGTGGTGAGCAAGGCCGACTCCGATGCGCGGCCGATGATGTGGGTAACGCTGCGCAGCGATGTCTGGGACAGCGCCGAACTGAGTGATTTCGCCGATCGCGTGCTGGCGGACCGGTTGTCAGTGCTTGATGGCGTTGCCGATGTGCGCATTGGCGGCGAACGGCGCTACGCGATTCGCGTGTGGCTCGACCGTGAACGCCTTGCCGCCCGGGATATCACGGTGGCGGAAGTTGAGCGTTCCCTGCGGGCCAACAACATCGAGTTACCGGCGGGTTCCGTCGAGTCCTCCACGCGGGACTTTACCGTGCGTGCCGAGGGTCGGTTGTCCACCGTGGAAGAGTTTCGCGAGCTGGTGATTCGGCGGGATGGCAATGACCTCCTGCGCCTTGGGGAGGTGGCCAATGTCCAGATGGGCGTGGAGTCCGACACCAGCCGGCTCCGGGCCAACGGACTGACCGCCATTGGCATGGGTATTATCCGCCAGTCGAAGGCCAACACCGTTGCGGTGTCGGATCTGGTCACGGCGGAACTGGAAAAAATCCGCGAGACCCTGCCCCCGGAAGTGAGCATTGCCTCGAACTACGACGAATCGATCTTTATCCGCGCGTCGATCAAGGAAGTCATTTTTACCCTGGCCATTGCGGTATCGCTGGTGATTCTGGTGATCTTCCTGTTCCTGCGTTCCTGGCGTGCCACCCTGATTCCGGCGGTCACCATTCCGGTGGCGGTGATCGGCGCCTTCATCGGGCTGGGTGCCCTGGGCTTTTCCATCAACGTACTGACCCTGTTGGCGGTGATACTGGCCATCGGCCTGGTGGTGGACGATGCCATTGTCATGCTGGAAAACATCCAGCGCCGTATTGACGAGGGAGAGCCGCCACTGCTGGCGTCCTACCGCGGCGCGAAACAGGTCGCGTTTGCCGTGATTGCCACCACCCTCACCCTGGTTGCGGTGTTCGTGCCGATCTCGTTCATGGGGGGCAACATCGGCCGGCTCTTTGCCGAGTTTGGTTTCACCCTGGCGGCGGCGGTGATTTTCTCCAGCCTGGTGGCACTGACCCTGGCGCCCATGCTGTGTTCAAAGTGGCTCCGGCACAGTCCTTCGACCACCGAGGGGCGCGGCATCTGGACCGCCATCGAAAACGGTCTGAATGCCCTGACCCGGGGTTACGAGCGCATGCTGCGTTTCTCGCTGCGCCAGCCGGGTCTGTTGCTGGGGCTGGGCCTGGTGGGCATCGTGCTGATTGCGGTGATCTTCCCGAAGCTGCCCCAGGAACTGGCGCCAATCGAAGACCGGGGTGTGATCATCATGCCGGCCAGCGCGCCCCGCGGCTCCACCGTGGAGTACACCGACCACCACATCCGCAAGGCGGAAGAGCAGTTACTGCCCTATCTGGATGACGGCACCGCCGACCGGTTGCTGTCCATCGTCGGCTTCCGTAACGAGGCGGACAACGGGTTCATGATCATGGGGCTGGGGCCCTGGGAAGAGCGTGATATCAAGCAGCAGCAGGTCACCAGTGAACTGCGGCAGAAGCTTGCGGATATTCCCGGCATCCGCGCCGTGGCGGTCAACCCGCCGGGACTGGGCCAGCGTGGCTTCAACCAGCCGGTGGAAATTGTGGTCGGTGGGCCGGATTACGAGTCAGTACAGGCCTGGAGTGAAGAGCTGCTGGAGCGGGCGAAGGAGAATCCCAACCTGCTCAACCTGGAGACCGACTTCGAGCTGACCCGACCGGAACTGAGGGTGAACATAGACCGGGAGCGGGCGGCGGACCTGGATATCACCATTGAGGATGTGGGGTTGACCCTGCAGACCATGCTGGCCTCCCGCCAGGTCACCACCTACATTGACCGCGGCCGGGAATACGATGTGATCGTCCAGGCGGCGGATGCCGATCGGGCGACACCGGAGGATCTCGGCCAGGTCTTCCTGCGTCCGCGGGCGGGCGGTGACCTGATTCCGTTGCAGGCTCTGGTGTCGGTGAATGAGATCGGCGCCAATCCCGACCTGCGGCGGATTGACCGTTTGCCGGCGGTGGTGATCAGCGGCTCACTGGCAGACGGTTACGACCTGGGGTCGGCGCTCACTTACCTCAATAATCTGGCTGTGGATAACCTGCCGCCGGAGGCCCGTATCAGTTACAAGGGTCTGAGCCGGGAATTCCAGGATTCCTCCGCCGCCATTTACCTCACGTTCGGACTCGCGTTTGTGATTGTGTTCCTGGTGCTGGCGGCCCAGTTTGAAAGCTGGATCCACCCGCTGATCATCATGCTGTCAGTGCCCCTGGCCATCACCGGCGCTCTGTTCGCGCTGTTCTGGTCGGGTATCAGCCTGAATATCTACAGCCAGATCGGCATTGTCATGCTGCTGGGGTTGATGGCGAAGAACGGCATACTGATTGTGGAATTTGCCAACCAGTTGCGGGACAAGGGCTATGAAGTCAGGGATGCCATTCTCGAAGGCGCCATCCTGCGCTTCCGTCCGGTACTGATGACCACCATTTCCACCGTGTTCGGGGCGATTCCCCTGGTCATTGCCACCGGGGCAGGCGCCGAGAGCCGGGCTTCCATTGGCGTGGTCATCCTCGGTGGTCTGGTATTCGCCACCACGCTGACCCTGTTCATCATACCGGTGCTCTACAACCTGCTGGCCCGCTTCGCGAAGTCCACCAATGCGGTTGAGCTGGAGCTGGAAAGGCAGGCCAGTGGCACCGCCGGTGGCCAGGGTCTGGCCGCCGCCCCACAGAAGCGGATGGACGAGCTCTGACCGGAAGCTACAGGGTGGTGGGAAAGGCGAGATGGCCGTTGAACAGCTCGTCGGGATGGAGATCCACACACACGACCTGCTGACCCCGGTCGGTGCGGATACTGGTCGAGAGCGTGACCGTGCGTTTGGCGTCGGGCAGGGCCACGTAGGGCCGGGAAACACTGATTTTCTGCGGACAGGCCAGCGCTGACTGGAAGTATTCACGGTGGGACCAGCAGGCCCCGGCGGAATGGTAGAGCGGATTGAAACTGCCCCGCCGGATGTCGGGCGTGGCCCGGGCAAGGTTGCCCTGCTGCACCCCCGCCTGGTTCAGCACAAAGCAGCGCTTGACCCCCTCCAGTTCCAGCAGGCTGGAGCAGGCCTGGTCAAACGCCAGGCCTCGGGCCAGAAGGTGGCAGGCATTCATCATTTCGAGGCGCAACAATCTCAGGAAGCCCTCCTGATGTTTGACGTCCCTGAGTCCCGATTCGCTGCACTGTTCGATCGCGTGACGCAGGGCGGATTCCGCCCTGGTGAGGGTTTGGTGATCAATGGTGCCGGGCTTGGCGAACAGAAAGCCCTGGAGCAGGTCAGCTTCGGTGTCCAGGGCAATGCGAGCCTGGTCCTCGTTTTCCACACCTTCCAGGAGCACCAGACTGCCGCTTTCCCGGATCATGCGCACCAGGCTTTCCAGCAGTAACCTGGCGCGGCTGTGGTGTTCCGCGTTGACCAGCAGACTGCGGTCGAGCTTCACAATCAGCGGATTCATGCGCCACAGACGCTCGAAGTTGGAGTCGCCCATGCCAAAATCGTCGATGGCTATCTGGAAACCGAGGGATTTTGCCAGTTCCACGAACGCCAGCAGCGCCTGGGGATCATCCGATGCGGTCTCCACCAGTTCGAGTACCACCCGCTCCGGGTGAATGCCGGTACGCTGGCAGTGGCTGGCCAGGCGCTCAAGGGACGCTTCGGGGTGAACGCAGGTGTCCGGATTGATATTGACGAACAACCAGGCGGGTTGTGACCCCATCTCGAAATTGTCCAGGTGCAGGTGCAGCAGGAAGCGGTCCAGCTCGGCGCTCTCATCCCGCGTTCGGGCTTCGCTGAACACCGCCAGCGGTGAAACTGGCTGGCCGTTGCGGGACGCCCGCATCAGGGCTTCGTAGCCGACCAGCTTCTGATGGGTCGGGCTGAGGATAGGCTGGTACACTGAGTCGAACCGGTGTCGGCTGAGGATACCCGGCACAGCTGGCGCCCGGTTCCGGCCGAAGCCGTACCGGGAAAGAGGAACTACACGACTCATGGTCTCGCTCCTTGGTGTGGGTGAAGCCGTCCTGGCGGTTGGTGGTAACGTAAATTCCGGCGTATAAAGAGCCTGGGCCAGGGCTGTCGCGAGATTCGTGCCAATTGCCGAAATATCGGCGTAGTAAGCGGTTTTTGGGCGACAACAATCAGTCGCAGGGATTAGTAAATGGATGATTTGCACCCCAAAGGGGCATCTGCATCCCGGAACGCACCAATAAAGGACTTACCATGACCACCAGAAGCAGCCAGTTCCGTCTGCTGGGCCAGCGGCGTTTTCTGCCTTTCTACCTCACCCAGTTTTCCGGCGCGTTCAACGACAACCTATACAAGAACGCGTTACTGCTGTTGGTGACCTACAGCGCCGGGGGGCTGATGGGCCTGTCCGTGAATGTGGTGGTCAACGTCGCTGCGTTTCTGTTCATACTGCCGTTCTTTCTGTTTTCCGGCGTGGCGGGACAACTGGCAGACAGCCTGGAGAAGTCCCGCATTATCCGGGCGGTGAAGCTGCTGGAAATTGTGATTATGTCACTGGCGGCGGTCGGGCTCTGGTTTGGCTGGTACGAGTTGCTACTGGTTCTGCTTTTCCTGATGGGAGCCCAGTCCACCTTCTTTGGTCCGGTCAAATACGCCATCCTGCCCCAGGTACTGGCGGAGGACGAACTGGTGGGTGGTAACGCGCTGGTGAGCATGGGCACGTTTGTGGCCATCCTGTTGGGCACGATCGCTGCCGGTGTGGTGATGGGGTTTGAGGCCGCCGCAAAGCTGACCGCCGTGGCGGTGGTGGCCATGGCCATACTGGGTTATCTGGCCGCCCGCCAGGTACCGGTGACGGACAACCGGGGCGCGGCGGCGAAAGAACGCCTGCAGCCCCTGCGGGAGACCTGGCGGCTGATGTGCCTGGCCGCCGAGCAACGGAAAGTGCTGCTGGGGATTATGGCCATTTCCTGGTTCTGGTTCCTGGGTGCGGCCTACCTCACACAGTTCCCCAACTTTGCCAAGACCAACCTGCTGGGGGATGAAACCGTGGTCACCCTGTTGCTGGCCATATTCATCATTGGCATTTCCGTGGGGTCCATGCTCTGCGAGAAACTCACCGGCCATCACGTCACCCTGAAGCTCGTGCCTTGGGGTGCCGCCGGTTTGTCCCTCTTCGGGGTGGACCTGTACTTCGCCGTGCCCGGTGATCCGGTGGCGAGCACCTGGTGGACGCTGTTGTCGGATCCGGTCTATGCGCGGGTACTGATCGACCTGCTGGGCATTGGTGTGTGTGGTGGCCTGTTTATCGTCCCGCTGTATGCCTTTATCCAGCACGAGACACCGAAATTCAAACGCGCGCGCATCATCGCCGCCCTCAATGTCATGAATTCCCTGTTCATGGTGGTCAGTGCGCTCACCGGGATTGTGGTACTCGGTCTATTGGGTGTCAGTATTCCGGGATTCCTGATGCTGCTATCCCTGGCCAATCTGGCGGTGGTGGTCCTGGTGTGGCGCCTGGCCCGCCGTGTGGCGGCAGCATCTTGTGGATAAAGATTTGAATAAGCTCAGGACAAGCGTTGAATGGATAAAAAATATTATATATAAAACAAAAAGATAACGTCGCTATTGAGCTGTTTAATAAGTGTTCTGGGGTGTGGATAACTTTCTTGAAAACTTTTCTGAGAACCTGAATCCAAGCTGCTGAAAACCTGACGGTTTCGGATTTTACTTATTCGCGGATGGCCCTGTGCGGCCGGCGATTCGGTGCCGGTGGGTCTGCAGCGGTTTTCATTGTTGCCCGGTCTGGTTAAAATTTGCACATTTCGACTGCATTTTACCGGTCAAGGCGTTATACTCGCCGCCCTGTTTTTCGACCTTCATTTCAGCCCGATTTCCGAGGTGCGCTGTGGATTTTCCGACCCGTTTCGATGTCATTGTCATTGGTGGTGGCCATGCCGGTACCGAAGCCGCGCTGGCGGCTGCACGCATGGGTTCCCACACCCTGTTGCTGACCCACAACATCGAGACCCTGGGGCAGATGTCCTGTAACCCTGCCATCGGGGGTATCGGCAAGAGCCACCTGGTCAAGGAAATCGACGCCCTCGGTGGTGCCATGGCGGAGGCCACGGACCGCGCCGGTATCCAGTTCCGTGTGCTCAACAGCCGCAAAGGGCCCGCGGTACGCGCCACCCGTGCCCAGGCGGACCGGGTGCTGTACAAGGCGGCCATTCGCCACACCCTGGAAAACCAGCCCAATCTCACCCTGTTCCAACAGGCGGCGGACGATCTGATTGTGGAAAACGATCAGGTGACCGGTGTGGTAACCCAGACCGGTATCCGCTTCAACGCCAAAACCGTGGTGCTGACCACCGGGACGTTCCTCGGGGGCGTTATCCACATCGGTATGGAGCACCATTCCGGTGGCCGCGCCGGGGACGCACCGGCCAATGCCCTGGCCAAACGATTACGGGAGCTGCCGTTCAATGTGGGCCGGCTGAAAACCGGTACACCGCCACGCATCGATGCCCGCTCGGTGGATTTCTCGGTAATGCAGGAACAGTGGGGAGATGACCCCACGCCCGTGATGTCCTTTGTGGGTAGCCGCGATCAGCACCCCGAGCAGATGTGCTGTTACGTGACCCGCACCACCGAGGAAACCCACGACATCATCCGCAGTGGCTTTGATCGCTCACCGATGTTTGCCGGCAACATCGAGGGCATTGGCCCGCGCTACTGCCCGTCCATCGAGGACAAGGTGAACCGGTTCGCCGACAAGGATTCCCACCAGATCTTCGTGGAACCGGAAGGCCTGACGACCCATGAACTGTATCCCAACGGCATCTCCACCAGCCTGCCTTTCGACATCCAGCTGGCAGCGGTAAGGTCGATTCCCGGTTTCGAGAATGCCCACATCACCCGGCCTGGGTACGCCATCGAGTACGATTTCCTGAATCCCCAGGATCTGCGCCATACCCTGGAAACCAAGTTCATCCAGGGCCTGTACTTTGCCGGCCAGATCAATGGCACCACGGGGTACGAAGAAGCCGGCGCGCAGGGGCTGCTGGCAGGCATCAATGCCGCGCTGAAGGCCCAGGAAAAAGACGAGTGGTATCCGCGCCGCGATGAGGCATACCTCGGTGTTCTGGTGGACGACCTGATCACCATGGGTACCTCCGAGCCCTACCGCATGTTCACCAGCCGGGCGGAATACCGGCTGATCCTGCGGGAAGACAACGCCGACCTGCGACTGACCGAAACCGGTCGCAAGCTGGGCCTGGTGAACGATCACCGCTGGCAGAAATTCAATGAGAAGCGTGAAGCCATTGCCACCGAGCGCGGCCGTCTGGAATCCACCCGGATTCACCCGAACACCGACGCCGGTGAACGGGCCAATGGCTTTCTCAAGCAGCCGCTGACCCGCGACCAGTCGCTGGCGGAGCTGCTGCGCCGGCCGGAAATCGGCTACCGCCACATTGCCGACATCGGTGCGGCGCAGGCGGATGACCCGGTGGTAGCGGATCAGGTGGAAATCGAGATCAAATACGAAGGGTACATTTCCCGCCAGACCGACGAAATTGAGCGTCTGCGCCGCAATGAGAACACGGCGTTGCCGGTGGATCTGGACTACGACGCCATTGGCGGCCTGTCCAATGAGATCAAGCAGAAGCTCAAGACCGTGCGCCCGGAAACTGTGGCCCAGGCGTCCCGTATTCAGGGTGTGACCCCGGCGGCGGTGTCCCAATTGCTGGTGCACCTGAAGAAGCGCGACCTGCTGCGCAAGCAATCGGCCTGATCCACGACCATGAGCGACGCACTCTGGCAACGCCAGCTTGAACAGGGCCTGGCGCAAATGGGCATTGAACTTGATCCGGCCCGGCAACAGCAGTTGCTGGCGTTCCTGGCGCTGCTGAACAAGTGGAACCGTGCCTACAACCTGACCGCCGTAAGGGATCCGGAGCAGATGGTGTCCCGGCAGTTGCTGGACAGCCTCAGTATCCTGCCCTTCGTGACCACCGATCACCTGCTGGATGTGGGCGCCGGCGGAGGCCTGCCCGGCATTCCCCTGGCCATTGTCTTTCCGGACAAACGCTTTACGCTGCTGGACAGCAACAGCAAGAAAACCCGGTTCCTGACCCAGTGCGTGCTGGAGCTTGGACTGGGCAACGTTGAGGTGATCCACGGACGGGCGGAAAGCTGTGATCCCGGGCAGCCATTCAGCCAGATCAGCAGCCGGGCGTTCACCGCGCTGGATAACCTGGTGAGCTGGTGCGGACATTTGCTGGCAAATGACGGTGAGTTCCTTGCCATGAAAGGCCAGTTTCCGGATGATGAGGTGGCTGCCCTGCCCATTGAATGGCAGGTAAAATCCCGTCATTCGTTGCGGGTGCCAGACTCCGATGGCGAGCGCCACCTGCTGACCATCGACCGGACAGCTCAATCCCAGTAATCAAAGGAGGCAAGACATGGCGCGCGTGATTGCAGTGACCAATCAGAAAGGCGGTGTGGGAAAAACCACCACCTGCGTCAATCTGTCTGCCTCCCTGGCGGCCACCAAGCGACGTGTGTTGTTGGTGGACATGGACCCCCAGGGCAACGCGACCATGGGCAGCGGTATCGACAAGAACGCCCTGGAGTTGTCGGGCTACGACATGCTCACCAAGCGTGCGCCGGCCTCGGAAGTGATCATTGCTGCTGAAGCGTCCGGCTTCGACATTATGCCGTCCAATGGCGACCTCACTGCCGCGGAAGTGGAGCTGATGAACGAGATCGGCCGTGAACATCGGCTGCGTCTCGCGCTCAATACGGTTCGTGACAACTATGACTACATTCTCATCGATTGCCCGCCCTCCCTGAGCCTGCTGACCGTCAATGCCCTGTCCGCCGCGGATACGGTACTGATCCCCATGCAGTGCGAATACTACGCGCTGGAGGGTCTGGCAGCGCTGATGAACACCGTGGAGCAGATCCAGGAAACGGTGAACCCGAACCTCCAGGTGGAGGGCATCCTGCGCACCATGTACGACCCCCGCAACAGCCTGACCCTCGACGTGTCGGGGCAGCTCAGCGAGTATTTCGGAGACAAGGTCTACAAGGCGGTGATTCCCCGCAACGTGCGTCTGGCGGAGGCACCCAGTTACGGTATGCCGGCGCTGAAGTACGATCGCGTGTCCAAGGGTGCGGTGGCCTATCTGGCCCTGGCCGGGGAAATGGTGCGGCGCCACGGCTCGCAAAAGACATCCACGGCCGTTGCCGTGTAAACTACCCCCACCTTTGCACACAGAATTTCATCGGGAAGAATGACACAGACCATGGCGGCGAAGAAACGAGGACTGGGTGAACGGGGGCTGGGCGCACTGTTGCAGGGCTCCCGGGTCAACCTTGATCAGGAACTGAAGGACCACGACGGCGAACTTCGCGAAGTGCCGGTGGATCTCATCCAGCGAGGCCGTTTTCAGCCCCGTCGTGACATGGACCCTGCCGCCCTGCAGGAGCTGGCGGACTCCATTCGCCAGCAGGGCGTGATGCAACCCGTGGTGGTGCGTCCCATCGCCGAAGGCCGCTATGAACTGATTGCCGGTGAACGCCGCTGGCGCGCGACCCAGATGGCCGAACTGGACCGCATTCCCGCCATCATCCGCGATGTGCCGGACGAAGCCGCCATCGCCATGGCGCTCATCGAAAACATCCAGCGCGAAAATCTCAACCCCATCGAAGAAGCGTTCGCCCTGCAGCGCCTGCAGGATGAATTCGGGCTGACCCAGGCTCAGGTCGCGGAAGCGGTCGGCAAGAGCCGCACCACCATCACCAACCTGTTGCGGCTGATCAGTCTGACCGAAGACGTGCGGTTGATGCTGGAACACGGCGACCTGGAAATGGGCCATGGGCGTGCCATGCTTACCCTGCCGCCGGAACAGCAGATGCAGGTGGCCAAGCAGGTTGTGGCCAAATCCCTGTCGGTGCGCCAGACTGAAGCCCTGGTTCGCCGGATCCAGCAGGAAACGCCGGATCGCAAGAAGCGCCCCGGCGAAGTGGACCCCAACATTCGCGCCCTGCAGGATGACCTGGCGGAGCGTCTGGGTGCCCGTGTGTCGATTGACCATGGTCAGCGTGGCAAGGGCAAGCTGGTGATTGAATACAGCTCACTGGACGAACTGGACGGGATTCTGGGCCATATCCGTTAGTCTTTGTGACAAATCGTTGCGATGCCCTGTTTTGCCTGTAACCACCACATGTCGTGACGAAGATTGTTAGAAACCACAACTTGTGTAAAAGTGTCGTGATTTGGCGGAAAATCTGGTTATTTTTCCATCACATTTTCGCGCCGGTTCTGTTGAACAGCTATCGGTTAACACATATAATTTCGCGCGCTTGGAATGACAGCAGGTGGTATGCGTAACAACCGATCACGAATCACCCGCCTGCCTCTGGTCCGATGGTTGGCCATAGAGTTTTCGGTGATCATCATTCTGAGTCTGTTATGGATGATCGAAAGTCGTTTGGCTGGTTATTCCGCGTTTCTGGGCGGTCTTATATTTGTCATACCAAACGCGTATTTTGCTCACCGGATGTACCGGTATGAAGGCGCCCGAAACGCGCGTCTGATGGTGGGCAACATGTTCAGGGCGGAAAGCATCAAGATCGCCCTTACCGCAGTGTTCTTTGCGGCCGTTTTCATCTTAATGGAGCCAGTACATGTGCCGGCTCTGTTATTCACTTTTGCTGTGATGGTTGTGATGAGTGCAGTGTTGCGCTTCCTCATCCGACCGCAACCACAGCGATGACTGGACGAGAGCAGTATGGCAGCTGATACCCCAGTAGAGTATATAAAGCACCACCTACAGAACCTCACCTACGGAAAACTCCCGGAAGGCTACGAGCGCGCTGACGGTACCCTCGTTGATGAGGCCACCTGGACGTTCGCACGAACGGCCCAGGAAGCGTCGGATATGGGCTTTATGGCTTTCCACGTTGATACCCTGGGCTGGTCCCTGTTCATGGGTATTCTTTTCCTCGGTCTGTTCCGTTTTGCGGCGAAACGGGCAACCACCGGTGTACCGACCGGCCTGCAGAACGTCGTGGAGATGACCGTTGAGTTCATCCAGGGCGTGGTGAGAGACGGCTTCCATGCGCGCAATCCGCTGATTGCCCCGCTGGCGCTGACCATCTTTGTGTGGATCCTGCTGATGAACTGCCTGAAGCTGATCCCGGTTGACTATATTCCGTCCATCGCGCACGCCATGGGACTGGAGTACTTCAAGATTGTTCCCACCACCGATCCCAACGGTACTTTCGGTATCTCCATCGGTGTGTTCCTGCTGATCATTTTCTACAGCCTGAAGGTCAAGGGCATTGGCGGATTCACCAAAGAGCTGTCCATGCAGCCGTTTAACCACTGGTCATTGATTCCGTTCAACCTGTTCCTGGAAATACTGGTACTCATCGTCAAGCCGATCAGTCTCGCACTGCGTCTGTTCGGTAACATGTATGCCGGTGAAGTTGTCTTTATCCTGATTGCACTGCTGCCGCTGTGGATCCAGTGGACGCTGAACGTGCCCTGGGCCATCTTCCATATCCTGGTGGTGGTGCTGCAGGCCTTTATCTTTACAACGCTGACTGTGGTATACCTCAGCGCGGCGCACGAAGATCACTGATTAAAACGCTTTCATACACAAACCCTTAACTATCTGAGAAAACTGAGGAGTCTTCAATGGAAATGGTATTTATTGCAGCAGCGATCATCATCGGTCTGGGCGCTCTGGCTACTGGCATCGGCTTCGGCCTGCTGGGCGGCAAGCTGCTCGAGTCCACTGCTCGTCAGCCGGAAATGGCTAACCAGCTGCAAACCAAGACATTCATCATGGCCGGTCTGCTTGACGCGGTTCCCATGATCGGCGTTGGTATCGCGATGTACCTGATCTTCGTTGTTGCTGGTTAATCAGCCGAAAGACGCGGGTGCCGCTTCACTGAGCTGAAGCCGCGCCCGCTTTTCCGGACACCAGGACGCAACGAATAGCAAGAGGTACATTGCCGTGAATATAAACCTTACGTTGATAGGGCAATCGATTGCCTTCGCTATTTTCGTCTGGTTCTGCGTCAAGTATGTATGGCCGCCGATCACGGCTGCCATGGAAGCGCGCCAGAAGAAAATTGCCGACGGCCTTTCTGCCGCAGATCGTGCTTCACGCGATCTCGAGCTTGCGCAGGAAAAAGCCTCCAAGGAACTGCACAAGGCGAAAGAAGAAGCTGCAGCCCTGATTGACCAGGCCAACAAGCGTGCCGCCCAGATTGTCGAGGCGTCCAAAGACGATGCCCGCAAAGAAGGCGAACGTCTTATTGAGCAGGCCAGGGCGGAAATTCAACAGGAGCGTATTCAGGCTCGCGACGCACTGAGAGCAGAAGTGGCAGCACTTGCCGTTGCCGGTGCCGAGAAGATTCTGGAAACCTCTGTAGACGCCAAAGCTCACAGCGAGATGCTGGACAAGCTGGCCGCAGAACTCTAAAAGAGGGTCATCATGGCAGAACTGACAACGTTAGCCCGACCCTACGCGAAAGCCGTTTTTGGTGCCGCGCAAGACCAGAATGCCGTTGATCAATGGGATCAGGCGCTGGCTTTCGCTGCTCAGGTGGCGGCTGACCAAGAGGTAAAGAACATCCTGGCCAATCCCGGCCTGTCTGAGCAACGCAAGGCGGAACTCTTCGCGGACTGTTTCGAAGAGCCGCTGCCTGAAGCACTCAGAAACTTCCTGTTGATTCTTGCTGAAAACAAGCGTCTGGCCCTGCTGCCGGAAGTTTCAGCCCTGTTCACCCTGTACCGTGCGGATCTTGAGCGTACGGTGAATCTGAAGGTGGATACGGCCTACGAAATGACCGCCGAGCAACAGCAGCAGCTGATCGACGCACTGTCCAAAAAGCTGGAGCGCAAGGTTTCCCTGGAAGCCGCTGTCGATCAGTCCCTGATCGGCGGGGTGGTTGTTCACACGGGTGATCTGGTTATCGACGCTTCAGTCCGAGGCAAGCTGGCCAGAATGGCCAAGGCTCTGGGCTCCTGATTTCAGCACAAGGTTTGAGGACAAAGGCATGCAGCAACTGAATCCATCCGAGATCAGTGACATCATCAAGAAGAGAATCGAAAAGCTCGACATCTCTTCCGAAGCAAAGAACGAAGGTACGATCCTCTCCGTTTCTGACGGTATCGTACTGATCCACGGTCTGGCCGACGTTATGTACGGCGAGATGATTGAATTTGCCAATGGCACCTTCGGTATGGCGCTGAACCTTGAGCGTGATTCCGTTGGTGCGGTGGTTCTGGGTGACTACGAAGGTCTGGCGGAAGGTCAGAAAGTCCGCTGTACCGGTCGGATCCTGGAAGTTCCGGTAGGTCCGGAACTGATGGGTCGTGTTGTAGACGGCCTGGGCAACCCGATTGATGGCAAAGGCGACCTCGGCACGTCCCTGACCGCTCCGGTCGAGAAAGTCGCGCCGGGCGTTATCGCTCGTCAATCCGTTGATGAGCCGGTCCAGACCGGTCTGAAAGCGATCGATACCATGGTTCCGATCGGTCGTGGCCAGCGTGAGCTGATCATCGGCGACCGTCAGATCGGTAAGACCGCTGTGGCGATCGACGCGATCATCAACCAGAAGAACACCGGCATCAAGTGTATCTACGTTGCCGTTGGTCAGAAGCAGTCTTCCATTGCAGCGGTTGTGCGCAAGCTGGAAGAGCACGGTGCCATGGACCACACCATCGTGGTTGCCGCTGGTGCCGCCGATCCGGCTGCGATGCAGTTCCTCGCCCCGTACTCCGGTACTTCCATGGGTGAGTACTTCCGTGACCGTGGCGAAGACGCCCTGATCATCTACGACGACCTGTCCAAGCAGGCGGTGGCGTATCGCCAGATTTCCCTGCTGCTGCGTCGTCCGCCGGGCCGTGAAGCCTTCCCGGGTGACGTATTCTACCTGCACTCTCGTCTGCTGGAGCGCGCCTCCCGCGTTAACGCTGACTACGTTGAGCAGATGACCAACGGTGAAGTGAAAGGCAAGACCGGTTCCCTGACCGCCCTGCCGATCATCGAAACACAGGCCGGTGACGTTTCCGCGTTCGTACCGACCAACGTGATCTCTATTACCGACGGTCAGATCTTCCTGGAAACCAACCTGTTCAACTCGGGTATCCGTCCGGCCATGAACGCCGGTATCTCGGTATCCCGGGTTGGTGGTGCGGCCCAGACCAAGATCATGAAGAAGCTTGGTGGTAACATTCGTCTGGCCCTCGCCCAGTACCGTGAACTGGCGGCTTTTGCCCAGTTCGCTTCCGATCTGGACGAAGCCACACGTAAGCAGCTGGAGCACGGTCAGCGCGTTACCGAGCTGATGAAGCAGAACCAGTACAGCCCCATGACTGTTGCAGAAATGGGCACGGTACTGTTCGCAGCCAACGAAGGCTTCCTGGACGACGTCGAGGTGAGCAGTGTGGTCAAGTTCGAAGCGCAGCTGATTGACTGGATGCGTGCCGAACAGAAAGACCTGCTCGACAAGATCGGTGAAAACGGCAATTTCAATGATGAAATTACCGCCGGCCTGAAAGCTGCTCTGGAGAAATTCAAGACCACTCAAAGCTGGTAAGCCTGGGGCCCGCTATGGCGGGCCTGTTGGTTCACATGAGTGTCTAACTTGAAAAGGCAGTGACTTATGGCCGTCGGAAAAGAAATACGTAACCAGATCGGAAGCATCAAGAGCACGCAGAAGATCACCTCCGCCATGGAAATGGTGGCGGCGAGCAAAATGCGTAAGGCTCAGGAGCGCATGCAGGCGACCCGCCCGTATGCCGACAAGATGCGTCAGGTAATCGGGCACATTGCCAAGGCAAACCAGGATTACCGACATCCGTTCATGCAGGAGCGTGACGTCAAGCGTGTGGGTTACATCGTTGTGTCCTCGGACCGGGGACTGTGCGGTGGCCTGAACGGTAACGTGTTCAAGCTCCTCGTACGCGAAATGCGTGAATGGAAAAACAAAGGTGTTGAGACCGACCTCTGTGCCATCGGGCAGAAAGGCGCTTCCTTTTTCCGCAACTACGGCGGAAATGTGGTCGCCGCGCTGACCCACCTGGGCGATAACCCCAGTGCAGAACAGCTGATCGGTAACGTCAAGGTGATGCTCGACGCGTTCGAGTCAGGCAAGATCGACCGCCTGTACCTGGTGAGCAACCAGTTTGTAAACACCATGACGCAACAGCCGCAATCAGAACAGCTTCTGCCGTTGCCGGAAGGCGAGGACGAAGAAGTCGGTCACCAGTGGGATTACATCTACGAGCCCGATTCACGCCCCATCCTGGATGGGCTGCTGCCACGTTATATTGAATCCCAGGTGTATCAGGGAGTGGTAGAGAATCTGGCTTGCGAGCAGGCTGCTCGGATGATTGCCATGAAGAGCGCGACTGATAACGCAGGCAGCATCATTGACGAGCTTCAGCTGGCCTATAACAAGGCCCGTCAGGCAGCCATTACGCAAGAGATATCGGAGATTGTGAGCGGCGCGGCTTCGGTCTGATCCGGCCCACGATCCTACTGGTTTTATTGACTATCAAGATAACGAGGAACCGAGCATGAGTAGCGGACACATCGTTCAGATCATTGGCGCGGTTATCGACGTGGAATTCCCACGTGACGCCGTGCCAAGCGTTTATGACGCACTGCTGCTTGAAGGTGGTGAGACAACTCTGGAAGTCCAGCAGCAGCTGGGTGACGGCATTGTACGTACCATCGCCATGGGTAGCACCGAAGGCCTCAAGCGTGGCCTGAAAGCAGAAAACACCGGCAAGCCGATCTCCGTACCGGTTGGTACCAAGACGCTGGGCCGTATCATGGACGTTCTGGGTCGTCCCATCGACGAACAGGGCGAAATCGGCGAAGAAGAGCGTTGGGGCATCCATCGCAAGGCGCCGGGTTACGCGGATCAGGCGGCGTCTGCCGACCTGCTGGAAACCGGCATCAAGGTTATCGACCTGATCTGCCCGTTCGCCAAGGGTGGTAAGGTTGGTCTGTTCGGTGGTGCGGGTGTTGGTAAAACCGTCAACATGATGGAACTGATCAACAACATCGCCAAAGAGCATTCCGGTCTGTCCGTATTCGCCGGTGTAGGTGAGCGTACCCGTGAGGGTAACGACTTCTACTACGAGATGAAGGACTCCAACGTACTGGACAAGGTAGCGATGGTTTACGGGCAGATGAACGAGCCCCCAGGAAACCGTCTGCGTGTAGCCCTGACCGGTCTGACCATGGCCGAGAAGTTCCGTGACGAAGGTCGTGACGTACTGTTGTTCGTAGACAACATCTACCGTTACACCCTGGCCGGTACCGAAGTATCCGCACTGCTGGGCCGTATGCCCTCTGCGGTAGGTTATCAGCCCACGCTGGCCCAGGAGATGGGTGAGCTGCAGGAGCGTATTACCTCTACCAAGACCGGTTCCATCACGTCCATCCAGGCGGTATACGTACCCGCGGATGACCTGACCGACCCGTCGCCGGCCACCACCTTCTCGCACCTGGACGCGACCGTGGTACTGAGCCGTGACATCGCTTCCAAGGGTATCTACCCGGCGATCGATCCGCTTGACTCCACTTCCCGTCAGCTGGATCCGCTGGTGATCGGTGAGCAGCACTACAACGTGGCCCGTGGTGTCCAGAACGTTCTGCAGCGTTACAAGGAACTGAAAGACATCATCGCGATTCTGGGTATGGACGAGCTGTCCGAAGACGACAAGCTGATCGTATCCCGCGCCCGTAAGATCGAGCGTTTCCTGTCGCAGCCGTTCCACGTTGCCGAAGTATTCACCGGCTCTCCCGGTAAGTACGTGTCTCTGAAAGAGACCATTGCCAGCTTCGAAGGCATTCTCAACGGTGACTACGACGACATGCCCGAGCAGGCGTTCTACATGTGCGGCGGCATCGAGGAAGCGATTGAGAAAGCTAAGGCAATGAAGGCGAAGGAAGGGAAGTAATCCCTTTCTTCACTTTCTGACCCAAGAGGCGTAAGAAATGGCTATGACCGTACATTGTGACGTCGTAAGTGCCGAGGAAAAAATCTTCTCCGGGCTGGTAGAGATGCTGACCGCTACCGGTACCGAAGGGGAGATGGGTATCCAGTATGGCCACGCTCCGCTGCTGACCGCGCTCAAGCCCGGCTCAGTGCGGATCGTCAAGCAAGGTGGTGCCGAAGAGGTGCTGTACGTATCCGGGGGTTACCTGGAAGTGCAGCCCAACGTCATTACCCTGATGGCTGATACCGCGGTTCGCGCAAAGGATGTGGACGAAGCAGCGGCACTGGAAGCCCAGCGCGAAGCCGAGAAGGCACTGGCAAACAAAACGGGCGAATTTGAGTATTCCCGTGCTGCAGCAGAGCTGGCAGAAGCCGCCGCCCAGCTGCGCACCATCCAGAAACTGCGCAAGAACATTCGCTGATCGCGATTGCCAGTTTCGGGTTCGCCTGATATGAAGCCGCATCCTGACGCGGATGGCAGGTTACTTTCCGAATCACTCGATTCTGAGGTAAACCGGTCCTCCGCCAGGGACGCGGCTTTTTCGTTTATGCATCAACAACCCGACCATTGATCCCGGGGGTCTGTCGTTATGAGTCCGCTACACGTCGTTATTCTGGCCGCTGGTCAGGGTTCGCGAATGAAATCCGCACTGCCCAAGGTCCTGCACGGGGTTGCCGGGCGGCCGATGCTGCATCACGTCATCGCGACGGCGCGTGAGCTTCAGGCAGAGCAAATCCACGCCGTTATCGGTCATGGTGCTGACCAGGTCCGGGCGGCGACGTCGGGACAATCAGTGAACTGGGTGCTCCAGCAGGAACAACTGGGTACCGGCCATGCCGTGGCGCAGGCCTTACCGGATCTGCCGGATGAGGCGCGGGTATTGGTCCTGTATGGCGATGTGCCGCTCACCAGTGCTGAAACCCTGGAATCGCTGGTGGCAACGATTGACGACAACACTCTGGGCCTGCTGACGGTGACCCTGGACAATCCCCACGGCTACGGCCGGATTCTGCGGGATGGACAGGACCGGGTCACGGCCATCGTGGAACAGAAGGACGCCAGTGAGTCCCAGTTGCAGATCCGCGAAGTGAACACCGGGATCCTGGCGGTGTCCGCCCGGCGCCTGAAAGACTGGTTACCCCAGCTGTCCAACCGCAATGCCCAGGGCGAATACTACCTGACCGATATCATCGCCATGGCGGTGGAACACGGCATGGCGGTCGCGGTGTCGCAGCCGGGGGACGCGTTTGAGGTTCAGGGTGTCAACAACCGTCTTCAACTGGCGGAACTCGAGCGTTGGTATCAGCGCCGGGAAGCCGACCGGCTGATGACCGAAGGCGCCACCCTGGCGGACCCCGCCCGCGTCGATGTCCGTGGCAACCTGACCATCGGCAACGACATCCTGATCGACGTGAACGTGGTCTTCGAAGGGGATGTTGAGTTGGGTGACGGCGTCTCCATTGGTCCTGGTTGTGTCATCCGTGATACCCGGATTGCAGCGGGTGCGGACATCAAGGCGCACTCGGTTATCGAAGGCGCGGACATCGGTCAGTTCGCCCAGATCGGGCCGTTTGCCCGGATTCGCCCCGGCACCCGGCTGGCCGACCACACCAAGGTGGGTAACTTTGTTGAAACCAAGAAGGCCGTGGTCGGAGAAGGCAGCAAGATCAACCATCTCAGCTACGTGGGTGATGCCTGTCTGGGCCGTAACGTGAATGTGGGTGCAGGCACCATCACCTGCAACTATGATGGGGTGAACAAGCATCAGACCGTCATCGGGGACGATGTCTTCGTGGGATCGAACACCTCTCTGGTGGCACCGGTGGAGATCGCGGAAGGTGCCACCGTCGGCGCCGGTTCCACGATCACCCGGAACGTGTCCGGGGGAGAACTGGCCGTGGCCCGCGGCCGCCAGCGTAACATTGCGGACTGGGACAGGCCGGTTAAGAAGTCCTGAGCAGTCCCGTAACACAGCGAATTTTCTGACAGGTGATGAACACATGTGTGGCATTGTAGGTGCGGTATCGGAACGTGAGGTGCAGGGCATTCTTCTGGAAGGACTGCGCCGGCTCGAGTACCGGGGTTACGACTCCGCCGGGATGGCGGTGATTGATGGTGGCAACGTGGTGCAGCGTGCCCGTGAGCTCGGCAAGGTTGCGGCCCTGGCGGATGCCATCGGCAACAAGGCGCTGGAAGGCTCGCTGGGCATCGCCCACACCCGCTGGGCCACCCACGGGGAGCCATCGAAGGCGAACGCCCACCCCCACATGTCCGGCGACCGTCTTGCCCTGGTCCACAACGGCATCATCGAGAACTACCAGGAGTTGCGGGACGAACTGAAAGCCGACGGCTTCGAGTTCACCTCCCAGACCGACACCGAAGTGGTCGCTCACCTGATCGAAAAGCACTATCGGACTGCGAAGAACCTCAATGATGCGGTCCGGTCCGCGATCACCCGCCTGCGCGGCGCCTACGCCCTGGCGGTGATCCATGCCGATGAGCCGGATCACCTGGTGGTCTGCCGTGAGGGCAGCCCGCTGGTGATCGGTGTGGGCATCGGCGAGAACTTTATCGCGTCGGATCAGCTCGCCCTGTTGCCCGTCACCGACCGTTTCATGTTCCTGGAAGAAGGTGACATTGCCGATATCCGCCGTGATCAGGTGGTGATCCACAACCGCGACGGCGAGACCGTCGAACGCCCCGTCACGCGTTTTGAGCACGGTTCCGATTCCGCCGACAAGGGCGAGTACCGTCATTTCATGCTCAAGGAGATCTACGAGCAGCCACGGGTGGTCAAAGCCACGATGGAAGGCCGGCTGACCAAGACCCGGGTGCTGGAACAGGCGTTGGGTACTTCGGCTGAGAAGCTGCTGGAAAACGTGCGTCATGTACAGATCATCGCCTGCGGTACCAGCTACCACGCCGGCATGGTGGCCCGCTACTGGATCGAGGAACTGGCCGGTGTGCCGTGTTCCGTGGAGGTGGCCTCCGAGTTCCGCTACCGCAAGCACGTGATCCAGCCGGACACCCTGTTCCTCTGCATCTCCCAGTCCGGCGAAACCGCCGATACCCTGGCCGCGTTGCGCCAGGCCAAGAAGGCGGGCTTCCGGGCAGCGCTGGCCATCTGTAACGTGCCGGGCAGTTCCCTGGTGCGGGAATCCGACCTGGTGATCATGACCCAGGCCGGGCCGGAAATCGGCGTGGCCTCCACCAAGGCCTTTACCACCCAGCTGACCGCGTTGCTGATCTTCACCCTGGCGCTGGCACGTCATAATGGCCTGAGTGAGGACACCGAAACCGAGATCGTGGCGGCCCTGCACCAGTTGCCCGGCCAGCTGGATCAGGTGCTGGCGCTGGATGGTGAAATCGCCGAGATGTCCAAGGCGTTCATGGACAAGCACCACAGCCTGTTCCTGGGCCGTGGTTCCCAGTTCCCGGTCGCCCTGGAAGGTGCCCTGAAGCTGAAGGAAATCTCCTACATTCACGCCGAGGCCTACCCGGCCGGTGAGCTCAAGCATGGCCCGCTGGCCCTGGTCGACAGTGAAATGCCGGTGGTGACCGTGGCGCCGAACAACGACCTGGTGGAGAAGCTGAAATCCAACCTGGAAGAAGTCCGCGCCCGCGGTGGCCAACTGTTCGTGTTTGCTGACAAGGCCGCGGATGTGAAGCCCCAGGATGGCATCCACGTGATGCAGATTCCGTCGGTGCATCCGATTACCGCGCCCATTGTGTACACCATTCCGCTGCAACTGCTGTCGTACCATGTCGCCGTGCTGAAAGGCACGGATGTGGATCAGCCACGAAACCTCGCGAAAAGCGTAACGGTGGAGTAGGGAGCCCCGGTTTTCCTTGAATATGACGTAAATGATAAATATTATCATTCGTGTCATAGGATGAGGAGAACGACATGTCGCTGAACACCGGTGCTTTTCTCGCCAAAGCGGTGGAGGTGCACTATCAGGAATTGCAGCGATTTGTCGAACGGCGTACCGGGTCTCCGGCGCTGGCGGAAGACGTTCTCCAGGAAACCTGGATCCGCGCCAGTAAAGCCGGTGGCCCGCTGCCTGACAACGTGCGGGCTTACCTGTTCCGGATGGTTGCGAACCTGACCACCGACCACCTGCGCCGGGACCGGAGCAAGCAGCGCTGGGAGCTGGCCTCGTCCAACCCACACGCCGGCACCGGAGAGTCCGACCAGGATCTGCCGGAGCAGGCAGCCAATGATCCCGCAGACGTCACACTTTCCCGCCAGGAATTCGCGGTGCTGAGCCGGGCCGTGGACGAGCTGCCCGACAAATGCCGTGAAGTCTTTTTGCTGTATCGCGGGCTTGGGATGACCATGCGCGAAGTGGCACAGCAACTATCAATCAGTGAGAAAACCGTGGAAAAACACATTGCACGGGCCATGCTCCACTGTCGCAAGCGGATGCGGGAGGTGGGTCGCCATGTCTGAAGACGCTATCGCCGAGGAAGCGGCAATCTGGCATGCCCGGCTGAGGGAGGACATGGCCGCCGGTCCTCTCCGTAACACTGGAACTCGGCACGCGTTCGAGCGCTGGCTGGCCGAGGACCCCCGCCACCGGGAGGCGTTCCGGGAGATGGAATGGTTGTGGGGAGCCTTGCAGGAACCGGTGGACACGAAACTGGCGGCCAGGCGCCATCAGCCGGCCCGCCACCGGCGCCTGGCCATGGTGGCCTGCTTGCTGGTGGCGGTGGTCGCGGGTGCGGCATGGCAGCAGGACTGGCGGCTGTGGCTGACAAGTGACTACGTGACTGCCGCAGGTGAATCCCACGAGGTTCGGCTACCGGATGGCAGTGAAATCATCCTGAATGCCGCCAGTGCGTTGAGTGTTGAGTACACTGAGCGTGACCGGGCGGTGAGCCTGCTGAAGGGCGAGGCGCTGTTTCAGGTGACGGGTTCTGATCCCCGGGCGTTTACCGTCAATACACCCCAGGGTCGGGTACGGGTCACGGGAACGGCGTTCAATGTTCGCCTCGACGAGGAAGCGGCGGTGGTGAGTCTGCTGGAGGGCGAGGTGGTACTGTCTTCCCGGGACCGGAGCGCAGAGGTGTCGCTCAAGCCGGGCGAGCAGTCCTGGTTGTCGCGGGCGGGCATCACTGCGCCATCTGCGTTTGATCCGATGAGGGTGTCCGACTGGACCCGTGGTCAGATCGTGTTCTACGACAGTCCTCTGGCCGAGGTGGTGGCGCGGCTGGAACGCCATCGCCGGGGCCGGATCGTTATTGCTGACGCCGACCTCCGGCAACTGCGTGTCAGTGGGGTGTTTTCAACCGAGGCCCCCGACGCCGCGCTGGAGGCCATCGGTGACACCCTGGGCATCGAGCAGACCCGGGTGACCGACTGGCTGGTATTGCTGCATTAGAGAGAGAAGGGAGCTCCCGTCAGGAGTTCCCACTTTACCCACTGCTCCGCAGACAGTGCCTGGCGGACATCGTCCATGGCCTGGCGTTGTATCCCACGGGCCTTGTCCTTTTTCTCCGCCCTGTCCAGATCCTCAGACTGATGCAGGGCAGAGAGCTGCTTCCCGGCGTTGTTGCCGATACTCCGCATCTCTTTCACCTGGGACGGCTCCAGCCCGAGCTGCTCCACGGTTGCCGGGCGGGCCAGGGCGCGCACCCCGAAGGTCTGGATTTCAATCTGTTCCAGACGCTTGAGCTGGGCGTCGCTGATGATGTCTTCGAGCCGCTCAAAGGTCGCCCGGTTCACCGAGACGAACACCTTCGCTACCAGCGGGACCCGCTCCTTCTTGGTGGCGGGCGCCAAGGCTTCCACAAAATCAGCACGGTGGGCTTCCACCGCGGCGTTGGAGGCCTGTTGGCTGGCCTCTGCCTGCTCGGCGGTGAGGCCGAGATGCTCCGTAACCACCGGATTGTGCACCAGCCGGTTGAGGTGGCCGCGGTTACCGTCCGGGCCGGGAGGCGCGGACAATGCCGGCAGTGAACACAGGAGGGCGATCATCAGAACGATGGGTTGACCGATCCGGATGGCGTTGTGGAAAAGTGATGCGTTCATGGTTAGCTTCCGTTTTTGGGTTGAGAAAATTTGGTGTGGGCCGATGGGTATCGGCCCGGGATTAAAGTGACAGGCTGGCACTGAGGAACACGGATCGCGGCAGGCCCTGGTTGGCGAATACACCGCTGGAGCCGGAGACGTATTCCTCATCAAACAGGTTCTCCACCGACAGGCGCAGTCCCAGTCCGCCCCGCTGCCAGGCCAGGCTTGCATCGGCACGGGTGTAATCCGGGAGGGAGAAGCTGTTGTCGTCATCCCCGGCCCGGTCAGCCGCGTGAACCACACCGAGGCCAGCATCCCAGCGACCCAGCCCGGTTGACCAGCGGTAGTTGAGCAGGGCGGAGACCTTGTGCTGCGGTACGTTGGCCGGCACATTTCCCTCATACAGCGTTGACGTGGTGTACTCGGCGTCCAGATAGCTGTAGCCACCGGTGGCGCTCAGGCGGTCGGTGAGCTGCCCGACCACTTCGATCTCGAACCCGCGCACCTTCTGGTCCCCGGTCACAATCGACAGTGAGCGGTCGTCGGGATCGGACTCAATCTGATTGCTCTGCTCGATCCGGAACACCGAGAGCGTGCTGGCAAGCTGTTCGTCCAGCCACTGACTCTTGAGCCCGGCTTCAATCTGCTCACCCTCGGAGAATGGCACCGGCTCACCGGAAGCCAGGGTACCCACCTGGGGCGTCAGGGAGGTCGAGAAGCTGATGAACGGGTTGATCCACGGGTTGTAATTGAAAATGGTCCCCACGGAGTAATCCAGGGCATCATCGGTGCCGCCGCCGTCATTGAACTCCGTTTCCACATCGGTGTAGCGAAGGCCACCGAACACCGTCAGCTGGTTCCACACCCGGGCCGAGTTCTGCAGGTAGGCGCTGCGTTCGTCCATGGTCCATTCGATGCTGCGGTTGTAGTCACCGAGATCCGCCACCGGGGCGAAAACCGGGTCCAGGGGATCAATGGAACTCCGTTCGCTGGACTGCACCCGGCGGGTGTCATAGCCTTCCCGACGCGCCGAGAAGCCGACCGTCGCGGTGTTTTCGACCGCACCGAACTGGTGGGTGCCTTCCAGCTCCAGGCGGCCTTCCCGGTGATCGAAATCGGTTTTGAATTTGATGATATCGCGGTCAATCAGATCACCCCTGGCGGGCGCGGTCCGGGTGTTGGCGGTGTCCCACAGCGCCTTCAGGTCGCTGTTGCCGTAGCTTGCGGAAAGCGTTGCCGACCAGTGGTCCGACAGGGGATGCTCGGCGCTGCCGGTTACGATGTGGTTGGTCTGGTCCGAGAAGCTCTGGTCGCTGACCAGGGACGGCCCGTTAAAGCCATAGGAGCCATCGCTGAACCTGAGAATCCCCGGGTCGGCGATGTTTTCCTGCTCACTGTATTCGTACGCCAGTGTCAGCCGGGTGCCCGCGTCGGAAAACCAGGCAATCTGTGGTTTGAAGATCAGGCGGTCGTCGTAGCTGTTGGCGTGATTCTCCCCGGTAAAGGTCTGGTTCGCCTCCTGGATGGTGGACGTCAGGCGGAAGGCCAGGCCGGAATCGCCGATGGCGCCGGTGGCATCGACGGTACCGCGCCGGGTGTCGAACGCACCAACAGTCACCGCCAGCTCCTGGCTGGCCTCCAGTTCCGGCTGCTTGGTCTGATAGCTCACGATGCCGCCCGGTGAGGCGGTTCCGTAGAGCAGTGACGACGTGCCCTTGAGCACTTCCACACGATCGTACAGTGACCGGTCAAAGTGATAGCGACGGGCGGCGGGACGATTGCCGTCGATGAAGACGGAATTGGCCCTGGACCCCAGGCTGCCACCGCGGGTGGTCGATGACTGGAAGCCGCGGATGGTAAAGGTATTGGTCAGCGCGCCCCCGGACGCTCCGGGCGAGGCACCGGGGATGTACTGGAGGATGTCGTCAAGCCGCCTCACATTGAGGCGATCGAGGGTATCGGACGAGAACACGTTAACCGTGGCCGGGGTTTCAATCAGTGGTGCCGGGATATTCAGCGCGCTTGAGGCGCCCGGGGCCAGGAACCCATCGAAATCACCGGTGAGTTCCTGGTCGGAGCTGCCCCGGATTTCCAGGGTGGGCAACGCCTGGGCTGCGCTATCGCCGTCTGCCGTGGCGGCCTTCTCGATCGTGATCGTGGATTCGCTGGTGTAGCGGTAGGCCAGATCAGTGCCAGCCAGCAGCCGGTTCAGTGCTTCGCCCAGGGTCATGGTGCCGCTCAGGGCACGGGTGGTATGGGTATGGGCTCCTTGCTCGGTGTACAGCACCTGGATGCCGGTTTCCGCTGAAAGCCGGGTCAGGGCATCGGGCAGCGATGTGGCCTGGATAGTCAGTGGAAATGTTCGCGCCTGCCGTGATTCCGGATGTGACGGTTCGGCGGGAGTGGCGGCGTGCACCAGCGGTGCAGCACAGGTTGCGATCGCCAGCGTAATCACCAGTGGACGCAGGCGATATCCGGGCGGTTGGTTGCCGCTTGTCATGATTCTGACCTCGTTTGCATTTAGTTGATAAAAATTCCCATATGCAAATGAGACGTATAAAAGAGAAAGTTTCCCCCAGTGGGCGGCCTGCTTTTTTTCGGTTTTGTGTCCTGCTTACCTTTTAAGCAGGTTTCTGCTACTATTCGCGCCCCTGTTTACGCGCATCCGGAACCTATACCCATGCCCGCCTTCTGCAAACGCTGTCTGATGATCACTCCGCCCTAGCGCTCGACTGGTTCGTGCCCGGCACACAAAGATCAAGGAAGATGCGACTCATGCGTCGTATTTTTGTTATCGCCCGATCACTCAGAAGATGTTGCAATGCCCAATTCGGTCATCTCAGGTTTCACCCATAATTTTCTTGGCAAGGCCCCGGTCTGGTACAAACAGATCATCCTGCTGTTCCTGATCCTCAACCCCATCATGCTGGCGGTGTTCGGTCCGGTGGTCACCGGCTGGTTGCTGATTGGCGAGTTCATTTTCACCCTCGCCATGGCTCTGAAGTGCTACCCGCTGCTGCCCGGCGGGCTGCTGGCCATCGAAGCGCTGCTGATTGGCCTTACCACGCCTGATGCGGTGTATATGGAAGTACTCACTAACTTCCCTGTGATCCTGCTGCTGATGTTCATGGTGGCCGGCATCTACTTCATGAAAGAGCTGCTGCTGGTGACCTTTACGCAAATCCTGGTGGGGGTGCGATCGAAGTCGGCGCTGTCGTTGCTGTTCTGTGCCGCTGCTGCACTGTTGTCGGCGTTTCTGGATGCGCTGACGGTCACGGCCGTGATTATCAGCGTGGCCGTGGGCTTTTTCTCGGTGTACCACAAGGTGGCTTCGGGGAAGGGCTACCAGCATAACGATCACAACGCCGGCAGCGATGACCATGTGATCGAACTGCACCGGGAGGATCTGGAGAATTTCCGCGCGTTCCTGCGCAGTCTGCTGATGCACGGGGCCATCGGCACCGCCCTGGGCGGCGTCGCCACCATGGTGGGTGAGCCCCAGAACCTGCTCATCGCGAAAGTGGTGGGCTGGGATTTCGCGGAGTTTTTCCTGCACATGGCACCGGTAAGCATTCCTGTGCTGATTGCCGGCCTGACCACCTGTTGGCTGCTGGAGAAACTGCGCTGGTTCGGTTACGGCGGGCGCCTGCCCAAGCCGGTTCGCCAGGTGCTGGAAGAGTTTGCTGATACTGAACGGAACAAGCGCACCAAGGCCGATCAGGCCGCACTGTGGATCCAGGCTACGGCCGCCCTGATCCTGGTGGTGGGGCTGGCGTTCCACCTGGCAGAGGTGGGGCTGATTGGCCTGCTGGTGATCATCCTGATCACCTCGTTCACCGGCATCACCGATGAGCACCAGATTGGCAAGGCGTTCCAGGAATCCCTGCCCTTCACCTCACTGCTGGTGGTGTTCTTCGCGATTGTGGCGGTGATCCACGAACAGCATCTGTTCAAGCCGATCATTGATCTGGTGCTGAGCCTTCCGGAAGCCAGTCAGCCGGGCTGGTTCTTCGTCGCCAACGGGCTGCTGTCCATGATCAGCGACAACGTCTTCGTGGCCACGGTCTACATCAGTGAGATCAAGCAGGCACTGGACGCCGACAGCATCAGCAACGAGCACTTCCAGACCCTGGCAGTGGCCATCAATACCGGCACCAACCTGCCCAGCGTGGCCACGCCAAACGGACAGGCCGCGTTCCTGTTCCTGTTGACTTCCGCCATTGCACCGTTGGTGAGGCTCTCCTACGGCCGCATGGTGGTGATGGCCTTCCCCTATACCGTCGTCATGGGCGCCGTTGGCCTGTACATGGTCATTCATCACATCTGAAATCTTTCGGCTTTATAGTGCCCGCCAGGCTGATTGCCAGGCGGGCATGCCGTCGTTTTTACCGCTTTGAACTAACCGGATATGTTTATGATTAAATCGATAAAAGACAATTGGTTCTCCAACGTTCGCGGTGACCTGCTGGCAGGCATCGTGGTGGCGCTGGCACTGATTCCCGAAGCCATCGCGTTCTCCATCATTGCAGGGGTCGACCCCAAGGTGGGTCTGTATGCGTCCTTCTGCATCGCCGTCATCATTGCGTTTGTGGGCGGACGCCCGGGTATGATCTCAGCGGCCACCGGCGCCATGGCGCTATTGATGGTGACCCTGGTGAAAGAACACGGCCTGGAATACCTGCTCGCCGCCACGCTGCTTACCGGCGTACTGCAGATTGGCGCCGGCTACCTGAAGCTCGGCGGGCTGATGCGGTTTGTGTCCCGGTCCGTGGTGACCGGCTTTGTTAACGCCCTGGCGATCCTGATCTTCATGGCCCAGCTGCCTGAGCTGACCAACGTCACCTGGCACGTCTACGCCATGACAGCGGCGGGCCTGGGTATTATCTACCTGTTCCCGCTGCTTCCGGTGGTGGGCAAGATCCTGCCCTCGCCGCTGATCTGTATCGTATCGCTGACCGCCGTGGCCATGTTCCTCAATCTGGACATCCGCACCGTGGGGGATATGGGCGAACTGCCGGATACCCTGCCGATCTTCCTCTGGCCGGACGTGCCCCTGAACCTGGACACGCTGATGATCATCCTGCCGTATTCCGTGGCTCTGGCCGTGGTAGGCCTGCTGGAATCGATGATGACCGCCACCATTGTGGATGACCTCACCGACACCACCAGTGATCGTAACCGCGAGTGCAAGGGCCAGGGCATTGCCAACATCGGCTCCGGCCTGCTGGGCGGCATGGCCGGCTGCGCGATGATTGGCCAGTCGATCATCAACATCAAGTCCGGTGGCCGTACCCGCCTTTCCACCTTCACCGCCGGCGCCTTCCTGCTGGTCATGGTGCTGGTCCTGGACGCCTGGCTGGTGCAGATCCCCATGGCCGCGCTGGTGGCGGTGATGATCATGGTATCCATTGGTACCTTCTCCTGGGACTCCATCCTCAACCTGAAACAGCATCCGCTGTCCACCAACATCGTTATGGTGGTGACCGTCATCGTGGTAGTGGCCACCCACAACCTGGCATTCGGCGTGCTGGCGGGCGTGCTGTTGGCCTCACTGTTCTTCGCCAACAAGATCGGTCACTTCATGATCGTCAGCTCGGAGCTGGACGACGCCAGCGAGACCCGCACCTACCGGGTGGTGGGCCAGGTGTTCTTCAGCTCATCCGAGAAGTTCACGGCCTCGTTTGATTTCAAGGAAGCGGTGGACAAGGTGGTGATCGACCTCAGCCGCGCCCACTTCTGGGACATCACCGCGGTCGGTGCACTGGATAAGGTGGTGATCAAGTTCCGCCGGGAAGGGGCGGATGTCGAGGTGATCGGCCTCAACGAAGCCAGTGCCACCATCGTTGACCGTTTTGGTGTGCACGACAAGCCGGATGCGGTTGACCAGTTGATGGGGCACTGATATGACTGTTGAAAGCGTACAAGACAACCATGAGGTAGCGATGATCAGGGTCGTAGGATGCATTGATGGTTCCCGGGCAGCCCAGTCGGTGTGTGATTATGCAGCGTGGGCCTGCCAGCGCCTGTCCGCACCGCTGACCCTGTTCCACGTGCTCGATCAGGAGCGTTACCCGGCGGAAACCGACCTGGCGGGCAGCATCGGCCTGGGCAGTCGGGAACACCTGATGGAAGAGCTGGCGGAACTGGACCAGAAGCGCAGCAAGCTGGCGCTGGAACAGGGCCACCACATGCTCAATGCCGCGGAAGAACGGGTGAAGTCCCACGGCGTGCAGGACGTGATCAAGCGCCAGCGTCATGGCGACCTGACCGACTCCCTGCTGGCCATCGAGAACGAGACCCGCCTGCTGGTGATGGGGCTGCACGGCGAAACCAGCACCGAGCGGGACGTTCACATCGGCAGCCAGCTTGAGACGGTGATTCGCAGTGTGCACCGGCCCATCCTGCTGGTGCCTGACCACTACGCCGAGCCGCGCAGTGCCATGCTGGCGTTCGATGGTTCCAATACTGCCTTCAAGGGCGTGGAACTGCTGGCCAACAGCCCGGTGTTCAAGCAGTTTCCCCTGCACCTGGTGATGGTAGGGCCAGACACCAACGACCGCTGGGAGCAATTGCGCAAAGCCGAGCGCCTGCTGGTGGAACAGGGCTGTGAGGTGCACCTGGCGATCCGCGCCGGTGATGTGGAGAAAACCCTCCATGCCTATCAGCGGGAGCACAATATCGATCTGCTGGTGATGGGAGCCTATGGCCATTCCCGCATTCGTCAGTTCCTGGTCGGGAGCACCACCACCAACATGCTCCGGACAGCGGAAAAGCCTCTGGTGATCCTGCGCTGAGCTATGCTGGTGGAATAACACAACAACAAAGACGACGGTTATGGGTACACGGTGGCACCGGTTTGCATGGCGCAAGGTTCTGTTGGCCTGTTGGGCAGCAGTGCTGGTGTTGTGTGTCGCCGGTGCCCGTGCTGAAGAGCCGCCACGCCCGGTCCTGAAAGTGGCGTACACGGAGTTTCCACCCATGGAATTCCGCAATGCCGACGGCGAACCGGACGGGATCTACATTGAGATGACCCGCAAGGTGGCGGAAGAGGCCGGCTACGAACCGGAATTCATCCACCTTCCGGTGGGACGAATCTACCTTTACCTGAAAAACGGCACCGTTGACCTGTGGCCCGGGCTGACGGGCATACCCACCCTTCGTAACGATGTCATTGAGAGCTGGATCAGCCCCGTGCCGGTGCAGCTCAGTGCCTGGTACATCAAGGGCACACCACCGCTGAGACACTTTGACGGGCTGCGGGACAAGGTGGTCATCCTGATCAGCGGGTACACCTACGGGGGCCTGCGGCAACAACTCGAAGCCATGGGCGACGTTCAGGTAACCGAGGCGCCCAATCACCGCTCCGGCATCGAGATGCTGAAACGGGACCGGGGCGATTACTTAATGGATTACCGGCCGCCGGTGGTGGACATACTGACTGATCCGTCCGATCGCCTGGTGCGGGAATCGGAAGTCAGAACCCGCAACAGTGCCTGGCTGTTTTCCCTCGCCAACCCAAGGGCGGCGCAGTTGCGGGAGGAATTCGACAACGCCTACCTGCGGCTGGCGGAGCGGGGTGAAGTGCCGCCTGCCCGGCAACTGGACCGGGGTTACTTCCTGCCCGGCTTTCCGCAGGACCTGCTGAAGTAGTTACCGCCGCAACTGGAGGTCGCCGTACCAGGCCGTTGCCGATTCCCCGGTGTTATCGGAATCCGACATGATCGCCACGCCCAGTATCCGCGGTGGTTCCTCACCGAAGGCCGCCCGGTAATCCGCCACGATATCCCGCTCCACCGTCACCCACTCGCCGGCCTGCGCATCGCCGGAGGTAACCGCGATCATGCGGGTTTCCTCGGCGTAGGGGTTAGCCACCGACTCGCCCACCGGCAACCGGTTGGCCCAGATGTAATTGATGGCGTTGCCGGGCAGTTCCTCGCCGAACACGGCTTCCACCGTCTTGCGTTTGGCGCGCTCGAACCAGCCGGCCTTGTCTGCCTCGAATTCGAAGGCGACGTAGATGCGGGCCGGGTAGTCGTCACCGGACTTTTCACGGGCATTGCCCTTTCCAAAGGTGTTGGACACCTTCCAGCGCCATTGCAGGATCAGCGAGTCCCCGGGTTCCAGGTCCAGGCGCGCAATGAGGCCCGACGCACTGTTGTGGGTGCTGGCTTCCACCACCTGGGTGCCATTGTCCTCCACAAGGCGGTAGGTGGTATGGCGCTCGATATTGGGAAATTCCAGCGGCTCCCAGCCGTCATTCAGGTCCGTCATCTGTGAAATGGGCCGCAGCGTGCTTTCTGCCCACGCCGCCGGGCTGGCCAGCAGAGCAAGCACGCCCACCAGGCCCAGGGTTCGAAATATCGGCGACATCTTGGTCTCTCCTTACGGGTCGGGTGCGCCTGAAACCTTGACACAGGGAATGGATAAAAGTGTCTTGTTGGAACAGCGCTTCATGTATATAGTGTTTTCATCCTTGGTCAAATACCAGATGTAGTGTTTATTTTGTGAACACTCCGATGGTATCGGGAATCCGGTGAAACTCCGGAACTGACGCGCAGCGGTATTGGGGAACAAGCGTGGCACCATGACACTGGCAATCGCCGGGAAGTCGCCACGCAAGGCCGAACCACACGGTTCACGCCCCTGAGTCCGAAGACCTGCCAGGGAAGACAACTGCACCTTCGCGTATAAGGTGAGCAGAATCGTAGGTCGGATTAGCGCAAGCGTAATCCGACGATGCCCCCTATTCGATTCTCTGCCTGCGCGAAGGACATGGAAACCACGCGTACTCAGGAGAATCGACATGTCCAGTTCTGCCCTGGCTGAAGCCCAGCCTGCCACCCCCAGCCAAACCGACACCCTTCAGGTTATTAAACGCAACGGCACCCTGGTTGGATTCAATTCCGCCAAAATCAGCGTCGCGGTCACCAAAGCGTTCCTGGCGGTGGAGGGCGACAAAGCCGCCGGTTCCGCTCATATCCACGACGCCGTCCAGCGGGTGACGGATCAGGTTATCCAGGCCATCAGCCGACGCCTGAAAGCCGGCGGTAAAGTCCACATTGAAGACATCCAGGACCAGGTGGAACTGGCGCTGATGCGCGCCGAAGAGCAGAAGGTGGCCCGGGCCTATGTGCTGTACCGTGAGGAGCACGCCCGCGAGCGGGCGCGGCATGCCCCGGTGGAGGCGCACCCCCACCTGACCGTGAAGCAGGCCGATGGCGAAACCGCACCGCTGGACCTTGGCCTGATGAAGCTCCAGGTGGAACAGGCGGCGGCCGGGCTGGACGGTATCGACGGTGAGTCCCTGGTGGAAGACGCCCTGCGCAACCTGTACGACGGCATTGCCGAGGAAGACGTGCTGTCGGCGCTGGTGATGACTGCCCGGGGCCGCATTGAACAGGAGCCGGACTACAGCGCCGTGACCGCCCGCCTGCTGCTGGAACAACTGCGCCTGGAAGCGGCCACCGCGCTGAACCTGCCCCGCAACCTCTCGCTGGCGGAGGTGTACCCCAAGGCGCTGTCGGCCTTTATCTCCGCAGGCATTGAGTACGAGCTGCTGGACAGCGCGCTGGCCGGGTTCGACCTGGAACGTCTGGGGGCCGCCATCAAACCGGAACAGGACCTGCAGTTTGGCTTCCTGGGCCTGCAGACCCTCTACGACCGCTACTTCCTGCACTGGAATAAAGCCCGCCTGGAACTGCCCCAGGTGTTCTTCATGCGCGTGGCCATGGGCCTGGCCCTGCGGGAAGACGACCCCAATGAGCGGGCCATTGAGTTCTACAACCTGCTGTCGTCCTTCGACTACATGGCCAGCACCCCCACGCTGTTTAACAGTGGCACCCGCCATTCCCAGTTGTCGTCCTGCTACCTGACCACCGTGGGCGACGATCTGGAAGACATCTACGGCGCTATCCGCGACAACGCCATGCTCTCGAAGTGGGCGGGCGGCCTGGGCAACGACTGGACCCCGGTGCGGGCGCTGGGTGCCCACATCAAAGGCACCAATGGCCAGAGCCAGGGCGTGGTGCCGTTCCTGAAAGTGGTCAACGACACCGCCGTGGCGGTCAACCAGGGCGGCAAGCGCAAGGGCGCGGTGTGCGCCTACCTGGAAAGCTGGCACCTGGACATTGAAGAGTTCCTGGAGCTGCGCAAGAACACCGGTGACGAACGCCGCCGCACCCACGACATGAACACCGCCAACTGGGTGCCGGACCTGCTGATCGAGCGCATGCGCGAAGACCGCGACTGGACCCTGTTCTCTCCCAGCGACGTGCCGGACCTGCACGACCTCTACGGCAACGCCTTCCGGGAACGCTACGAGCACTACGAAGCGCTTGCAGAGCAGGGCAGGATCAAACTGTTCAAGACAATTCCCGCCAAACAGCTCTGGCGCAAAATGCTGACCGTGCTGTTTGAAACCGGCCACCCCTGGATCACCTTCAAGGACCCCTGCAACCTGCGCTCGCCCCAGCAGCACCAGGGCGTGGTGCACAGCTCCAACCTGTGTACGGAAATCACCCTGAATACCAGTGCCGAGGAAATCGCCGTGTGCAACCTGGGTTCCGTGAACCTGGCGGCGCACATCAAAGACGGCGAGCTGGACGTGCAGCGCCTGGAACGCACCGTGAACACCGCCGTGCGCATGCTCGATAACGTCATCGACATCAACTACTACGCCGTGCCCCAGGCGCGGAAATCCAACCTCCGGCACCGCCCGGTGGGCCTGGGCCTGATGGGCTTCCAGGACGCGCTGTATCAACTCGGCCTGCCCTACACCAGCCCGGAAGCCGTGGAGTTTGCCGACCTTGCCATGGAGCAGCTCAGCTACTTTGCGATCCGTGCCTCGGCCACCCTGGCCGGCGAGCGGGGTGCCTATGAAACCTACGAAGGCTCCCTGTGGCACCAGGGCATACTGCCCATCGATTCCATCCGCCTGCTGAAAGACGCCCGCCAGGACGGCGACCTGTCCGTGAACACCAACGCCCGGCTGGACTGGTCGCCGGTGCGGGAGCTGATTGCCGAACACGGCATGCGTAACAGCAACGTGATGGCCATTGCCCCCACCGCCACCATCTCCAACATCGTGGGGGTGTCCCAGTCCATTGAGCCGGCGTACCAGAACCTGTTCGTGAAATCGAACCTGTCCGGTGAGTTCACCGTGGTGAACCCCTCGCTGGTGCGGGACCTCAAGGCCGAAGGCCTGTGGGACAACGTGATGGTCAACGACCTCAAATACTTCGACGGCAGCGTGCAGCAGATCGACCGTATCCCCAACGAACTCAAAGCCCGCTACGCCACTGCGTTCGAGATCGACGCCCGCTGGCTGGTGGAAGCCGCCGCCCGGCGCCAGAAATGGCTCGACCAGGCCCAGAGCCTGAACCTGTACATGGCCGAACCCAGCGGCAAGAAGCTGGACGCGCTTTACCAGCTGGCCTGGGAACGCGGCCTGAAAACCACCTACTACCTGCGCTCCCTGGGTGCCACCGGCGCTGAAAAATCCGCCCCGGTCGCCGCGCCGCAGCCCCAGGTATGCAGCATCGACGAACCCGACTGCGAAGCCTGCCAGTAACCACTTACTATCTTTTCAAGAGGCACAGACCATGCTCGATTGGGACGACGAACCGAAAATCGATCACAAACCGGCCGCCACCGGCGCACCGGCCCCCGTAAACGTCGACGACAAACGCGTGATCAACGGCGACACCGACATCAACCAGCTGGCGCCGTTCAAGTACCCCTGGGCCTGGGAGTACTTCATGAACGCCAACAAAAACCACTGGACCCCGCTGGACGTCAACATGGCCCAGGACGTCCACGACTACCACCACCGACTGACCGCGCCGGAGAAGCACGTGTACGAAAACGTGCTGGCGTACCTGACCACCTCCGACATCCTCGCCATGCGCAACATCGGTCTGGCGGTGATGGAGAAAATGAGCGCCCCGGAACTGCAGATCTACCAGGCCCGCCAGGTGTACGAGGAAGCCATGCACACCTGGGCCTACCAGCACTGCATCGAAACCCTCAACCTGGACCAGAGCGAAATCTACAACCGTTACCGCGTGGTGCCCGCGATCAACGGCAAGATCCAGATGGCCAACCGCCGCCTGGACGCCGCCATGCGCTCCGACATGAACCTGCGCAACAAGGACGACCTGCAGGAATTCATCATGAGCTACCTGTTCTTCGCCGCCGTGTTCGAAGGCACCTGGTTCTACAACGGCTTCAGCCCCATCTTCGCCCTGCAACGCCGGGGCCTGATGCGCGGCACCGGCGAACAGCTGCAGTACATCCTGCGGGACGAAGCCATGCACTTCTCCTTCGGCCTGAAAGTGGTGAACCAGATCCTGGAAGAGGAAAACATCACCCTGGACCCGAAAGCCGTCAGCGACATGTGGCAGGAATCCGAAGCGGCAGAGATCGACTACGCCAACTACATCCTGCGAGACCCCATCCTGGGCTACTCCGCCGAGTACCACAGCGAACAGTTCCGCTTCGTAGCCAACCGCCGCGCCCGCACCGTCGGCCTGGAAGAGCCGTTCCCGGGAGCGAAGAACGTCTCACCCTGGCTGGACGAACAGGCCACCATGCGCAAGGAGAAGAACTTCTTCGAAACCCGGGTAATCGAGTACCAGACCGGGGCCCAGTTGGAGTGGTAAAGCCGGTATCCGAGCCAGGATGAGTGGAAAAATGATCATTGCGACCATGAACTGGGCACGAACCGGAATATGAGTAAATTAGCTCATGGATTCAGGCGCTTACAGGTGATGCCCAAATCCGGGATAGTGGTCACAATGATCGTTTTTCCAGTATGGCGATTGTGGAGTTTGGTGTGGAACTCGTTGACGTAACTGGATTTTCTGCCTAGTTTTGGAGGACTGGAGAATTGAGATATGAGTCAGGGTAAAAGTGATCATTGGGACTCATATACAACTGTTATGCATAGGGACCGATGGACAATTTTTTGCGCAGACACTTTCAAGATTCAATCCGGTCTGGTTTGATCGTGAAGGCCACCTTGCTGAAGAATCTCTTTACTGTCCTAGCGATGCTGGCTAGCTTAATCTGGTTAGTTTTTTTGGGTATCGATCTGATTTTCGAGAATAACTCTCTGCCGTACGTGAAAACAGCCGGTGTTTTCATTGGTTATGGGGTCCCCTTGACGAACATGTATTTCGACCAAAAAAGGCTGAAAAGACGAGTTAGATTTCATCGGTTCCTTCGCGAATCGAGGCAGCAACGCAAAAATGCATAACAAGTGACTGTGGTGTCAATTCCATAAACTAAGCCATTTCTGCCCGCCATACTTCCTGGTTTTTGATCATGGTATTGAGCACCACAATCATCTTTCTCATGCAGGCGATGAGGGCGACTTTCGG